>Ga0316201_10004879_pt1 | contig 10213 bp, 6 predicted proteins | sample CS6wburrow_MG_FD_204516 | JGI IMG/M metagenome (GOLD analysis project Ga0316201, IMG submission 204516) | Coastal sediment microbial communities from Delaware Bay, Delaware, United States - CS-6 worm burrow | ecosystem: Environmental > Aquatic > Marine > Coastal > Sediment | place: USA: Delaware...
CATGACGGTGTTTGTGTCTTTGCAGGTTCCTAGCGTTGCGCCCTTTCAAAAGCTGATCGAGCCCAGCACTAGGAGTAAAGTGTTCTCGGCTGAGGAGATTGCTGAGGGACAGAATGCGGTAGATGAAATTCCACTGCATGTGACAGGCACTCTTTGCAACGTAGATGCTGCCTGGATCAATGGCAAGAGAACAAGCCTTAGCTCAGAGGCCCTTTGCTACATTGCAAACAAAGCAAAGTGGAGCCAGCAGCCCATTGGCTTGTGCCACACGTGTTAGAGCTACGCTCTAGTTGACACAACTAAGCAGGGCCTGATAATATGAGGAGTTAGGTTTAACGTAAATTAGTACATCGTTTAGTAGTGAGCAAGCTCTTTTTATGTTTGAATGCCTCAAATGTTTATTAATAAATGCCTAGAGGATTGATACCTTCAAGCGTACGTATAACTGATTGCTTCTATAGATTATCAGTTGCATGTGTGGTTTCAATAACCATGATATCTGCTCGGGCCATCCAGAACGTCCCAAGGGCACGATTTCTCTTCACAACACTGCTTCCGTGGAGGAATGTCTTGCCGCAACGTTTCATCGACAGGAATTTTCCTTTTCTTGCAAGAGCTTTGTCCCTCCTCCATCGGCACCGTCGCTCCCATATCTTTTTGGTTTTGAATGGAATAGCGCCAGACCACATCATATTTTCGATTGAACACCAAAGGGCTGGGGATGAAGTCATCGAGGTGTCCATCTTCAAAGAAGTGACGGGGGATACGACCTTGCCATTGGTTTTTGTGGAGTATTCAATGTATTTCTCCAACTCCTCTCTCTCGTAAACAGATCCATCGCCCCCAATAACAGGATCGGCTGGGACCTTGTTGCTCAAGGGGCAGACCAGAAACTGCAGTGCATCTCTGACGCAGGCGTAGCACTTCCGTTCTTTTTCTTTCGCACACTGCTGATAGAATGCTACTACTGGAGTACCATGTTTGTTATGGTCACCTCCGAGCGAATGATTTATTCATGCATACCGGTAGATCTATGGTTTGCAAACGAATTATTTATGCATGGGTTTGCAAATGAATTACTAGTACATGTATTGCTCATGTGCGCAGAGAGGACGTGCCAGCGCGCGCGCGGCAAGCGAATAATTTAGTAGTTCCGTCTGGGATGGCTCGTGGCACAGATCTATTTAGATATTTATATATATTTTAAGAGAGACATATTGTAAATACATATGTATGTTCATATATGTTGATGATATATATGTACATAACGCTCGTTGCTTATGCACAAGAGCAAGGCACAGAGATCTACGCATAGATGGCAAAGATGAATGAATGAATGAAACATCAGTCTCTCCTCTCAGCCTTCTTGGTGCATACCTACCGGTACAGGTACGTTGTTAGCTGTAGTTAGCTAGCTCTGTCATGACGCAGACGCCCTATCGAATCAGACCATTAGAGGTTATCACAACAATACAATTCTAGCCAGCTGTTGCGAAGTGAGAGAAAAGTGTGCTTCTTAGATAACAAGTGTTGACACTCCAGCAGAAAGAGACCAAATCGAATCAATCCATCAACTAAACAGACCGACCAACAATGGATCCGAACGCCCCTGCCCCTGCCCCGCAGGTGACACATCCCCGTGATGAAAGATTGTGCCTTACCTATCCAACTAGTGTCACTCAAGATATTTATTCCTTTCTACAGCTGACCATTGTGGTTGGAATGGAAAAGACTTTAACGTTTACTCCTCACGGGCTGAATGCATTCCCTTTCGTCATGAGCGAATTTCATAACTTCCTAGCGGGAAAGAAACCATCGGTCGAGTGGCTTGAGTTTGTGACTAGTAAGGACATGTCAAAGCTAATCGCCATCCATGTTAACAGATCCGCCAAAGCCTTCCGCTCAATTTTGCATTATTGGCAGGGAGTGCCTCTCAATCATATCATCGACGAGTCTGATCCGAACACCGCATCGCTTATTTGGAACGAAAGCATCCATTACCAGAACTATGATCTGGCGCAGAACATATTTCTTTTAACCAGGTTTGCGTGGAAACACTCTATCTTGCCAGATACCCTGCCCTTCCACTCCAGCGCTATGAAAGATGCCCCCGTGCCGATAATGAGTAGTTTGGTCCTGAAGAACTACTTTCCGGCAGTAATCTTTAGCACTGCAGGGTCCATAAAGCACTCGTCAAACGGAGTTCTCCTGGAGAGGGAAATTAATTATTCGGACAGACACTGGCTCAGTGGCAAGGATGTCACACCATGGATAAGCTCCGAGCCGGTCGTAATGAGAGACCCTTTTCGCTCCGTTGGATATCCTGTTCAAATCGTCATGAGGAACACCGTATTTCGCAGTTCCAGATCTCCCGATCTCATCGAGCCCGTTAGATGTGCTCTTGCTCAGCTTCATGCCCAATTAGTGCTCTGCTGTGTGACGGATGGAGGAGCGGCCGCATTGGGGGAGACTGTTTGCATTGGGTTCGCCGATGGCGAGCTGAAGCTTAAAGCGACTGACGAAACCAATGAGATAGCAACTGCCACGTTCACGAAGACGTGCAGCTTTGAGGTTCCGATTGATCGCCGCACTCATGATAAGCTCGAATGCTCCATGACGGTGTTTGTGTCTTTGCAGGTTCCTAGCGTTGCGCCCTTTCAAAAGCTGATCGAGCCCAGCACTAGGAGTAAAGTGTTCTCGGCTGAGGAGATTGCTGAGGTGGCAATGGATCCCCTAACAGCAGGAATGTGCATACAGTTGAGAATGATGTCGCCACCAACTGCGACTCGTTCAAAAATCTGGTCTATCATGCCAGTGCCGCCACAGCTTTTAGGGCTAGCTCAAAGAGGGCCTTATCAGACCAAGACCCTCGAACCAAAAAAAGAACGATAATGCCGGTCAGATTCTGGGAGGATGAAGATGTCAATGATTACCATGTTGAGCAGCTTCACATTGCGGGTGTCGTTGGCCTTCCAGTTCACACCTCCGTCCCGTACCATGACAAGAGCGCAACGCTTGCGATAGAATCTACCAAGTCAAACGCTTCAGGTCTGAGTGCTTACTCGTACGAGAATGGCACCGTCACCTGGACGGCAAGGAACGGACCGGATGCCATCAGGGGAAGCCTTGACGGCAAAGAATCCGAAGCAGCCAAAGTTTATCATTCCTGTTTCTTGGCCATGCTCCTCCGCCCTGAATTCATCGTTGCGTATTCTCGTGAACAGAAGACCTTCCAAGACAAGCAGGTCTTCCCCATGCCAGGCAAGGAGACCAACGATCTGATTAGGCACATTCTATGCTTTGGGGATGATTGGGCACAATGGCTCAATCCGCAGTACAAGTTTAGCGACGCCGTTAAGAAGAATGTTGATGTGTTCACGAACCTCCTGCGGTGTGACCCCAATGACGTTCTGAGGGCTGCTCTCAAAGCCATTGATGAGGATGCCGATGAGGACGGCGACTCACGATCCACGGCCATCAAGAACATCCTGGAAGCAACAAACGAAGCGGCCGGATCCAGCGACGGTGCCGTATCTATCTTCCATGTTGCGGTTGCTGTCAGAATATTCGAATTCTGCTGGCACGTCCCCTTTGGGGAGTCTCGTAAGGCGGAGCTCGGGGTTGGCGGGAGGGCTGGTGCCATGTACTTGCAGCGCAGTCTCAACGACAAAATCAGTTTGGACGAGCTACCCGCATATCTGTTTCAGGAAGTTACCAAGGAAATCATTGATGGCCTGGCCAGCAATTCCGAGGAGACAAGACGAGTGGCATCGGCCAAGGCCCGAGTGCTCGGTCTCGAGTACGACAGCTTGGTTGGCAGGTTCCGATGTGCCCTTGGCGTGCGCGGCTTTGCCGATCCTGCTGTATTCGGCGAGCACTTTCTCTGTCTCCTCTACCAGGAGTCCTCCAAGTGCCGTCCATCCAGGACGATAAGCAAGAATAAGCAAATGGACAGCCCAACGACGTTCCCGTTGTACGTATTGGACGGGAATGGAGGAGATGGAGTAGCCTGCGAGATGGCTATCATGAGCAGCGTTAAGGCAGTCTGTTCCGATGCGGTGGAAGCCTACAAAGAATTGGTGGAAGCAAACGCATTGCAGCCAGTGCCCAAGGAACTGGTTGTGAAACAAGGCTCAAAGGAGCAGAGAGAGGAATGGAGGAAAGAACAAATGAAAACAGCTGCTGGAACAAAGAGTGCCAAGAAGCAAGGTGCCAAGAAGCAAGTACCATGCCGAAAGAGAGAAAAATCAGGGATCGATGAGAGGGAATCGAAGAAACAAAAGACACAGAAGAACAAAGTGCGAACTAGTCCTCGAAACCTTAACCACATTAATTACGGCGATGTCGATAATCCCGAGGACGATTATCTCAAGGACTATTGAACTCGATCAACTTTGTTTGGAGGGTTGGAGGGTTTCGCAGTGTTACCGTGGTGTCAAAGTTTTGAACTAGTAATTGATAAATATAATAGAAGGCTATATAAGGGATGCCGATACATCAAACAATATGACTCTGGAAGTGCCTAAAGTGGCAGCGCCAAAAGTGGAAGCGCCTAAAGTAGCAGCGCTCAAAGTGGATTTAGGTCTGTTGAAATGTAAAAACAATTTTGGGATTTGCTAGATTTACTAGTACTTGCTATGAGATTGGGGGGAAAGATGTTTTTCAATACAATAGTACTTTTTGAAAATCAGCTTTTCCCCCAACCAGCGGCAGCGGTTGCTCCATACCTGCATGTGGAGAGGATCTGTAGTAAACATCTCAAAGTCACTGGTATAGTTTTATTTTAATCTTCCCTGCTAACAATGTAGCTGGTGTATCTTTTACTTATTGTTTTGTCTATTCATATATTGCACAACATCTTTATGTGTCAGAATCAAAGCTAATGTGTTTTGAAGAATCTTAATTGAACTGTCATGAAGATCAGTTGCAGTACCGACAGCATCCTCAACCACCACAACATCATAATTTCTGGCAAAAGCACCAAAGGCTGTTGCTAGAATGCATTCGTCAGTCCATAGACCAACAAGGACAACAGTATCAACACGGTCGCGCTTGAGCTTTTCATGGAGAATGGATTGATTTTTTCCATCTACCGTCTGGAACAAATCATATTGCTCGGAGATAATATGATTTTTTTGTTCCTGCTTCCCCTTTGGTTTAATCTCCCTCACTAACTTTGCCCCTTGTCTGTCAAGCAGGTAGAAACCATTTCCAGCTTTGCGACGACCAGGTTTTCCATCATCCCCATGGAATCGATCATATGCATTTGATATATTATCGTTTGCATACCGGACAAATGACGACCAGTAGATCGGGTTGTTTTCTTTTCGATAAACTTCGACAAGTCTTTGTACATTTTTAACGATCTTCCCATCATTCTTGCTCACAATTTTTTTGTACTCTACTTGCATATCAATTATCACCAAGCCGGTACGGCGCTGACGGGAATCCAAACTCCACTTTGCTTGGAAGCATACTGGCTGAGAAAAGACAATCTGCTCCCCTTTGTTGCGTTTTGATTGCCGCCGTGAGGTGATTTTGTCACCGTGATCGTGAGAGAGATGATGTTTTTTCCCCCCATGGGCTGAGCGAGCATAAAAATTTTTGTCTGCAAAGGACCAATGGAAAGGAAAGATGAAAGGACAATTTTCATATTTACAGTAAAACATGCCTCTGCGGATATACTTGTAATCATCGGTATCTCTCGTGGAACCGAACATCTGCAACGATTCTTTGGGGGTGAAACAGGCGTTGCTATCTCGTCCTAAATATCCGTGTGCAATACCACATTCTGAGAATGAATTTTTGATTTTTGCAACACCGCGATTGTAGTCATTGTCAAAGAAAGCACTGCCAACCTCCAAAGAAAGCTGACATTCCTCAGCGAGGTCCTGGTCTGTCGGGTTCGCACTTCCAACACCACCGCCGCTGCCATCATCACCCAAGGACTTCGACGTGTGGCGCTTGTTGCGAGCCGATGGAGCACTGCTGGATGCAGGAGCATCCAGACCCCGCTTGCCTCCACCACGAGTAGTACGGGGCATATGGCTTGGTGGATGACGCTACTGCTGGTTGGTAGCTGTCGGACGCCTAAGACACGAGGCCGTGGTCAGGGGGCGAATGGGGTTGGGCTCTCTCCACGTGAGTTTACTGGAATGGAGTGCCACACCTACCTCCGGGTGTCTACTGAACCCGTACTAATAGACAGACCTCAGTTGGGCTCTCTCTGCGTGAGTTTACTGGAATGGAGCGGTGCCACACCTACCTCCGGGTGTCTACTGTCCCGTATACAGACCTCAGTAGAATATGCCTCTTGAAGGAAAAGTACACGGTGAACACGGCATGATGGTAGGGACATAGTTATTATTATTTAGCGAGTATAATGCAATAGAATATTTGTTATAATTGCAATTGCTTGTTTTCTTTATAAGGAAAATACATTACGATCATTACCCATCACATGTGCCACATAAACAGGTATCACTGCCATCTTTGCTTCCGGCTTTTATTATTACCCGAAAATTACGTCCGTAATGGTAGCTGCACTCCTCTCCTGCCTCAATGTCCCGAGTTGCAAAAATAGAGAGCTTCGGAATTTCCTCGCTGTTGTCGTTCACCACAAAATACTCACCCAGCCAGCAGTTGGGATTGCATGAATGCTGAAATAGAGTGTGCATGCCACGTGTACCAGAAACATATACCCCCTTCTCCAGCTCAACTGTTCGCATCGGATCAGCACCATGGTCAAAGGGATCCAGATTTGGACACTTTAAAATGCGACCCGTGTACTTTGAGAGACGGGTTCCCATGGGGATACGCTTAATGGCTACTACCCCGTAGCCATGGCCATGAGAGCTTTTCACCTTTTTAACATATCCCGGGTGATGTTTGAACTCAGCTTGGCATTCTGAGCAGTTCCATTGACGGTGGCAACAGATTGCGCTATTGCGATGGCACTGGTGATAAGGGGACAACTTGTTGATCCGGCTGCTCCTCCTAAGGGCTGGGGGAGACGGGGGCAATGGAGGCATGTGCTTAAAACAAAGCATGGACGTAACAAGACGGGCGTGTTGTTCGCAGCCATCCACGCGGCAAAGCGGCCGGCGGCGGGGGAAGTCACGGCGTGTCTTGTTACAGATCTTTGAGACAGCGGTGCCAAAGTAATGATTGTGGTGGATTTGGCACCACGCATTCTTCAATGCATTCTTCTGGCGGCGGGTGGGGGTTATCTTGTTAATTTGAAAGCTTTCTCTCTCACGCTTGATCAACCCGTACCGCACCTTTGTTTTGCATCCAGGATAGGGGCATGTCGGTGTGCGACAAACATCCTTTGGCCTGGTCTTTGTCATGGCCGACAGCGTGGTGACGGGTTGATGGTGGTGATGAACCAGCGGCAGGGAGAGGATGGCCGGAAGCAAATAACGCTGGGGTGTGTTATTAAGCGTAGTAGTAGGAGTAGTAGGAGGAGTAGGAGGAGTAGTAGTAGTAACATGCAGTGCTGCTGTTGTGCAAAAAAGCTACATGGCGTACCGGTTGTACAGTAGGGATTTTCGCTAGCTATGTGCAAGCTTCCTGGGGTCTGCTGTCTGTCTGGCTATCCGCTTTGTAACCGCAGTGCTGCTGTCTGTCTGGCTATCTGCATGCAAACGCCGCGGCCGGCCAGCTTTCAGTTTATGATTTCCCTAGCATTCGACTTTCAAACAACAAGATAAGTACGTCAGTGAGTGCATCATACTACTAGTAAAGTAGTTCTGTGCACAGCATGCGTGGCGCGCAAAACTTGTACTAGTACTAGTAGCAGCAGCACATGATTGCAAATGAGGCAGAGCAGGTGGGTCATCAGCAGCGCACACTGCAATCGCAAGCAGAATCGATGATGCTTATCATGTCTCAGTTGTATCTGTTTTGGCTTTGACTCGATCGGCGCATCACATCGTCTTCTGGTATCAACGTACTACCGCAATCTTCGACCGCGAGATTGGCGCTTTTGCGTTGCCTTACTTCATTGCCGCACCATTCTCTCACCGCGCTCACGCCTCTTCAGCTAGTTGCCTTCTTTTGGTTGCGTTCGGACACCGGCCCCGTGATCCTCACCGTCTTCTGTTGCTTTCTGAGTTTGGCTTTGATCTCTTAGACCGTGCGCAAACGCGATACGTTCGGAACCTTCACAGGGGTCGAGATCAACCAACCAGTTAGCAGGATTTGATCGGCGGAGAACGACGTCAAGACCGACGCGATCGGAGTAAGAAAACTGCAATCTTTACTTTCCAAGCGTTAAATGAGTGCGTTGGAACGTTGAACTCTTGCCTAGGCTTCGAGTCGGTGTCTGTATTGAAACTTCGGAACGGACAAGCATTCATTCGCCAAAGATCCAGTATATCGCACTGTTTGGACCAACAAGAGCAACCAAGACTATCAAATCAGGTACCTGGCATTTGGGATACACCAAAAGATAAGCCTGGACTTGTTGTTGGTGATGTAGGATATCGGTTTCTTAAGCACTTCGAAGGGCACGGTGTTTTTGAGGGAAGAGTGGTAGAGATACTTGCCAACGCACCTAGTAAAAAGGACCGGCGGTGCGAGTACAATGATGGAGACATAGAAGACCTCAGTTTGAGTGACTTGATGCAATTGAGCCGGCGCAACAGCAATACGACACACACATAAGTGCGCCTTGCCAAAATGTAGCTGCTACTACGTTGGAGACATCATATTCTTGTTTGTTTATACATTATTTGATCTATTTTGTAACGTGGACCGGATGCACGCGTAATTACTTTTAAGCCTTTTAGAAACATATGTTTGTTATTTGTCATTATGTAGGTAGTACTATTCGAAATACTCTAAACTGATGAAGGACCTGTTCATCATGTTAGTTTGAGGAAAGAAAGATTGCCGTTGGGAAAAACGCCCAACACGTCCCACTCCGATGATATCACAGCGTATTGTTGCAACGTCATGGCGACTTTGCCAAGGGACAGAACAGAATAGAACTGCTGGGATGACTGCCAGCCCCGCAAGTTGGTGCGTGATCGAGAATATGGTCATGAGAGTATGTTTGTACTGCGGCGGCAACAGGGCATCGGCATCATTTCATTTTGCTCTTGCGCCTATGATGACAAATTTGGTATCCGTAACTTTTTGGATACACTACTACATGTAGCCTCCTAGTAGGCCTCTCTGTAGTACATACTACAGTTCTAGAGTACTGGTACAGTAGAGTACTACAGAACTACCATACTGCAGTAAAGGACTCGACTCCTCTAGTTAGTACCTGCACATGGTGTAGGTACTGCTAGCTAGCTAGGAGTAGCAAGCTACTAATCGCTGACACAGGCATGCTCGTATTTGGGGAGATAGATCAAAGTCAACCTTCTGAAATAGTTGCTTATAGTCTGTCACGGTTGTGTTTATCTAGCTAGCATATTCAAGGCGGGATATGCCATTGCAATCAGGCCCTGCCCTGTGCGGAGCGATAGTAATGCAGTGGCGTGCCTTAACTCGACGGCATGCCGACTTTTAGCTCAAACTTGAGAGCATCTTCCATGGAAGGAACAATGCCATCAGGAGGAGATGTCGACAGAACTTGCCGCGCTTTGCGTTTGCTTCTCCTCGGATCTCTGCACTGGCAATCCCAGCATCGCTGATAGGCGGTATTTGACATCAAATCAATAGATACCATGATGTTATTCTGGAGGTGAGGTCTTCCAATGAAGTGGCAGTGAGATGCAAAGTTCCGGCTGATGGTGAAGTGGACGTACGCCTCTTGCTGGGAACGCTCATACCTTGCATCAACAACGACGGGCCCGTTCTGTTTTGATCCAGGGAGTTGCGACGCTAAGTCCCGTACCCACGGCAACAGTCTATCAAACGGGTGTGAAATCTTTCTTCCGAACAAGTGCGAGAATGCCTTACCTCTGCCGTGGTCGAGTAGAGGCAAGTCATCATTAGATGAGACAGCCGCACTTTGCGAGGAGCATTTCGCTCTGGGATTTCCAGCAGGAATGCTCTTCGAAGTCGCTGTATCTTCGGTAATCTCGATATACTTAACAGTATTGACTTCTTCGTCGATACTCGGCACAACGAGAGTTCTCTTTATCATGCTTCTCAGGTCGGCCGACCTTTCCGCCGATTTCTTGGGGCCAAAAGGAACCAATGCACGTTCTGGACTTGTGATTTTCGAAGACGCTACGAGACGGAGAGGACGATCCTT
>Ga0316201_10004880_pt1 | contig 10213 bp, 10 predicted proteins | sample CS6wburrow_MG_FD_204516 | JGI IMG/M metagenome (GOLD analysis project Ga0316201, IMG submission 204516) | Coastal sediment microbial communities from Delaware Bay, Delaware, United States - CS-6 worm burrow | ecosystem: Environmental > Aquatic > Marine > Coastal > Sediment | place: USA...
AGTTCCGGCTTGCCCTCTATCGGATTGAACGCGACTGGTACACGACCGCTGCGGAAATCGAGGCAGCGGGCGATAAAAAGCCTGCACTCAAAGCGCGCAAGATCCTCAAGGAAAGCGTCATTTCAAGTGCCGAAGTGTTTTCGGCGAAGCCCTATTTTCTGAGCGACGAGTTCTCGCTGGTCGATGCAACGATCGCCCCGATTTTGTGGCGTCTGCCGCGCTATGGCATCGAGCTTCCGGCCAGCGCCGCGGGAGTGCAGGGCTACATGGAGCGTATTTTCGCGCGGCGCTCGTTTCAGGCCAGCCTCACGGAACTGGAGCGCGAGCTGCGCCAGTAGACAGGTCGCGGAAACGGCAGCGTGGCAGATTCGGAAACAACATCGCGTCGGCCGTATCTTGTGCGCGCGATGCACGAGTGGATCAGTGACAATCTGCAGACGCCCCATCTGATCGTCGACGCAACCTACACCGGCGTGGATGTCCCGCGGCAATACGTAAAGGACGGCAAAATCGTCCTGAACGTCAGCCATTCGGCTACCCAGGAGTTGCACCTCGGCAACGATGTCATAGGCTTCAGGGCCCGATTCGGCGGAGCGCCGATGACGGTCACCGTCCCGCTCGATGCGGTTCTCGGCATCTATTCGAGGGAATCAGGTGACGGTATGTTGTTTGGCGCCGAAGAAAACGGGGAACCCGACCCGGACAATCCATCGCCGCCGGACGATGCCACTCGCACCTCCGACAGCAAGCGTTCGCATCTCAAAGTCGTCAAGTAGTCCGGGGATCGGCTGCGAACGCAGCATCGAGTGACGCGCACAAAGCATGCACGACAAGCAGGTGAACCTCCTGGATCCGGGCGGTGTTGTGCCCCGGAACACGAATTTCGCAGTCCTCCGCGCCACAGAGCCGCCCAATTGCACCACCATCGCGCCCGGTTAGCGCGACGACTGCAATGCCGCGGTCCCGCGCGGTTGCCACCGCGGCACGCAGGTTGGCCGACTCCCCCGAGGTCGTGATTGCGACCAGAATGTCGCCAGTGCGGCCGATCGCTTCGACCTGTCGTGCAAAGATCTGTTCGAAGCCGCTGTCATTGCCGATCGACGTCAACGCCGAGCTGTCGGTGGTCAATGCGATTGCCGCCAGGCCGGGCCGCTCCGATTCGAATCGATTCACCAGTTCCGCGGCCATATGCTGCGCGTCGGCAGCGGAGCCGCCATTTCCGCAAATCAGAATCTTGTTACCACCAACGAGACTTGCGGTGAGCCGGGCCGCTGCCTGCGCGATCACGGGCGCCAGCACAATCGATTTGCGTTTGAGTTCGATGCTCTTTTCGAACAGGTTGACGATATGTTCGGCGGTGTTCATCGCTGGGCCCTCACTCGGCCAGAAACGCGTTGCGGATCCAGGCGAGCTCGCGTGACCTGCTGTGACCCGATATCGCCACGACATCGAAGCGGATCGGATGATGGGCAAGGCTCGGGCGGGTGGCGAGCAGGTGACGGGTGGCGCGTATCAGGCGTCGTTGTTTCGCTGCATCGATACTGTCGCGCGGATCCAGAAAGTCGCTCGTCGCGCGCGAACGCACTTCGACGATTACAATCGTCTCGCCATCGCGCATTATCAGGTCGAGCTCACCCTGTCGGCAGCGCCAGTTTCGCGCAAGCGGCCGCAGTCCTTCGCGACACAGATAGGCCTCCGCGTCGCTTTCGGCCTGTTGCCCGCGACGTTGCCTGTCACCAGTCAAAGCGAGTCGGCGGCCAGTGGAGGCAAGGCCAGTATTTCGGCGTCAGGAAGCAACTCGGGTTCGCCCCCCGTCATTATTGCCCACGCCAGACGGCGGCGTACTACACCGTATGCATCGACGCTCAGCATCCCGGTGCGCCCGGCAATGCCGCCTTCCGCCGGGCTGCCACCGTACAAAGCTGCCACCAGGGCGTAGGCATCGAGGCCGAGGGCAAACAGGCGTGACTGGAGCGGGCTGCGTTGCGGCCAGATTGCCTCGAGCTGCGACTGCAGTTCGACGCTCGACGGGTCAGGCGCGATCACCCACGGCATGTCCGGGAACATTACGCCGTCGAGATCGCCATTGTCGCGGGCGCCGGGCTCGAAGATGTCCGAGGTGGCATAAATTGGCAAATCGGCGGCGAAATGGAATTTGAGTTCCGGTCGCAGAATACGTCCCTGTTGCGGCCGTGCCGCGACGAAAATGAACTGCGCGTCTTTTCTGCGGCGCGGCTCGAACTCGAGCTGGCTGCCGAATGCCCTGGTCAGTCGCTGCCGTCTTGCCTCGCTGGAGTCGAGATGCAGCAGCGCGGTAATCGTTGCGCCATGGTCCTGCGCCTTATCGTCGTAGCGCCGGTATTCAAGGAGCTGGCCTCCCTGGCCGCGCAATCGATTCGCAAATGCCGCCAGCAGGCGGTCACCCCAGCTGTTCGCCGGAACCAGTGCGACGCCGCGGTAGTAACCGTCGGCGAGGACCCGGTCGGCTGCTGCTTCCGCCTCGTCCTCGGGGGATAGAGCAAACTGGAAAAACCCAGCGGGGGGTGTCGTCTCGGATCCAAGTCGATTCAGTGTCAGAACCGTTACGCTGCCGTCGCTGGCGCTCGCGACCTCCTGAACGTTATTTTTCAGTAGCGGACCGACCACGACTTCAGCCCCTTCCCGTATCGCGCTTTCGAACCCGGGGGTCGCCCCTGTGGCGGCGATGTCATAGACACGGAGCGACGGGCTCGGGCCGCGACCCTTGTGCTCGTAGAACGCGGCGAGAAATCCGTCGCGCACTGCCTGGCCGAGCGCCGCCTGACGCCCGCTGGTCGGAACGAGCAATGCGACCCGGGGAGGAAACACGCCACTCGAGCGGTGCTGCGCAAGCAAGCCAGGTACGATCTCCGCGTTGGCCGGATGATTCGGAAATTCGCTCTGCCACTCACGCAACTGCGCAATGATCAGAAACGAGCTGCTGGCGGCGCGGTTCGTGCGCTGCGCGAGATCGAGCCAGCCATTGGTGATCGGGTCATCGGCTGCGGCCGCTGCCGTGCCGAATTTCTCCAGACCCGTCCAGATGCGGCGGTGATTGTCGGCGATCTGTTGCGGACTGTTGAGCCAGGTTTCGCGTTCGACCAGCGCGTTGACCGCGGCCACACTGTTTCCGGTGCGGAAGCTGGCGTCGGCGCGAACCAGGTAGTAATCGGGCATCAGTGCCGATGGACCGGAGCCCGGTGCCTCGTCGAGCAGGCGCAGCGCTTTTTGCGGGTCCCCCTCGTCCAGCGCGAGACTGGCAGAGACCAGTCCCCACAAAAACAGGTCACCGGCCTGCAGCGGACCGCTTACCTCTTCGACCCGCAGGCGTGCCCGGGTTGGTTGCCCCGCCTTGATCCAGGAGCGTGCGGCGAGCAGCCGGTAGTGGTCTGCCCGCGCACCGTCTGCGTCCGCCAGAAGCTCTTCGTAGGCGCGCGCGGCGCCGGCATGCTGGCCACTGCGTTCCAGCTGCTCGGCACGGTTCAGGGTATCGTCCTGCATCATGCTGCTGCCGGTCTCGCACGCGGCGAGGATAAACCCGAACGCGGCGACCAGCATCAGTGTTGCGGTCGATCGCAGTCGGTGACGGTAGTTCATCAATCTCGCTCCTCCATGATGGCGTCCTGACCGGCCTGTATTCTGATCACATCGGTTACCGCGTGCCGGCGCAATGGTTATTTGTCTTGCAGTTTGCTGCAATAGCGAATCGCAAACGGGTAAAAAAATGAGCGAACATTATAGTGTCTGACGCATCTGGCATGTTGTATGTCGTTGCCACGCCTATCGGGAACCTCGACGATCTGAGCCCGCGCGCGACGGCCACGTTGATCGCGGCGGACCTGATTCTCGCCGAGGATACCCGGCACAGCGGCCGTCTGCTGCGACGGCTCGGGGCCGGTGGCGCGATTTTGTCGCTGCACGAGCACAACGAGGATCAGCGGATCGCCGATGTACTGCAACGGCTGCAGCAGGGACAGTCGATTGCGCTGATTTCCGATGCCGGTACACCGCTGGTGAGCGACCCCGGGTTTCGTCTCGTTCGCGCCATTGGCGAGGCAGGCTACGGACTGGTACCCGTGCCGGGGGCATGTGCGGCGATCGCGGCATTGTCGGTTGCGGGTCTGCCATCCGACCGGTTCGCTTTCGAGGGTTTCGTCGCCAACCGGGCTGGCGCTCGCCGCGAGCGATTGCAGCAGCTTGCAGCAGACGCGCGCACTTTGATTTTTTACGAGTCACCGCACCGGATCGCCGCGTTTTTGCAGGACCTGTGCGTTGCATTCGGTGGCGAACGTCGCGGGTTCGTTGCGCGCGAACTGACCAAGCTGCACGAGACTAGTTATCGCGGCACGCTGGACGAACTCAGCGCGCTGGCCCGGGACGACCCGAACTTTTCGCGCGGCGAGCTGGTAATCGTGGTCGCGGGCGTGACGTCGGCGCCGGCCGCCGACCAGGCGGATCTTGACGCAACGCTGGCGGTTTTGCTCGAGGAAATGCCGGCGAAGCAGGCGGCGCGGGTCGCTGCCCGGTTGCTGGGAATTGGGCGCAATGAGGCGTACCGGCGGACGCTGGAACTCAAAGCCGACAAAGCTTGAGTCATGGCTTACTTGTCCCTATCGTAGTCGGTGGAGACGGCCAGACAGTCGCTGCGGCTTCGCCGTGGAGGAAAGTCCGGGCTCCGCAGGGCAGGGTGCCAGGTAACGCCTGGGGGGCGTGAGCCCACGGAAAGTGCCACAGAAAACATACCGCCTAAGCGCTTCGGCGCCGGCAAGGGTGAAAAGGTGCGGTAAGAGCGCACCGCGCGGGTGGCAACACGCCGCGGCACGGTAAACCCCACCCGGAGCAAGACCAAATAGGGGAACTCGCGGCCGTGTGCCGCTGCGTGCTGCCCGCACGTGTTCCCGGGTAGGTCGCTTGAGACGCGCGGCGACGCGTGGTCCAGATGAATGGCTGTTCTAGACAGAACCCGGCTTATCGGCCGTCTCCTTTTTTTATCCGTTTTTCCTAATGTGCTCTGGCAAGAAGGTCCTTTAAGTGACTGATTTAGGGTTCTTGATATGACATAATGTCGCCAATTCGAGACACAGGAAACGTTTCTAAGTCACTCTCAGATAAGAATTTTTTTCACATAATCAGTTGACGTTGGTACGGAGGGTACCTATAGTGTCGTGAAGTGGTAAAAAGTGGGAATTAATGGGAGAGCATACTCTCCCTCGGATCAACCCATGTTTCGCGGCGCCAATAAAATTACACTCGATGCAAAGGGTCGTATTGCGATACCGACCCGTTATCGCGAGCGCTTGTCCGAGCGTTGCGAAAGCCAGCTGATCATCACCGTCGATCGCGACTATTGCCTTCTGCTGTACCCGCTTCCCGACTGGGAAGATCTCGAACGGCGCCTGATGCGGCTGCCGTCGCTCAATCGTCAGGTTCGAAGGTTGCAGCGGCTGATGGTCGGTTACGCGACCGAAGTCGAGCTGGACGGGCACGGCCGGGTGCTGTTGCCACGCGAGTTGCGCGACTACGCCGGCCTGGAAAAACAGGCGATTCTGATTGGTCAGGGCAACAAATTCGAGCTCTGGGACGATTTGCGCTGGAATGAGAAGCGCGATCAATGGCTGGCTGCAGAGGAGTCCGATGAGGTCGATCTGCCCGCAGAACTGGACTCTCTGTCCCTGTGAGGATGCAAGAACTTGGGCCGACATTTGCCGGTACTTTCCGCCGAGGTGCTGGATGCCCTGGCGATTCGGGAGCAGGGCGTCTATCTCGACGCCACGTTCGGCCGTGGCGGCCACTCGCGCGAAATTCTGAACCGGCTCGGTCCGTCCGGGCGTTTGTTTGCCATGGATCGCGATCCGGATGCCATCGCGGCTGCCCGGGAGCTGGAGAATGCTGATCCCCGCTTCCAGGTGTTCTACGGGCCCTTTAGCGACATTGCGCGATTCATGGGTGAGGCCGGCGTTGCCGGCCGCATTGACGGGATCCTGTTCGATCTCGGCGTATCCTCGCCGCAGTTCGACGATCCGTCGCGTGGCTTCAGCTTCAGTCACGATGGTCCGCTGGACATGAGGATGGACAACGGCACCGGGAAAACTGCCGCCGAATGGCTCGCGCACGCAGACGAAAGAGAAATTGCCCTGGTGCTGCGACGCTACGGCGAGGAACCGCGTGCACGGCGTATAGCCGCCGCCATTGCCGCGTTCCGCGGCGGCGCCGAACTGACGCGCACCGGGCAGCTGGCCGAAATCGTCTGCTCTGTCGTGCCGCGCCGTCCGCGCGCTCATCATCCGGCCACGCGGACGTTCCAGGCATTGCGTATCTTCATCAACCGCGAGCTCGACGAATTACGTGATGCCCTGGCGGCTACGCTCGATCTGCTCAGTAGCGGCGGGCGCCTCGTCGTAATCAGTTTCCATTCGCTCGAAGATCGCATCGTAAAGCGGTTTATGCGCGATCACGCCCGGCCGGACCCGGTCTATGCAGGTCTGCCGGATATGCCATCGTCGGCTCGTCCGAGTCTCGCACTGGTGGCAAAACCGAGTAAGGCTCAAAGCGCCGAAGTCGAATCCAATCCGCGTTCCCGCAGCGCCATTTTGCGTGTCGCGGAGCGTCTCTGATGGGGTTCCTGCAAAGCAGCGGACGGCTGCTTGTCGCCATTCTCTGGCTTGCGGTGCTGGCATCGGCCCTGGGCGTCGTTTATGCACGGCACGAGAATCGGCGGATGTTCGTCGAGTTGCAGCAGTTGCTGACCGAGCGTGACGAACTCGAGAACGAATGGAGCAAGTTGCAGATCGAGCAGAGTTTCTGGTCCGGGCACGCGCGGGTCGAGAGCGAGGCGCGTACCCGTCTCGGGATGTACACGCCCGTGCCTGAGCAGGTTGTGATTGTAGAGCCATGAAGCGGACGCGGAAAAAAACCAAAGCGCGCACTCGCCGTGACCCGTATCGGCTCAGAGTCGGGACCGTGCTGATCGTGTTTGCGATGGTGTTTTCCGTATTGATTGCGCGCGCGGTGGACTTGCAGATTCTGGGCCGCGATTTGTACGACGGAGAGGCCAAGGCGCGCCAGCTGCGCGTCGTGGAAATCGCGGCGCGGCGCGGCCCGATTACCGACCGCAACGATGAACCGCTGGCGGTGAGTTCGCCGGTCGATACGATTTTTGCGGTGCCTGCGAAGCTGGCGCAGGCGCGGGAACGGATTCCGGAACTCGCGCAAGCGCTGGGCCGCAGCGATGAATCGATCATGCGCGATCTGAGCCGCTACAAGAACCGCGAGTTCATGTATCTGAAGCGCCACCTGGCTCCGGAAACGGCCGCCGGGGTGATGCGTCTTAAAGTTCCCGGCGTCAATTCGCAGCGCGAATACCGGCGTTTCTATCCGGCGGCCGAGGTGACCGGGCATGTCGTGGGGTTCACGAACATCGATGGTGAGGGCATCGAGGGTCTGGAATGGGCGTACGACGACTGGCTGCAGGAGCAGACCGGGCGCAAACGCGTCATCAAGGACCGCCGCGGCAACATCGTCGAGGATGTCGAGCAAATCGAGCCGGCAATTTCCGGGCGCCCGCTGGCGATCAGCATCGACCTGCGGATCCAGTACATGGCCTACCGCGAGCTCAAGGCGGCGGTGGCCCGGCACAAAGCCAGGTCGGCGTCGGCGGTGGTCATCGACGTTGCCAGCGGTGAGGTGCTGGCAATGGTCAACCAGCCGGCATTCAACCCCAACAGCGTGGGCCGTTATGCGGCGGCCACGCGGCGCAACCGCGCGGTGGTGGACGTTTTCGAGCCGGGCTCGAGCATCAAGCCGTTCATCGTCGCGGCGGCGCTGGAAAGCGGAAGCTACGGCCCCGCGAGCATGATCGATACCACTCCTGGTTACTACCAGGTCGGGCGCAAGACGATTCGCGACAAGCGCAATCTCGGCCGCATCGACCTGACGACTATCCTGACCAAATCCAGCAATGTCGGGGCGAGCAAGCTCGCATTGTCGCTGCAGCGCGATGAAATATGGAGCGTGTTGACCCGTCTCGGTTTCGGCAGCCCGACTGCGAGTGGTTTCCCTGGCGAATCGGGTGGGCTCGTTAACGATTTCCAAACCTGGCGCGACATCAGTGTCGCGACGTTGTCCTATGGCTATGGCTTGTCGGTGACAACGCTGCAGTTGGCGCAGGCTTACGCGACGATCGGCGCGCTCGGTGTGCGGCGCCCGGTCAGCCTGTTGCGGCTCGACGAGAAACCGGGCGGTGAGCGCGCACTCTCCGCCAACAGCGCGCGCATGCTGATCGACATGATGGAAACGGTTGTCACCGACGAAGGAACCGGTGGACGTGCCGCGGTGCCCGGATACCGGGTCGCCGGCAAAACCGGTACTGCATGGAAATCGACTGCCGGCGGTTACTCCGAGGACCGCTACCTTGCGGTGTTCGCCGGAGTTGCGCCGGCCGGCGCGCCGCGGCTTGCCGTCGTCGTCGTGATGGACGAGCCGTCGGCCGGTGAATTTTATGGCGGTATCGTTGCGGCGCCGGTTTTCTCACGCGTAGCCGCCGGCGCATTGCGCATGCTGGCGGTGCCGCCTGATGATGTCGCAACCCTCAACGACACGCACATTCTGCAGGCGATGGAGGCGCACCGATGAGCGCGCTCACCATGGCTGAATCGACACTCGGCGAAATGTTCGGCGAGCGGGCGCCATCCGCTGCCAGTGCGCTGCGGGTGTCCGGAATCGGGCTCGACAGCCGCACGCTGCAACGTGGCGCGTTGTTTGTTGCATGTGCGGGAGGGCGCAAGCACGGTCTGGACTATCTCGACGATGCGTTGGCACGCGGTGCTGCGGCAGTGGCTTGGGAGCCGGTGCCCGGAATTGCGCCGCCGCGCGATGTGCCGGTGACCTGTTTTGCGGTGCCGGGGCTGCGTCAGAGTCTGGGCGAACTGGCCGACCGCTTCTATGCGAAACCGTCCGCCGATGTGTCGGTCGTCGGTATCACCGGCACCAATGGCAAGACGACTTGCGCCTGGCTTTTTGCAAACGCGCTGCAGGCGCTCGGGCAGCGGTGCGGGCTGATGGGTACGCTCGGATACGGTTTTAGCGACGACTTGCAGCAGCAGGACCTGACCACGCCGGACGTGGTCGCCGTCCATCGTCGTCTCGACGAACTGCGCAGTGCCGGTGCAAGCGCGGTAGTAATGGAAGTGTCCTCGCATGCGCTTGACCAGGGCCGTGTCGACGGGGTTCGATTTGCCGCCGCCGCCTTTACCAACCTGAGCCGCGATCATCTCGACTATCACGGCGACCTCGAATCCTATGGCGCGGCCAAGGCGGCGCTGTTTCTGAGCGCGTCCCCGGGGGCCGCGATTATCAATGTTGACGATGACCATGGCGCCGAGCTTTTTGCGCGCCTGCCACGGTCGTTGCAGCGAATTTCAGTGTCCGCCCATGGCCATCGCGCGGAAGACGGTTCTGGTTATGTCTATGCGACTCGTATCGCTTCGCATGATCGCGGACTGCGTATCGAATTCGAATCCAGCTGGGGTGCGGCCACCCTCGAGAGCCGGTTGCTGGGGGCGTTTAACGCCGAAAACCTGCTAATCGTCGCCGCGCTTTTGCTGCAACGTGGAATCGCATTGCACGATGCTCTCGCGGCGCTGTCGTCTGTTGGCGCGCCGCCGGGGCGGATGGAAACGTTCGCCGGTCACGCGGGAACGACGGCCATCGTCGACTACGCACATACCCCGGATGCGTTGGAGAAAGCGCTCGTCGCGCTGCGTGGCCACGGCAGCGGGCGACTGGTGTGCGTTTTCGGCGCCGGTGGCGATCGCGATCGCGGCAAACGCCGGCAAATGGGCGAGGTCGCGGCGCGTCTGGCAGACCGCATTGTGCTGACCGATGACAATCCACGGTCGGAATCACCGGCGCAGATCGTGGCGGATATCCGCGCGGGCATCGGCGGCGATGCCGAAGTGACGGTTATCCATGACCGCGAGCTGGCGATCCGGACCGCGCTGGATGGCGCCGCACCTGGCGATCTGGTGCTGATCGCCGGAAAGGGCCATGAGCAAACGCAGCTGGGAGCAGGCGGCAGTCGCCAATTCAGTGACCGCGACGCGGTGCAGCGCTGGCTGGAGCGGACGGCATGATTTCCTCCGATCTTGGCGAGATGGCGGCATTGCTTGGGGCCGAACTGCATGGCGATCCGGTGGCG
>Ga0316201_10004882_pt1 | contig 10211 bp, 10 predicted proteins | sample CS6wburrow_MG_FD_204516 | JGI IMG/M metagenome (GOLD analysis project Ga0316201, IMG submission 204516) | Coastal sediment microbial communities from Delaware Bay, Delaware, United States - CS-6 worm burrow | ecosystem: Environmental > Aquatic > Marine > Coastal > Sediment | place: USA...
CAAGGGCTACGCGATCGGTTCGGCCGGTCTGGCCGCACTGGTGCTGTTTGCCGATTACACCCACACCCTGGGCAAGTACGGGCACAACATCAGCTTTGAACTTTCAGATCCTATGGTCATCATCGGCCTGTTCCTCGGCGGCATGGTGCCTTACCTGTTCGGCGCCATGGCGATGGAAGCGGTGGGTCGGGCAGCCGGCGGCATCGTCAACGAGGTACGTCGCCAGTTCAAAGAGAAGCCCGGCATCATGGACCACAGCGAGAAGCCGGATTACGGCCGTGCGGTGGACATGCTGACCAAGGCGGCAATCAAGGAGATGATCATCCCCTCGCTGTTGCCGATCGCGGTACCCGTACTGGTTGGCCTGATTCTTGGGCCCAAGGCCCTGGGCGGCCTACTGATCGGCACCATCGTGACCGGCCTGTTCGTGGCCATCTCGATGACCGCCGGTGGTGGCGCCTGGGACAATGCCAAGAAGTATATTGAGGACGGCAACTTTGGCGGCAAGGGTTCCGAGGCACACAAGGCGTCGGTTACCGGTGACACCGTGGGCGACCCCTACAAAGATACCGCCGGCCCGGCCATAAACCCCTTGATTAAGATCATCAATATTGTGGCACTGCTGATTGTGCCGATGCTCTAAGTCGTCGGTTTAAAAGGCATTTATCAAGGGGGCGGCAACGCCCCCTTTTTTATTGCCACGCGCAATGGCGGTGGACGCACCCGGCACTGAGCGCTTAACCTAGCGCGCTTGGATGCGCCAGCCCTCTATTCACCCTTGGCGCACTGTACAAAAACCAACCGAACCCTAAGGGGAAACCCATGATTCTGGACCGCGTAACGACCGGCAATGTGCCCAACGAAATCAATGTCATCATCGAGATCCCGGCCCATTCCGACCCGGTCAAATACGAGCTGGACAAGCACACGGGCGCAATGTTCGTCGATCGCTTCATGTCCACCGCGATGTATTACCCCTGTAACTACGGCTATGTCCCGCACACCCTGTCCAAGGACGGCGACCCTGTGGACGTACTGGTCCTCACCCCGCATCCACTGATCTCCGGCTCGGTCATCCAGTGCCGCCCGGTCGGCGTACTCGTAATGAAAGATGAATCCGGCGACGATGCCAAGATTCTCGCAGTGCCGGTCGACAAGCTGTGCAAGACGTACCGCGGCGTGGAGACCTTCCGCGACCTCGCGGGCGAGGAGCTCAACCGTATCTCGCACTTCTTCGAGCACTACAAGGACCTCGACGAAGGCAAGTGGGTGCGTGTCGACGGCTGGTACGGGATCGAAGAGGCCAAGCAGGAGATCATGGCGTCCGTGCAGATGTACAACGACGCCCCGGAAAAGCCGGCGTTCTGAGGTTCGGCGTCGCCCAGGTACGCTCCCGGCCGCCTGACGACCCTTCCCTCCTTGCCCCGGCCGTCGTCCAGGCTCCGAGGGTGCCTGCCCCTTAATTGCGGTACGATACGCGGCTAATCAGCCGCACTTGGAAGCCGTATCCCAATGAAGGTTTGTATCCTTTCCGACAGTCATGACCATATCGCCTTGATCGACGCGGCCGTTGCCGACGCCAAGGCGGAAGGCGCCGAGGCGGTGCTACACTGTGGTGACCTCGTTGCCCCCAGCACCCTGCACTGTCTGGAAAAATACGCTCTGCCGGTACACGTCATCCACGGCAACAATACCGGTGATCTGTATGCCCTGGCCCGACTGGCACACAAACCGGGGGGCGTCATCCGCTTCCACGGCATGGACGCAGGGATCGAACTGGCAGGTAAACGCATCTTCATCGTGCATTACCCGCACTACGCGCATGCCATGGCGGCGACCGGTGACTGGGACCTGGTGTGCTGTGGTCACAGCCACAAGGTAGAGATCCTGGAACAGAAAAACTGCAAAGGCGGCATCACCCACGTTGTCAATCCCGGCACAGTCGGTGGTGTTGGCCAAGCCCCCGCAACCTGGGTATTTGCCGACCTCGAGGAGATGCGCTTCGAGCTGCGTGAAGTCCCCAAATCACTCGAGTATCCGCACGGCGGCATAGCCAATGGCTGACCGTTTCACCCATTTTGACGCCGAGGGCCAGGCGCACATGGTCGACGTCGGCGACAAGGACGTGACCGAACGTATGGCTCTGGCCAGCGGCAGCATCCGCATGCAGGCCGAGACACTGGCCATGATCCTCGAAGGTGGCCACAAAAAGGGTGACGTCCTTGGCGTGGCCCGAATCGCCGGCATCATGGCGGCAAAACGTACGGCAGATCTGATTCCGCTCTGTCATCCGCTGCCATTGACCAAGGTCGGTATCGAGTTCACTCCCGACCGGCGCCTGCAGGAAATCCGCTGTAATGCCACGGCCAAGACACGCGGCCAGACGGGGGTAGAGATGGAAGCCCTGTGCGCAGTCCAGGTTGCCCTGCTGACAATCTACGATATGTGCAAGGCGGTCGACCGTGGCATGGTGATAGAGAGCGTGCGCCTGGAGGAAAAGTCGGGCGGAAAGTCCGGCCACTGGCAGCGCAGCGATTTCCCGGACGCATGAACCCGCTCTACCGCCAGGCCTGCTTTCTCACCAGTGCGGCGAAACTCACACAAGCGCCGGTCGACAAAGGTTACGAGGTTGCATTCGCCGGACGCTCGAACGCCGGCAAATCCAGCGCCATCAACACCCTGTGCGATCAAAAATCGCTCGCGCGCATCAGCAAAACCCCCGGCCGCACCCAACTGTTGAACTTCTTCGCGATCGATGACGGGCGCCGAATCGTCGACCTGCCCGGATACGGTTACGCCAAGGTCTCAGAAGGGATCAAGCGTGAATGGCAGGGCTCGTTGGCCGCCTATCTGGAGAAACGCGAATGCCTGCGTGGGCTGATACTCATGATGGATATCCGTCATCCGCTGAAAGACTACGACCTGCAGATGCTCGACTGGGCCGGCCACATCTCGCTACCGGTGCATGTTCTGCTGACCAAGTCCGACAAGCTCAAGAAGGGGCCTGCCAACAGTACCCTGCTTAAGGTCCGCGTCACCTTACAGAAGATGAGTCCCTCGTTCAGCGTGCAGACATTTTCCTCACTCAAACGGACTGGCATCGACGAGGCACACTCCAAGCTCGACGAATGGTTCGGATATATAGATCATCGATGATCCCACCCGGCTCGGTCCTGCCAAGGCCGCAGATGCTACCCAATCACCGCCCTGAACGTTGTTGCCGGCGGTAACCGCATCGGGCCTTGAACGCCCCCCACAGGTCGTGTGCCGAGACCCCATGCAACAGGACGAAATGCCTTGAACGCCAGACTCATCACACACGAACCTTCAGCCGAACCACGCGGCCTGCCGCCCTTGCTGTTCGTGCACGGTGCCTATGTCGGAGGTTGGTGTTGGGCGGAAAACTTTCTGCCCTATTTTGCTGCGCTTGGATACCGGGCCCACGCAATCGATCTGCATCGCCACAGCCCTGGCAATGGACGCCTTCGATTCTCGCCTCACGCCTCCCTGTCCGACTATATCGACGCGATCGAGGCATCGATTGCGACCATGGACGAACCGCCCGTACTCATCGGGCACTCCATGGGTGGCTATCTCGTTCAACTGTACCTGGAGCGGAGATCCGCACGCGCAGCCGTTTTGATGGCATCGGTGCCACCACAAGGACTTGTGCCGACCACTGCGTGGCTGGCTTTTTCAAATCCGCTGTTGTTTCATCAGATCCAGCTGTTGCAGTGGTTCGGACCCCATACGGTATTCGCACTTTACGGCGTTGAAGGTGGCCGGCAGCCGCTTTTCTCGCCACATCTACCGGACGACAAGGTCAAGGAATATGCCTCACGGGCACAGCTCGAATCACCACAGGCTATCTTTGAGATGTCGTTTCCGCTGAGCCCATGGCAAAAAAATCAATCTGCGGTGAAAGCATTGGTGATGGGCGCCAGCCTCGACAGCCTGATCCCTGCCTCGGCCACCCATGCGACAGCGACGGCATTTGACACTGAAGCCGTCTTCATCGCGGAACTTGGCCATGCCATGATGCTTGACCAGCGTTGGCAGGACGCTGCAATGATCATGCGAGACTGGCTGTCTGAACAAGGCATGTAGAGCCATGCCAGAAAGCCTGCGTTTCGGATCACGAACGGTAACTGCGCGCCGCCACAAGAACACCTGAAATCACCAGCAGGGCGCCCGCACCATGCGCCAGCGTATTCCCGGTAGCCAAAATAATCGGCACCACACCCAGCGCGATCAAACCCAATCCCAACCAGAAATGGCGTTTGAGCCGCATCGAGCCGCCTTTGCCCATAGATGACGTGCCCCCTGGCTCAGTGCGCCTCGTCCCAGTTGTCGCCAACACCGATATCCACCACCAGCGGCACCTGCAGCTGCGCGGCCGACTCCATCAGTTGCCCGATTCTTTTACTGGCCGCACCGAGTCCCTCCGGCTCGACCTCGAACACGAGTTCATCATGCACCTGCATCAGCATGTTCAACGATGGCCCTTCCCGTTGTATCCAGTCGTCGACCGCCAGCATGGCGCGCTTGATGATATCGGCGGCGGTACCCTGCATCGGTGCATTGATCGCGGTGCGCTCCGCGGCCGCACGCACCTGCTGGTTGCGTGCAGTGATATTGGGCAGGTACAGGCGCCGACCGAACAGGGTCTCGACAAAGCCCTGTTGTCGTGCCTGTTCACGGGTGTGCTCCATGAATGCCTTCACCCCCGGATAACGGGCGAAGTACAGGTCGACATACTCCTGCGCCGCGCCGCGCTCGATACCCAGCTGCCGAGCCAGGCCAAACGCCGACATGCCGTAGATCAAACCAAAATTGATCGCCTTGGCCGAACGTCGCTGTTCGCCGGTCACCGCATCGGTGCTGTCGGCACCGAATACCTCGGCGGCGGTCGCGCGATGGATATCGGCTCCTGCCGCAAAGGCATTCACCAGCCCTTGGTCGCCAGACAGATGCGCCATGATGCGTAACTCGATCTGGGAATAGTCGGCAGCCAGCATACGCCAGCCGTCCTGGGGCACGAAGGCACGTCGGATGCGCCGCCCCTCGTCACTGCGTATCGGAATGTTCTGCAGGTTGGGGTCGGATGAGCTCAGGCGGCCAGTGGCAGCAACCGCCTGATGGTAGCTTGTATGCAGTCGGCCGCTGACCGGATCGATCATCTCAGGCAGTTTGTCGGTATAGGTCGACTTGAGCTTGGCCAGACCACGGTGCTCCAGGATGACCTGTGGAAGCTCGTGGCCCTGATCGGCCAGTTCCTGCAGCACCGACTCGGCGGTCGATGGCGCACCCTTTGGCGTCTTGGCGACCACCGGCAGTTCCAGTTCCTCGAAGAAGATCTGACCGATCTGCTTCGGCGAACCCATGTTGAAACTGCGCCCGGCAATCTCATAGGCCTGTTGTTCCAATGCATGCATGCGCTTGGCCAGCTCGCCGCTCTGAGCCGCCAACATCTGCCCGTCGAGACGCACACCGGTGCGCTCGATTCGCGACAGCACGCTAAGCAGCGGCACCTCCATCTCGGTCAGCACCCGCCGCAGGGGCTCGATCTTCTGCAGCTGCGGCCACAGGGCCTGGTGCAGACGCAGGGTAATATCCGCATCCTCGGCCGCGTAGGGTCCCGCCTGTTCCAACGGGACCTGATCGAAGGTCAGCTGCCTGGCGCCCTTGCCCGCAATATCTTCGAAATGGATGGTCTTGAGGCCGAGATGGCGCTCGGCCAGGCTGTCCATATCATGCCGACCTCCACCTGCATTCAGGACATAGGACTCGAGCATGGTGTCGTACGCGATACCACGCAGGGTGATGCCGTGATTGGCCAGCACACTCTTGTCGTATTTGAGATTCTGCCCGACCTTGGGCCTGTCGGGATCTTCCAGCAGCGGTTTGAACACTGACAGGACTTCATCCCGGTCAAGCTGGTCGGGAGCACCCGGGTAGTTATGTGCCAACGGGACATACGCCGCTGAACCCGCTTCGACCGCAAAGGAAACGCCGACAACCTCCGCCTTCATGTAATCCAGGCTGGTGGTCTCGGTATCGAACGCAATCAGGGGTGCCGTCTGCAGGCGTTCGAGCCAGGCATCCAGGCTGGCGCGCTCAAGGATCGTCTCGTATTTGCCCTCGTTTGCTGTAGCTCCCTCCGCGGAACCAGCGCCATCAGCCGGGGCGCCGTCATCCAGGCTTGCCAGCAGACGGCGTGATTCCAGGCGATGGTAGTGATTGCGCAACGCAGCCGGATCTCCCGCATGCGGCTGCAGCTGCTCCGGGCGCTGATCGAGTGCCACATCGGTCTTGATGGTGGTCAGGGTGCGCGACGTCGGCAGCAGTTCCAGGCTGGCGCGCAGATTCTCGCCAATCTTGCCTTTCACCTCGTCGGCACTGGCCATCAGATTGTCAAGGCTGCCATAGGCGCCGAGCCACTTGGCCGCGGTCTTGGGCCCGCATTTTGGCACCCCGGGTATGTTGTCCACGCTGTCTCCGGTCAGCGCGAGAAAATCGATGATCTGATCCGGTCGCACACCAAATTTCTCCAGCACCCCCGCCTCATCCAATACCGTATCGCTCATGGTGTTGATCAGGGTGACATGCGGATTGACCAGTTGCGCCATGTCCTTGTCGCCGGTCGAGACCAGGGTCTCGATTCCCTGTTCGGTCGCCTGATTTGTCAGGGTGCCGATCACGTCATCCGCCTCGACATTATCGACGATCAGCAGCGGTAGCCCCATTGCGCGGATGATGTCGAGTGTCGGTTCGATCTGCTCACGCAATTCCTCGGGCATTGGCGGACGGTTGGCCTTGTACTCGGGGTAGATATCGTCCCGAAACGTCTTGCCGGGAGCATCGAACACGACCGCCATGTGGGTCGGCCGATACTCGGCCACCAGCTTGCGCAGCATGTTGATCACACCGACGGTGGCACCGGTCGGCTCGCCTTTGGAGTTGGTCAGCGGAGGTAGCGCATGGAAGGCACGGAACAGATAAGACGAACCGTCGACGAGGATAAAAGGGGGAGGCTTACTCATGGCCGGAGGATACTACTTTTTGGCCGTCGCACCGTCCCCTGGTGTCCGGCAATCGACCGCCAGGCCTCGTTCGACGCTGTCGAAAACCAGGCGCAGGCATTGGCGCAGGACAAATACCCGGCTACACCTTCAGCGCCTTGATGAATTGGTCAGCCTCGTCGATCGCGGACTGCATCTCCGCAATCAGGACACGCACATCGCCTTCTATCCTGACCCGTTCCCTGTCCAGGGAGCTGATCGCGCGCGCGTTCAGATTGTGCTTGAGATACAAGACCTGGTCACGAAACAGCGCCAGCACGGGCTCGGTGCGCGCCTCTACTGCGCGCATCGAGGCGATCAGTTTCTCGGCTCGCATACGCGTCTGATCGAACTGCTCTTCCGCTCTGCGACGCATGTTTTGGTCGTGGTAGTCCTTCAGCTCGACCCGCCATTCATCCAGCAGGGCGTTGGCCGCGACAGTCACCTTGTCGACCTTGCTACCAATCTCGGCCGCCTGATCTGCGCTGCGCTCATACGCCGCATTCAGTTTTTCGTACCGCGCCTGCAGGTCACCACCCTCGAAACCCGTTACGGATTTGAACTTCTCCATCGCGGTCTGAAATTCCTCGATGGTTTCCTGCTGCACGTCGCGCGCGTCCTCCACCCGGTCAGCCAGCAGGTCACGCGGCTCCTTCCACAGACCGTCGATGCTGATATCAGCCACCCCGTCCATCGACGGTAGGGACATCCCGGAGCCCCCCAGGGTCAACCAAGCAACCACGGCAATCAGCAGCCATGAACGCTTTTTCAGCAGGAGGGGCAACAGGGCCGCGATAATCCTTGGCACAACAGGGACCTTTGTTCGACATTCAACCGGCACTAAGTATACTGAATGCCCGTTCCGGTGCCGCCCGACAAATAGAGAAAATGACTCATACAAGCCGCCTGATCTGCCTGCTGCCGCTGTTGTTGCTGTTCAGCGGATGCGCCTCTGTTCAGTATTCCGCGATGGAAAAGGTTGGCGTCTACAAACGCGACATCCTTGTCGACCGGGTCCAAGACGCCCAGCAGGCACAGAAGGCCGCAAAAGAAGAGGTCACTTCTGCCTATGAGCAGTTCACCTCGCTGGTGAAGGTGGATGGTGGCGATCTCGAAAAGACCTACAAGAAACTCAAGACCAGCGTCGATGACACGCAGCAACGCGTCGAGGAGGTGGACGAACGTATCGAGGCGATCGAACAGGTCGCCGAAGATCTGTTCGACGAGTGGCGAGACGAACTGAAGCAGTACTCAAGCGCTGCGCTGCGCAGCTCAAGCGAACAAAAGATGCGCGATACGCGAGCCCGTTACAACCGGATGCTGGCCAGTATGAAGAGTGCCCGGGACAGGATTGATCCGGTGTTGCATGTCTTTCAGGATCACGTCCTGTTTCTCAAGCACAATCTGAATGCTCGCGCGCTCGCCTCGCTGCAGGACGAGGTCGGTGGTATCGAGGGCAAAGTCGAGCAGTTGATCAGGGAAATGGAGGTGGCGATCGCCGAGGCCGATCGTTTCATCCGGACAATGGAATAATTCGCGGGCCAACCCAATACCGCGGAATGGCGCCGACTACTTGCGCCAGAATGCGGGCGTCAGCAGCACCAGCAGGGTGAAAATCTCGAGACGGCCGAGCAGCATCGCGAAACACAGAATCCACTTGCCGGGATCATGCATGTCCGCATAGTGCGCGCCCACGGTGCCCAGGCCCGGCCCCAGATTATTGATGCTTGCGGCGACCGCACTGAACGCGGTCATCAGATCGAGACCCGTGGCCGCCAGGGCAAGATACATGACCGTGAAGCTGGCGACGTACAGGGCGAAGAAACCCCATACCGCCTCGACCACACGCGAACTCACCGTTTTTGAACCGATTCGCACCGGGATCTGCGCGCTCGGATGCACCAGGCGGGTGATTTCGCGCAGCCCCTGCTTGACCAGCAGCAACAAGCGGATCACCTTTATCCCACCGCCAGTCGAACCCGCACAGCCACCGACAAAACTCGAGAACAACAGCGAGATGGCGATAAAGCCTGGCCAGTTGTAAAACTCGGCTGTCGTGAAGCCGGCCGTGGTGCCAATCGACACGGCCTGGAAAAGTCCATTGATGACGGCATCCTGCCAGTCATCGTAGGTTTCGGTGAAATACAGCCCGAGCACCGTCAGCAGAATCACCGAACTCATCAGCAGTACGTAGAAGCGGAACTCCGAATCGCGCCAGTAGCCGGCGACGCTGTGGTGACGAAAGGCAACGAAATGCAGCGAGAAATTGACCGCGGAAAGAAACATGAATACCACGGCGATCATGTCGATCACCGGACTGTTGAAATAACCCATGCTGGCATCATGGGTCGAGAACCCACCGATCGCGACCGTCGAAAATGCGTGGCCCACGGCATCGAACAGACTCATCCCGGCCAGCCAGTAGGCAAGGCCACAGACGATCGTCAGGCTCAGATAGATGTACCACAGCGCCTTGGCCGTCTCGGTTATGCGCGGGGTCAGTTTGCTGTCCTTCATCGGACCCGGCGTCTCCGCACGATACAGCTGCATACCACCAATGCCGAGCATAGGCAGTACGGCGACGGCGAGGACGATGATGCCCATCCCGCCCAACCATTGCAGTTGCTGCCGGTAGTAGAGAATGGACGCCGGCAGCTCCTCGAGATTGGTGATCACGGTCGCACCGGTTGTCGTCAACCCGGAGATGGACTCGAACACCGCGTCCGTCACCGACAGATGGGGGTGATCCGCCAGCACGAAGGGCAGAGCGCCGATGGCCGACAAAACGGTCCAGAACATTACCACCACCACGAAACCATCGCGCAGGCGCAGTTCGCGTTTTTTGTCGTGGACAGGCACCCAGCTGATAAAGCCGATGCTTAGGGTGAGAACGAAGGCGTATGCGAAAGCCGTGGCAGCGCCGTCCTGCGCAACCAGCGCCACCACAAACGGCGGCACCAGGGTGAAACTGAAGACAGTGAGCAGTAGTCCCAGGATGCGCAGAACGGCGGCGAAAGACATAAGCGATCAGAGAAAGGTAATACCGACCTGGAACAGTCGCTCGACATCATTGATGCGGCTCTTGTCGGTCAGGAATAGGATCACATGGTCTTCGGATTCGATCACCGTGTCGTGGTGCGCGATAACGAC
>Ga0316201_10004884_pt1 | contig 10208 bp, 8 predicted proteins | sample CS6wburrow_MG_FD_204516 | JGI IMG/M metagenome (GOLD analysis project Ga0316201, IMG submission 204516) | Coastal sediment microbial communities from Delaware Bay, Delaware, United States - CS-6 worm burrow | ecosystem: Environmental > Aquatic > Marine > Coastal > Sediment | place: USA: Delaware...
ACGATCTCGCCACTGTCGCAGCCGGGCACCGTAATGCCCATGTCCGACCACTTCTTGACCTTCTGGCCACGGGCATAGATGTCACTCAGCTGTTCGTAGGACATCTTATTCGCCGGGTTGTCCTTGTGGATGAACACCGCCAGGGCGTCGTAACCGACCACGTGCTCGATCGGGTTCTGGCCATTCTTTTCGGCCAGTTTCCTTTCCTTTTCCTTCATGCTGCGACTGGCATTGGCGATATCCACGGTGCCGTTGATCATGGCGGCGATGCCGGTGCCGGAACCACCGCCCGAAACGGCCACGGCGACGTCGGGATTGACGGACGGATAGGTCTCGGCCCAGGCCTGGGCGACGTTGACCAGGGTGTCTGAGCCCTTGTTCTGTATCTCTGTGCGCGCTTCGGCGAGGGTGGGGATCAAAGTGGCATGGGTCAAAATTGCCGCTGCAAGCATCCACGTTGGTTTCATGAGAGTTTACTCCTCAAAATCGGTTGAAAAGCTGATTAAGCCCGCACGATCGCAGTTATGCTGTGAAGATCTTGCTGGCGTGGCCATTGTTAACCTATTAATTCTTAATTTGATTTTATTGGTCGGCAGGAATGATTGCCGGAACAGAGTGGGTAGTCTACGCGGCTTTTGTTACAATTTTATTACGGCTCAGCCAGGTCTACCCTGGCTGGTTATCAAGCTGGTGCGGCAGTCGGGCGTCGCAGGACCACCTCGTCGATGCAGCGGGGTGAGGCCTTTACAATGCTGACTTCCAGGTCGTCAATGGTGAAAACGTCGTTTTCCAGCGGTATGGATTCAGTATGATTGAGAATCCACAGGCTCACCGTATCGGTGGGCTTGCCGGGGAGATCCAGCCCGAAAAATTCCTCGACAACGCGCAGTTCCGCTGTCCCGTCCACAGCCAATTCGTTTTCAGAAACCGGGGTCGCCATGCTCGGCGCGATGTCGCTTTCATCGTAAATTTCGCCGACCAGTTCTTCCAGCAAGTCCTCGAGTGTAACGATGCCGCGTACCACGCCGTACTCATCCACCACAATGGTGAGGTGCCGTTTCTTGTGCAGTAACATGGCAAACAATTCATCGATGGTCTGATACTGGGAGACAAAGATCGGCGTGTGAGCGATCTCGTCGATCCGTACCTCACTGCGGCCGCTCGCCATCGCGGCGAGCAGGTCACGCAGATAGAGTACCTTCTTAAGGTTGTCAGGCTGCTTGTCATAGAGCGGGATTCGCGAATAAGAGCCGTCATTGACTCGTGGTAAGGCGTCCGCAACGGACAGAGATCCGTCCAGGCTGAAGATCTCGCTATGCGGTGTCATCACATCCCGGACTTTCAGATCGTTGAATGCAAAGACACGCTCGATGATTTCGCGTTCTGCGCGCTCGATGGTGCCCTCTTTTTCTCCGTGCCCCAACATACTGATCAACTCCAGCTCGGTTACGATCGGATCACCTTTGCGGCCGGATAATCGATGCACCCAGGCGGTAAAACGATCAAACATCCAAACCAGTGGATAGATCAGGCGCATAAAAGCAAGCATCGGTGGCGCAATGAACAGCGAGATGCGTTCGGCATGACGGGTCGCAAGACTCTTCGGGGTGATCTCGCCGAATACCAGGATAAGTATGGTGAGCGTTCCCACAGCAATACCGGGGCCTGAACTGCCAAACCATCGGGTGGCGATCACGGTTGCCAGGACCGAAGCGGCAATATTGACCAGATTGTTGCCGATCAATATGGTCGTCAGCATTCTCGACGGGTTCTTTTTAAGTTGATACAGGGTTTGCGCGCCGCCGCGGCGTTCCTTGACCAGACCCTCAACCCGCGCCAGCGACAGTGACACCAGCGCAGTCTCGGATCCGGAGAAGACGCCGGAGAAAATCAGCAAAAACAGCAGGGAAATAATATCGGTCACAGGGCTGCCCGATAATTCGACTCGCCGGTATGCCCCTGATGGGGGGGTATCAACATGTTCATTTTTTTAGAATAATTTCTCCTGACAGACAGGTTTTCGGCGTAATTGCTACCAGCTGAACCACAGTATACTGATAACCAGGCGTCGCTCTACTACTAAGGGGTCTCGGATGCATTCGCAATATCCGGGCATGCAGGTACCTCGAACTGTATCTGAAGAGCATGGACCGGATTTCAGCCATCAACCCTTAAAAGGTTATGCGAAGAGAATTCCGCAATTATTGGTGTATTTAGAGACTAGCACTATTTCCCGGTAACTTTATACGCTATATTACACGGCTGTCAGGACAGGATCTCAGAGGATAATAATCATGCCGACGACTACACCTTTCGCCAATTTGTTCGGCCAATCACCTTTCAAGGCCTTGCAACGCCACATGCGTGCCGTACTTGAATGTATGCGCGAGGTTCCCCCCTTGTTCGAGGCGCTGGCTGCCGGAGACCAGGAGCGGGTTCGATCTGTGAAGGATAAGATCTTTGAGCTGGAAAACGAAGCGGACACCATAAAAAACGAACTGCGCAGTAACCTGCCAAAAAGTCTGTTCATGCCGGTGGATCGTCGCGATCTGCTGGAGGTGCTGCAGATGCAGGATTCGATTGCCGATACGGCCCAGGATGTTGCCGGCTTGCTTGTGGAACGCCCGATGGGGCTTCCTGAGTTTCTCAAGGACCCTCTTCTGACACTGGCTGGGCGCTGCGTGGATGCCTGCGAGCACTCGGGGAAAATTATCGAGGAACTGGATGAACTGCTGGCAACAGGATTCCGCGGGCGCGAGGCGAACCGGGTCGAAGAGATGGTGGAAGAACTGAATCTGATCGAAGATGAAACGGATCAACTTGGTCTGGAACTGACTCGGCGGCTCTTCCAGCACGAAGATGAGCTGAAGCCGGTCTCGGTGATGATGTGGTACCAGCTTATCCAATGGGTCGGTGATCTTGCGGATTACGCGGAGAAGGTTGGCGATCGATTGCGGCTTCTGATTGCCCGCTAGCTGTATTGTGTCAGATTAACAACAGGTTGCGTTTGGAAACGGGTTCAAGATCTGTCGGCTAGCGATTCGACATACCCTGAACAATGCCAGTAAACAATAATTCAAGGTGGTATAGCTAAAATGGAAATCATCTCCCAGTACGGCTTCATATTAATGGTCCTGGCGGTTATTTTCGGTCTGTATATGACGTGGGGCATTGGTGCCAATGACGTGGCAAACGCCATGGGAACGTCGGTGGGCTCAGGCGCAATCACTGTCAAGCAGGCGATACTCATTGCCGCGGTTTTTGAATTTGCCGGCGCGTTCCTCGCCGGGGGGCACGTCACCAAGACCATACGCAAGGGCATTATCGATCCATCGTCCATCGTCAACAACCCGGAGATTCTGGTCTTCGGGATGCTCGCGGCGCTGTTGGCAGCTGCCATCTGGCTCATGATCGCCTCCACTCGGGGATGGCCGGTTTCGACCACCCATTCGATTGTCGGCGCCATCGTTGGCTTTGCGATGGTGGGTATTGGCGTCGATGCAGTGGAGTGGGGCAAGATTGGCCAGATTGCCGCGAGCTGGGTGGTCTCTCCAGTGCTGGGAGGGACTATAGCGTTCCTGTTAATGTTGAGTATTCGTGCTCTGATCCTCAATACCGATGATCCGTTTCATAACGCCAAACGCTGGGGACCGGCCTATGTCTTTCTGGTCGGTTTTATCATTTCCCTGGTGACCATGTTCAAGGGTTTGAAACACCTCAAACTCGAGTTCTCAGCCGGCATGAGTTTCGTTGTGGCAATCGTGTTTGGTTTGGTCGTGGCCGCTGTGGGCTGGGTCTTGATCAATCGGGTTAAGGTCGATCCGGGCGCTGACCGGGACTTTCACTTTGCCAGTGTGGAAAAGGTGTTCGCGCCCATGATGATCTTTACCGCCTGTGCCATGGCCTTTGCGCATGGTTCAAACGATGTTGCCAATGGCATCGGCCCTCTGGCCGCCGTGATCAGTATCGTGCAGTCGGGCGGTGAAGTGAGCCAGAAAGCGGGGCTGCCGCTGTGGATCCTGATCGTTGGTGGCGGCGGTATCGTTGTCGGGCTCGCCACCATGGGTTACAGGGTCATGAAGACCATCGGTACCCGCATCACCGAACTGACTCCAAGCAGAGGCTATTGCGCGACCCTGGCAGCAGCGGCGACGGTGGTGCTGGCGTCACGCACGGGCTTGCCGGTGTCCACGACCCATATTGCCGTCGGTGCCGTCATTGGCGTGGGTCTGGCACGGGGTATCGGCGCTATCGATGTGCGCGTTATTGGCGGCATTGTGATGTCCTGGTTGGTCACACTGCCGGTCGGGGGTGTGCTCGCTGCGCTGATTTTCTTCACTTTGAAGGGAATATTTACCTGAGACGCGCTCCAGACAGCAGTTATGAGATGACGCGCTTGGCGTATCCGCGAATCCCGGTTATCACGATAGTCAGCGGTTACGCCTTGCCGGGCGTTTCACGGGCAGCTTAAGATTCTCCTGACCAAGTCACCGGGACTGACTCGCAACGACTCGATGCAACTGAACAGTGTCGCAGTTGAAGACGTAACCTGGATCAAAGGTATCCCCTATCCCCGTGATGTGCATTTTCGCCAGATTATTGTCACGGGACCACCCAGCAGTGGCAAGACAACCCTGATCCAGAAACTGCAGGGGTGGCCGGAAGAGGGTTACCTCGATCTCGCCAGCGATGACTGGTGGCGTAGTCCAGTCCTCGCGTTGCGGCCGCGGGAGGTCCATTTCGGCTTCCCTTTCGGGACCTTGCGGGAAAGTTACACCGTTTTCGACCGGGAATGGCTCGACGCACCCACCTCGATTAATCTGAAGCGGGTGCAGATTCCGCCTGATAAACGCTGGTTTTTGAATATCAACTGGCGGGCGAGGTTCGTTTTCGATTTCCAGCTTCTTTCGGCAGACCGCATTTATTCCATTCGCAAGGCCAGAGCCCGGACGGGTACACACCCCGTGGACGAGGGATTGACCAGGGACGAGGTAGAAAAGCAGGTAGCCGTTTACGAAACCCTGGCTCTCCATTTCCACCGCAGTGGTATGCGGGTTATTGTGCGACACACCTTTGATGGTATGCCTCGACGGATTCTTGATCCAGCAACGACAGACAGTTGATAACCGCTAGAGTCGGCGCGCCTGAACCTGAGAAACGGGGGATAAACCAGCAGGCACAGCTCACCATCCATCAGCCGGGAGCTGAGCCCGGCGTGGCCACTTTGGAGCATTGATCCTGCATTCTACAAAACCGTCATAAAAAACGTGGATGCTTTGCTGCACTCGCCGCAGCAGGCTCAGTAAGTTGTGTTATGGATCCCTGTCCGATAAGGTGAAACGCAGAAACGATATACCGGTTAGGGTCGTACACTTGAATTGAGCCGATGGGGAAGATCCCCGGCAGGTAAAAGACAGTGACATTCTCCGCAAAAAACCTCTCAGCACAGCTGCGGTACGCAACCAACCCGGACTCGGCTGAAAAAAGGTGTTTGCGGGGCTGTTCCAAGCGATTCCCCGGGTTTGCCAGCGAGATGAGGAAATAGCGGGTCTTATGCCGACAAAATCAAAGACACCTGCACCGGTGACGACCAACCAGTCCGTCAGTGAAGCCTTCGCCACCATCTTGCGACACAACTTCGCATACCTGCTCCAGTGGGAGGAAGCTGCAAGAAGCTGGGAAGACATAGAGGGCGTCCATCAGTTCCGGGTCACGGTGCGCCGCATGCGATCGGCGCTGTCCCTGTTTCGCGATGCCATACCGAAAGCGGCGGGTGGCCACTGGTCTGCAGAGATGCGCTGGATTGCCGGTGAACTGAGTCTCGCACGGGACCTGGACGTGTTCATTTCCGATGGGCTGAGCAGCGTCGCCGACGAATTGCCCCTGCGTGGATGTCAGGGGCTGCTGCAACTGGCTGAAGAACGTCGGGCCCGATGCTACGAGCATCAGGTTCGCTCCATGCTTGACAGCGAACGATACCGCCAGTTTAAGGAGGGCTTCGCTGTCTGGTTCGACAGAAAGCAGTGGGAATCGGGCGAGCTAAACAAAAAACAGGCGAAGGTCCTGTTCATGAACCTGGTAGCTTTCTCACGCAAACGCATGGACAAGCAGGAGCGCAAAGTGCTTGCGGTGGGAAGCAATGTCAACCGGCATGCCCACGAGGAAATGCACAGCCTGCGCATCGAGTGCAAGAAGCTGCGTTATGCCGCGGAATTTTTTCGTCCGCTGTTCCTGGGTATGGATACCTTCATCTCCCACATGCGCGGGCTACAGGACCTGCTCGGGCTCATGAACGACGTGGCCGTCATGCGGCAATTGCTCGATGAGTTACTGGAGAACAAGGCGGACCATGAAACCTTCGTTTACGCAGGTGGCCTTATCGGTTGGAGGACCTGCGATTACCAGCACATGCTCAACCGCTTCGACTCTTATTGGGAGGAATTCGTAGAGGCCAAACATCCCTGGTGGAAGAAATCGGCCCTCGTCCAACCCGGTAGCTGAACCTTATTGGCTGCTCGGAGTCTGCTGCTCGTTCAGCCATGCCGTCAGAGGTTCGGTCGGATAGATTTCGGGTATCAGATCGCCATCGATTCGCGTCATCAAGCCGATACAATCGGGCCGGGCGCTGATGATGATGTGATGGTGGTCAATGTGGCCGGCATTCAGCCACAAGGTTCCCTCCTTTGAAAAGGGGTGATGGCCAACGATGAGTGGTATGTCGCTTTCCACTCCCAACCCCTTGCGAAATCGGCGTACGTCGCTGCGGGCGTAACCAGCGGGAAAGCGGGGGCTTCTGATCCGGTTCCAGGTTATGTCATGGACCATGTCCGGGAACTGGCGCACATTGATCAGTGTCTCCAGAGAGATTTTGCGTCGCGCCGGCCCCGCGTGACAGGCAATGAAGTCCTGCGCAACCACCACCAGGGGGGATTGCCGATAAAACAGCTCCAGTTCTTCCTTGTACGCTTCACCCCGCGAGGCAGTGACATGCTTTTCCCACAGCAGGCCCTGAGGTACTCCGTGTTTCATGACATCGTGTGAGAAGCTGTCATGGTTGCCGACGATATAGACGACCTGTTCAGGAAACCGCAACTTCAGTTTGAAGATGAGATCCATCATCAGAAGCGAGCTGTGCATATCCTCCAATTCGCCGTCCTGCTCGGGGTGGACCGCGTCACCAAGCAGGATAAGCGCCGCTTGCCCATTCTCCATGCTCTCAAGGAAATTGTTTTCACTGAGAATTTTAAGCAGGTTATCAATCTGTGCGTGCAGATCGCCTACCAGTATCGGGGTAAGGTTGGATGGCAGTTGCAGCACTCCTCCCGGGTTGCCAACGGAATCCTTGGGACAGTGGGTTTGATCGCGGAGACAGCGGTTAACTTTTTTCAGTGTGTTGAGTGCCTCTTCGGCTGGCAGTACCTGAATCGTTCCGCCGAAAATATCCTTGACCCGTTGCAGGTTGGCCGCCCGCCGACTGGGGACATGAAAAATGTCCTGTTCTTCGTCTATCAGCGAAACATAGGTTCCCAGTTCCGAGACAGGATCTCTGAATACCAGGGCATCACCTTCGTGATGCACCGAAAAATGGCGGCGGAACGCGTCGCGTGGTGAACTGAATGCGTAGGCCTGATGCTCGGCATGACGGTCTATGGCCAGAGTTTTCCCTGGAGACAGGCGTAGGCAGTGGCTGATACCGCTGCCGTAACGTTTTGGGTCGAAGGCGATAAAATCGTGTGGCGTCCTCTGTGCCCGCTTGTCAACACTTAGATCGGGATACAGGTGCAGACGCTGTTTCCCCATTTCCACCTCAAAAATGGGCGATCCGGATAGCGGGATCCTGGACCTTTTTCCCGACAGACGCAGTTTTTCCGATGGTGCGAGGCTGACTGTTTCGTCAGCGCCATCCAGGTAGCCGAGAAGTTTTTTTAAGAACGAGGAATTCTTGCTCATATGAGTGAATTTACCATATTGACCCGGATGCCGTCCCGTCTCCATAATCTCCAGCTGTACCGGAATGGTCGAGCTAGGGGCCGCGGTACTCTGCATCCCAGGTTATTATTCTGCAAAAGTACCGGTGTTCCTTGCCTCGCGGATCAGTGTCGCTCATCAAACTGCGTGATCATCCTGGCCAGCCCCTGGATAGTGATAACACCCTTGTAGCGGCCCTCGTCAACGACAAAGATATAACTGGTATCGTTCTGTTCCATGAGAGCCAGTGCCTGGACGGCGGGGGAGTCGGAAGTGAGTGATATATGTGGCTCCAGAATGTAGGGGTCGACAGGGTTATTCATCAACTGTTTTGCCTTGGCTTCCATGTCCCCCATGCAGGACAACTGATCACCCAGTATCCTGGCCAGCTCTACCATGTATTCCGGCAAACACGTTTTCTTGAGGATGTTTTTCAGCGTAACCCGTCCGCAAATAACGCCTTGTGCATCGCAAAACGGGATGCCGGGAATGTTGGCCCGAATGCATTCCGCAAATATCTCACTGACGATCATCCCTGGTTTTGCGACCTTGGTGGGAATGAGGATTGGATCGAGGCTCATGGTGAGGTGTCGGTCTAAAGATAGCGGAGGTAGACGTAAGCGCTGGCGATAACAATACTTAACAGCATCAGCGGGAAGGCCATTGCCATGAATTTCAGGAAGTGAATACGGTGACCTGCGCGTTCGGCGAAGCCGGCGACGATCAGGTTGGCGCTTGCCCCTATCAGCGAGCCATTGCCGCCCAGGCAGGCGCCCAGTGCCAGCGACCACCACAAGGGCATGAGATATTCGGCGCCGCCAAAACTCGGTGCCATGGATTTGATCAGCGGAATCATGGTTGCCACGAAGGGGATGTTATCCACGATCGCCGAAGCGATGGCCGATACCCATAAGATAGCCATGGCCGTGACTTTTATATCTCCTCCTGTGAGATCGATCACATGGTCGGCCAGGATCCTCAATACGCCGGCTTCCTCAATTCCTTTGACGACGATGAACAGGCCAACGAAGAAGAAAATGGTGACCCACTCGACCTCACCAAATGTCTGATGTACGTTTTCCGACTGCTCAGCGGCTTTGTTCTTTATATTGGACAACAGCAGCAGCAGGGCAGCTCCGAACATGGCGATGGTGGCGGGTTCAAGGCGCAACGGGTGCGCCAGAACGAAGCCCGCAATAACCAGGGTAAGCACGAACAGTGACTGTTTTAACAGCGTCACATCCGTTATCGCCTCGCGTTCTCTGAAGCGCATGATCCGCGCACGTGTTTCATCAGAAGCCTGCATGTGGCGCCCCCAGATGACGTAGATGGTACCCAGTGTGATCAGCAGGATCAGCGGTACAATCGGCGCAAGGTTGAGGACGAAATCATTAAACGACAGGTTCACCGCGGAACCGATCATGATGTTCGGCGGATCACCGATCAAGGTGGCTGTGCCACCAATGTTGGAGGCAAAGATCTCCGCGAACAGGAAGGGGTAGGGGCTTGTCTTGAGTTCGTGGCTGATCAGCAGGGTGACAGGCGCGATGAGAAGCACCGTCGTGACATTGTCCAGCAGCGCCGAGAACAGCGCCGTGACCACCGAGAGCATTAACAGGATGCCCCAGGGTCTGGCCTGGACCTTCTTGGCCGACCAGACGGCAACGAACTGAAATACGCCGCTGCGCCTGGTGATGGCAACGATGACCATCATGCCCGATAACAGTCCCAGGGTATTGAAGTCGACACCACTAATCGCGGTCTCCTGGTTGAGCACCCCGAGCGTAATCATCAGGCTCGCCCCCAGGAGGGACACAATCGCCCGGTTGACCTTCTCCGAAACAATGACGGCATAGGTGGCGATGAACAGGATTGACGAGACCCAAAGTGGATCCCAGCCAAAGATCAAGTGGGCTGCGTGTTCGCTGGTTTCGTGCATTTCCGTTGTCTGAGTTCTATGGTTCGTTAGGCGTTGTGGGCGATGGGCTCGTTTGCGGTCATTTATCCTGCGCCAGGGCTTGCGTCCGTGCCCGCGTCATCAGTCAGTAGTTTCATGATGATGCCTTCCAGCACATCCCATGCAGACACCATGCCCACCAGCTTTCTGGTGCTTCCTTCGACGACGATGACGGGCAGGCTGGAATCCTTGCTCTGTTCAAGCAGCTCCAGCAGCTGAGGGAAACTGGTGTCAGGCGTGCAAAACAACAGTTTTTTCTCTTTCTCGAGGAAGCGTTCTACGG
>Ga0316201_10004885_pt1 | contig 10208 bp, 12 predicted proteins | sample CS6wburrow_MG_FD_204516 | JGI IMG/M metagenome (GOLD analysis project Ga0316201, IMG submission 204516) | Coastal sediment microbial communities from Delaware Bay, Delaware, United States - CS-6 worm burrow | ecosystem: Environmental > Aquatic > Marine > Coastal > Sediment | place: USA...
TTTTGAGAAGTCACTGAGCGACTTCGTCATCGACGGGATCCAGACCGAGGAAGGCACCTGGCGAGGCGGACCGATCATTGCCAGCGGCAAGTTCATGCCCGAATTCACCAACGCTCTCAGCGATCCCGAGACCGGCCAAGGTGGCCACCCCAACGTCCACTACACGGTTGGCGCCACCGGGGTGGTGCTCGAGATCGACAAGGACACCGGGCGCATCTGGGTGCGCAAGGCGGCGCTGGCCGTTGACGCCGGCCGAGCCATCAACCCCGACCTGGTCAAGGGCCAGATCGTCGGTGGCCTGGTTCAGGGTCTCGCCACCGTGCTCTACGAGGACATGCGCTTCGACGAGGGCGGGAAGATGATGAACCCCAATTTCACCGACTACAAGATCCCGACGGCGTTCGACATCCCGGACGAGATCATCCCCATCATCGTTGAAGTTCCCCAGCCCGACGGCCCGTTTGGGGCCCGTGGCGTTGGCGAGCACACCATGATCGCCGCCGCCCCCGTGATCGCCAATGCGGTCTACAACGCTTTGGGGACTCGTATCAAATCGATGCCGGTCACCCAGGAGAAGATCGCCATGGCCTACCTGGAAAAGACTCAGACCTGACCCAAACCGTAGAGGAGCAGATAGCAGATGTCCGTTGATCTAGAAAAGATCCTTCGACCGGTGGAATCACCGATGAAGCCATACGAGCCGAAGTACATGATGCTCGCCAGTGGCGAAGCGGTCGTGGTTCGTCAGGTCTTCCGCGATGAGATCCCCGACTTGCTCAAGCACGTCGAGCCGCTCATTCACGTAGAGCGCGACTACTACGACGTTGTTGCCGCCCGGGTCTATGCCGAGTTGCTCGGCTACTACCAATATCGGTTCCAAGATCAATATGTGCTGGCGCTGCAAGTCGATGGGGAATTGGCGGCCATCGTCAACGGACGCCAGGTGACCCCAACCCTCGGTCTGTCGCTCCACACCCTGGCGCTGCGCCGCGGTTTGCGCATCGGAGCCCACGGCTTCGCCGCCAAGATGGAGTACCACATCGATACGCTCGGGCACGACGAGGTTCTGATCGTGGCCGAATCTCCGATCGGGTTCCGCCGCTGGATGATCGAGTACAAACTCGAGAAGAGATTCCACATCCCTCACGAGCTTGGTGGCGTCCCCTCGTGGGCACTCACCAGGGAGCTATTCGACCGGGCCCGTTCCACGCTGGTCGTGGGCCGTCGCCCGGTCCCGCAGGACCTATTGGACAAGGCGATGGCGGGGATCCTGCCTCCGTCCGACCCGCCGACGCCGCCACTGGATCCGTTGGCGGCGACCCGGGCCCTCTACGACCCAACCGCCACCGCCCTGGTGCAACAGCGCTGGGAAATGGAGAAGGGGTCGCAGCATGCGTGATGTCTACGTAGCCGGAATCGGGATCACCACGTTCACCCGGCTCGAGTACCCGTTGGCCGAGATCGCTTCCTATGCGTCGATGATGGCGCTCAAGGATGCCGGGGTCACCGAAGTAGACCAGGTCTATGTGGCCAATATGGGGGCGCCTCGAGTCAACCATCAAACAGCTCTCGCCAGCGCCGTTGCCGACAGTCTCAGCTTGCTTCCCGCAGGTGCTGCCGCCATCGAGAACGGCCCTGCATCGGGAGCCGCAGCCATCAAGGCAGGCTTCCAAGCCGTGGCTTCAGGTATGGATGACGTCGTGCTGGTTGCGGGTGTGGAGCGGATGCGCGAGGTCAACAACCTCGAGGCAACCGACTTCGTCGCCACCCTGACTCACCCACTGACCGAGTACATCTATGGCGTGACATTGCCCGCCCATGCGGCCATGTTCACTCGTCTCTATATGGAGAAGTACGGGGTGACCGAACGCCACCTGGCCATGGTTGGGGTGAAGAACCAGAACGCAGCCCTCAACAACATATGGGCTCATTTGCAGCAGGAGATCTCGATGGAGGGAATCCTCGATTCTCCAGAGGCGATGACCAACAACCCGTACGTCGCAGAGCCGCTTCGTTTCTTCGATGCTTGCCCCGTCTCCGACGGCGGTGCGGCCATCATCCTGGTCTCCAAAGACAAGGCCAAGGAGCTGGGCCGCCCGCTGATCAGAATCAGCGGTATCGGCCAGGCGACCGACACGCATGCTGTGTTCGAGCGGGAAGAGCCGACCGACCTACTGGCGGTGCGCAAGGCCGCCAAGGATGCTTTCGAGATGGCAGGACTCACGCCGGAGGACGTAGACGTCGCAGAATTGCACGATGCGTTCACCATTCTCGAGATTGCCGAGAGCGAAGAAGTCGGCTTCTTCCCGAAAGGCGAGGGACACATCGCTTTGGAGAAAGGCGAGACCGCCCTCGGCGGCAAGATCCCAATCAACGTGGGAGGCGGACTCAAGGGCCGTGGTCACCCGGTGGGAGCGACCGGCGTCGCTCAAGCTTGGGAGATCGTCACCCAGTTGCGTGGGGACGGCGAGAAGCGACAGGTGGAGGGGGCCAAAGTCGGCCTCACCCTGAACTTCGGCGGCTTCGGCAACAACGTGGTTTGTCTCACGTTCGTGAGGGAGGACTAATGGCACGCGAGATCTATGCGTACAAGTGCCGCCTGTGCGGAACGATGCACTATCCCTTCCGCATGGTGTGCAAGGGATGCAAGCAGAACGACTTCTTCGAATTCGACACTGTTCCGCTCCCCAAGAAAGGCAAGTTGCTGACCTTCACCAGGGTGTACAACCTGCCCGCCCAATACGAGGTCGCTACCCTCGGGCTCGGCATCGTTGAGCTGGAGAATGGGATGCGGATGTTGGGTCAGCTAGAGATAGACGAACCCGAAATCGGCATGGCGGTGAAGGGCTCAGTGGAAGTAGTTCGTAAGGAAACGTACGACAACTTCTATGGGATGGTGTTCACAGCAGCATGACCGAAGGAAGGCAGCCAGCGACGGTCGAGAGCGGGGGCGGGATCACCAGTCCCCCTCGGCCCATGGGTGAGAGAAGAATGACAGTCTTGATCGAGAGCATCGGTCAGGTTCGGGCGACAGACCCGACGGGTAAAAGAAAGCCACTCCTGAGGGGTGGCTTTCGCTTTTCGCGGGAGAGGAAGGGTAAATGGAATTAACGATGCAGAAGAAGGTTGTGCTGGGGCTTCAGCACACCATCGCCATGTTCGGGGCAACGGTCCTGGTACCGCTGATTACCGGGCTAAACCCGTCAGTCGCTCTGATTGCGGCCGGAGTTGGGACGCTGCTGTTCCATCTGGTGACCAAGCAGATGGTGCCGGTATTCCTGGGATCTTCGTTTGCGTTCATTCCGCCGATCTTGATCGGGGTGGAACGTGGCTATTCCTGGGGCGCCATCGGCGCAGGCATCATCGGTGCCTCGGTCATCTATATCGCCATGTCGATCCTGGTTACGTTCGTCGGCAGTGACGTCATCAGACGGGTCTTCCCGCCGATCGTGACCGGTCCGGTGATCACGGTCATCGGGATCACTCTGGCCCCGGTTGCGATCAGCCAAGCAGAGGGTGCGTGGTGGCTTGCCATCGTGACGCTCTTGGCCACGGTTGGTGCGGCGATATTCTTCCGGGGACTGTTCCGGATGCTCCCGATTCTGACCGGAGCTATTGTCGGCTACCTTGCCGGTGTCTTGTTCTACGACGGGTTCAGCTTTGATGCTGTGACCGAGGCAGACTGGATCGGTTGGCCCGACTTCGTTTGGGGCTTGGGCGACATCTCCTGGGCACCCATCGCGTTGATTGCCCCGATTGCCTTTGTCACCATGATCGAGCATGTCGGCGACATCCTGGCCAACGGCCGGGTTGTCGGTAAGGACTTCTTCAAGGAGCCCGGTTTGCACCGGACACTGCTTGGTGACGGTATCGCAACAATGTTCGCCGGCTTGGTTGGCGGTCCGCCAAACACGACCTACTCGGAGAACACCGGGGTGCTGGCCGTGACCAAGGTGTACGACCCGTTCATCATTCGCATCGGCGCTCTTTTTGCGATCTTCCTGGGGCTCATTCCAAAGCTGGCTGCGATTCTGCGGACAGTGCCGGTTCCGGTGCTGGGTGGCCTGTCGGTCATCTTGTTCGGCATGATTGCCTCGGTCGGCCTGCGGACTCTCGTCGAGGGACAGGTCGACTTCAAGAAGAGCCGCAACATGATTGTTGTTGGCCTCATCTTGGTGTTCGGTCTCGGTGTGTCCGGGCTGTCGACACCGTTGGCGATTGGCGATGTAGAGATCTCAGGTCTCGCTCTCGCAGCCGTCATCGGTGTGGTTGCAAACCTGGTCCTACCGATGGATACTGAAGAAGAACAGGTCGCGATGCCTTCGGAGAAGTCCTCGGCATAGGACTACATCTCCAGGACCGCCCATCCAACTGGGCATGGGAGCCGGCGAAAGCCGGCTCCCTTTTTCGTTCTTGCGGATCCTGTGGCGCAATGTGCGACGTAATGTCCGCAAGAACAGGAGTCGCTCAGCCGCCCGCCACCAGTCCGACTGCAACGAGCGCCAGGACCAAGCCCAGCTGGCGCTGCTTGGTGAGACGCTCGTGGAGGACAATCCAGGCCAGCAACACAGTCGCAGCTGGGAACATCGCCGCCAACACGGATACGACAGCCAGCGATCCCTTGGTGGTAGCAACGACAAACAGGCCATTGCCGAGGGTTACCAAGACGCCAGCACCGATGCTGGGGGCGATCGCCCTCCGCTGTGGGACCAACTCCCGTCGGGCGATGATCACGATCGCAATCACCGCCGCAGCACCGGCCAGTCGCGCCGGCAGCAAAGCCCAGATTCCCGAGTCGTCGGAGCCCAGACTAAGGAAGATGAGCAACCCGCCGAACCCGAGTCCGGCCAATATCCCGTAGAACACACCGGCTCGAACGTCCTCAGCCTCGTGGATGTGGCCCCCGCTGCTGATAGTCCAGATCGCAACCAGACCGACAACCAACCCGGTCATGACCACCGCTCCGGGAACGTCACCGCGGACTATCTGCCACAACGCCGGCCAAACCCCCGCTCCCACCGCGGCAATCGGCGAAACCACGGCGATACTACTCAAGGCAAACCCTCGGTAGAGCGAGACGACGGCGAAGGCGCCACTGAGCCCGGCAAGGGATCCCCAGAAGATGGTCGGCCCATCGAGGCTTCCGCCAAACAGGGGTCCCAATACCAAGACGGCGATCACCCCGGCCACGTGGTTGAAGACAACCACGGCCATGACTCGGCCCTGTCTGCTCCCTATGCCACCCAGAAAATCGCCCGATCCAGAAAGGGCTGCAGCTGCAAGGGCAAGGAGAATGGCCACAGCGCCGCAGGGTAGCGTCGGACTCCGTCGGGTAGCCTGGCGATTGGCATCATCAGAGGAGCACACGTGAAACTTGCGATCGTCTACGACAGCCGGACCGGGACAACGAAGGGTGCTGCGGAGAAGATGGCGGAAGTCGCCGCCGGCCGAGGGTATCAATGCGATGTTGTACCGGTTCAGGCCGCCGACGCGACCACAGTCTCCGCTGCAGACGCAATCTGTGTCGGCAGTTGGACCGAGGGCCTCTTCTTCATCCTCCAACATGCGACCAAGGCGACGATGGGCTTCATCGCAGAGCTTTCTTTGGAGGGCAAGCCGGCTGCGGTGTTCTGCACCTACAAAACGTCTGCAGGAAAGATCCTCCCCAAAATGGCCGCAGCGATGACGGCCCGGGGTGGCAAGGTCACCGGGCAGTTCAAAGCGCGGGGCCCGGTTGCACCTGCCGGCTTCGAAGCCTGGGTCGACAGTCTCGGGTAGCCACGACCTATGAGTGACAGCGGCAAGGACCACGAAGGCCGGGCCATCGACTTTGGGCGAACCGCGCTGGACTACGAGCTTCACCGCCCAGGCTTTCCGGACAGCTTCTTTGACCGGATTGTGGCCGCAGGCTGGATAACCCCCGGTCAACGAGCGCTCGATCTCGGGACCGGCACCGGCTCACTTGCCATTGGTCTTGCGGCCCGGGGGCTCGAAGTCACCGGCTTGGACATCGCGCACGAACTGCTGGAAGTCGGCGCCAACACCGCCGCCGATCGCGACCTCGATATCCGATTCGTTGCCGGCAAGGCTGAGGCCACCGGCTTCCGCGCGGCCAGTTTTGACCTGGTCAGCGCGGGTCAATGCTGGTGGTGGTTCGACTCCAAGCTAACGATCGAAGAAGCCAAGCGGATTCTTGCTCCCGGCGGTCGGCTGCTGATTTGCAGCTTCAGCTACCTGCCGCTCCCCCGGAACGTTGCCCACCGGACAGAGGCGCTCATTCTCGAACACAACCCCGGTTGGCCGAAAGCCGGTTGGCGCGGGGTCCACCCCGAACAGGTGCGGGCGCTCGACACCGGTGGCTTCCGTGAGGTAGAGAGCTTCAGCTATGCGGTCGATGTGCCGTTCAGCCACGAGTCCTGGCGCGGCAGGGTGAGGACCTGCAACGGGGTCGGCTCCGCGCTCACCGACGAGCAGGTGACCCGTTTCGATACGGAGTTGGCCGAGCTGCTGGAGGAGGGATTCCCGGAGCCACTCACCATCCCGCATCGAGTCTTCGCCACCAGCGGCTTACGACCCTAGACCGGAAGGCCTCCGCAGTCTGCGGTCGATGAGCGACCCGATCTATCGAGTGAGAGGCGGGGATCAATTGGTTGTGCTGAAGGCACACCCGGCTTGGGCCATCTTGTCGATGGCGCGTTTCCCGTCACCCGGCTCTAGGTCCACTGAGCGGACTGCGTCCTCGAGCAACGTTACTTCGAAGCCGGCCCCGATGCCGTCCAGCACCGTTGCCAGGACGCAGTAGTCCGTTGCCAGTCCACACACAACGACCTTGGTAATCCCCCATCGTTCCAGTTGGCCGGCAAGACCGGTCGGCGTGACCTCGTCGCCCTCGGGGTCCTTCATCGAGAAACCCGAGTAGCCGTCCTCTCCCGAGGTTCCCTTGCGGACCACGGGACCGTCGAGGATCAGATTGGGGTGAAACTCAGCCCCCCAGGTATCTCCGACACAGTGGACGGGCCACACGCCTCCATCTTTGGCAAAGTGCGGCGTCGAGGCCGGGTGCCAATCGGCGGTGTAGACGACATGGCCGCCGGCGCTTCGGGCGGCGGCGATTGCGTCGTTGATGATGGGGACGACTTCCTCTCCACCGGTCACGTAAATTCCACCGTTGGGATCGGCGAAGTCGTTCTGGACATCGACGACGACAAGCGCCGTCTCTCGGTCGTACGCAATGGGAGACATGCCCCCGATGGTACTGAACGCGAGTTCGCAGCTCCACCCATGGTGGGAAGTGCTCGCACCTGGATTAACGTCCGAACTCCATGAGACGCATCGCTATCTTCGCCGTCCTGCTGATCGCCACGACCTCGTGCGGGAGCGATACGTTTCCGACCGAGGCCGATCGGCCCCCCGATCTCGTCGTGATTGCCGGGGACGGACAGGTGACTCTCAGTCCGTACGGCTATTGCTGGTCGCGGCGAGACGGTGCAACCACGCTCAACGTTTGCGCCGACGGCGTTCCTGAGGAACCGCTCCCCAGTCTGACTCTGACCGGAGGCTCGGAGCTCTCCACCCGCTTCCCGCTTCCCTGGGTGATCACCGCGCTGTTCAGACCTAACAATGACAGATGCGATGCGTCGTCAAGGATCGAAGTCGATATCAAGGGAGCGCCGATATCCGTTCCTGGCCCCGTCGGCACGTATCGGGTGGAGTTCTTCGGTCGCGGAGCCGAGGGCGATGGCTCGTGGGCCTTCGAACTGACAACAACTGAGCCGGGTCCGATCGCGCCCCCGACCGCGCAGATCTTCTGGAGTCCCGCCGCCGCAGAATTGGATCCGAGTGCCTCGTTCTCGGCATTCGTTGGGAATGTCTTTGGCCAACAGCCTTCGATCTCTGCCGAGATCACGGTTGTCGCCGGCAACGGGGCAACTGCGGATTTCCCGCTCGTCCCTGCGGTCACCTCCGGATGCGACGGCGAGATCGGCTTTGACGGTCACCCTGCGCTGTCCACAGACATTGTCGATCTTGGCCCGGCGCCGTACACCGTCACCGTCACCGCCAGCATCGATGGAGGCTCCGTCATCAGCGACCCCCTGGTGTGGCCTGACGACTTCTCGGAGAACAGCGACGAGTCGTTGCGGGTTGGAGCCCAGCGCATCTCGCTCTAGGCCTCAGGGTCGTCTCAGGGAAACATCGGGGTCACACCTGATGGTCGGCTGCGGCCCGAGAGGGCATGCTGGGAGTAGCAAATGACCCAGCAAAGGACCTGCGATGACCTCCCCCCAATCCCAAACCTCGTACCCCCAGGTGAGCGCAGACGCTCGCAACTGGGCCACCCTCAGCCATCTGTCGTCCTTCGTGATGTTCTTTGGGATTCCGGCCCTCGTCGGACCGCTGGTGATGTGGCTACTCCGCAGGGACGATCCGTGGACGGAATACCACGCCAAGGAAGCGCTCAACTTCAACATCTCGTTCCTGATCTACGGGGCGGTCGCCGCACTCAGCATCATTCTGCTGGTTGGCTTGATCTTGCTCCCTGCAGTCATTATCACCTGGTTCGTCCTGGTGATCCGGGCCGCCGTCAGGACGTCGGCCGGCGAGTACTACCGCTACCCGATGACGATGCGCTTTGTGTCTTAGCGTTCCTCCCACGCTGGCACACACAAAAGAGGCCCGGGCTCACGCCCGGGCCTCTTGGGTATCAGCGGTAGACCATCAGGTTACCGGTGCGGCTCAGCCGAGAGCGCTGATCCCACATTCGCCAAGCAGCATTCCCAAGCGACCAATCGGGGGTGCCCCCACGACGCCGGAGGAGGAGTTGGCGTCGTGGTAGGCACCCGGATCCCAAGCCATCGCAGCCAGACCGAGGTTCATTTCTGACTGCCGGTACGACCGCTCGAGCAGAATCTCCCGCCAGCGTCGGCCGCTGACCGGATCAAAACCATCGGGCAACACCAGGGTCGCTCCAATTGAGTAGAACTCGAGCTGTTTCTCCCAATCTGCTTGTTGCCCACCCGATTCGGCAATGGCGAGCCACGCGGAGATGTACTCGCCAGCCAGACCACAAAATGCGGCGCGGTTCGAGTCGGGAACCACTGGCTCACCGGGCGCGGTTGTAGTCGTCGCCCCGACGGGGGTGCCCGTAGCGGCATATTGCGTCGACGATTCCTCAGCGGAAGCCAAGAGAATCGGATAGGTCTCTTGGTCGGTGCTGTCACCCGACCCCCCGGCGAACGACAGCACCGCCAAGACCAGCCCCACGGCAACTACACCACCCACCACCGCCGTGTGTCCATACCCGGATCTCAGAATGCCCTCCTTACCCAATAGAAGAGCGCTCGCAGGCACCGGTGATACGAGAAATCGATCGGTCCTCGGACGGGCTGGCTAAGGCACCGAGTGAGAGACCAGGAAGGAGTCGACCACCGTGGCAACGAACTCCGACGAAATCCGGCGCCGCACGAAGACTGCCTGGAAGAACAGCGGACCGGCCAACTGGGCGATAGCGGCCTCGACATCGAGCGATGCCTGGAGCGTGCCGGTTGCCACCCCAGCCTCGATGACCTTCCGCAAGGGATCCATGCGGCGTCTGACCATTTCGCGGTGATGGCCCCCGGTCTCGCCGCGTTGCCCTGAGCGCTCTATGGCCACTGCCATCATCCGCGCACCCCGCCGCTTTCCCATCCGCTCGACCATGTGCTGCAATACGGCCATCAGGTCCGCGCGGGTATTCCCGGTGAGTTCGACGTGTTGCTGCGGTTCCTCAACCGCCAGCACGTCGCGCAACAAGTCCTCACGATCGGGCCAGTGACGGTAAATCGTGGTCCGCGCAATTCCCGTGACCTCGCTGACCCGCAGCGCTGTTACCGAGTCCGGACCCTCATCCTCCAGGAGTTGGCGGGCGGCCTCGAGAACGACGGATCTGGTTCGAGCGATCCTCGGATCACGCCCGCGTGATCCCGCCCTACCGCGATGCGATCCATGTCCGTGGTGCCGTGCCATGCATCCAACTGTACAACAATTTGTTGCATAACTACAGGCAATGGTTTATGCTACAACTTGTAGCGCTACAAAATGTACTAGAACTCGAAAGGACAGACTGTGAGACACAGCAAAATGCACAAACACTCGAGCCGCCACCGTCGCCATGTGGTGCGGATGGGCCGCAGAGCGATGCGACGCGGCCGCGGGCCAGGGTTTGGCCCCAG
>Ga0316201_10004886_pt1 | contig 10208 bp, 7 predicted proteins | sample CS6wburrow_MG_FD_204516 | JGI IMG/M metagenome (GOLD analysis project Ga0316201, IMG submission 204516) | Coastal sediment microbial communities from Delaware Bay, Delaware, United States - CS-6 worm burrow | ecosystem: Environmental > Aquatic > Marine > Coastal > Sediment | place: USA: Delaware...
CCAGGCTATGACCGAACCACCCTAGGGTCAAGCAACTTAGGAAAATTTAGCACTGAATTATGTGCTAATTAGGCCTAAATTAGGTGAACCTAGTGAGCGGAACACTGACATCCGCGATCGTCAGGCACTGCTTGTGCTCGACGCGCGAACCCACCGAATGTCAACGAGCGAAGGTGTCTGAATTCATGGTCGCAACGCTCGCCGACGAAGGCAAAAAAACCGGGATCTTCGTCGCTTAGTTGCCCTGAACGGGGACTCGCCAATACTCCTCGGGTCGTGATGAGCTGGAATGGGGCGTGGCGCGCGGTCGTCGCGATGTTTTTGGTCTTCCTCTTACATGCGCCCGCACAAGCGCAGCGGAAGCACACCGTGCAGCAGGGTCAGACCCTGGGCGCGATCGCCAAGCGATATCGCGTGTCGGTGACGAATCTGGCGGCGGCGAATCGCCTGAAAAAGACGTCGAGCCTGCGGGTCGGCCAAATTTTGCGCGTTCCACCCCAAGGAGTGATCTATGTCTATCCTGGGCAGACGCTCACCGGCATCGCCCAGCTCAACAAGGTGAGTGTCAAGGCTCTGGGGCAGGCCAATGGTCTCAAGCCCGATTCCACCCTTCGAGTCGGGCAACGGCTCGAGCTGCCCGGCTACAGCCAGAGCGCCAAGGCGACCAAGGCGCGAAACTCGGTCCTGTCCGGCCTGGTCACCCTCGAGCGCCCGGCCAGCCAAGAGACGCTGCGGGTACGCCTGTTCGACAAAAGCGGGAAACCCGACGCGAAGGCCCGGCAACGTCTCGGTCGGTTTCTTCGCGACCGGGAAACCGATGAAGTGAAGCGCCCGCATCCGCGGCTGATGCGCGCGATTGCATATCTCGCCGATCACTTCAACGGCCGGACAATCGTGGTCGTAAGCGCGTACCGCTCGAAGACCAGTGACGAGGGCGGCTCGAGCCGGCACTCGACGGGCGAAGCCATCGACATACGCGTGGAAGGAGTGCCGAACGAAGTCCTTCGGGACTACTGTCTCACGCTCACCAAGGTTGGGGTCGGCTACTACCCGCGCGGCAGCTTCGTCCATGTCGATGTCCGTTCGAAGGCGGTTTACTGGGTCGACTGGTCGCGGCCCGGCGAGCCGCCCTTATATCTGCCCCCGGGGGAGTCGCCGGACAAGTACGATGCCGGTGTTTCGAGCGCGGTCTCGCCCGCCAGCCTTTAGGGCCGCGAGTCCTCGTCCTTCGCGCCCTTCCCTCGAGGAAGCACAATTCCGTGCTCCTTGAGCCGACGATAGAACGTTCGTCTTGCCATGCCGAGGGCGCGCGCCGCCTGCGCACGGTTCCAGCCGTGGGTGTTGAGGGTAGCCAGAATGCGATCGCGCTCGGCGTCCTTGAAAGACTCGTAGTTGCCTAGTTCTGTTCTCGACGGCCGCGAAGCTTGACCGGACTCGATCGCGAGCTCTTCAGCCTCGATGCGGTCCGACGCGGCGAACACCGTCGCGTTGACCAGAAGGTGCTCGAGCTCCCGAACGTTGCCCGGGTAGTCGTGGGCGCAGAGGCGCTGCAAGGCCTCGCGGCTCAGGCGCTTGGCGCGCTCCCCGCGCTCCTCGGCGATGCGCCGCAGGAAGTGATCACACAGAAGCGGTATGTCGGAGCGTCGTTCACGAAGCGGAGGCAAGACCAGCTCCACCACAGCCAACCGGTAGTACAGGTCCTCGCGAAGCTTGCCTTCGTCGATCAACTCTCGGAGCGGACGTTTCGATGCGGTGATCAGGCGGACATCGATGGGCCTCTCCTCGGCGCCCCCGACCGGACGCACGCGTCGATCTTGGAGCACACGTAGCAAATCGAGCTGCATGCGTGGCGGCATATCGGCGATTTCATCCATGAAGAGCGTTCCGCCATCGGCCTGCGCAAAGAGCCCGTCCCGTCCGTGTGTCGCTCCGGTGAACGCGCCGGCCACGTGACCAAAGAGCTCGCTTTCGAGGATGCCCTCAGGGATCGCGCCGCAGCTGAGCGAGACATAGGGGCCGTCGCCGCGCAAGCTTCCTCGGTGAATGGCGCGAGCCACGAGCTCTTTACCGGTCCCGCTCTCTCCCGTAACGACGACCGGCACGTCGTTGCCGGCAAGTCGTTCGAGCAACTCGTACACCCGCCGCATGCCGTCACTGGCACCCACGAGGCCCCAGCGCTCGCCTCCCGAAGTCGACGTTTGAAGCGAGGCGATTTCTTTCTGGGTCCGTTGCAGCGCCTCGGCCTGGCCGTGAAGCCGCTGCTCGAGATGTGCGTTGGCTTCGCGCAGTGCGAGGTTGGCTCGCTCCAGTTCGTGTTTCTGAGCCTCGATACGCTCGAGTAACTGCGAGGTCTCAATTGCAATGGCAGCCTGGTCTGCGTAGGCCCGGAGCACGGTCAGATCTGTCCCTGAAAAACGTCCACTGGCACTTCTGTGCTCCAAGTACAGGACACCCCAGGTCCTTCCGCGAGACTCGATGGGAAGACAGGCCACCGACTTGAGCATCAACTGATGGACTGACATGTAGTCTTGGACACGGGTGTCGTGCGTCGCGTCGACCGTCACTACAGGGTCGCCGTCGATGAGAACCGTCTCGGCGATCGACCGGCTGAACGCCGCGGTCTCTTCGCCAAGCTGGTTCTTCGCGCCGCGGATCGTCTTTGCCTCGAGAGCGCCCTGCTTGTCGACCAACAAGACGAAGCCGCGTTCGGCGCCGCTGAGCGCGACGGCCCCATCGGTAATGATGGACAGCAGCTTCGAAAGATCCCGTTCGCTGGTGAGCCGTCGCAGATTGGTGAGCAAGGGCGAAAGCACGTTCTTGGAGGACGACGCTCGCGGTTCCACCCGTTTTTGCTTGCACCTCGCGCGCATGGACTGCCGCTTCGCATCGCACCAGAAGCCCGCACGCAGAGGCGGCGGCAGCGAAGTGGCCATATCGTCCCAAATCTCCACCGCACGCAGCGCCGACTTCCGCATTTCCTCTGTTTCGCGTCGAGCTCGATGGAGCTCGCTCAGGTCGGCCCAGGCTTCGGCGCAGATGCGGGCTGCGCCCTGAGCCTGTGCGCGCTCGATGATTCGAGTCAGAGCCGTCGCAGGGTCACCGCCCGGGAGCAGGCCACGGAGTGCCGAGACCGCCAAGGCGTCGGTCGGGCTCTCTTGGTTGATCCGGTCGAGGAGCCCGCCAGCCTCTTGTTCGCGGCCTAGCTCAATGCTAGCGCGTGCCGCCAACAGCAGAGCGCGACCGTCGGCGCGCGCAGGGCTGGTCGCGCCGAGCGCATGCTCGAGCGCCGGCTCCCAGTCTCCCCGCGACGCAGCGACCCGCGCGCGAACCATCGAGGACGAACCGTTCGGGTCCACGAGGTCTGAGATCAGGGCCAGGGCCGCGTCTTCGTTGCCGCAGTAGGCCTGGAGCTCCGCCCGCGTGCACTTTCGGTCGGCCGACAGCGCGTGGACCTCTTCCGCCTCCCAAATCAGCCGAAACGCTTCGCCGAGCTCACCCAGGTCAGCCTGCGCCCACACCGACTCGGCTAGCGCATCCAGGCTCACTAAGGCACGTTCTGACACACCCGCAGTTTAGCGGATTGTCACTCGGCGCCCAGGTCGATAATCACCACGCCGCGGTTCGAGTCGTCCTTGCGTTCGGGCGCCTTGGAGCCCTCTGGAACGGGAACAGGCAGCTGAATCTGAGGACTTTCGCGCTTTGCCTGCTCTTCTTCCTCACGCTGACGAATCTGGTCGATGATGAAGCCTGGAAGCATTTTTTCCTCTGTCTTTAACCTAGGTCAATCTTCAGACGAGACCAATATAATAACGCCTTCACCCCTGACAACGGCTGTGCCACAACAGGGGTGCTGGTGTCGTTTTGCTGCCAAAATATCCATGATCTTGGAGACTTGAGCCGATGAAGGGCGATGGAACCATGCCGCCCGATACAAGGGATCTGCTTAGGAAATACGAGCTGCACCCGAAGCGGTCCTTTTCTCAGAATTTCCTCATCCAGCCCGGCGCCATTGCGCAAATCGCGGACGCTGCGCTGGGGATGGGTGAACAGATCGTCGAGCTTGGGCCGGGCCTAGGCGCCCTGACCCACGCCCTTCTCGAGCGCGGCGCGACGGTTCTCGCCGTTGAGCTCGATCGGGACATGGTGCGCGTGCTCGAGGAAGAGTTTGCGAAGCGGGATCGACTGGAGGTGCGCCTGGGTGACGCTTCTGAGTTCGATCTCGATGCATATTCAAAGTCTTGCGGGTCAAAGCTCGTCGTTACGGGAAACCTTCCTTACCAGGCGACCGGAGCGATCATCCGGCAGGTGGTTGCCCATCGTGCGGTCCTCGATGGTGCGATCCTGATGGTCCAGCGAGAGGTGCGGGACCGACTGATCGCGGCCCCGGGCACCAAAGAGTACGGTGCGCTCACCGTGTTCACGCGTGCGGCCTTCGAGGTCGGGACGGTGTGTCGACTCCGGCCTGGCTCGTTCTACCCGGCGCCAAAGGTCGATAGTGCGGTCGTACGGTTCGTTCCGCGCGAGGTCCCGTTGGCGGAAGAAACCGAGTCGTTTCAGACGGTGGTTCGTGCTGCGTTTCAGATGCGCCGCAAAACGCTTCACAACGCCCTGCGCGCCCTCGGCGATTCTGGCCGAGCTTCGGGTGCGTTGAGCGAGGCGGGCATCGACCCAGGGCGCCGCGGCGAAACGCTTTCGGTCGAGGAATTTGCGACGCTGGCCGAGCGCTGGGATGCGGGGATGTGACCGTTGGCGGTGAGGCATGTATCGTGTGCGGTCATGTCGAGAAGCGCGTTGTGCTGCGTGGCGCTGATCCTCTTTGTCAGTTGCGCGCCAAAGAAGGTTGAGAGCCCCCTCGAAAAGGCCCCGCCGTCCGAGGTCTCGCGGGCGCGCGCCTTGGCGTCGAGCGGCGACATCGCCGGCGCGCAACGCGCGTACGAGGCGTTCATCATCAGCAATCAGCGCACGACCGAGGCTGACCTGGCGCGGCTAGAGCTGGGCGTGCTGAGCGCCGACATCGGCCGATGCCAGAGCGCGATCCCCCACTTCGAGCAGGCCCTGCAGAGCGCGGACCAAGCGATTGCCCTTCGCGCCTCACTTCACTTGGCGTCGTGCCAACTGCAGCTCGGGGATCCGGAGCGGGCGCTCGAAACAGTCGGGCCAGTCGCAGGCGAGCGCTTCCCGGCTGAGGAGCAGGCGCTTCTTTGGGACACCGCCGTAATTGGCGCGGAGCAAACCACCAGCGCGGATCTTGGTTTGCGCGTTCTCGATACCCTCATCGAGCGGGGTGGCCCCGCGCCGGAACCCGCCCGTCGCGATGCCGCCGTCCAGGTTCTGGTCGAGAAGCTCACGATCGAGGAGACCGTCGCGCTGGTCGACGAGCTTCGGCCGGGCGCCCTTCCCCAGGTTCTAGCGTCGATGAGAGTCCTTCGGCACGCCCTACAGACGCAGGACCCGGACCTGGTGGACCTCAGCGCTCGGGCCTTGCGCAGCGGCGATGCGGCAGCGAATCCAGACGTGGCGATCTTGCTCGCGCGCGCTGACGAGTTTCTACACGGCAACCCTTACGTGGTAGGCGCGCTCCTGCCGCTGAGCGGACGCGGGCGTGAAGTGGGTCGTCAGCTCCTGCAGGGCATGCAGCTCGCGGCGATCGACGAAGGCGGCCCTGAGCTCGTGGTCGAGGACACCGCGGGCAATGCGGCACAGACGAGCGAGGCGGTCGAATCGCTCATCACAAACCAGCGCGTGGTCGCGGTGCTCGGCCCTGTCGGCAGCCGTACCACCGAGGCTGCAGCTCAGGCGGCCGAGCGTGCAGCCGTGCCTCTGCTGAGCTTCTCGGCGTCTGACGATGTCACGAGCGCCGGCGAGCAGGTTTTTCGATTTCTCTATAGTCCACGCGACGAGCTGGCTGCGCTGGTGGGCACCGCACGCGCCCGCGGGCTCTCGAGGTTCGTCGTTCTCTATCCCGATCATGGGTACGGCCGCACGATGGAGCGCCTTTTCGATCAAGAGGTAGCCGCGGCGGGTGGAATCTACTGCGACGCGGTGGCGTACCCGCCCGGCACCAAGTCCTTCGTCGAATACGTACGCACCTTGCTCGAAACGAGTTGTGATGTGATCCTCTTCGCCGACGTTGCCGATCAGGTCGCGTTGATCGCCCCCACGTTCGCAGCCGAAGGTGCGTGGAGCATCGGTGGCGGCGCGCTGCCTGAGCACGCGGAGCGAGAAGTCCACTTTCTTCTGCCCAGCCCGAGTTGGTCGGCCAAGCTCCTCGGCCGTGCCCAGCGCTATCTTCAGGGCGCGCTCGTCGCACTGCCTTTCTACGAGGCGTCCGAAGCCAGCCTCAATCAGCACTTCCGGACGGCGTACGAAACCCGCTACGGTTCCGCCCCGCAGACGTTCGCGGCATATGGCTATGATGCCTATCGCCTGATCTCCAACACGCTGCGCCAGGGGAACCAAACGCGAGAGGCGCTCAGCAACGCGCTCAGGAACGGCTCGTCTCTGACACCGGTGACCTCCATGGATTCGTTTTCGCCGGAACGAACGCCGGCAAATCCGCCGCAGCTCTACAGGGTGCGCGGGAGTCTGCTCGAATCGGTCGACTGACGATCAGCCGCGCAGGAGGAGCCATGCGCCGAGGATGAGCGCGGTGGCAAGAACGAACCCAACGGCTAGCTTCGCGCCCCGGTGGACGGGCGTGGGGAGCACCGGAGGAGCGCTGCTCGTGAACGGACGCGGCGACGGCGGCCCCAGAACCGGAGGTTCGGGCGCATCGTCGATCGCGGTTTCGATTACGTCGACCGGCGTGCCTGCCCAGCGTTCGACGTCGGGGTCGAGGCCGAAGGCGCCCAGCATGGCTTCGGCGAGCTCGTGGCTGCTTCCAAAACGCTCGAGCTTGTCCTTCCGGAGCCCCTTCCTGATGACCTCTTCGAAGGACCAAGGATAGGCAGGATTCGCGATGCTGACCGCCGGCGGGTCTTCTGCGATGATCTTGTTGAGGATGTCTTGGACGGTGTCTGCGGCAAAAGCTACTTCGCCGGTGGCGAGCTCGTACATGATCGAGGTTTGCGCAAACACGTCGCTGCGCGGGTCCACATCCAGCTTCCCCATCGCTTGTTCCGGCGACATGTAGTACGGCGAACCCAAAATGGTTCCAAACATGGTCAGTTTGGGTCCGGTCTCGAGCTGAAGCTTGACCGAGCCGAAATCGAGAACTCGAATCTCGTCCCCGTCAGGCCCTGCGCAGATGAAAATGTTGTCGGGCTTGAGGTCACGGTGGACGACACCGGCGGCGTGCGCATGATGAAGCGCCATGGCGAGCTGGCAGACGATGCGGACTGCGCGCGCTGGCTGCATCGAGGCTTCCCGCGCCAGAATCAAGCTAAGCTCCTCGCCCTCGAGAAACTCCATCGTCATGAAATCCGCACCGTCGTCGGTTTCACCGAAATCACGGACATCGATGATGTAACGGTGTCGAAGTGAGTGGGCGGTTTCGTACTCCCGCCGGAAGCGCTCCGCCGCAATCGCGTCGCGGGCGACGTGGGGATGAAGGACCTTGATCGCGACGCGCTCCCCCGTGTCGTCATCGTGCGCTTCGTAGACCGCCCCCATCGACCCATCGGCGATGTGCGCACCCACCGCGTATCCGCCGAATCGCTGGCCTGTCCGCTCCCCCATCGAAGCTCATGCTAGCCACGGGCTCGCCGCGACAGCAACTCTGCGGCAGCGTCGTCAGTCGGCGCGCTCGGGAAGCCCAGATCGCGCTAAAAGGCGCTCGACGCCTTCCTCATCGTACCGGATCAGCCCTTCTGCCTTCAGTGCCTGGACCGTCTTGACGAGCATCTCGGTGCGCTTGCCCTGACTAATTCGGAATCGACTCGCCTCTTCCACGTCGGCCATGCTGAGCTGCTCGGCCGGCAGAATTTCGTCCACGACGATCGCGTGCCAGCCGTAGGAAGTCTCGACCGAGTTTTTCAACGGACCTTCAGATTTAGCCGCGAAGACCTCGTCTTTATAAGATTTCTCAAGCCCTGCATCCTTGGTGACCGGCGGCAGCTCCTCGGCCAGCACCTCGAGCTCGATGCCCTCCGGAGCACCATCCGCGTAGCGCTCAAAGACGGTGTCGGGGTCCTTTGCCTGCTGAACCTCGTGAAGGATCGAGGCGGCGAGGGCCTCGGCCTCGTCTCCTTTGCCCTTCACGAGGATATGCCTGGTCCGGCGACGCTCCGGGATGCGGAGCTCGTCCTCGTGAAGGGCATAGTCCTCACGAAGCTCCTTTTCCGATATCGACTCCGGCGTATTCTCTTTTTCCATGTCGTGGAGCATCGAGCGGACCATGAGCCGGTCGATCGTACGCTCTCCTTCCCGCTCGACGGTGAATCCAAGTCGCTGTGCTTCTTGCGCGAGAAGCTCTTCGTCGATCAGCCGTTGGAGCACGGCCTCGGGGCCGATCGCTTCTGCTGCGGCGAGAGCCTCGACCTCCGCGGTGCCGATCGAACGGCCACCCACGCGGGCTACCGGGCGCGCTACGTCGCTCGACGCTGCCTGACTGGCGAGGTCATGGTCGGGCTCCGTCTCGCATCCGATTAGCGTGACGGCCTCGAGCATGATGATGGTGATGATGATACGCACCAGGCCTCAGCTTCTGCGCGATCTAGCCGGCGCTGCCACCACGGCTGCGAAGACGCGCCTGAATGGGCAACGCCTCGACGCGGAAGCGAGTCCAGACCGACTGACCTTCCTCACGCGTTCGAAGCTCATCGATCTTCGAGACCGCCGCGGAGCTGCCTTTGTCAGCAATGCGATCGAGCGCCATCAGCGCGGAGAGACGAACCCCGAGGTCATCGCTGCCGAGCTGGCCGACCAAGGCGTCGATCGCCTTGCCTTCGCCGCTCCCGTATCGCCCTAGCATGTATGCACCCTTGCGAGCCTTGTCGTTGTCCGCGCTCGAGGCTTTGGACACCCAGCAGTCGACGCTGGTGTCGCATTCGTTTGCAAGGTCGAGCAGTGGCTTGCGCTCCTCGAACTTCTCGCGATAGCCACCCGCCTCGGAGGCCGGTTCCTTCGCGATGGCCTGCGAGAGCTGCGCAGCCTCGGCTTTGTTCGCGAGAAGCGCGTAATTTTGTACGGCGATCAGACGCAACTCGGGATTGGCCTTCTTGTCGACAACCTGTTCGAAGATGAACGGCATCAGATCCGCGTCATAGGTGTGTGCGATCGCTGCAAGTAGCTGACCACGCATCGCGATCCCAGCGTAGCCCTTCGGTAGCTCCCCGTAGACCTTCTTCAAGGTGGATCGGACACGCACCTCGTCCGCAGGCGGCACGTCGATGCGAACCAACGCGATAGCGGCGTTGAGCTTGCGAGGCGTGTCCGAAGACCCGGCTTCCGAAAGAAGAGGCTCCAGTGCCTCGGAGAAGCCAAGCGCCCCGAGCGCGAAGCTCGCTTCCCCTCCGGTGACCTGTCTGAGGGTCATCTTGTTCGCTAGGTCGGGGCGGCGGGCCTTGATCGCATTGATGTATTGCTTTGCAATCGCATTGGCTGTCGCATCCGTGCCATTGAGCACCGCGAGCAGCGGCTTTAGCGACGGGCGGCCGATGAGAATCAGCGCCTCGGCGGCGACGTCGTTCATTCGAAGATCCGGGCGGTTGGGCGCAAAGAGGAACAGGCACTTGATCAGCGAAGGAATCGCGGCCGGGTCGCGGAGCTCGCCCAGCTGCTGGGCTGCCAATCGGTTGATCAAGAAATTCTGCTTTTCGTCTTGCTTGGTGGCAATCGTCGTCAGGATGTCGGTTGCGCCCTTGTCCTTGAGGGAGCCGAGCGCGCGAATCATTGCGACGCGCATCTTGTTGTCCTCGGACCGGGCGTCGGTGATCCGCTCCAACGAGCGAGCCAGCCCTTCGATCACCTTGGGCCGCTCCGCTGGGGGAACGTCCATCCCTTGTATCGTTTGTGCGGCGCGAATCGCGTGGTCCTCCGAGACCTCGGTGCGCCAGTTCAGGGCTTCGACCAGCGCGGGAATGCTGCGTGAGTCGCGCATCTCGTACAGAAGATCCAAAATTGCGAGCCCGTTGATTCGATCCTCGGGGTAGTCGAGGTAGGTCTGCGTCAGCGGTCCAACGGTCACATCGGCGACGACCTGGACGTCCGCGCTGTTTCGATCGCCACCGTTCTCGGCAAGCGTCTCGGTGTAGATCGCTTTCAAGTTG
>Ga0316201_10004887_pt1 | contig 10208 bp, 9 predicted proteins | sample CS6wburrow_MG_FD_204516 | JGI IMG/M metagenome (GOLD analysis project Ga0316201, IMG submission 204516) | Coastal sediment microbial communities from Delaware Bay, Delaware, United States - CS-6 worm burrow | ecosystem: Environmental > Aquatic > Marine > Coastal > Sediment | place: USA: Delaware...
AGTTGGCCCAGATGATAGCCACGCATACGAAGGCGGCGGTCAGCCAGATGAGCAAACGCCCGCCGCGCGAGGTCTGCAGCAGTACTGCCGCGCCTGCATCAGACAGATAGTCACTGTCGTCATCAACCAAAAGGTGCGCATTCGCCCGCAGTGCGACCTGTGCGGCTGACTCAGAGTTGCCCTGTCTCACTGTGCACTACCCCTCACTTCCCTGAGCTTGCCCTGGCGCAGCGCTTCCAGCACATCCTGTTTCGGACCGTCGGCGATAACTCTTCCCGACTCCAGTACGATCACGCGATCCACCAGATCCAGCAGCGAGGCGCGATGGGTCACCAGCAGCAATGTCTTGCCTTCTATTTCGGCAGCAAGCTTCCGCTTCAACAGCTCCTCGGTAGCGTTGTCCATCGAGTTGCTCGGCTCGTCCAGCAACAGAAAGCGGGGATTACTTAGCAGCGCCCGCGCCAAAGCAACGCCCTGCCGCTGCCCCCCGGAGAGATGTTCGCCGCGCTCACCCACCTGCATGTCGAAACCTTGGGGATGGTGCGCGACAAACCCATCAACCCCTGCGGTTTCGGCTGCCCTGAGCACATCGGCGTCGCTCGCGCCGGGTGCGCCCATCACGATATTCTCGCGAACGCTGCCGTAGAAGAGGAAAATATCCTGGGGTACGTATCCAATGGCAGCGCGCAGATCTGCCGGATCGATCTGGCGAATATCCGTACCACCAAGACGTACCGCTCCCGCAGTGGGCGTATAGAGACCCAGAACCAGCTTCTCCAGGGTGCTTTTACCCGATCCGACCCGCCCGATGACAGCGACGTGCTCTCCCTGACGAAGGCGGAAAGAGACGTCGGATAGCACTTCATGCTCCTCTCCCGGATAAGAGAAGCTGACGCGGACGAACTCAAGATCACCACCCAGATCCTCACGACTGACGAACGTCGTCTCGCGGTCCCGCTCAACCGGCAGTGACATCACCCGATTGAGATTTTCCAGCGCTGTCCTGGCCTGAAGGTAGCGCACGGACAGGTTTGCAACCTGGGATACCGGCGCCATTGCCCGTCCGGTCAGAATAACCGCGGCAATGAGTCCGCCCATGCTGAGCCCCCCCTCGGCGATCAGGTAAACCCCCCAGACCACCACTGCAACCTGTGCGAACTGCTGGAAAAAAAGCGCTACGTTGACGGCCGAAGATGAGATCAGCCTTGACCTAACGCCCCACTGGGCAATATGGCCAGTGATCTGCTCCCATTTTCGCTGCAGCGCACTATCCGCCCCCAGGTGGCGAATGGTTTCAAGTCCGGTCAAAGATTCCACCAGCATGGCTCCCTTCTGGGCCGATGCGCGGAAGGTCGACTCCACCGCTTTGCGCAACGGACCCTGAATAAGCAAAGCGTAGAGAACGACCAACGGGATACAGATCGCCGCCACGACCACCAGCGGTCCACCCAGATATCCGATAACCAATAGAAAAATGACAATGAACGGAAGATCGACTAGACCCGTGATGGTGGCCGAGGTTATGAACTCCCGAATACTCTCAAATTCGCGCAGATTGTCGGCGAAAGCCCCTACGGATGCTGGACGCGCCTCCATCCGAATCCCCATGATTCGCTCAAAAATCGCCGATGACAGCAGAATATCCGACTTCTTACCCGCGACATCAATGAAATAGCCGCGCAGCATGCGCATCAAGAGATCGAAACAGTAGACCAGCGCGACACCGACGGCCAGTACCCAGAGCGTCTCCAGCGCGTTGTTCGGTACTACCCGGTCGTACACATTCATGATGAACAGCGGCGTCGCGAGCGCGAACAAGTTTATCAGCAGCGAAGCAACCAGCACGTCGCGATAGATGCGCCATGAGTTGAGAAGGGTACCCCAGAACCAGTGACGCGAGGGTAGCTGCCACAGCGAGGGGGCACGCTCGTCGAACTGGTGCCGGGGCCGGGTGAATATCGTATAGCCCGAATAGTCCTGCACCAGCTGTTTCAATGAAACTTGCGCCTCACCTTGACCGCTCTCGGGCTGAATAACCGAAGCGATGTCGCGGGTGCAATCCAATGCGGTGAGAATGCAGGCCTGACGCCCTTTCAGCAACAGAACAGCCGGCAGCAGCAGCGCAGATATCTTTAGCAACGGCCGCCGCACCACCCGCGCCGAAAGACCGACACGGTTGGCAGCGCGAACGAACAGCGTCGGCGTCAGGCGCCCATTTTCCAGCGGCAACCCGGCGCGCAGCGCTTCCGGGGAGCGCACTCGTCCCTCGAGTCGAGTCAGAATCACTAGACAATCGAGCAGCGGATCGCCCAAGCCGGAAGCACCGTCGGGCGGGGTCCAATTTCGGTCGTATTCAGCGGTGTCGGCGGCCATTGAGGTTGATCTGAACCGGGTTAGTCATTCGCGGTAAAACACACTACACTCTTTTTTTGAATCCAAAGCCACTGCACGAGGCACTGCGATGCTCTACGTCCAACGCGACGGAGATGGTGCAATCGTCGCCATCTTCAACGCACCCAATGACAGGGCCAGTGAACAGATAGCGGCCCACAGCGAAGAGCTAGACCACTTTCTGCAGCGCTCTACCGACCCTGCTGCCGCGCAAACATTTCTGACAAGCTCTGACGGGGAACTGGTGCGGGTACTCGAAGATCTGATCGAACTGCTTATAGAAAAAAAACTGGTCATGGTGACTGAACTCCCGCCGGTTGCGTATCGGAAATTGCTCTCCCGCAAACACGCCCGCGATTCGGCCAACTCCGACAGTTCTATTCTGGTCGACGGAGATATACCGCTTTAAATCCATAGCCGAATTAGCGGCATCTCGTCCACTTGGCTGAATGTTTGAACCACAGGCGGTCTTTGCATGCCGGGTGCCCGCTCCTCTAAAGCAGATGGCTCACCAGCCCATCCGCCAGTTTCGGTTCAAACCAGGTGGATTTTGGCGGCATCACTTCACCCGCATCGGCAACCGCCATCAACGCATCCATATCCGTCGGACGGACGGAAAACGCAACCGCCATTTCGCCGCTGTCTACCCGCCCCTGCAATCCATCGAGACCGCGAATGCCGCCGACAAAATCAATCCGATCATCGGTTCTCTGGTCGGCGATACCCAGGATTGGCTGTAACAGTTCGTTTGCCAGGACACTGATATCCAGCCTCTGCACCGGATCATCCTGGGGAATTCGACTCGCCTCGACTGTGAGCCGGTACCATTGGCCCTGCAGGTACATACCGTATTCGCCCCGGACAGCTGGTCTAACCGGTACAGCGCTGGATTCGATCATGAACCGGCCACCGATCTGTGCCAGCAACTGTTGCCGGTCGAGCCCGTTGAGGTCTCGAACCACCCGGTTGTAATCAAGTATCTGCACCTGGTCGTGGGGGAAAATCACGCATAGGAAATAGTCGCGTGCCGTCTCATCCGACACTCCAGCGTTCGTGTCTCCCGCTGCCGCAACCCGCGAGGCCGCTGCCGAACGGTGATGTCCATCCGCCACATAGAGCGCTGGCATGGCCTCGAACTGCTGCTGCAGCTGGCCGATATCCTCACTATCGTCCGACACCCAGAGTTGATGACGCACGCCATCGGCGGCGGTGAAGTCTACTTGCGGCGCTCCGTCGGCGATTCGAGCCAGACGCGAGTCTACCTGCAGCTGGCTGCGATAAACCAGAAACACCGGTCCGGTCTGTGCGGATAGCGCCTCGATCTGCCTCACCCGGTCATCCTCTTTGTTCGGGCGGGTATACTCATGCTTCCGGATTCTGTTCGTGTCGTACGCTTCCACCGACGCCGCCGCGACAATTCCAGTCTGGGTATGCCGACCCATGGTCAGCCGATAGACATAGAAACAGGCGGTGTTGTCCTGCACCAGTATCCCCTCGCGGCGCATCCGCTCCAGGTTCTCCGCTGCTTTGGCATAAACCTCGGGTGCATAGGGGTCTGTTCCCTGGGGCAGATCTACCTCCGGACGCGAGATATGCAGAAAACTCCAGGGACGATTCTGAACCATCTGCCTCGCTTCCGCTGCGTTCATGACGTCATAAGGGGGCGCCGCGACATCGGCCGCCCTGCCCGGTGCCGGGCGTAGTCCCGGAAAAGGTTTGATCAATGACATTGTTACTCCTTAGATTCTGTCTGTGTGGTCTACCCTGAAGGAAGTGGCAACATCAGGGCCTGTTAACAATAATCGAATAGCTACTGCCGGAGGCCCTTTTTTCGATGAACAAGGCAGCGGGAGAGCAGTTTGATTGTTCCAAACAGACGACTGACAACGCCGTTAATCGGGAAAAGGGTCCCGGCCCTTCGGGTTGCGCCTAAAAATACGCCACCCGGTGTTGCTCGTACCCAAGGCACTCGCTGCGCTCGCGGGGCAGGCCCTTGCTCATTTGGAATGACCAAACCACGCGTCTCACGCTTTGATTGGAGTATTATCAGGCGCAACAGTAACAATTCGATTAGTGTCAACAGGCCCTAGTAGAGGCATTCTTCCAAATAGGGAAAACCTTGTCCAAGGTTATCGTTTCGGATATTGATCCATCGACTGGCTAACATTCGGTTTCAACTTCCACTTTGACCCGAAATACCCCAGTATTGGCTTAGTTCAGACTCAATCGGTCATATCCGCGGCGCCCCACAACAGAACCGGTGAAGATATGTCGTTAATACTAAAACAAGGCAAAATCAAAGGAACTCTGGAAAAGCCGACCAGACTTCTGCTTTCAGTACTCGGACTCTGGTTCGGATTCGCCGGTGCCGCAGCTGCCGCTGCAGACGTCGTCACGATGCGCAACGGCGATATCCACAATGGCACGATCGTTGATAAGATGCTGCGAATTCAAACCAGGTTTGGGCCTATCTTATTGCCCAAGGCGCTGACGACCCGGATTGAACTGGACGACAAGAACCGGGCAATCAGGGTGACCACCAGGTTCGGCGACATTTTTCATGGAGAATTGATCAACCGCGAACTCACCATGGTACGGATTCTGGACACGTCTCTGCCCCTGAGAACGAGTGAAATATCCGATATCGTTGTTGCGCCCAGGAGAAATCGGGCGCGGCGCTATCCTGCACCCGACACGGTTGAGACAGTATACGGTGATCTGTTCGCTGCCAGAGTTTCCACCCGTGATTTCATGCTCAAGAACGAAACCGGTATGCAACTGATCGGACGTTCCGATATCCACATTATGGACATCCACCAGCCGGACGACAGCTCAGCGGTGGTGGCCCAACTAAGGCTGAACGGAGGCGACTCTATCCGGGGAGAGTTGATGACCCGGATGATTGCAGTCGGGGACCGCTTTGGGAATTCCGTCGAACTGCCGGCAGAAAATTTCAGTAGCATCGCCATGCGGGTAAATTATCGCAAAGAGAGCGCCCCCAGATTCGACTATCGCTCACGTCTGTTCCCGGCAGCCCATTTCAGCGACCGAATGCGCGACGGTTCTACCGGCCCTGAAATGATCGCGCTGCGCGGCGGAGTATTCCACCGTGGAGACCTGCAGGGTAACGGTGACAGTGATGAAAAGAATCCGCAAATCGTCCGCCTGCAACCTTTTGCCATCGGCATTTATGAAGTCTCCTTCAATGAGTACGACAGGTTCGTCCAGAGCACGCGGCATGAAATCCCAGATGACCAGGGTTGGGGACGCGGACGCCGTCCAGTCATCAACGTTTCCTGGGACAGCGCCGTCGCTTTCACCGAATGGCTGAGTCAACAGACCGGTGAAAGCTACCGATTGCCAACCGACGCAGAGTGGGAATACGCCGCCAGGGGCGGCACCTCGACACGCTTTTGGTGGGGGGATACGGAAGGCAGGGGAAATGCCAACTGTGCCGGGTGTCAAAGCCTGTGGGACGGAGAGAGAAGCAGCCCGGTGGGAAGATTTTCCCCCAACCCTTTCGGCCTGCACGATACCGCGGGCAATGTATTCGAATGGGTGACTGATTGCTGGAACGACACCTTCTCCGAAGCACCTGCGGACGGCAGCGAGCTGGACAAGCCGGGCTGTGGAGTGCGGGTGATCCGCGGCGGCGCCTGGAGCTTCCCACCGAAAGAGATTCGCTCGGCAAACCGATGGCGCGACTTTCAGTCCAGGCGCAGCGATGACACCGGCTTTCGCGTGGTGCGTGAATTGCGCATGAATTGACCCGGGAAGAGCGGTAGACTTGAAGATCGATTATGTGCGAACTCTTCTCACTAACCAGCGAGTACCCCGCCAACGTCTCGTTTTCGCTGGACGAATTCAAGCGCCATGGCGGACTTTCCGGACCACACAAAGATGGTTGGGGAATTGCTTTTTACGAGCATTATGATCTCAGGCTGATCCGCGAGACAGACGCGGCTGCTACCAGCCCCTGCCTGGAGTTTTTGCGACACCACGAATATCGCAGCAATATCATCGTATCTCATCTGCGTATGGCAACCAGCGGATCGATCAGCCTGCCGAATACGCAGCCTTTCAGCCGTGAGTTGGGCGGTCGTATGCACCTGTTCGCGCACAACGGGGATCTGATCGATATTCACCAATCGACGGAATTCGAATTGGGACACTATCGTCCCGTGGGTGAAACCGATTCGGAGCTGGCTTTCTGCCATCTTCTGCGCGGGCTGCAGGAGATCTGGCTTGGAACGGCACCACCCGGGCTCGGCCAACGCCACTCGGTTGTAACGGGTTTTGCGGAAAAAATATGCCCGCTTGGGCCGGCCAATTTCATCTATTCTGACGGCGAATACCTCTTTGCGCACGGTCATCAGCGGTCACAACCCGGCAGAGAGGGATTCCACCCGCCGGGACTCTACTGGCTCTGCCGCAGCTGCAGAATTGCACCGAAAAATTCGCCCGGCCCCATCAGTAATCCGACTGCCGATGGCGGCCTGCAGAAGGTCGCACTGGTAGCCAGCGTCCCGCTTACAGGCGAACAATGGACGCCGTTCGAGGAGGGCGAAATCCTGGTGTTCAGAAAAGGCCAGCGTATCATGCCGTGAATGAACTCTCTCTGGGCTATGACCTGCTGTTGCTGCTATTCGTCACCGGCATGCTTGCGGGTGGGCTGGACGCGGTCGCCGGCGGCGGCGGACTCCTCACCCTGCCGGTGTTGCTCGCCGTGGGCCTGGGACCCGCCGAAGCGCTCGCCACCAATAAACTGCAGGGGTCGTTCGGCACCTTCTCGTCCAGCCTATATTTCGTACGCCATGGACTGGTCGACCCGCGCGACATCCTGCTTCCCATCGCCCTGACCTTTGCCGGCTCGGCAGTGGGTACACTGCTGGTGCAGCATCTGGAATCCGACTTTCTCACCCGCACCATGCCGATTTTTCTTATCATGACGGCGCTCTATTTTTGGTTTGGACCGAGCATCAGAGAAGAGGAGAGGAAACAGCGTATCGGTCAGGGTATGTTTGCACTGACTGTAGGTTTCGCCATTGGCTTCTACGATGGCTTTTTCGGACCCGGCGCCGGTACATTTTTTACCCTGGGATTCGTCACTCTTCTGGGGTTCAGTCTGGTACGCGCCACCGCCCATACCAAGATTCTGAACTTCACCAGTAATATCGCCTCACTGGTTTTTTTTGCAGCTGGCGGCCAGGTTGTCTGGGAACTGGGGCTGGTAATGGCCGCGGGTCAGCTGATCGGCGGCCGCATAGGCGCACACCAGGTACAACGCAGGGGAACTCGCCTGATACGTCCCATCATCGTCTGCGTGTGTATCCTGATCAGTTTGAAACTGCTGTTTGCGCGGTAAATCGGAGTAGAATCCATACTGGCAGGCAATCTTTTGGTCAGCAGAACAGCCGGGGTTGATTCCCTTGAAACTGGTGGAGTATGCTTGTCCGCACCACACACCACAGTCATGCCCTCACACCCTCGGACCTCCAAATCATTTGGCCGTTGCGGTTTTTTTTCCCTGAGCGTTACGCTGCGGGTAATCCCAAACAGAACTTCTCAATCAAAGGAGAAACATTCATGCCCCAGGCCAAAAACGGCGACAATGTCAAGATCCACTACGACGGCAGCCTAGACGACGGCACCCGATTCGACAGTTCGGTGGGACGCGACCCGCTGGAGTTCACGCTTGGATCGGGACAGGTAATTCCGGGCTTTGACAACGCTGTGGCCGGCATGGCCGTGGGCGAGAAGAAGTCCATACGCATCCCATCCGACGAAGCGTACGGCGAGCACAGCGAAGAGCTGATCCAGCAGGTGCCAAAGAGCGCCCTGCCAGAGGAAATGGAGGTCTCGGTCGGCATGCCGCTCCAGGCCACCGGTCCCGCGGGTGAAGTGGTAAATATGATGGTGATCGAAATCAACGAGGATTCGATTCAGGTGGATGCGAACCACCCGCTGGCGGGAAAAGCGCTGAATTTCGACATCGAACTGGTAGCGTTGGAAGCCGCCGGATAATCGCCGGTTACAGCCTGACGAAGCGATATCGCCGGGCTGTCCCCGTTTTTGCCTGCGCGCGCGTAACGCATCAATGCAGGGCCTCACTGATATCCGACTCGACATCCCCGGCGGTGCGCTGTCTGAACTCTTCTATCAACTCTACGCCCACTCGTTGGAATGCCGGGATTTTTCCGGTGTCGATCCCGCTCAAGCGGTGACTGCTGCAGTGCTCATAACTAAGAATGTTTGCCACTTGCACGATGTCGACGTAGTCCACCTGCGCGCCTGACGGCTTCCTGTCCAGCCGGTCATGGTTGGCGGCCACATCGATCATGGCAGGGTCGAAGTTCCAGAAAGAGAGCATGAATTTACCCACGCTCATGTGCAGCGCAGCCACAAGCTTATCCAGCTTCCTTTCGTCATCCAGTAAAAACTGGTGATCCTTGGCCTTTATTAATATCGGAATCACGCCGACGTCGTGAATCAGTCCGGCCAGCATCGCCTCATCCCGGTTGAGATGGGAAAACTGTTCAGCCAGCAGTGCCGACTTGGTGGCCACTACAACGCTATGCTTCCACAACGCCTCCATGCGAACCTGAATGGAGCTGATTCCAGTGGTGAACACGTCGCGCATGGCCAGGCTGAGAATGGCGTGTCTGACCGCATCCATGCCGATTCTGGTGATAGCGGCCTTGACCGACGCAACGTTGTTGATCCCCCGATAAAGCGGGCTATTCGCATAGCGCACCAGACGGGCGGCCATTGAGGTATCTTTACTGATAACCCTGGAAACATCCGCCATACAGCTGCCAGCATCGTTGACTACCAGCAGCGCTTCCAGTGATAGCGCGGGCAGTGTTGGAAGCTTTATCCTGTTCTGTTGGATGTCGTCGCGCAGTTCCAGAGCGAAAGCTTTCGGATTGAATTTTTCTTTCGCTTCGGCAGCTGACTGTTGTGCGTCAGGATGCTTACCCCAGATCTGATCTCGTTGTGTATCCAACTCTTTTCCCAGTCTCCGGTTGTTCTCAGTTGGCGAGCAAAGATATGGCTCTGCTGGTCCAGGTAGGGCTGCCGAAAGAGGGGCGACCGAGATCATTCCAGAGGGTTGCGACCTGCTCGAAGGAGATGGCATTTTTCATCAACTCTTTGAGTTCCCGCTTCAATGCAATCAGGTACTGCTGCCTGCCGATCAGGTGAATCAGCTCCGGCAACGTCATTTCGCAGCTATAGTCGGTGGCCAACAAATCCAATACATCCTCCAGAGAGTGTTTCTTCAACAGTTCGATGGCAATACTTTTTAGATCGACAGCAGATTGCTGCTCTTCAGTCTGCGGCAAGGCTTCGGATTGCGCGACGGGAGGTCTGGTGCGGTATTGGCGCCAGAGTTCCACTCCTCTCAGCGTCGTTGGTGTGGCCAGCGTGGAGAACGTTTGGTTGAGAAAATCCAACCTGTCGGCGCAGGCGTCTATAGCCAATTCCAATTCAGAGTTTTGCTCCATACTCGATCTTGCCGTCAGTCCAGGTTCAGATCAGAGTATCGGCAGACATCCGCCCGATCTTTAAAATTAATCGGGATCGGCGGTAGCTTGCTGTCTAACTATTGACCCTGTTCAGCAGCAACCGCCCGAAGAGGCGGTAACTCCGGTCTGGTCAAATGGAAGATCGGTGCCACAACCTTCAAAAATACCGTAATGGGTGTGGGTATTTCCAAAGAGATCGAAATAGGGGCGAAAGCGTGTCTCGCTCAACATACGGTAAGTGTTTCCGCAGACCGCTGACATTTTGCCTTTGGCGAACTGGTGGTGTTTAAC
>Ga0316201_10004888_pt1 | contig 10207 bp, 10 predicted proteins | sample CS6wburrow_MG_FD_204516 | JGI IMG/M metagenome (GOLD analysis project Ga0316201, IMG submission 204516) | Coastal sediment microbial communities from Delaware Bay, Delaware, United States - CS-6 worm burrow | ecosystem: Environmental > Aquatic > Marine > Coastal > Sediment | place: USA...
CTTATTGGTTCCGCTACCAGTGGTGTGACTATTCCTATTGCGGAACAAGTCGCTATTCCCAACCAAGTGCCACAAATGGCCTACGCCGCAACCTCTCCTAAAATCACCGATTTGGAGGCTGATATTGGCAATGATTTTCTGTTCCGTACTGCGGTATCCGATACAACGCAAGGCCTTGTTTTAGCTTCAATGGCTTATGATGCCGGTTACCGACAAGTCTCAATACTCTATATTGATGATCCCTATGGTCGTGGTTTGATGGCTGTTTTCACGGAAAACTTTGAAAAGTTAGGAGGAAGCGTTGTTGCCTCGGTTCCACACGAAGACAAAACCACCAGCTATCAGAGCGAATTGTCCCAAGCTGCCCTGGGTGGAGAAGCTGAGGCCCTGATTGCCATCAGTTTCCCAGCACAGATTGGCGTTTATCTTCCTCAAGCCCTTAAGAAGGGATTTTTTGACAAATTCCTGTTTGTGGATGCGAGTAAGTCAGAAAAATTGATTGAAGTGGTCGGGGCTGATGTATTAGAGGGCTTATGTGGTACTGGCCCCGGCGCGGCACAAACGGCTTCACTTTTGAATTTCAATGCCAGCTATGAAGCAGAATATGGTGAATCGGCATCAACCGCACCGTTTCTGCCTAACGCTTATGATGCCGTCATCATCGAAGCATTAGCAGCCGAAGCGGCTCAGGTGCAGAATGGCGGAATTACCCCAGTAGGCCTTCGTGATCAGTTGCGCGATGTTGCCGGGCCGCCCGGTGAAAAAATTAATGCCAGCATTGAGGATTTGAAACGGGCCTTTGAGCTTTTGCAAGCTGGCAAGCCGATTAATTACGAAGGTGCGTCTGGCAACGTTGATTTTGATGACAAGGGTGAAGTCATGGCACCGATTGAAATTTGGTGTTATGAAGGCGGCGAGATTGTCAGCAAAGAATTAGTGTCTCCAAATTCATCTCAATAAACCGCCCTGCTTTTTTGGAGTCCAAGATTTATTTTCGGTGTTTTGAGCCTACCAAGATAAATATTGGACTCCGAGCTTGCCGGGTCTAATGCGTTTTGTACCGGATATAGCGTTTCCCGATTGAATAAAGTGCACTTATGCCAAGTCGGTATGCAAAGGGTGCATTCCCAAAAAACATTATCAATCTGACGCAAAATAAATTTGGAACGAAAAAAACCGCAAAATAAATTTTGCACTCCAAGGCAGCTTCGCAAAATAAATTTTGCACTCCAAGGCAGCTTCGCAAAATAAATTTGGAACGAAAAATTTGTACTTAGCTTCGCTGACCTTCGGTTCATTCAATCGGGAAACGCTATAAAATGTTGCCCTTGTTGAGTATGTATGATTAAAACAAGTATGGGTGGAATATTTTAGGTATTCATAATATGATGATTTGTATGGATAATCTATTTCTTACTGTAGTTACCCCCATTAAAATCTAACCGCTAAGAATGAGAGTTTTACTTGGGAGCTGCCAAGAAGCTTCGCTTCGATAATATATTCATAATATCAAAACACACCCATAAAATCATAATGCAAATACGTTTTTATATGCTATAATCTTCTAATATCTATTTCAAAAAAGGTATGGCAATGCAACGTTTGCAATTAAAATTTCTGCAAAAATGGATCGATAATAAAAAGCGTAAACCACTTATTATTCGTGGTGCTCGCCAAGTCGGAAAATCCACATTGGTTGAGTTATTTGCCAAGCAGCATCAGCGAACCTTGGTGACGGTCAATTTAGAGCGTTATCCTGAATTGTCCCCTGTTTTCTCTACCAAAGATCCACAACAAATTCTTCAACAGATTGAAGTTTTACCGCGTATGGATAGGATTAGTAATAATACCCTCCTGTTTCTTGATGAAATTCAGGCCGTTCCTGAAGCTATCCCGGCCTTGCGTTATTTTTATGAAGAACGACCAGAATTACCACTCATTAGTGCCGGTTCATTATTAGAATTTACTTTATCTGATCACCATTTTTCTATGCCGGTAGGCAGAGTTCAGTATTTACATATAGGCCCCATGACCTTTACTGAGTTCCTAAGTGCTTTAGGAGAGGATAAGTTACATCATATTGTAACCCATTATAAGCTGGGTCATTCGATTAGCAAAATAGCTCACCAACGCTTATTGCAAATATTACGGACATACTATTTTGTAGGCGGTATGCCGGAAGCCGTCGCTGTATTTGCCGAAACGAGCAGTTATCGTGAGGTTAGCGAAGTACATAATTCGATTATTGATACCTATCGTGAAGATTTCCCAAAATACGCCGGTTCAAGAAACCTCAACCGTATACTCAATGTATTCAATTTTGCTGCTCGTAATGTGGGTATAAAAGTAAAATACAGCAATATTTCGCGTCAAGAACAAAGTGTGACGCTTAAGAAAGACCTTGAATTGTTGTCTATGGCGCGGGTGATTAGTAAAGTTGTTCATAGTCATTGTTCAGGCATACCTTTACAAGCAGACATTGAGGAAAAAGTCTATAAACTGTTATTTCTTGATGTGGGTCTGATGAATGCCTTATGTGGGCTAAATTGGCGAGTTATTTCACAACTTGACGACATTAAGCTAGTCAATGAAGGCGCCATAGCCGAGCAGTTTATAGGGCAACATTTACAAGCTCTGTTGGCAGAAACGCCTAATCGTGAATTAACCTATTGGTTGCGAGAGGGACGTTCATACAATGCAGAAGTGGATTTTGTGATTGCGCTGGAAGGCAATTTGATTCCAATTGAGGTTAAGTCTGGGGCTACTGGTAGCTTGAAGTCTTTGCATCAGTTTATGGGAAACAAACAACCACCCTTTGCAATTAGATTTGATAGTTCATTACCGACCGTTAATCAACTGGATGTGGTTATCCAGATTGACAAACAGCGTAAGCCTATTTCTTATCCTTTGATTTCTTTACCTCTGTATTTGGTTGAGCGGTTGAGTGAGGTAGTCGAATCTTATTTAGGGTAAAATAAATTGTTGGAGTTCGCAAGGGAACGAAAACCTACATTTCGCTTCCCCAATTTGGTGGAATAATGCCAGCCTGAATATCACGATGTATACTCGAAAATAACCAATCAGCAGGTCTTAAAACATAACCCTGTTTCACTGGATTATAATGAATATACTCAATATGCCTAATGAAATCTTCTTCATCTCTAATCATGTGTTCCCAATAACGTCTTTGCCAAATACCTCTTTCATGCCTTGAAATTCGGCTCATGTTACGTCTTTCTCCTTTAGGAACATTTCTCGAAAAATTCGATTTGATTAGCATCCAACGAGTCGCATAGTCACTATCATCTTTTGGTAAGGTCCAAATGGCATGTAAGTGCTCTGGTAAAACAACAATTGCATCTATTTTAAATGGGTGACGAGATTTCACTTGACGAAAAGTGTCGCGTAATATATCAACATAATCAATTAGTAACGTTTTTGAACGTTCTGCGAGATTAACCGTAAAAAAATAAGTTCCCCCAGCTAAACGTATTCGACGATATTGCATAAATTTTTGGCTCTCTTTTAAAATTTAATGTTGGAGATTAAATGTTGGAGTTCGCAAGCTCACTCCAACCTACGAAACGAGGCAAAATATTATCCTAAATCGTTTCCAATAAATCAAGCTTTTTGCTCTCTTTTTAATTGATATGATTAATTTAGAATGTAGGTTGGAGTGAGCTTGCGAACTCCAACAATTATGTTAATGTGCAAACAGCTTGTTCAACTTCATTAGTCGCGGTTCATTTGGCTTGCCAAAGTAACAACTTAAGCAAACCGCGATCACACAAACAACCTGTGATTGAATATGCCCTCGCCAAATTAGAGTTCAATCAAGCTTCAGCAGAATGAATGTAACCGCGCTCGAAAATAGTTTAAGTCGAATTGAATTGCTTGAAATTAGTTTGCGATATTTTCGTTATAACTTTAGTTTGCCCCTTCGACAAGATCAGGGCGCCGCTCGGAGTGCAAACTTTAGTTTGCGAGATTTTCGTTATAACTTTAGTTTGAATGACAATACAATCGACGACAAAGCAAAAAAATTATAATCAGCATAAGCTTTCCAAAAAGCCCTTGATAAAGTTCATTCACTCCTCAAATAGAGACTCAAAATAGTCTTTTTAACTGAACCCAAATAAATAGATGACTAATCCGGCCCCTACCCCCAAAATGTTACTTGCCATCATTGAACTCGGTGGTTATCCAAACTTTACCCCGCTTTACCAAAAATTAGGTTATGATGTTGTGGTAATGAGTGCCATGCGTAAAGTCTTAACTTTCCTCAAGAAAAATAAACCAACACTCATTGTAGCCGAATTTAATTTTCAGCCCGATTTTCGGGATAGAACCAGTAATTTGGAATCATTATTAGCCGTCGTGCAAAGAATGCCAGAGACTAAAATGATTGTATTTTATGAACCCAAATACATGCAACAATTAGAAAAATTACGCACTCGCTTTCCACTTTTTGATGCCTTGCCTTATCCGATTGAAACCTACCAACTTGAACAATGGCTTGAAAAATGACAAATTTTAAACGGAAAATGAGTCGGCTTTCAAATCTAAAAAGAAAATGAGTCGGCTTATTGAATCTTTAATGGTTCACTTTCCAGTGCTGGGTTTTTATTGACGTGAAACATCAATGGGCGTGATGGAAAAAGATGAGATAACCCCTCTATTGATTGGCGATTTTTGGAAGACTTGGATTTCGTTGCGGTTCCGAAATCAAAAAAATTAATACCCCAATCCAGCGCACGGCGGCAAATGGATTTCGGATTTGTTATAATCATCCCTATTATCGCTTTTCAGAAAAAGGTTTTGGTGAGAAGCTGCCTTTATGATCTCAAATATTAGGGCATGAAAAGGCGATAATATTATTAAAAGCGTTTATTTTTCAATAAGATAATTAATCAATAAATTTTAAGCCGTTTTATTCAGCGAATGCAGAGTTGTGTTATGGAAATGTCTATCAATGAACAGTCTTTACCTTCGGCCGGTTTCTTACGCCGCTTTGTCGCTATCTTTTATGATAGTTTATTGTTGTTTTCTGCGCTCTTTTTTGCGGCCGCTTTAGCCTATCCTGTGACTCATGGACAAGTCAGTTTGCTATTTCAAATCTATTTATGGGTTGTTTGGTTTTTATATTTTGCTTGGCCTTGGTTACACGGTGGACAAACTTTGGGTATGAAGGCTTGGCGAATCCAATTAGTGTCTGCTGATGGGCATTCTGTGACTTGGCGGCAAGCCTTGCTGCATTTTTCAATGGCTTTCGTTTCGGGATTCGCTTTGGGAATGGGTTTTTTGTGGTCGATGGTGGATAAACAGCAAGAAACTTGGCATGAGAAGGTTGCTCATACGCGCTTGGTTTACCGGGCTAAAGTTAAGTAGGGTAAAAATACCTACCCTGTTATGGATTTTTTTGAAATCAAGATATCTTGCAATTAATTATTGGCACTCTATAATGATGCGTTGTGAAACACTGAGTAGTTGTTGATACTCAAATCAGTTTAAGAAAAATGCCTCGAAGGCTTTTACCATTTGACGGATAACCAACAAGAAATGATGAAGTGTTTTAATGGCTTGGCCTTATTGTTCATGTTAACAATCAGCTCTGGTTTATATGCTGAAGGTTCAAATTATAGCTCGGTTTATACCAGCTTAACAGAGAAGTGTAAAGTTGTTTCAATGGGAGAACGTGGTGACTCTACTTCAGAATGTCCGGGCAAAGGAGATTACCGGATTTTTATTGAAGTGGGGGATGATCGTAGCTGGATTGTGATAAAAAAAGGTGAGGACGTTGTTATTGATCTTCAGGAGGCGGTTATGCAAAATGCCGTTGGTAATTTTCCTGAAGTTTCAGGAACCGTGGCAGAATGGCGATATAAAGGTAAGACTCCCATTGCTTTTATCTTCAGAATAGCGGGTACGGCAGAAATCTATCCAGATGATGATTCTCCTCCGATTTATAAAACGCGCTCTAAATTAATTGTTGTCCGCTTAGAAGCTGATAGTGCTTGTGTTATTGGCACCACTACGAGTAATGTTAAAGCGAGAGAAATGGCTGATGATAGTCGTAAAATGTGTCGCTGAATGTGAGCCAAGTCGGAATTGTTCTTTGTATTTTGATTAGAATGATATAGATGTTCAGAAAAATAATTTCAGCAATAAAAAAGCCCCAAGGTTGTGATGCCAAGGGGCTTTTTTTTTAGTCAAGGTTTTGTCGTTTCTTTTGAAACATCGTCATGAGAATCGACAAATTTTACCCCGATTCCTCAGAATATCCTAATTGTTGCAAGGCCCGTTCATCATCACACCAGCCTTGCTTGATTTTGACCCAGAGTTGCAAATAAACTTTTCGTCCTAGCATCATTTCTATGTCATGACGGGCTTCTTCTCCAACGGCTTTCAGGCCTTGGCCTTTTTTACCAATGATGATGACCTTTTGGCCATGATGTTCTACCCAAATGATGGCGCTGATACGAGTTAAGTCTTGGTCGGGTGAAAAGTGTTCAGTTTGTACGCTCAGGCGGTAAGGTAATTCTGCGCCTAAGCGACGAACTAATTTCTCGCGTACTATCTCAGAGCACAAAAAACGTTCTGAGCGATCTGTTAGTTGGTCTTCTGGAAAAAAGGGGGGACTAACAGGTAGTAAGCTCGTGATTTTAGTTTCAAGTTCAACTATATTGTCGCCTTTCCGAGCGGAAATGGGAAAAATCTCTATAAAGTCCCACTTGTTTGCCATTTCTTGTAAATAAGGCAATAGACTTTTTTTGTTGGCGATTTTATCGATCTTGTTAACACCTAAAATAATAGGGGCCTCAGTTTCTGCAAGGGTTTTGAGGGCATAACTATCTTCCTCTGTCCAGCGTAATGCTTCTACTAGCCACACAATGACATCAACCCCAACGAGGCTACTTGTTGCTGCACGATTGAGGTAGCGATTCATCGCATTACCTTTTCGCTGATGTAGCCCTGGGGTGTCCACGTAAATAATCTGGGTGTCATCGACTGTTTTGATGCCTAAAAGACGATGACGAGTGGTTTGCGGTTTACGTGAGGTTATGCTGATTTTTTGCCCTAATAGATGATTAAGCAAAGTCGATTTGCCAACATTAGGACGGCCTATGAGAGCTACATAGCCACAGTGTCTTTCATTCGACATTTAAAATACTCAAGGCTGATGCCGCTGCAGATTGTTCAGCACGACGGCGGCTTTCGCCGCGCCCATAAGCGGGTTGTTCCAAACCTGGAACCATACATTCTACTTCAAATTGCTGAGCATGAGGCGTACCACCAATATATAAGACTCGGTAAGTTGGCAGCGGCTCTTGTTTGGCTTGTGAATATTCTTGTAAACGGGTTTTGGGATCTTTAATTTTGCGTTTTGACAAGGCATTGATAGGTTCTTGCCAAAGTTGCAAAATCACAGAGTAACAGGCCTTCATGCTGCCATCCAGATAAATCGCACCAATAATGGCCTCGACAGCATCCGATAAAATTGAGGCGCGTTGCTCCCCCCCGGTTTTTAATTCGCCTCCACCTAATCTCAAATATTTTCCTAATTCAAGGCGTTGCGCGATTTTAACCAGGGTATCCCGTTTGACTAAATTGGCACGTAAGCGTGTCAAATCACCTTCACGAGCGTTTGGAAAACGCTCAAAGAGCACTTCTGCTGTTATGCAACTTAGCAATGCATCGCCTAAAAATTCTAAGCGTTCATTATTAGGCATCCCTGCACTGCGGTGGGTGAGTGCGGTGATTAAATGGTCTGGTTGCTTAAAGTGGTAGCCGAGTGCTTGACATAAAGGGTTATATTCTTGATTCAAGGTGCTTCTATACGGTTTTCAAATTTGAGGAGAAAAGAAATATTGCCCATTAACGGTTCGATTTTCTCATATTCCACCGTGATTTCGACCTTTTTTTCTTCGGTCATTCTGTAAATAGTCAGATGTTGTTTGATATTTTCCTTATCAAACAATTCAACATCCTTATCACTTAAATAGTCCAAAAACAAGCGCCTAATGTCACCATCCATTTTCTGGGTGATGTTCTGCTCTTCTTGGAAATTCTCTAAGGCGCTGACGACTTTCCAGTTTTCCATGTAAAGCGGAAACAGTTTAAAGAAAATCCATAAGATAAAAACGAGTATGACGATGAGAAACATGAGCGTTGTCGTGGCCATACCACGTTGTTGAGCTTTGTTGATGTTCATTGCGTTTTTAATAAGTCCTCTTCGTTAAGTGAAAAAATAAATTCGCTGTTCAAGTTGTTACGCGCAAAAACTTGAACAGCGAATATTAGATTTGTCCCTGAATCAAATAATTAATCCATTGAAACTTTATATTTTCAATTAGCTTATGTTATTCAGGGAGACGTTTATTTCTGTTGAGTACTATAGTGACGGTAGAAATAAACGAACCGTCGCTTTTTTAGGTTAGTTAAATAAGAATTTGAGGCATTTATCCTTTCAAATGGCCATTATTTCATTTTCGAGTACGTTGCGTATAGGCCACTCCAAAAAATAAATAGACCCCCAACACCCATTTTCGAGATAGAAATAATTAAAGGGTGCCAAATTGGGGCATTGAATATTTTAGAGTACAAAGCTTGATTTGCGATTCATGCCCCTTGAACGTTAGTGGATTCACTGGAATGTTACCCATAGCAGCAAGGCTTATTCGTTTATTTAGCATAGCATACCGAAGGTTCCTAATTACGTTGTACTATATTCATTCTCACTCAATCGTTGTACCTAATCGTTGCCAATTGATGCCGCCATTGTGAAAATCCCAATTTAGCCAAATAAAAAAAGCTTGGCCTATTAAATTTTCTTCCGGCACTGTGCCCCAGTAACGACTGTCTTTACTGTTGTCACGGTTATCACCCAGTACGACATATTCATTGTCAGGAATAGTCCATTTTTTGATCTCGGGTTCATTCGTATTTCTTTTTAGAGTGACTAAAATAGCATGTTTTGCACCCGGTAAGTCTTCGATACGTTCTTCTCTTCCAGTCATATTACTGCCCTGGCCAATACCTATATACCTACCCTGCACGGTTTGAGTAACGGGCTCATTGTTGATGTACAGCATTTTATTATCAGCATGATATTCGAGCAGATCACCGGGCAATCCTACCACTCTTTTAATAAAGGGAATAGAGGGATCCTCAGGATAACGAAACACGACAACATCTCCACGTTGCGGTTTGCCTATCTCGAACACTTTGGTATTGAGTACTGGCAAGCGAATACCGTAATTGAATTTATTGACTAAGATGAAATCTCCAATCAATAAAGTGGGCATCATTGAACCCGACGGGATACGAAACGGTTCAACCATAAAAGAGCGCAATACCAGTACAATTAAAAAAACGGGAAACAAAGATCGTGCTAAATCAACTATAAAAGGTATTTCATTAGCTTGGAGGCGTTCAGCCTCGCTCATCGTCACCGACAAATTAGCTTTAAGCCAAGCACGCCGTGGTGCTAAGAATATTTTATCATATAGCCAAATTAAGCCACTGACAAATATCAGCAAGACTAAAATCGTTGCTAAATCCCAATTCCAAGTCATATCAGTTATCAGTTATCAGTTATCAGTTATCAGTTATCAGTTATCAGTTATCAGTTCCACATTTTTTTGTGTGGATATCTGTTCGCCCCTGCCTTTGGAAACGACTCTATGCACATAAATTGTTTTGATATATAGTGTGGTTAATAGTGGTTAATAAATAGCCCCCAATTGTAATTGGGTTTTGGGCGGTAGGCTTCCGTTCCTCACCCAGCTACTCAAAAATCACTGAAAAATCAATTAAATAAATCAAAAATGTGTGCATAACCTTTGGGAAAAGGGGGTTGTGGAAATTTAATTTAAGTTGGTCAACAAAAATGAATTAACATTTTTTTTAAATAGAACACTTTAAATAGCGCTTTCTCATGACAGCGCTAATTTAAAAATTAGAACATTGCTAAGTGAGAAGGCAGTATTGTGTTTATTCACTGATTTAATCGTATTTTATGGAATTCAATAGCACTAAATACTATTATGTTAGTCTTAATGGTTGTGATGAAAAGGTGAACAGTACAGAAATCGTACTGACCAAATAGCTTTAAGCTCGTCCTTTATGGGACGTAAAGTGATCCTTGAGACTGTTAAATAGGGTTTTTACGTTAAGTACACCTTTTAGTGAACGCTACCCTTAATAC
>Ga0316201_10004889_pt1 | contig 10205 bp, 9 predicted proteins | sample CS6wburrow_MG_FD_204516 | JGI IMG/M metagenome (GOLD analysis project Ga0316201, IMG submission 204516) | Coastal sediment microbial communities from Delaware Bay, Delaware, United States - CS-6 worm burrow | ecosystem: Environmental > Aquatic > Marine > Coastal > Sediment | place: USA: Delaware...
AACGTCTGGGCGTGGCGGCTTCGGGAAGTGCGGAAGTTTCGCAGACCGCGGTAGAAATACTGAGGGCAGGCGGCAATGCATTCGATGCTGTCCTGGGTGCGCTATGCACGGCATCGATCGCAGAACCTTTGCTTGTCAGCCTTGGCGGCGGCGGTTTCATGCTCGCGCTTCCGGAAGGGGGCAAGCCAGCTGTTTTTGATTTCTTCTGCCAGACCCCGAAACGCAGGCGCCCGGAAAGCGAATTGGATTTCTACCCGATCCTGGCCGATTTCGGAACGGCAACCCAGGAATTCCACATTGGCATGGGCTCCATTGCGGTTCCCGGCGTTGTGGCCGGCATTTTCGAGGCGCACCGGGAGCTGGGGCGCATGCCGGTCGGGGAAATCATCACCCCTGCGGTGGAACTGGCCCGGTCCGGTGTGGTGATTGACGCATTCCATCACTATATTCTCCGGATACTTCGCGCCATCATGGAAGCCACCCCTGAAAGCTTCTCCATGTACGAGTCGCCGGCGCATCCGGGAGATCTCATTCGCGAAGGGGAGTTGCTGCGCAATCCGGATGCCGCCGACTCGCTGGAAGCGCTGATTGACGAGGGTCCAGAGCTTTTCTACCGCGGTGAATGGGCGGCCCGGCTGGCCTCTGATTGCCGCGCAAGGGGCGGGCACATCACGCGTGAAGACCTGGCAGAATACCGCGTTGAGCGTCGTGAGCCGGTGGTTTTCAGGCATCGCGGCGCCCGGTGCGCCATCAACCCCCCACCTTCACCGGGCGGCAGCTTGATCGCTTTTGCATTGGGCGTGATGAGCGACTGGGATCCGGCCAATGATCCCTGGGGAAGCGAAGGGCACGTTCTCAACCTGCTCAGGGGAATGCGGGCTGCCAGCGTCGCGCGGCACGAGTACGCGATGGAGGCGGGCCTTGAGTTGGAGAAAATGAAGGCCCTGCTGGGCGAGGACAACGTTCAGCGATGGCAGAAGGGTCTCGAGTTACATTCGCTTTTCAGCCGGGGTACGACCCACATCAGCGTGGCTGACGCCAGGGGTAATATCGCCAGCCTGACTGCATCCAACGGGGAAGGCTGCGCCTACATGCTGCCGGGTACCGGAATCATGCTCAACAACATGCTGGGGGAAGAAGACCTGAACCCGGGCGGGTTCAACCGATGGAAAACAGGGGTTCGGCTGGCATCCATGATGTCTCCGGCCGTTGTTGAGAAACCCGATGGGACCCGTTTTGCACTTGGATCGGGCGGGTCCAACCGGATTCGAAGCGCAGTTACCCAGGTGCTGGTCAACCTGCTGGATTACGGCATGGCGCCCGAACAGGCCGTATCAGCGCCCAGGATTCACCTGGAGGGCGACATGCTGAGCATCGAGCCCGGTTACGTTGCCGAAGCGCTGTCCGCCCTGGAAACGTCTGCACCCAAATCGCATATCTGGCCGGCGAAAAACCTGTTTTTTGGCGGTGTACACACTGTTTCAGTTCAACCCGGCGGCATTTTCGATGGCGTGGGTGATCCGCGCCGCGGCGGCTCGGTTGCCTACGCCTGAAAAAGAATTGCATACAAACCTTTGCGTCATCGGGCCAACCCTTGGTAAAATAAACGGCTAAGTCAAACCAACGCCAGTTTATGGCACAAAGGAAGAGTGAAATTTAATGCCGAGTGTAAAAGTTCGCGATAATGAGCCTTTTGAGTACGCACTGCGCCGCTTCAAGCGCTCCTGTGAAAAAGCCGGAGTGATGGCCGAAACCCGTCGCCGTGAGTTCTACGAAAAGCCCACCCAGGAACGTAAGCGTAAAGCTGCTGCAGCGGTCAAACGCAACATGCGTCGCCTGTCACGGGACGTTATTCGCCGTACCCGCCTTTATTGAATGTCACTGAAGTCCCGTATCCAGGAAGATGTCAAAACAGCCATGCGCGCGCACGAGCGCGAACGGCTGGCTGCATTGCGCCTGGTAACGGCGGCTATCAAGCAGAAAGAGGTTGATGAGCGCATCGACCTTTCCGACACGCAGGTACTGGCCGTTCTGGACAAGATGGTCAAACAGCGCCGCGAGTCTCTTGAACAGTATGAAAAGGCTGGCCGGGAAGACCTTGCCGTACAAGAACGTTTCGAGCTGGACCTGATACAGACCTATCTGCCCGAACCCCTCGGTGAGGATGAACTGGAAGCGTTGATCCAATCCGCTATTGCCGGCGTCGGCGCCAGCAGCATCCGCGACATGGGTTCAGTCATGGGCGCATTGCAAAGCCAGGTCCAGGGACGTGCGGACATGAAAGCCGTCAGCCAGGCCGTTAAAAAACAGCTTTCTTCCTGAACGTGGTGGGCTGAATGGGCGGGTTGATCCCGGATTCGTTCATCGAGGAACTCCTCGGCCGCACAGATATTGTTGAAATCATCGAACGACGAGTGCCTTTGAAGCGCGCAGGCCGCGAGTTCCAGGCCTGCTGTCCGTTTCACGACGAAAAAACCGCTTCATTTACCGTCAGCCCGCAAAAACAGTTCTATCATTGTTTCGGTTGCGGAGCCCATGGCTCGGCCATCGGTTTCCTGATGAATTTCGAGGGCCTGGAGTTCGTGGACGCTGTTGAAGACCTGGCGCATCACGCGGGCCTGGAAGTACCCCGGGAAGTTACTCGCAGCGCCAAACCCTCGGCCGACCTCTACGAAATTCTTGAATCCGCGGCTGAGTTCTACCAGGAAGAGCTGAAAAACAGCCCTGAAGCCGTTGCCTATCTGAAGAAGAGAGGACTCTCCGGCGAGATCGCAAAGGAATTTGGCATAGGTTTTGCGCCGCAAGGATGGGACAAACTCATCACGCGCCTGGGCACGGACAGCAATCGCCTGGCCCGGTTGAAACGCTCCGGAATGCTGAGCCAGGGCAAGAGCGGCGAGTACGATAAGTTCCGCCATCGAATCATGTTTCCGATCCACGATCGCCGCGGCCGGGTGATCGGTTTCGGCGGACGGGCGCTGGACGATGACGGCCCGAAATACCTCAATTCGCCCGAAACCGAACTGTTTCACAAGGGCAGGGAGCTGTACGGGCTTTATCTCGCGAGAAAAAGCCAGGCAAAGCTGGACCGTATCCTGGTGGTCGAAGGTTACATGGACGTCGTTGCATTGGCGCAATTCGGGTTTACCAACTGCGTCGCAACACTGGGAACCGCAACCACCGGTGACCAGGCCGAATTGCTGTTTCGGGCTGCCGACGAGGTCGTATACTGTTTTGATGGCGACCGGGCTGGACGTAAGGCGGCCTGGCGTGCCTTGGAGGCCACACTGCCGCGACTGCGTGAGGGCCGGCAGGCGCGTTTTCTGTTTCTTCCTGAAGGCGAGGATCCTGACAGCATGGTTCGCCAACTGGGTGCCGAAGCATTTTCATCCCGGTTGGACCAGGCCCAGCCTCTGTCCGGGTTCTTTTTCGATCATTTCACGCAGGCCGTGGATATGGATTCCATCGATGGCCGGGCCAAGTTGGTCGATTTGACAAAGCCTCTGCTGGATAAAATTCCAGAAGGTGTTTTCCATGACATGATGATCAGTCGCCTGGAAACACTGGCCCGGCACCGTATCAGCGGGCGCTCAGAGCGTGCCGTGAAATCGGTAAAGCCCGCCCCGACAACCGGCAAACCGGTGCAGCAAAGAACCCCGATGCGGGTGGCGCTGGCGCACCTGGTTCAAAACCCAGCGCTGGCTTCGGTTGCAGGCGGAATGGATGCTTTCGAAGGTTGTGATCTTCCGGGCTTTGAAATCTATCGCGAACTTGTTGACTTCTGCGCCAAAAGCCCCAATATGACTACCGCTCAGCTACTGGAACTTTGGCACGATCATCCTGCCCAATCACACATGAATACCCTGGCGACCTGGCAGTTGCCCGGTGATGAATCCCGCATGGCGCGGGAATTCAGGGATGCGGTGACCCGATTGGAACTGCAGTGGACCGAAGCACAGATTGCACGGATGCCGAGAATCGTTGAATTGGCGTTGGAAGAACGACAGAAGTTGCTTTCGCTGCAACGTCGGCGACAGGAATTGATCGGTGATTTGCAGGGCGAAAAAACAGAGTAAGGGGGCGGTTAAACATTACGCGAATGTAACGTTATCGCCGAAATTATGGTCTTGAACTATAGTTAGTCAACATTAGAAGAGTTTATGAACGAGAATCAGCAGTCACAATTGAAAGACCTCATTACAAAAGGTAAAGAGCAGGGCTTCCTCACCTACGCCCAGGTCAATGATCATTTGCCTGATGACATTGTAGATCCGGAGCAGATCGAAGATATCATCAATATGATCAATGACATGGGGATCTCGGTGCACGAAGTGGCGCCCGATGCCGATTCGTTGATTCTGAATGACGAAGCCACCACCGACAGCGAGGATGACACCGCTGTCGAAGAGGCGGCAGCCGCGCTGGCCGCGGTGGAAACTGAAATTGGCCGCACCACCGACCCGGTGCGCATGTACATGCGCGAAATGGGTACCGTGGAACTGCTGACGCGCGAAGGTGAGATCGCGATCGCCAAGCGTATTGAAGACGGCCTGTTGCAGGTCCATCACGCCCTTTCCCGTTTTCCCGGAACTTATGCGGCACTCCTGGTGCAGTATGCAAATTACAAGGATGGCCGGCAGCGATTGACTGAGCTGATGATTGATTTCATCGACCCGGAAGAGCTTGCCAAGCAGGAAATTCCCAAGCCGGTCAAGCCTGCCAAAGTGAAAGCCGCTGAAGCCGGGAAAAATGCGGAAGATGTTGACGACGACGACGACGATGATGATGAGGAAGAAGAGGATCAAGGCCCCACCGGCCCGGATCCCGAAGAGGTCGATCGCAAATTCGAGGAAATGGCCGCTTTATACAAGAAATTCATCGCTTTGCAGGACAAGCACGGCTCAGGACATGCCGGTGCGGCGAAGCTCATGGACCAGATGGCCCACATCTTCCTGCGTATCAAGTATCCGGCCAAGATGGTCGACCACCTGGTGGACCGCTTGCGTTATATCGTGTCCCAGACCAGGGACCTGGAGCGGATGATCCTGCAAATGGCTGTCGTACAGGCCAAGATGCCCAAGTCCATTTTCCTGAAGTCATTTACCGAAAATGAAGCCAACACCAAGTGGTTGGATCCGATTCTGAAAGGCAAGCAGAAATGGGTTCCCGCGCTGGCGGAATACAAAGACGAAATTTGTGCCGTCCAGGAAAAACTCGTTCGCATGGAAAAGGAATCCCGCCTCGCGATCGCCGAGTTGAAAGACATCAACCGCACGATGTCCATCGGTGAGGCCAAGGCTCGACGCGCCAAGAAAGAAATGGTGGAGGCCAATCTGCGCCTGGTGATCTCGATCGCGAAGAAATACACCAACCGCGGACTGCAGTTCCTGGACTTGATCCAGGAAGGCAACATCGGCCTGATGAAAGCCGTCGACAAATTCGAATACCGGCGGGGTTACAAGTTCTCGACCTACGCCACCTGGTGGATCCGCCAGGCCATCACGCGCTCGATCGCTGACCAGGCCCGCACCATCCGTATCCCGGTGCACATGATCGAAACGATCAACAAGCTGAACCGGATTTCACGCCAGATGCTGCAGGAAATGGGTCGCGAGCCCGTGCCCGAAGAATTGGCGGAACGCATGGAAATGCCGGAAGACAAGGTGCGAAAAGTACTGAAAATAGCCAAGGAACCCATCTCGATGGAAACTCCGATTGGTGATGACGAAGATTCACATCTGGGCGATTTCATCGAGGACGCGAATATCTCCTCGCCGGTGGATTCCGCGACGGGATCCGGCCTGACCGGAACCGTGCAGGGTGTGCTTGCCGGCCTGACGCCGCGCGAAGCGAAAGTGCTGCGCATGCGCTTCGGTATCGACATGAATACCGACCATACGCTGGAAGAAGTCGGCAAGCAGTTCGACGTCACTCGTGAGCGCATCCGGCAGATCGAGGCCAAAGCGCTGAGAAAACTGCGTCACCCGACCCGCTCGGAGCAGCTTCGCTCTTTCCTGGACCTCGATTAGAAGGTTTCCGTTCGCCGGGTATAGGAACAGAAAGGCGCCTCGCGGGCGCCTTTTCTCATTTCAGTGATCTTCTTCCGGGTCCGGGTAGGGATAACGAAGGTGTCCGAAGCGGATCACCAGCACGGTAATGGACAGGATAAGCGCCGCCACGGCTACAGCCACCACCCGCCAGGTCTCCATTTCCTTCATGTCCAGGATCAGGTATCGAGCGAGGGCAACGATAGATATATACAGCGGCATGCGGACCGGCAGCTTGCCCGAGTCCAGGTAGATGGCCACCATGGCCAGTACTTCGAGGTAGATGAACATCAGCAGGAGATCAGCCAACGTGACGGTTTGGGCTTCGACCATGACGCCAATTTCGATACCGACGGCTACAACGGTAGCAATGGCAATGATCAACAGCCCGATGTCCTGGACCCAGACGAGGGCCTTATGCCCGATCCGATTGATTTTTTTCATGGCAAATGGGTTCTTTCGGTGTCGAATTCCAACCGTGGCAAATTCACTCCCATTCAGGCTAGCGCAAGCCCTTCGCACAGGCAAGGCCTTCAGGTCACGGAAGGAAGACAAAATGGAGTTTACGCGGGGATTGACGCCGGAACCGGGTCCGTAACGAAATTTCACCGCGAATTATGCCGTATCGGCCTGAGCAGCTCAGAAGCTTCCTCGACCTGGATTAATAGTGACGTAGGAGCGGATTCATCCGCGATCAAAAAAGGGGCCCTCATGAAGGGCCCTTTTTCATGTCTACCGCCGAAATCACTCCGTTTTTCCACAAACGTCCTAGCGTTCCTCCTATTCAAAATTCACGCCGGCAAGTCAAAAATATAAGCAGTTATTTGTGCTCTGAAATATAACCGGATATATTACCGGATATATCAACACACGAGCCAGATCATGAATGCGTCACAACGAAAAGCTGTCAGCCGTCACCGCAGGCGTCAGAAAGAAAAGGGAATGGTGAGAATGGAAGTAAGCGTACCCGACTCCGACCGGGAATTGATCCGGCAGACGGCAGCTAACCTCAGGGCCGGCGGGAAAATTGCGGAACAAACCCGGGCGGCAATGAACTCGATCATCAATCCATTTGCGGGGATGAACTTAAAGGAACTGATCGAAGCGATGCCACTGGGAGAATTGGAAATTGAAAGGTCGAAGGAAACGGGGAGGGAGATCGAGTTTTGAGCTACCTTCTCGATACCAACGTTATTTCGGAAATACAAAAGGGCAGCAGCTGTCATGAGGCTGTTCGTGAATGGTGGTCAGCTGTCGAAATTTCAGAGGTTTATCTTAGCGTCTTGGTCCCTGGAGAAATTCAACGTGGAATTGAAAAGCTACTAAGCAAAGACCCTTCCAGGGCCGCGCGTTATGAAAGCTGGTTGAACTCCATCATTCAAGGGTTTGAAGGACGGATTCTGGCATTTGACCTGGAAACAGCAAGGGTTTGGGGAACAATGACGAGTAAACGAACCTTGCCCTTGGTTGATGGTTTGTTGGCAGCAACAGCCGTAGCGCATAATTTGACTCTTGTCACACGAAACACAAAAGACATTAAAGGTATCGGAGTTAACTATCTGAATCCATTTGACGCTTGAGTCGCATCGTGTACCCAAGCGACATCATCAGTTACAATGCCCGCCTCACAATTCAAGTCAAAGGGCCCTTAGCTCAGCTGGTTAGAGCAGTCGACTCATAATCGATTGGTCGAAGGTTCAAGTCCTTCAGGGCCCACCATTTCCCCAAGAGTGAATTCTGGTCGCATCATTCGATGGGTAGTTCGTTCAGGAGCGACTGCGCAAACAAGGCGAGTCACGGCGCGGTCCGGACCTTGAATCTAATCCTGCTCTTCTACAAAACCAGCCCATCCAGACATGTAGTTCACGAAAGCTTCGCTCAGCCCCTGTGAACGCAGGTATTCGCGGCTCACCGGGGTTTTCACCGATTCAAAATCGGGATTGGCAAGCACCTGCTGAGGGAAATCATGATGCAGGATCGCCGCGCGTCCCAGCAGGACAAAATCGGCACCGTCTTCGAGACACTTCCTGGCGTCACTCGCGGTATATATTTTACCGGCAATACCCAGCCGCACTTGTCCCCGGTCCAGTTCCGCGAAGTAGCTGAAGAGAGACCGGCCATGGAACCGTTCCTCGACCGGTTCCTTGAAAACATCCCACAGAGAAACGTCGAGAAAGTCGATGTCGCCATCTTCCATCAATCGCCGGGATACTTCGATAATTTCGCCAAGTTTCAGATCGAATCGCTCGGGCGACAGCCTGACGCCCAGCAAGAATCCGGGCCGGCAATGGTCGCGGACCCCTTCGATGATTTCGAAGATAATACGCGCACGATTCTCCAGCGAGCCGCCGTATGGGTCTGTTCGCTGGTTAATGACCGGGCTCAGGAACTGGCTGAGGATGTAGCCGTGCGCACCGTGAATTTCCACGCCGTCAAACCCCGCCTTTTCAGCCCGCTGGGCGGCGGTCACAAAATCTTCCCTGAGTCGCCGGACCTCTTCCAGGGTAAGGGCGCGCGCCCCGTTTTCTTCGTTATCGGAAGGGCACACCGGGCGGTCGTCGACCAGCTCCTGCGGGGACCGCATGCCTGCGTGGTGTAACTGGATTACGGCAAGGCTTTCTTCCGCCCTGATCGCCGAAGCCAACCGCGAAAGCCCCGTAAGGTGGTCGTCAGAGAAACAGCCCAACTGCCCTGGAAAACCTTTACCAACCGCCTGCACATGTGAAGCACAGGTCATGGTCAGGCCGAATCCGCCTTGTGCCCGCATGGTCAGCCAACGGAACTCCTCATCGGAAAGCCGCCCGTCATCAAAGCTTTGCAGATTGGTCATCGGCGCCAGCATGAAGCGGTTCTTCATCACGGCCCCGTGCCTGAACGTCAATGGCTGAAACAGGTTTTTCACGATCTCGCTAAGCCAGGATCTGGGGGTTGAGCTGCCACAGGGCATAGTTCAGGGCTGCGGCGAAGCTGACCCACAGCAGGTAAGGCACGAGGAGCACGCCGGCCAGCGGGCGAGCCCGCCAGAAGGACAACAGGGTGGCCAGGATGAGGGCCCAAAGCAGAATGATGTCGGCGAATGCCAACGCACCATTGTGCCACGCAAAGAAAAGCCAGCTCCACAGGGCGTTGAAAACGAGCTGCACCAGGAATAGTGACAACGACAGACGGTGGCTGCGCAAGCCCCCGTTGCGCCAGACCAACCAGGCTGAGATGGCCATCAAGGCGAACAGTACGGTCCATACCGGTCCGAACACCCAGGGCGGCGGGGCCCATGCGGGCTGAACCAATTGGCCATAGAATGACTGTGCCTGTATGGATGCGGCCGCGCCGACAGCGGATGCCGCGAAGCTCAAAACCAGCCAGCCGATGAGCCCGAGAAGTTGTTTTTGCTTTGACATCGAAACCATGTGGTCTTCCTTAAGGATCGGTAAACCGGGCGTTATAACGCAAGCGATAATTCTGTGCCGGAGCCTCGTAGTATAAAGAACCCTCATGAACAAGTTGCGTGGGAACTGTGAGCCACTTTTTCAGGCATTCCGGCCAGTATCGGTGCCTGCCACTTTAGCAAACCTGCCCGCTCACCACGAGGAGCGCAGCGCAGGGTCGTGTCGTGCGTGATTTCGGGCTGGGATTTTATGGCATCCTCTCTGGCAGAGCGCTTTCTTTTTCACATGCAATTCCATGCAAAGGGTGGCTGCAGACATGATATGGTCGGCAATCGGAAAACCGTCAGAGATCAGGGCCGCCTATAAACCAAAGTGTGAGAAGTGTTAATGTCGATTCTGAATTCACTCAAAAAACGAAAAATTGGCCAATGGTCGTTGGCTTATGCAGCGGGCGCATGGGTCGTCATTCAGATCGTAGACGTCATGGGTGGACGTTGGGGCGTCAGTGAAACCCTTGCCCGAAGCATTGACATAACTCTCATCACCGGGTTTTTTCTTGTCGTGACCGTTGCTTGGTATCACGGTGACAAGGGTCATCAGAAAATCTTCGCCACCGAATTACTCCTGATCGCAATTTTTCTGGTGTTCGGTGCTGTTGGTGTTCTTACCACGATCCGTACGGACGAAAATCCTCCACCTGGTCAGCAAATCGCTCTTGAGGACCAGAATCCGTCGAGATACACGGCGGAAGCGCCGTGGATCGCCGTTCTGC
>Ga0316201_10004890_pt1 | contig 10205 bp, 7 predicted proteins | sample CS6wburrow_MG_FD_204516 | JGI IMG/M metagenome (GOLD analysis project Ga0316201, IMG submission 204516) | Coastal sediment microbial communities from Delaware Bay, Delaware, United States - CS-6 worm burrow | ecosystem: Environmental > Aquatic > Marine > Coastal > Sediment | place: USA: Delaware...
TATAACCTAGCGGGCAGATACCCTTAAGACTTAGGGCAGCGGGAAGGATATCAACAAATAAATTTTAATGAACTAATATTGATTACACCTGAGTAGTTACAATAATTTCAATTTCATTTTTGTTTCGTGGTGATTCTAATCCATTGAATTTCAGAAGATTTATTATCTGTACATAATCAAAAGTTAAAAAGTTAAAGAATTCAGGATCAGGAAGTATCATATTTAATCCGCCATAATGTGTTACATTTGTGTCTCACATTCTATCCATGCTTCATAATGCTAAAATCATAGAGTTACAGAACGTATCCATCTCAAATGGTGACATCACTGTATTTGAGGGTCTCAATTTTGAGCTGGTTGAGGCAGAGTTTTGTTATGTTGTAGGTAAGTCTGGAAGTGGTAAGTCTTCTCTTCTTAAATCCTTGTATGGTGAGCTTCCCATTACTACAGGTAAAGCTCATACCCTGGGCACAGATTTGCGATCACTATCTATGAAAGACATACCTTTTCTCAGAAGAAAAATCGGAATGGTTTTTCAGGATTTTCAATTGTTTCACAGATGGTCTGTTAAAGAAAACCTCAACTTTGTATTAAAAGCAACTGACTGGAAGTCTGAAATGGAAAGGCTTCAACGGATCAATGAAGTTCTTGAGGCAGTTGACCTCACTTATAAGATCGATCAACAGGTTTTCACCCTTTCAGGCGGAGAACAACAACGTCTGGCGATTGCCCGTGCAATATTAAATAAACCTCAACTGCTGATAGCTGACGAGCCTACTGGCAACCTTGATCCTGAATCAAGTGACAATATATTATACCTCATTGCTGACCTGGCTTCCAGAAATAAAATGGCTGTATTATTCGCAACACATGACCAGCGTATTTTACAGAAGTTCCCAGCCAGGGTTTTCCGCTGTGAGCAAGGACAATTGATTGAGATTGATTAATAGTTTTTTATCTGTTCTATCGCTGCCTCAGCAGTTTTTACTGGAAACTTACACACCTTATTTTTGCATACGTATATCATGTCTTCATCCTGGAGTTTATTTTCCAGTAAAGGAAGGTGCTCTGAGGTGCCACCCATATAATAAGCATGTGGAATAAAGGATTGATCCATATCTAATTTTAATTGAGATGCACCTGCCCCCATAATCGCAACCTCAAAAGGAGCTTCTTTAACCAATAACATCAATCGACACCAATTAGAATAAAAACCGGGCTGGCGTGCTGCAACTATAACAGGAAGCAAATTATTCAGCATCATTTCAGACCTCTTCACCCAGGTATTATTACCATATAAAGAGCCTAATTTCAATAAGTTATGAGCCATTACTGAATTAGATCCTGGAATTACATTATCCGTATAATCCGTTTTTCTTGCAACTAGAGGTGGATCAATATCACTGGTATAATAAAACATGTTATTGTCATCATTCGAGAAATGATCTACCGCATAAAACATCAGCTTCTTAGCAGTATCTAGCCATTTTACATTAAATGTCTGCTCATATAATTGAATATATGCTTGTATTGCATTTGCGTAATCATCAAGAAATCCGTTGATGCTTACCACCCCATCTTTATAATTTCTCGAGATCCTATGATCGCCATCAATCATTTTATTAGAAATGAATTCAGCTGTTTCTATTGCAGCATCCAGGTATTTCTGATCAAGAGTGGCTTTATATACTGATATCAACCCACTCATTGCAAGCCCATTCCAACTGGTCAACACCTTGTCATCCAATCCTGGCTTCTCTCTTAAAGCCCTGACATTAAACAATTTATCTTTAGACGTTTCAAGTGTGTTCTTAAGCTCATCCAATTGTATATTATTGGCGTCAGCGAATGTTGAAGCCTCTTCTGTATGGTATAAAATATTTTTACCCTCCCAGTTCCCAGAGTCAGAGCAAGAGAAAAAATCCTTAAAAATTTGAGCATCAGATCCGAGAATTTCATCTAATTCTGAATTGGACCATATATAAAATGTGCCTTCTTCTCCTTCACTATCTGCATCATAAGATGAGTAATATCCTCCTGAAGGGTCTTTCATTTCCCTGATCATAAAATCTGCAGTTTCCACAGCAACATCAAGGTATCTTTCTTTTGCCGTAAGGCGATAAGCATCACTATATAAACTCAACAGCTGACCATTATCATAAAGCATTTTTTCAAAGTGAGGGACTTTCCAATAAGGGTCTACTGAATATCGGGCAAATCCACCACCCAGGTGATCATATATCCCGCCTGCAGCCATTTTATCAAGCGTTACTTCAACCGCATCTAAGACTTGTTGATTTTCAGTCAATGCATAAGCATGAAGCAAGTATTCATAATTGTTGGGCATCGGAAATTTTGGCGCTCCCTGAGTTCCTCCGTCAACCAGATCAATGTTTTCAAGAAATGCCTGGGTTACATCACTGACCATTCCATCTGTAATCTGTTCATCAGTAGTATTCACTTCGACACCCCCGTACGCAGCAATCCCTTGGGTTATACCTTCAGCTGACCGCTCAAGTCTTGCCAGGTCATTCGTAAATAAATCATTGAACTGTTCTAAGATCTTGACCCAACGATCTTTAGGGAAATAAGTCCCTGCCCACACTGGTCTACCATCCGGCAAGGCAAATGCATTTAAAGGCCAACCACATGATCCACCAGACGCAAGATGGCATGCAGTCATATAGACATCATCAATATCAGGTCTTTCTTCCCGATCTACTTTAATATTGATAAAATGTTCATTCATGATGGCCGCTACAGAATCATCTTCAAATGATTCATGTTCCATCACATGACACCAATGGCATGCTGCATATCCGATGCTGATGATCAACATCTTATTTTCTTTTTTCGCTTTTTCCAGTGCTTCTTCTCCCCAGGGATACCATTCTACGGGGTTGTAAGCATGCTGCAATAAATATGGACTCGATTGACCCATAAGATGATTTCCCTGCCTTTTATTTTCAGCCATTTCACAAGATGTTAATTGAATGATGAACAGTATATAAACAAAGGACTTAAAAAGATGCTTCATAAAAAGTGATCTGAGTAACAAAAGTAATTTATCATATTAAATCTCTCTGCGAAAGTAGTCAAATAGCAGAAAGCACTTTGGTGAAAAAAATTATACTTATAAATAATCTGTGGTTAAGTCATAAACAAATATGATTTTTTCATATATATTTAGGGAAAAATAATCAGTCCCATGAAATGGAGAACTTTTAACGGTAATCGAATTGATATCCCCATAAAATCTAAAGTTGAAGAAACCATTATCAGAGAGACCAATCTTGGATACAAACTCAAAGTATGTATTGGATCAGATAGCCTGGTCAGAGGTGAGGATATTGAATTTGCTACGGTGATCGTCTTCCTTCGTGAGCATCGAGGTGGCTTTATGTACATCTCTAATGACCGCATTAAGCAGACCATGTCTGTCAAAGAAAGGATGATAGCGGAAGTAGCAAAGTCCGTTGAAATTGCCTATCACCTATGTGATTTATTAGATAAATATGATGTCGATCTTGAAGTCCATGCTGACATAAATACCAATCCAGGATTCAAATCCAATGTTGCTTTAAGAGAAGCAATGGGTTATATACTTGGGATGGGATTTGTGTTTAAAGCCAAACCTGATGCTTTTGCCTCATCTTATTGTGCGGATAAAATGATATAACCCATATATTCGCCCTCTCGATATTTAAGCCATAAATAATGAACTTTATGGTTCATTTATCTTTTTAAAAATCAGAATATAAAATACTTTGTTCAAGAATGAATCTAATTATGATTCACTACCATAATTTTATTAATCAAATACGTATATGAAAAAATTATTGTTCTTTATTCTCTGTCTCTCTACTGGAATTGTCAGTAATGCACAGATGAATAAAATCGAATTCGTTGAGTATGATCTCGAAAATGGCTTACACGTAATACTTCATCAGGATAATTCCACTCCTATTGTAAATGTGTCCGTCATGTATCATGTAGGAAGTAAAAATGAGAATCCTGACAGGACGGGATTTGCCCACTTTTTTGAGCACCTCTTATTTGAAGGTTCTGAAAATATAGGAAGGGGTGAGTACAGCCGATACGTTGAAGAAGCAGGAGGCACGCTTAATGCCAACACTTCTTATGACAGAACTTACTACTTTGAGACATTGCCTTCGAATCAGCTTGAGCTTGGAATGTGGCTGGAATCTGAAAGAATGTTACATGCCAAGGTGGATCAAAAGGGAATCGATACTCAAAGAGAAGTAGTAAAGGAAGAAAAGCGTCAGAGTGTGGACAACCGACCTTATGGAAAGTTATTACAAGAGACTATGAAAAGAGCTTTCAAGGTGCACCCCTACCAATGGTCCATCATTGGTTCAATGGATCATTTAAACGCCGCTCAGGAAGCTGACTATGTCAATTTCTACAAAAAGTACTACGTCCCTAACAACGCTGTATTATCCATTGCCGGTGATATTGACATAGAGCAAACTAAGATATATGTTGATAAATATTTTGCTACTATTCCAGCAGGAGAAGGGACAATAGAAAGACCTAACATTGTGGAACCACCATTGAGCATGGAAACTGTCGACACCGTTTATGACAACATTCAACTTCCTGCTGTTGTACTTGGATATAGAATTCCAGCACAAGGCACTCCTGATTATTATGCTGTTACCATGCTGGGGCAATTATTAGCTCAAGGTCAGAGCTCAAGACTCCATAAGACTATGGTAGACGAACAACAAAAAGCCCTGGCAGTAGGAAGTTTTCCCCTTCCTTTAGAAGATCCGGGATTAAATCTGGCATTTGGAATAACCAATATGGGAGTGGATCCTTCCCAATTGATTGAAGGGATGACTGATGAAATTGAGCGCACTCAGAATGAACTCATCTCAGATGAAGAATTTCAGAAGTTGAAAAATCAGGTTGAGAATACTTTTGTTTCTTCCAACTCCAGAGTTGCCGGAATCGCAGAATCTCTTGCCAATTATCACATGTATTATGGTGATGCCAATCTCATCAATACAGAGCTTGAAAGGTATTTAAGTGTAACAAAAGAAGACATCCAGAGGGTTGCCAATAAATATTTCACGAGAGATAATCGAGTGGTACTTTATTACCTGCCACAACCAACAACACCTTAATTATTAAAACAAGAAATAGAATTAAAAATGAATTATAAATTATTATTGACTCTATTACTGGTTTCAGTTCTTTCTATTCAATGCTCTAAGAAGACTGTACCAATGGTAGAAGAAGTAGACCAGACATGGAGAAGTCAGATTCCACAACCCGGGGAGGCAAGAAGTATCGAACTAGGAGATTATCAATCTTTTGATCTTGCTAATGGCCTGAAAGTGATCGTAGTTGAAAATCACAAACTACCCAGGGTGTCGTACCAGATCGCATTGAAAAATGATCCAATCCTTGAAGGTAACAAAGCGGGTTATGTATCCATGGCCGGAAGTTTAATGAGCACCGGAACAGTATCTAAGTCAAAAGCTGAAATAGACAAGGCCATTGACTTTATCGGCGCCAATCTAAATACCTCCGGCTCAGGCATTTTTGGAAGCTCTCTGACTAAGCACCAGGATAAATTATTGAGCTTAATGACTGATGTCTTATACAACCCTTCATTTCCGGAAGAAGAATTTCAGAAACTTAGGACGCAGACGTTATCAGGTTTAACCGCCTCGAAAGCAGATCCGAATTCAATTGCTTCGAACGTTGCTTCGGCTGTGAACTATGGTACAGATCATCCTTATGGTGAGATTCAAACAGAAGTTACCACCAATGCATTTACAATAGATGACTGTAAGAAGTATTATGAAAGATATTTTGTACCCAATAACGCCTACCTGGTGATAGTGGGTGATATCTCTCTTAATGAAGCTCAAGCAACAGCGAATCAATATTTTGGTTCCTGGAAAAAGGGACCAACTCCTGGCTCATCATACAAAAAGCCGGAGCCTCCTCAGGAAAATAGCGTAAGATTTGCTAATAAAGATGGTGCCGTCCAGGCTGTAATCAGAGTGACACACCCTGTAGAATTGAAACCAGGATCTGAAGATGTAGTAAAGGTCAGTGTCATGAATTCGATCCTTGGAGGTGGAGTTTTTTTAGGGCGATTGATGCAGAATTTAAGAGAAGACAAAGGGTATACTTATGGTGCCAGGTCAAGTTTAAGCTCTGATCCATTGGCAGCAACCTTCAATGCCTCAGCAAGTGTACGAAATGAAGTGGCTGACTCTTCAATCACTGAATTTCTTTATGAAATTAAAAGAATGACAACTGAACCTGTTTCTTCCAAAGATCTCCAACTTGCCAAAAACTCAATGGCTGGAAGCTTTGCCCGGGCTCTGGAGTCACCTCAGACATTGGCAAGATTTGCAATCAACACATTCAGATATGATCTTCCTAAGGATTATTATGCCACCTATTTATCTAGATTAGATGCAGTTACAGAAGCTGATGTGCAGATGGCTGCTAAGAAATACCTCAGACCTGATGCAACTAATATTGTTGTAGTAGGAAGCAAGGATGATGTTGCAGAAAAATTGATTCAATTTGATGCAGATGGAGAAATAGATTACTATGGCCCATTTGGCAACAAGCTCGAAATGAAAGAAAATCCTATTCCTGAAGGTATTACTGCTGAAACCATCATTAACGACTATATAGAGGCGATAGGAGGAGAGCAACAACTTAGATCAGTTAAGACTGTGAAAAATGAAATGAAAATGTCCATTATGGGGCAGGAAGCTCAGGTCACTTTGGTACAGAAAGAGCCTTTGATGCTTTCGCTTTCCATTTCTATGTCCGGCATGACGCTTCAGGAGCAAAAATTCAATGGTGAAAAAGCCATGAACGCAGCAATGGGAAACAAGCAAGTGTTTACTGAAGGTCCAGAATTTGATGCCCTGAAAGCCCAGGCTGAAATATTTCCTCAACTTAGCTACAAGAAATACGATTTGGAACTCGTAGGAATTGAAGAAATAGAAGGAGTAACGGCTTACAAAATAATCGTTACACTTCCTTCCGGCAAAAGCCAGACTGATTATTATGACATAACTACAAACTTATTGATCAGAACGGTTTCTACTCAAGCCGGTCCCGGAGGGCAGGACATCTCTGTTATTTCTGATATCAGCGATTATCAGGAAGCAGGAGGCGTGATGATTCCACGTAAAGTTTCCATCAGTGGAGCTACACCTCAACCTATGACAATGGAATCAGTTAATCTGAGCGTCAATGGGCCAGTTGACGACGCCTTGTTCAATATTGAGTAAAGCTTTAAAGAGTAATTAACATGTAGGGTGCTTCAGTAATTGGAGTACCCTATTTTTTTTTATCACCTACAGATTCAGAGAGTTTTGAGTTAATGAATGCACTCAATACGTCTAAGCCTACATCAAAGGTTTCATTGTTGTTAATAATAATATCAGCGTCCTGCTTATGTGGTTCTATGTATTGGAAGTAAGAAGGGACCACGTGGTGCTCATAGCGATACAAGACATCTTCTAACGGATAGTTCCGTTCAATTCTATCTCTCTTAATTCTCCTGATGATTTTTTTATCATCTGTGGCATCTATCATTATTTTAAGATCATATACCTTCTTCAGCGATTCATTGCAGAATACAAAGAGCCCCTCAGCGATGATGATGGGAGCGGGGTCCAGTTTAATTATTTCTGGATCTATCAAATCATTATTAAATGTGTATTCAAGCCGTTCCACGCTTTCTCCGTTGGCCAAACGATTAAGATCAGCAAGGTATTCATCCAGGTTTAAAGATGTCGGAAGGTCAAAGTTTTTAATTCCTTTAGGATCAATTTCCTGCTCGTCTCTCGGCTTGTAGTAATTATCCTGGGAAATGACACAGATTTCATTCTCCTTGAATCTTGACTTTAATTTTTTTATAAAGGTGGTTTTACCCGATCCACTTCCACCTGCTATACCGATTACATAGCTTTCCTTCATTCAATTATGATTTATTGACCAGCTTTTTTCTATTTTGAGTCCGTTTATATCATCAATCTTTCACAAATATAGAAAATGGAATTTCTCATTGATCTGTCCAGGGGAATATTAGGCATTGCGGTAATGCTATTTTTTTGCTATCTCCTGAGTTCTAATCGCAAAGCCATCAACTGGAAGCTGGTCGGGATGGGACTTACCTTACAGATCTTACTGGCAATTTTGGTCCTCAAAGTTCCATTTGTCAATACAGGTTTTGACTGGATTGCTAAAATGTTTGAAAAGACATTGCGTTTTTCAGAAGCGGGAGCTACTTTTATTTTTGGAGATCTTGTAGTTAAAGTTGATACATATGGATATATATTCGCTTTCCAGGTATTACCGACAATTATATTCTTTTCAGCTTTATCGGCAATCCTATACTACATGGGCATTCTACAGAAGGTGGTATACTGGATGGCCTGGGTTATGAAAAAGACCATGCATCTTTCAGGTCCTGAGTCTCTTGCCGCTGCTGCAAATGTATTTATAGGACAGACAGAAGCACCACTTATAGTAAAACCATACCTGGAAAAAATGACCAGGTCCGAGATCAATTGCCTGATGACCGGAGGCATGGCAACCATTGCAGGTGGTGTATTTGCTGCTTATGTAGGTTACCTTGGAGGAACGGATGATGCTTTGAGGCTTTATTTCGCCAAGCATCTTCTTACCGCATCCTTAATATCAGCCCCCGCTGCTATTGTCGCTGCAAAAATATTGCTACCTGAAACGCAGGAAAAAGACATCGATGAGCAAATGAAAATGTCCGGTCATAAAGCCAACAATCTTCTCGATGCCATTTCTTCAGGGTCATGGGATGGATTGAAACTTGCTGTTAATGTAGGTGTAATGTTACTTGTCTTTACCGCCCTTATTGAATTTGCCAATGCATTGATGATAAAATTCGTTGGAGGCCCTACAGGGTTAAATGAATATGTTGTGAATGTCACAGATGGAAGATTTGCGGGATTCAATTTCACCTACATTTTAGGTGTTGCTTTTGCTCCGGTGGCTTGGCTTCTGGGTACACCCAGTGAGGACATTCTATTATTAGGGCAATTGCTTGGACAGAAGACCGTAATAAATGAATTCATTGCTTATGGAGAATTAGAGAAATTCAGATCTGCCGGAATAGACATGAATCCAAAGTCGATTTTAATAGCTACTTATGCCCTTTGTGGATTCGCTAATTTTGCTTCGATTGGGATTCAGATAGGAGGAATAGGAGCGATCGCACCTGGCCAGCGGAAGACACTGACGGAACTCGGAATTAAAGCATTGATCGGAGGAACCATAGCTTCCTTTTTTACAGCTGCAATTGCAGGTGTGCTGGGCTAGGTATTTTAATTTTTAGGGAAAATTAAAGAATTATAGGCTTTTGAATCCTCTACTTCCTTTTTCTTAATATCAATGGGATTAGGTCCGAAATAGTAACTGAGATAAACGCCAGTTACCAGATACCAATCATTGGATGATGGATCACCTCTGGGGTCTCCCGGTTCTGCAATATTGCTAGCACCAGGCAATTCTGACATTCGATTGGAAAGCGCAAGTGCTAATTCTCCCCTGCTCTCTGACAGTAATTCATAATCAGGATAATTACCAGATACATCATCCAGGTAATCAGTAAATGTATACCTGCTTGTAACTTCGATACCCATATTGAGATTATCATTGATTCTAAACTCTATGCTCAATCCATAAGGAATATTCCATTGTGTGAGTTCGTATAGACTTTCGTCAACTCCCTCAAGGCCTTGTCCTTCTGTTCCCAAGGGTTGAAGGAAGTAGATATTACCATTCAGGTCTGTTCTGGGATTGAAGATGTATAAATTTAAACCGGCACTGAGGATGAAATGTATTCCATATTTACTTTTTCCATTCCAAAGTAAGTTATTGATGTTGATCTCATTGATTAAACCGATCTCATTAATCGGGCTTTCAAATCTCAGGTTTCTTGATCGCTTTGAAGGATTGGTCGACAAAGCATCATTACCTGAAATCTTAGCTGCCAGGTAACGTAGATTTATTGAATAGAAATCATTGATCTGAAATCCAACAGATGCTCCAAGTGAAAAGTGTGCTTCAGAATATGCATTAATAAATGAGTATGGAGCAAGATCTCCATAATATCTAGTCGTTCCAGCAAAGGTCTTAAATTTCAAGTCCTGGGACCAGGA
>Ga0316201_10004891_pt1 | contig 10205 bp, 11 predicted proteins | sample CS6wburrow_MG_FD_204516 | JGI IMG/M metagenome (GOLD analysis project Ga0316201, IMG submission 204516) | Coastal sediment microbial communities from Delaware Bay, Delaware, United States - CS-6 worm burrow | ecosystem: Environmental > Aquatic > Marine > Coastal > Sediment | place: USA...
TAGCGTCTTTACCGTCCCGGTCTTCGTAGTAGAGCGCACAATGTTCGGCAAGCTCGGGCGTCGACAGGGGCTCTACGCTGCTGGCGCGTTCCGCAAGCAGCAACAACGCCATCGCGCTAATCAATAGTATCTTCACGTTCATCGATCATTCTCCAACTAATGGTTCGCATGCGGATGCTGGTGGAGGACTATCTCCAGCAGATCACCAACCGTACAGTGTTCCTCAATTGCATGACGCAAATGCGCCTTTGTATTTATAACGTAATGGTTGCGGCGGCCCTCTCTCGCCCTCTCGACGATGCCCGCTTCCTCCAGCTCACCGATGAGCCGAAACGCGGTGCGCTCGGTGATGCCAACCCGGTCCGCCACGTCGCGAAGACGTGCGTCGGGGTTGTCGGCGAGGCAAATAAGCACGTGGGCGTAATTGCTGAAAAAGGTCCAGTTGTGGGATGTCTCTGTCACAAGCCAAGGGTTCCCGGGGTCAACGACTGGGCGCAAAGATATGACATATTTAACAGGAAATCAATAACAAGACAAATATGTCATGTTAAGGCATTTTCGAGAGGTCGCGCGAGCGAAGCGCGCGCATACCGTTATGCGGCGCGCGTGCAGAACATCATGTAATTGACGGCGAGGGAGCGCGTCAGGCGCAGGCTGCGCGCGAACGGATTCGCGGCAACGCCAACCGCATCGCGGACAGCAAGGTCGCCGGCCGCCAACAGCTTCTTGATGTCGGCCGGTTTCTGGAACATCGACCAACGATGCGTGCCGCGCGGCAGCCACCTCAGCACGTACTCAGCTCCGAAGATGGCGAACAGCCACGCGAGCGGCGTGCGGTTAATCGTTGCAACGAACATCACGCCAGAGTCGGACGTCAAGCGGACGCAATCACGCATGAAGGCATCGACGTCAGCAACATGTTCGACCACCTCCATATTGAGTACCACGTCGAAGACGTCGCCGGTTGCAGCGACCTCCGCCGCAGGGACCATGCGATAGTCTATGTCGAGGTCCTGGCGGGACGCGTGCAGCGATGCGATGCGGATGTTTTTTTCGACGACGTCGATTCCCGTCACCGACGCGCCGAGTAGGGCCATCGACTCTGACAAGATACCGCCTCCGCAGCCGACATCGAGCACACGCAGGCCGGAGAGCGGCTTGTCCGCATCGCTGTCGCGGTCGAAGTGCAGGCACAGCTTGCTACGGATGTAATCGATCCGCAGTTCGTTGAGTTTGTGCAGCGGCCAAAACGGGCCTTCACTGTCCCACCAGGTTTCGGCCATGCGCGTATAGAATTCCACTTCTCGCGGGTCGATCGTCTTGTCCTGAATCATGCGTCCTCCTTGGCGGTTCTCGTTGCGCGCCACGGCAGAATGTTCGATCGAATCGTGCTCATCGCATGCACAGCGCGCGCGCCAAATTCGCTCAACGCAACCCCCGTCAGGATCAGCGCCATGCCCACGAACACCGGTAAGGACAGCGACTCGTCGAGAAATATAGCGCCGGCGATGACGGCCCAGGCGGGCACGAGATAATTCACCAGCGAGATAAAGGTCGGCCCCGGACCCTGTACCAGGCGGAAGTACAGCAAGGTCGCGAACCCGGTGGCCAGCAGACCCAGCACGCCGAGCGCAATTACGGAGGCAAGAGACGGGGAAGCAATCGCAGACAAGTCGATGAGGGCAGCGGGCGCGGACAGCAGGCTGGCAACGATGAGCATTCCGGCCGATCGCCTGACCGGGTCTCCGGCGCCGAGTAGTCGCGCATAAATGGTGCTGATTGAGTAACTCAGCGCTGCGCCGAGCGCCGCGATCGCGCCAAGGAGCTGTGCATTGCCGGCGACGCCGCGTGGAAATTCCGGTCCAATCACAACGATGAGCCCGGAAAAGCCCACGAAAAAGCCTGCGACTCGATACCGGGTCAGCCGTGCGCCGGGAACGAAGAAGTGCGCGAGCGTGAGCACGAACAACGGCATGACCGCCATCAGGATACCCGCGAGCGATGAATCGATATGTTGCTGCGCCCAGGCAATGAGATGAAAGGGCAAGACACTGCCGAATATGGCGAGCACCACCATAGGCATCCAGGCCGGTCCGAGCCGCGGCAGCGTGTCACCGGTCAGGCGCAGATAAGCATAGATCAGCAGCGCCGCTACGAGGATGCGGCCACCGACGAGCACTGCGGGCGAAAACGATGCCAATGCAATTTCATTGAGCAGGAACGCGCTGCCCCACAAGATCGTGAGAGCCAAGAGAGACAGCCAGTCCCCGGAATGCGGCGCACGTGGCATCACTCACATCCCGACCGTGGCCGCAATCGCGATCATCGCCAGAACGGCAATCCCGAGCAGCAAAATGACGATAGTCATCAAGACGCTCGCGCGATGCAGACGAGCGAAATTCACGGCGCCAGCCGCGCCCGCATCACGCGCGCTGTTGATGTAGGGCACCATACCGAGCGAGATCGCCTCGAGTGATAGCATGACGGCGGTCACGGTCGTTAGCGAAACCAACGTTGAGGACCAGCCCGCAAAAAATCCGGAAACGAGCAGTCCCGCGAGCATCAACGCACCGCAGATCAGGCCAAGACGAAAGAAGCGGGGAAACAGCGTCCGCAAGAACGAACGGGCCGCGGACTCGTCCAGATTGACGAAGACGGCCGGTGCGACCACGGCCGACTGGAACACAATCGCACCGACCCAGGTGCCGGCCGCGATGGTCACGAGTGCTGTTGCAAAGCTTTCCATGGCGCTATAATGTCTAACTTATGTCTATCAAGAGCGCGAAACATATATGAACACGGCGCCGTTGTCCATCGACGGGGTCCGTTCACGTGCAAGCGCCAAATTATGTAAAACCCGTGAGGACCACGCATGGCGGACAAATCCAACAAAGACGATCATTGTTACGGTATTGGGGCCGTGGCCAGGCTGACTGGCCTCACCGACCACACGATCCGGGTCTGGGAGCGCCGTTACAGCGCCGTTGTCGCAGAGCGGGCGCCAAACGGACGGCGCGTTTATGGTCCGGCGGACGTTCATAAGCTTCGCCTGCTCAAGCAGCTGACAGACCAGGGGTTTTCGATCGGCCAGATTGCGGGTGACACAGTCGAGGCGCTGCGCCAACGCGCTCGCAGCCTTGACGATTTTGCCGGCGGCTCTATGCCGGACCGCATCGCCGTGGCGATTCTCGGTGATTTCCTGCCGTCCCAATTCTCGGCCCATGGACGGGACGTGGCGCCGGTCGAGATTGCGGTCGCGGACACCAACCGCGATCGGTTCCTCGCCGATCTGGGAAGTCACGAGATCGATGTCATCGTTCTGGAGACGCCGGTGCTGGATAACAATGTCTCAGACCAGCTCCTCGAGTACATGGAGCACGCCGGGGCTGCCGGCGGCGTTATCGTGTACAACTTCGGGCGCGGTCGGGATGCGGACGTGGCCCGCGATGCGCGCACCGTCGTCGTGCGCGCGCCCGTCAATGTTGACGAGGCACGCGCTGCGATACTGCGTGCGTTTGCGCCTGGCGCTCCTCTGCGACCGAGGCCCGAGCGATCACCGAATGCTTCTGCAGAGCAAACGGACGTCTCCGCGCCGATCGCGCCGCGTCGGTTCGATAGCAAACAGCTCGCGACCCTTGCGCACGCCTCGACGGCAATCGATTGCGAGTGTCCCCATCACCTGGCTCAGCTCGTCAGCGACCTGACGGCTTTCGAGATCTACAGCGCCAGCTGCGCCAATCGCGATGAGGAGGACGCGGAGCTACACCAGTACCTGCATCGAACGACGGCGCAGGCGCGCGCGCTGATCGAGGCAGCGTTGCAGCGGGTCGCCGATGCCGAGGGCATCGCCTACTGAGGCGGTTGATACATTCTGTTACGTTATTGTCTACCAAATTAGTAGACAAAAGCTTGACAATCTCGGCGCACCGGATAGGATGTCGTTAAGGCTACGTTGTTCTCCCCCCGGAACAGAAGCCGAGCAGACAACGGCATCTCCTTCCCCGCTAAACTCCGTTTCTGCTTTTTCTGAGCCGGCGCAGTGCGCCGGCTCTTTTTTTTCGGCGAACGGTTTATTCGCCAAATGCAGGAGGTAAGAAAATGGTAATGGTCTTCTTAGTTGGAATTTGTATTCTCACGGTCGCGATCATTGGCCGCCAGCATGCGTCGATGGACCGCATTCGCGCCCGCATCGAGAACGATGAGCGGCGCGAGCAGTAGACCGGGTCGTGCCGCCGGGCTGCGACGCCTCGATGGGTTTGTGAACGAGGCGGGCACCCGCTACACGAAATTGCGCAATTTTGATTTCGGACCAGAGCGCCGCGGCAACGTCTCAATGCTGTCGCCATACACTCGCTATCGGCTCGTTCTCGAGCAAGAAATACTGGAGGCAGTGCTGCAGAGACATACACTCGCCGCAGCCAGTAAATTCGTTCAGGAAGTCTTCTGGCGAGGCTACTTCAAGGGCTGGCTCGAACATCATCCCGACATCTGGGCCGACTACCGCGCGGCGGTCGCTGCCCTTCTCGAGCAGATGGAATCGGACGCTGACCTGCGCGAGCGCTACAACACTGCCGTACACGGCAATACGCGCATCGAATGCTTCGATACGTGGGTTAACGAATTAGTAACACACGGCTATCTTCACAATCACACACGAATGTGGTTTGCGAGTATCTGGGTGTACACGCTCAACCTGCCGTGGCAGCTTGGCGCCGACTTCTTCTACCGGCACCTGCTTGACGGCGACCCCGCCTCCAACACGCTGAGCTGGCGCTGGGTTTGCGGCCTGCATACTCGCGGCAAGACGTACCTGGCAAGAGCCTCGAACATAGCCAGTTACACTGACGATCGCTTTAGCCCGGTTGGGCAGCTGGCAGGGAACGCACCGCCTCTGAGCGAGTCACGCGTTTTCCCGGCCCGGCCGTTGCCACCGTCTCAGGAGTTGAAGCAGGGCGAGCCCTTCGGCCTGTTGATCACGGAGGAGGACGCGTGTCCTCTGTCTCTGTTCGACGGCCGCAAACCCGTTAACGTTCTCGGCATATCAGCAACCAGAATGCGCTCACCGCTCCCTGTCGGCACACCGGCTTACGAATTCGCTCATGCCGCGGTTGCCGACGCAGTCGATCGAACGACGCGCGCAGCCGGCGTCAAGGGAGAGGTGACCGAAGCAATTGACTGGGCCGATCTGCTTGTCGAATGGGCCAGGAACAACGATCTCAGTACCATAGCAACAGCCTATGCACCCGTTGGGCCTGTTGCCGAGCTGCTAAGTGACGCCGACGCTGCCCTGGAGCGTCACGGCATCAGGCTTGTGCAGCTGCGCAGGGCTTACGACAACGTGACCTGGCCGCACTCCCGGCGCGGCTTCTTCAAGCTCAGGGAAAAGATCCCCACGATTCTGGAGCGACTCGAGATTCCGGGCGTGGCCGGCGAGGGCAGGAGTGAGGCCAGTTAGCAGCAATGCCTGCGCTACAGCAGCTTACGCATCACCCGCCCCAGGTCATGCGCACTCGTAAACGCTGCCTCTATCCGGCCGCGCACGAACCAGTCGCCGCAGGCAGCCAACTGCTTGCCCTCGTCAATAAAAAAGGCCGGACCGACCTGTTTGTCGATGTTCGCGTACCGCCAGCGGTGAACCTGGCAATGCGCTGCGCGCGTCAGATCGTTGCCCGAGACGGCTGAGGCTTCGCCAAGCACGTGCGCGGTTACGCTATCGAGATCGTCCTCGATGTGGGCGTCGGCCCAGGCGTTGGTCGAATGCACCAGCAGCGTGAATGCGCCGCCACGCCCGGGTTTGCTACTGTTCACCGACATCCAGCTGATGTCGGCATTGCGAATCAGCGCAGCGTCCCAGGCCAGCTTGAGCGGTTGCTCGAAACCCAGCATCAGCGCAAAGCAGCCACGCATGGTGCGCGCGCGACACAGGGAGACGAGCTCCGTCACCCCGCTGGCGAGGCTCTGCGATTGCGGCGCCGGCGCCGTCAGCACAACCCAGTCAAACTGGCCAACGTTCTCTCCCTCGTCATTGAACACAATCCATCCGTCGCCGCTGCGCTCGAACTTTGTGATGGTTGTCTCGAACGCCACGTCAAGATCGGAGGAGAGAGCCTTGCCGATGCTGTTCATTCGCGGCGTACCGACGAAGTGAGGATAATCCTCACTCCACGAGCGCGCGTCCTCGATTCGGTTGCGATCGAGTTCCGCGAAGCGTGCCGGCCAGTTGGCGATAACCCCAGCGGCAAGCAGCGGCTCGAGAAAAGCACGAAATGCGGGCGACCGTGCCGTAAAGAACTGCGCCCCGTGGTCAAACTCGAAAGCGTCTGCGTAACGGGTTGCGATGCGGCCGCCGGGACCGCGCGATTTCTCGAAGACGGTCACATCTGCGACCGTCCGCAGCTGTTGAGCGAGGGCCAGTCCCGAGAGTCCGGCGCCGATAACTGCGACCTTGGTCATTGCCGCGACCTTTTGACGCGGCTGACGTAGAGGACATAGGTATGCATCGTTACGCGATGTTACAGGATTCGGGTAGCAGCGCGATCACGACCAAGGCAACCTATGGCTTATCTATAAAATGCTTTTCAAGGAGTGACAAATGTCGATTGAATTTCCCGATCTTCCCTATGCCGCCGATGCATTAGAGCCCCACGTTTCAGCAAGCACGCTCGGTTTTCATCACGGCAAGCACCACAAGAGCTACGTTGACAAACTGAACGCGGCCATTGAGGGAACGGACTACGAAAACCAGCCGCTCGACGTCATCATCGCCCGGGCACACGAAGCCGGTAACATCGGCGTCTTCAATAACGCGGCCCAGGCGTGGAACCACACCTTTCTCTGGCACAGCATGTCGCCAAAAGGCGGCGGCGCACCGCGCGGTGCGCTTGGTGACGCGATCAACGCGCAGTTTGGTGACCTGGAAGGATTCCGGTCGGCATTCAAGAAGGCCGCACTCGGGCAGTTCGGCAGCGGGTGGGCGTGGCTGGTTCGCACGACGGCCGGACTCGATATCGTGACCACGGGCAATGCTGACACGCCGCTTACCGACGCGGTCACGCCGATCCTGACGCTGGACGTCTGGGAGCATGCCTATTACCTCGATTACCAGAACAAGCGTGACGCCTACATCGACAGCTTTTTAAGCGATCTCATCAACTGGGATTTCGCGGCACAGAATTTCGAGGCTGACCAGGCCGCCGCCTGATCGCGCCATGAGCACCAGCCGCGTGACCAGGAACCCGAAGCGCCCGGGCTTCGCCATCGAGCCCGGGCCCGGCCAGGAGTCGGTGTGGGATTATCCGCGTCCGCCGGCGATCCGGCGCGACGATCGAGCCATTGAAGTGCGCGACGGCGATGACGTCATCGCGCGGTCCTCCGGCAGTTACAAGGTTATGGAAACGGCAAGTCCGCCGACATTTTATGTGGCCAGAGATAACGTCAACTTCGACCTGCTCGTGCCGGTTGCGGATACGACGTACTGCGAATGGAAGGGTACGGCCAACTACTGGGCATTGGCGCGCAATCCTGTCGAGCCGGTTGCGTGGGCTTACGAACGACCGCGCGCACGATTCGAGAGCATTCGTGGCTTTCTCGCCTTTTACCCGGGAAACCTGGACTGTTACCTTGGCGACGAGCGCGTGCAAGCGCAGCCGGGACGGTTCTATGGCGGCTGGATCACGGCTGACGTCGTCGGGCCCTGCAAGGGCGAGCCGGGAACCGGCCACTGGTAGTGCAGCATGGCGCACAGCAAAAAGCACTTGCCGACCAAGATCTGCCGTGTGTGCGAGAGGCCCTTTACGTGGCGCCGCAAATGGCAGAGGGATTGGAATGACGTGAAGTTCTGCTCGCAACGCTGTCGCAGCAACAGGGCCTCCCATGCCGGAAGGACCTGAAATACGCCGCGCCGCGGACCGGGTCGCGGCGGTGCTGGTCGACAAGACGATTGACAAGGTCGTCTTCGGCTTGCCGCAGCTGCAGCCGTTCGAGAAGCGGTTGACTGGCCGGGTCGTGACCGCGGTCGATACGCGCGGCAAGGCGATGCTGACGCGCTTCGACAACGGCCTGACTATCTACAGCCACAACCAGCTCTACGGCCGCTGGTTCACGGTGCGCCAGCCTCGAATGCCCCGAACGAATCGTCAACTGCGACTCGAACTCAGCACGGATACGCACAAGGCCCTGCTGTACAGCGCTTCCGATATTGCCGTGCTGCGCGAGGACGAGCTGTCGCAGCATCCTTTTCTCAGCCGTGTCGGTCCGGATATTCTCGATCGCACGCTGACGAAGGGGCAGGTTGCAGCGCGGCTTCGCGACCCGCGGTTTTGTCGTCGGGCGTTAGGCAGCCTCTATCTCGATCAGCGCTTCCTGGCCGGCAACGGTAACTACCTGCGGTCCGAAATCCTGTGGGCGGCGCGCCTTGACCCGGCACGCAAACCGGCCGCCTTGACGCAAACGGAGCTGAATTCGCTGGCCGCGGAAACGCTGCGGATCGCGCGACGTTCCTATCGCACGCGCGGCGTCACCGTATCCCCCAAGCTGGCAAGGTCTCTGCAGGCAAACGGACTTTCTTACGCGCAGTACCGTTTCTATGTTTTCGGCCGCGACGGGCTGGCCTGCCATCGATGTGGCACGCTGATTGAAAGGCGTTCGATGGGCAGCCGCAATCTGTTCGTCTGCCCGTCCTGTCAGTAAGCGGCGCTGATTCCGTGCTATCTACTCGTGGTGCCTGCGCAGGTACTCGTCGAGCACGCGCACGCCCCAGCCCGTAAAGCCTTTTGGCATGGTCGGCAGCGGTTCATCCACGCTGTCGACACCCGCGATATCGAGGTGTGCCCAGACCTGTTCTTCGTCCACAAACGTGCCGATGAACGCCGCGCCAATGCTCGCGCCGGCACCCGTCGCCCCGCCGTTAATGACGTCAGCGATCTCGGACTCGATCTGTTCGAAGTAGGTATCGTTCAGGGGCAGGCGCCACAACAGTTCGCCGGCCGTATCGCCCGCCGCGAGTAACGCCTCGGCAAGATCATCGTGGCGGCTGAAGAGGCCGGCGTAGTCCGGGCCCACGGCGCGCCCCACCGAGCCGGTGAGCGTGGCGACGTCAATAAGGACATCGGGCTGGTACTCGACCTGCGCGTAATGCACGGCATCGGAGAGGACCAGGCGTCCCTCTGCATCGGTGGAACTGATCTCGATGGTCTTTCCCGACATCGATGTCAGCACGTCGCCCGGGCGAATCGCCGTTCCCGACGGCATATTTTCGGCCAGCGCTGCAAGCGCAATCACGTTGACGTCAGCGTTACGCCGGGCGGCGGCCAAAACGGTAGCCGTAACGACAGCGGCCCCCGTCATGTCGGCCTTCATGCGCCACATGCCGTCGTTCCTCTTGAGCGACACGCCGCCGGTGTCGAACGTAATGCCCTTGCCGGCCAGCGCCAGCGTCGGTCGATCGCCACCCGCCATGTATTCCACGATCATCAGGCGCGGCGGACGAGAGGAACCGCTGCCAACACCGAGGTGGGCCCCCATACCCAGGCGTTTCATGTCACCTTCATCGAGCACGCGGATCTTTACATTCTGCAAGCCGCGGAACGCCGCGCGCGTGCGCTCGACGAACGACTGCGGGTAGATGACGTTGCCCGGCTCTGAGCTCAGGTCGCGAGCGAGGTAAACAGAGGCCGCAAGGTGTGCAAGATCGCCGTCGAAGCGGTCCGCTGCGCCGGTATCGTCACTAGAAACGGTTACACCCCCGCGCTTCTCTGCGTCGAGGCGCTCCTGCTGGTAGCGATCGAAACGATAGTCGCCAAGTCGGTACCCGAACGCAACACGAGCTGCGGTCGCATCGTCATTACGCTCGATACCCGACCAGAGGATGCTGACCCTCGTGCCGCTGGCGCCGTCATTCAGGCTCGCAGCAAGGCCGCCGAAGTCTTCCGCCGTAATCCGGTCGACCGGTTCGCCACCGACGCCGATGAGATCGATGCGCGCATAGGGCTTGATGCCGAACAGCGTCAGCGTCTGGTGTTCCTCGCCGGTAAATGCCGCCTCGGCGACAGCCAGCGAAAGCGCGCCGGCAGTCCGCTCATCCAGTGCCGCAGCGAGGCCTGTCAGAGCTTCACCCTCGGCGACCGGGATCACGATACTGCCGCTGGCAGGCCATTCCAGCGGCTTGAAGTCTATGGATCGCTGCGCCATTGCCGGCGTACAGAGCA
>Ga0316201_10004892_pt1 | contig 10204 bp, 7 predicted proteins | sample CS6wburrow_MG_FD_204516 | JGI IMG/M metagenome (GOLD analysis project Ga0316201, IMG submission 204516) | Coastal sediment microbial communities from Delaware Bay, Delaware, United States - CS-6 worm burrow | ecosystem: Environmental > Aquatic > Marine > Coastal > Sediment | place: USA: Delaware...
TCGACCCGGATAGCGATAACGATGGCATTTCCGATCTTGCCGAAGGGCGAACGAGTGGTAGCGACGTTGATAACGACGGCATTGACGATATCTACGATGTTAGCCAGACGGGTGGCGCCGACCTGAACGGCGATGGCGTCGACGACGCAATTGTCCCTGATGACTTTGATAATGACGGCGTTCCAAATTACCTCGACCTCGACAGTGACGCCGATGGCCGTCTCGACGTAAGCGAGGGCGGCCTCATCGATGCGAACGGGGACGGCATCGTGGACAATGGCGCAATCACCGATACGCCGCCGAATACCGATGGCAGAGGCAACCCGGACTTCATCGATCTGGACAGCGACGACGACGGAACAAATGACATCGTTGGTACAGCCGCCGCGGCGTACGATGGCGATGCCGATGGCCAGATAGATCCGGGTAGCGCCGCCGATACAGATGGTGACGGTGTCGCCGACGTTGTCGATGGTGATAACACCGGCCACGGTGTGGGTCGTGACTCGGACAATGATGGCGTGGAGGATGCGGCCGACCTCGATGATGACAATGACGGTATTCCCGACGCCCAGGAGACCGACAATGGTGCTGACGTTGATACCGACGCGGACGGAATCGTCGATCGCCTCGACCTGGATGCCGACAACGACGGTTTGCCCGATAGTATTGAGGCTGTGGGCAACAACAGTCTCGACAATGACCGTGACGGGATTCTCGATGACCTGATCGACACTAATGCGGACGGACTTGCCGACCTGGTGGCATCGAGTATGGTGCCGCTCGATACGGATGGCGACGGTATTGCCGACTTCCGCGACACCGATAGCGACGGCGATGGCATGAATGACACGACCGAAGGCGGCCGCGGTGTGATCGATTCGATTGACGCAGACGGCGATGGCATCATAGACAACCTGGTAGACACCGATGGTGATGGCCTGGCTGACATTGTCGATCCGGATGTGCAGCCCGGTGGAGGCGGAGGGACACCGCTAGTGCCAGCTGATACGGATGGCGACGGCCTGACGGACCAAATCGATGTGGACAGCGACAACGACGGTGTATTGGATGTGGACGAGAATGGCGACTTCAACAACGATGGTATTAACGACAGCCTCCAGGTTGACGGGCCGTTGCAGACAGCCGTGAGTGGTGGTGGCGCCGCACTGTGGTTGCCACTAATCCTGCTTGGCTTTGCAATACTGCACCCGGCCGCCGCACGGGCCGATTTCTACACAGATAATGACAATCTGTTTCACCTTGGGGTAGGCGTTGGCAAATCGCTCATCGATCCCGAAGGTGTGTCAAACGGATGGCAGACGGTGGGCGATACGAGCGACGGCTATAAATTGCGCCTGGGTTATCGATTCCGGCCAAAATTGTTTGCGGAAGTCAGTTTCGTGCATGCCGGCGAAGCCGAAATAGGCAACCTGAATCCCGCGATCACGGACATCGCGGCGATCGATTACCAGATACCGGCCATTTTCATTGGCTATATGGTGATGGACCCGGCCGAAGTGTGGAACGTTCACATCAAGCTCGGTGTTGCGGATATCAGGAACACGTCGAACGATGACAGGGTCACGTTCGACGCGCAGACTTCCGCACAGGTCGCAGTAAGCGTCGCATCGCAGTGGAACGTCAGTCCCCGCTGGTTCTTCTCATTCGAGTTCGACCATTATGATCGTGATGCGAGCTTTGCCAGCCTGAACGTTGGCTGGCGTTTTGACGCCGACTTCTAGCCGCCTTGCGTCAATCGCGTCCGACAAAAATATCCAACGGGAGTATCGCGGTCACGCCGACATTCGGAACGTCAACCAATTGACCGATGCGCATATCGACAGCAATGCTCGCAATCATGTAGGCCTGTGTCCGGTCATATCCATACTCAGACATGATGTAGTCAATCATGGCCGCAAGCGCATTGCGTGCCGCGAGATTGATATCGCTCGAAAGATTACTCAGGCCCGCTATCTTTGAGGACTCCAGGTAGGCGAGATCGGCAGGTACGCTACCTTCTTCTTTGAGCGGAAAACCGGTCACGGCATAGAAGCGCTCCGACGGTATCCGCAACACCGACGCCGGGCCTTCGTAGTGAGGGCCGTGGGAAAGATTCGGCGGGTCCTCGACGACACGGACGGTGACCGTCATCCTGCCGCCCATCTCAATCGCTGTGCCCGCTACCTCGCCATCGCCCTGCGCGTAATGGAAGTCGCCGACCGCAAGCCCGCAGCCATCGATGTAACACGGCAGATACACTGTCGTGCCCGTGGTGATATAGCGGATGTCCATGTTGCCGCCGTGTTCACGTGGCGGAATCGTTCGCAGGCATTCCTGCGGTTTCGTCCCTTCCACGCCGCATAGCATTGCCGGCTCAGCCTCGTCAGGGTCGGGGTTCATCACGGCGCCGCCCGATTCGAGCAGCTGAGTCTCTCGCGCCAGCGCCTTGGCCAGCAACTCGTCGCCGGGCAGGGTCGTAACGACGCCGGGAAAACTGGCGTTCGGAATGCGCACGCCCGGCAGTGCGTCGCTGACGGCGAACTCATCATTGATGCGCCATACGATGAAACGCTCGTCGGTTCCAAACTGGTCACCTGCAAACCCAAATGCCCCGGCTTCGGTCCAGCCGACGTCGTCAGCCTCTACCGCCTCGATAGTTACTGCCAATACATCGCCCGCCTCGGCGCCGTTGATATGAACCGGCCCCGTCAGCGCATGGACAATGCCAACCCCTGTTCTGGGGTTAGTCCTGGCACTTGAGAACTTGTCGGGGTCCAGGGTCAGGTCGAATGCATCGCGGCCGAAGAATACGATGGGCTCACCGGGGTCGGCTTTCGCGACCATCGGGATGTCGGGATGGAGACGATTTATGCAAGCCGTATCCTCGGCACAGCTAACGCTGCGGTCGCCAACCGTGACTTCGGCGGCAGCGCCTGTAAATAAGACCATGACTAACAGGACCACGCTCGAAAACCTGGTGGCTAGGGTGAGATTCATACACGTACTCCAGTGATCACGGAACGTTCTTCACGGCTAGGATAGCCTACTTGCAGCCGTCTGCGTCCCAAATTGTGACGTAAGTCTCCGATCACCAACGTCATCATTGGAATGTACCCCGGTGTTGACCTAAGTCCTTGAAATTCAGACCGTAAGCTAGTTAATTGGCGAAGTTGCGCAATTGAGCGTAGCGGCACTGGAATGAGTCCGGTGTCATGTCCGTTTGGGCAAGACGAACAAGGCAATGAAGTCATACGAAACACAATTTTCGCGCGGGTTGACGCGCGCTCTGCTTACCTGCGTTTGCTGCCTGGGATTGACTGATGCCTATGCGGCTACAGTGCGTGATGACTTTTCGTCGCGGACCTGGGGGAACAACGACGGTACCGACAACTGGAGCGGCAGCTGGATCGAGGTCGATGGCAATTCGGCACCGCCGAGCCCAACCGATGGAAACGTCTGGATCACGAACGGCGGTGAGCTCCGTCTGGAGGATCGACCAAACACGGGTGGGGAGCCCAGCGTTGCCCGGGAAGCAAACCTGGCCGGCGCCACAACTGCCACGCTGGCCTTCGCCTGGCGAACGACCAACGGTGTCGACTTGTCAGATTCAGTCATCGTTGAGATTTCCGCCAACGGCGGCGCGACCTGGAATCAGTTGCAGAATTTCACAGGACTTGATGGCGCTAATTCAGGAACGGCGAGCTATGACATTGTGGGGTTCGCAGCGTCAAATACCCAGGTCCGCCTGCGCGTCGCCAGTGGTTATGGCGGTGGTGGGGAAACGTTTCGCCTCGACTACATCGAAATCGATTATCAGATCGTGCTGTCTGGCACGGAGCTGTCAGTCAGCCAGTCCGATACCCCGGATCCGGTCAACGTCGTTTCGAGCCTCGCTTATTCATTAACCGTGAGTAATGCGGGACCGGATGACGCGACCGGCGTAACGCTAATCGACACGCTGCCCGCTGGCGTCGTATTCGGATCTGCATCGGCCAGCCAGGGAAGTTGCTCGGAAGCTGGCGGCGTTGTGACCTGCCTGCTTGGGAATCTCCCGGCGGCGACTGCCGTGGACGTCAATATTGTCGTTACCTCGCCATTCTCGACCGGCACGATCAGCAATAGCGCCCTTGTTAACGGCAACGAGACAGACCCAATCCCGGCGAACAACCAGAGCATAGAGGCGACGACCGTTCAGAACACGAACATCAATCAGCTGTGTTACCTGGTGGCAGATTCTGGTGGCGGCAACGGGGGTAATGATCTATTTACTCGCATCGATACAGCGGACTTCAATCCCGCTACCAACGAAACGAACATCGGGACCGGAACCGGCACCAATGCGATCGAGGCTATCGCGCTCAATTCTGCGACTGGTGTCGTATACGGCGCGAACGCCAATCGTCTTGGTATTCTCGATACGGTCACGGGCGTATACCAACCACTGCCACAGACTTTCGGCACGGGCGACGGAGCTCAAAGCACAATTACATTTGGCGATGTCGATGGACTTGCCTACGACGCGACGACGGGCGTGCTTTACGGTGCACACCGGCAGACGGGCGGCGGCATCCTGATCCAGATCGACATGACGACAGGTGCGCACGTTCCCAACGCGTTTGGTGCCGGTGTGGACTACGTGCTTATTCAGCCGGTATTCGGCTACACGATTATCGATGACATTGCGATCGACCCAACGACAGGCACGTTGTATGCCGTAACTAACAACGGTGGCAGTACCGATCGCCTGATCTCGATCAACAAGGCGACTGGCGCTACAGCCGACATCGCGTTGATCACCGTGCCGGACATCGAAGGACTCGGGACAGACCCGACGGGCCAGCTGTGGGGCACAAGCGGAACGCAGGGTATTCTGTATGAGATCAACAAGACGACAGGCGTGGGCTCCAATGGCCGTGATATCGACAACGGCGGCGACTATGAGGCCGTCGATTGCTATGCCGTATCGCCGACGGTTTCGGCCGACCTTGGCGTCAGCAAGATCGTCGACGAAGCGGCGCCGCGTGAAGGCGATACAATCAGCTACACCGTGAGCGTCAGCAATGCCGGCCCAAGCCCGGCAACCGTTGTGCAAATAACCGACCTCTTGCCCGCCGGTGTCTCGCTCGTCGCAGCGACGCCCGGGCAGGGCACGTACGACTCTGTTACCGGTGACTGGTTCGTCGGCACATTGTTAGCGGGGACGACGACATCGCTGCAATTGCAGGCGCTGGTCGATAACGGTGTCGCCGGTACAACCATCACAAATACGGCGAGTGTTTCTACGGTTAGCCAGGTTGACCCCAATTCACTAAACGATACGGCCAGCGTGAACATTGTGCCCATTGGGGTTCCGATTCTGACCATCTCGAAGACCGCCGATGTCTTGCTGGATCCCGTAAACGGTACAGACAATCCCAAGGCAATACCGGGCGCAACAGTAAACTACACGGTCGAGACGACCAATACGGGATCAGGTGGCGCTGATACGGATACGTTCAGTATGATCGACGCGGTTCCCGCCAATACATTCCTCTTCGTTGCCGACTACGATGCGTCGACGGCCGGCCCGGTGCAGTTCACCGACGGTGCGACACCAAGCGGTCTGACTTATACGTTTACGGCACTCGATGATCCAGGTGACGATATCAACTTTTCCAACGATGGCGGCGTCACATGGGACTATGAGCCGACCGCCAATGTCGATGGCGTTGATCCGCAAGTAACGCACGTACTCGTTAATCCAAAGGGGATGCTTGCGGGCAGCAGCGGTAGTGGCGACCCGAGCATGCAGCTCAGCTTCAAGGTTCTGATTCAGTAGCATATCGAACGGCGCGAGGCGGCTCTCCGCTCTACGCGGCTTGACATCCCCGATTGCTGAGCGTCCGGGCTAGGACACCGAGCCAACACCGATAATGTATTTAGTGTTGATCGAATTCCAGTCCGGAGTAGCTGTCGAATTCGTCGGCATCGTAGTCGCCGAAATCGCTATCGTCGAAACTTTCATGGTCACTCCAGTCTTCTTCCGGCCACGGATCTTTCTTGAGTGACTGGCCACGCCGCCGGCCGCGACTGCGGAGCTCTTCACGCTGCTTTTGATTAACCATGTGGCGAATGGCCCGAACGTCGGGATAGCCGAAATCGTCGAATTCATCAAATTCGCTATAGTCACTGTCATAGGGACGCATTGTCCTTACTCCTCTATTGAAGGGATGTACGCGAAAATTTCGGCCAATCCCAGGTCGATACAATTTGCACGCCTGAAATATTGGCCGAAGGGTTGAAAAGATTGTCATAAGCGCGGCGGATGACCTTCCAAACGGTGTCCAGCTCCCTGCTATTACGCGGCAAGAACACGAGGACCCCATCAAGTTCCAGCTTGCCCCAACCGCGAGAGATGACCTGGTGTCTGGCCCACTGATCGAGGCCGCGAATCGCGATACCATCACGGGTAATGCTGCACAACATTGGAGCAGCACGGTCTTCTCGCAGGCGCTTTGCAGGGTTGCACTTCAGGTATATGTTGATCTGGCAGCGCGAGGCGTCGTCTTCACGGTCGACCTTTTCGATGCCGGGTAATTCGGCAATTCTGTCGATCAGTGCGAGCTTCACTTTGAGAACGTTCGGGGCTTTCTGGTCGGTACGGACTCTTTGTGACAGCTCAAATCGAGTGGATTTGTGTACTGTTGTTGGCATGCTCAAATTCCGCTGCAGATGGTTGTGGGACTTTTAGCGAAGTATCTGACAAAATGGTTCGATGTCAAGTAATTTTATATCAAAATAAATAAATTGAGCGACCGAATGAAAAGAGACGTAGTCGATGACATTCTCGACCAATGGTCGGATGAGCGTCCGGAGCTGGACGCGGCAAGCCTTGGGGTTGTTATCCGGATAATGTCCTTGAATCGGGCGTTTCAACGGCAAGCGACCGAAGCGCTGGGGCCCTTGGGTCTCGAGCTGTTCGAATACGATGTACTGTCGGCGCTTCGCCGGCAGGGACGTCCGTTCGCGCTACCGGCTACGGGCCTGGCGGCGGAAACCGGTTTGAGCAGCGGAGCCATGACAAATCGAATTGACAAGCTGGAAGCCAGGGGACTGGTTCAGAGACGCTCCGACAAAAGTGATCGACGAGCGGTCATAGTGTCGCTGACCCCGGCGGGCAGGCTCGCAATTGACGATGCAATCCAGGCGCGCCTCGATGCCGCCGATGACAGTTTGCAGGGCATCAGCCCTAAGGAGCGCAGTACCCTTGCCGCGCTTCTCAGAAAGGTAAAACTCACGACGAGCGGAAACCCTGAAAACCAGCCCTAGCCGAAGTTCGCCGTGATATCGGGAACAGTCACCTCAAAGGCACGAGCCTCGCCAGCCTGCAGAAGTGCATCGGCATTATGGTGCCGCGTGTCATCGTAAGCGACAGCATGCAACTCCAGGTTCAGCGCGTGAGACCGGCTCGAATCGCTGTTGCGCGCGGTCATTCGTGCGTCGAATCGCCCACGTGCAACGACTGAGCCTTCGAGGCTGGTGCTCGGGAGTAGAATTGCAAACGTGTCTATTGCGACACGGCCAATGACATCGGATTCGCGGAAACTCGTCTTCAGCAGGTGCGCAAGTTCGACAATGGCCGTGTCCCCGGCATACCGTCCATGTTGTTCTTCGATGTATCCGTGGTTTTCGAGCTGAAGCATTAGCAGAGTCATGGGCTCACGCCGCCGCTTGCACAGCGACACGAGGTGGTCAGCAACGGTGACGAACCCCCTGCGCGTCGAGAATCCGGTGGTCGGGTCTGTGGTGGCCTCATTCGCCGAGATCAGTTCTTCCTCCACCATGCGTGCAAGATCCGCCAATAGCTGACACTGCTCGTCGGTGACCTCCTTCGGCGTGTTGTCGATGAGACAAAGCGTTCCCACGCGGCTACCGTCAGGGGCTGACACAGGATGGCCTGCGTAAAAACGAATGTTCGGGTCGTTAGTCACCAGCGGATTGTCACTGAAGCGCGGGTCTACCGCCGCGTCCGGCACGATCAATGGCTCAGCATTGAGGATTGCATGGCCACAGAATGATATGTCTCTGGCCGTTTCTTCCGCATCGAGGCCCTGCCGCGATTTGAACCACTGGCGGTCCGCATCCACCAGGCTTACGAGCGCGATCTCTGTTGAGAACAGCTGCTTTGCCAGCCGCGTGACACGATCGAAGCGCTCCTCCGGCGGCGTGTCCAGGAGACGCAGGTTCCGAAGAGTCTGCAAGCGCTGACTTTCGTCGCTTGGGACGGGCGGTTTGATCATCACGGTATACCTTTACGAATCTCTGTGTATAAGGTTATCGGCCGGATTGAACATAACTTAACGGAGCGCCTAGAATTCTTCCCAATCGGAGTCCAGGTCACTGTTTGCGGCGCTGGCAGCTGAGAACGTCGCGTCGTTCTGTGAGGGCTGCACAGGCACTGCATCGGTAAGAATTGCCGTATGACCGGAAAATTTCTCGGCAACCTGCGTTTCCCCTGATGAGAAAAAAGTCACAACATTCGTGAGTTTCGTTGCCTGTTCTTCCGCAAGCTCACTCGCAGCCGATACCTCTTCAACCAAAGCAGCATTCTGTTGCGTCATTTCATCCATTTGGCCGACCGTCTGGTTGACCTGAGAAATACCAGTAGCCTGTTCCTGGCTTGCTGCGGAAATTTCAGCAACGACATCCGTGACTTTCTTGACACTTGCCACGATCGACTCGAGCGTATGTCCGGACTCATCAACGAGATCCGACCCTCGTTTGACCTTGGCGACGCTGTCCTCTATCAGGGCCTTGATTTCCTTCGCGGCTTCGGCGCTTCTTCCCGCAAGGTTGCGAACTTCGCTGGCAACTACCGCGAAACCGCGGCCTTGCTCGCCGGCCCGGGCTGCCTCGACAGCCGCGTTCAATGCAAGGAGGTTAGTCTGGAATGCGATCTCGTCAATGACGCCGATTATGTCGGCAATGCGGCGGCTCGCATCGTCAATGTCCTTCATCGCAGTGACAGCCTTGCCAACCACGTCACCACCCTTCTCGGCCTGTTTGCGGGTGCTGGCGGCGAGCTCGTTGGCATTCTTGGCATTCTCGGCGTTTTTCTGCACCGTACCGGTCATCTGATCCATTGCTGACGCGGTCTCTTCCAGGCTCGATGCCTGTTGCTCCGTGCGCTGGCTCAGGTTCATGTTGCCCTGCGTAATCTCCTTGAACGCAGTACTGACCGCCACCGATGAGTTTTGTATGCTCGCGACCACTTCGTTTAGACGGTTGACCGTGTTATTGGCATCGCGTTTGAGAATGTCAAACGAGCCGCGGTATTCATTATCGATTGTCTCATCAAGTGAGCCACGGGCCAGTGCGCTGAAAACGCGTACGGTGTCCGAAATAATCATATCGGCCAGGCCGACCAGTTCATTGACACTCTGCGCAAGGCGCAGTGAATGTCCGGTCTGGCATGCAACATCAACCCGGCCGCTCAGGTCACCCTGCAGGGCGTTGTTAATAATGGCCTCCATGTCACTTTCAAAGGCACGCTCCTCGGTGTGAAGCTCCCAAACGATAACGGCACCTGTGGTGTCGGAGCCCTCTTTCCTGAAAGGATCGATCTGGAGTTCGAAGTGCTGCGGCCCCAGTGTAACTTCAGCAGTATTGCGAGTTGTCAGGTCCAGGTTCGACAGGACATCGATGAGCTGGTCATTGTTGTGTCCGTCATCAAGATCGCAGACGTGCAGCATTTCCTGGAACGCTTCATTCTCAAACACAATCCTGCGGTCTGCGTCTGTCATTATGACAGCGACGTTCATATGGGCGACGAGGCAAGCCAGGCGGTCGAGCTCCTGCCGCTGGAGTCTTGCTTGTTCGTCGGCATCTGCCAGGTGAGACTCGAGTTGACTAATTGTCCCGTGCAGCTCGCGGTTCTCACGGATTGCAGATTGCTGCGACAAGTACGCTGTAAGACCTGCCAGCACCAGGGCCGATAAGCCTACCCAAGCTATGGCCGGCGCAGCGCCCGCGGCAACTACCATCAAGACGACTATCGCTACCGCGAGAATAAGTCCTGGGGTCAGAGCATGATTTAGTATTTTCATCGACTGGCCTGCGACCTTGAGGGGTCATCTACATCAAGCGCTACTCGAAAACCGAGCATTGTTGAGGCATGGGCTACTGGCGCCGCATTGCGGTACGCGGAACGCGACAACGGTGG
>Ga0316201_10004893_pt1 | contig 10204 bp, 8 predicted proteins | sample CS6wburrow_MG_FD_204516 | JGI IMG/M metagenome (GOLD analysis project Ga0316201, IMG submission 204516) | Coastal sediment microbial communities from Delaware Bay, Delaware, United States - CS-6 worm burrow | ecosystem: Environmental > Aquatic > Marine > Coastal > Sediment | place: USA: Delaware...
AAGCCACCACAACACACTGGGATCCCACCAAAACCTCAAACATGACCGGGACTTGCCCGCATCTCCGTGTTCACGGTTCGTCACCTCATATCACGTCAATGCAGATCGCCATGGCACCCTCAGGTCAACGCCCATTCGTAGCGCACGCCCGTGAGGTCTTCAGATTCTTGCCAGAGCCGCTGTGCGTCTCCAAGACTTCGAGAGGCTCTGCTGGATCGGACGGCGACGGGGGCGCCGCTCATTCCGTGGAGCCGACCCGGCCCGTAGTATTCGCCGCCGCGAACCTGCGGATCCACCGACGCCCGAAGTTGGGGAAGCGCACCACCGGCAGGGTCTTGTACGACGCGCCTCAAGACCGGTTCGAGCAGTCGCAGGACCAGCGTCTTTTCGATGTGCCTGCCTAGATTCGTCTGCGAGGCACCCGGATGGGCAGCGACGGAGATGCAGTCGATGCCGTGTTGCTCGAAGCGACGTTGGAGCTCATACGCGAAGAGAAGGTTCGCCAGCTTCGAACGGCCGTAGGCTTTCAGCGGCGTGTAGCCGCGACCGTCTCGAAAGAGCAGGTTGTCAAAGCTCATCGTTCCAGTGCGGTGCGCCGAGCTGCTGACCGTGACCACCCTCGACCTCGCGGTGCGCTTGAGCGCGCTGAGGAGTCGGCCGGTCAGGGCGAAATGCCCAAGATGATTGGTGCCCATCTGCGCTTCGAACCCGTCCCGGGTCACGCCATAGGGGGTGCCCATGATCCCGGCGTTGTTGAGCAGGACATCGAGGCGGCCTGAAGCCTCGTTGAATTCGCTTGCGAACGTTTCTATCGACGCCAAGTCCTGCAGATCCAGCTCCATCACGCGCACGTTGGCGTGCGGGACAGCCGCCACGATCTCTCGTTTCGCCACCTCGCCGCGCTCTGTCGAGCGGCAGGCCAGGATCACCTCCGCCTCGTTGCTGGCAAGCGCCTTCGCGGATTCGAAGCCCAGCCCGTCGTTGCCACCGGTGACGACAACTACCCTACCCCGCAGATTAGGGATGTCGTTCGCTGTCCACTCGGCCACTCTCCAGCCCTTCGTATGTGCGGCGCGAGGAGGGTTATTCCGCGGCGTCGTCCTGCAACACGTTCAGCGGTGCGTACTTGGTGGGAATGCAGTTCTTGCCCATTGGTCGCTCTTCCCCCAGCAGCTCCACTTGGATCCAACGACGGAAGGCGTTGACCTTTTCGAAGCCTTTGGGCACGTCCTCGTAGAAACGGTAGGGCGCCTTTTCGAAGAACGCGCGGCGATCTTGCGTATGCAGGTAATAGACCTGTGCGAACGTCCCCCAAGGATGGATTTGACTGATGAAGTCCCGGTAGCTCGGGATGGGGCTCCAACTACGCTTGTCCATGTACATGGTGAGCGTCCACTCTGTGACCTCGTCTTCGATCGGTGTGGTGCAGTGGATCATCAAGGCCTCGAACCCAGCGATATTGGCCTTGGTGATGTGGATGCCGAGCCCGTGAAAATCCGAGTCCATTTCCGTGACCGGGTTTTCCTTGAGGCGGAAGAACTTCTTCATGCGATCCGGAAGCTCAAAGACCATTCGGTTTCGGGTGCGAAAGCGGTGCTTGTGTTGGTACGGCAAGAGGTCCGACTTGTAGCGCTGCGATCCGTGGAGGATCATGAAGTGCTGATCGTCGATGATGTTCTCGTGCAGCGGGGCCATGTGTGTTGGCGTGATCGACCGCATCGTCGCCCGCCGTGGATAACGACTCACGTCTGGCAGGTCTAGTTCCCACGTGGGCACGCCCACGCCGTCTTCGCTCTTGGCATCGAACCAGAAGAAGATGAGCCCGTTGACCTCGGTCACGGGATGACAAGGAATGCACCTGCTCGGGTCGTTGCGGAATTCTGCGGGCCCCGATCGAGGTATGCCGTTCTCGAACGTATAGCCGTGGTACGCGCACTGAATACGACCGTCTTTGACCGACCCCAACGGCGCGAACATGCCGTCCATGTGCGTGCAGCGGTTGCTGTGAACGACGGGCTGCCCCTCCTTGTTGCGATAGGCGACGAGGTCGAGCCCGTTCAGCTTCTTGTGCACGATCTCGCCCTCAGCGAGGTCATCAGAGGGCACGAACAGATACCAGCCGGAGAAGTAGCGAGGGAAGTCGCCGTGCCTGCGTTCGTAGTCGCCCTTGGGTAGGAAGATCTGCGAGTCCTTGAGGACATTGTGCACGAAGAGCCGCGCGAGGAACTGCGCGAAAAATGCCTTGTTCTCAACGTCTTTGATTCTCATCAGCTCCTCCTCAACAGGTGGCCGGCCCCAAGACTAACGCATAAATGTCTGAGACTAACGATCGTTAGGCTAGAGGGGTCGGAGCTTTCGCGCAAGCCCTTTCCTAGCGCCTCGGCTCCCTGCCCGCGGAATCGCGGGGACCGGGCGACACCAACCCAACTGTTCCGTTGTGAACCCAACGAATTTCGCGTTTATTGCCGGTGTGAACGGAGATCCAACCCGCCAAAAGCTTCTGCACGAGGCCGCGCGCCACTTCGCAAGACACGGCTATGACGGAGCGTCTTTGCGGCGGATTTCCGAGGGGGTCGGGATTCGGGCGGCATCGATCTACAACCATTTCCCAGACGGGAAAGAAGAGCTGTACGAGCACATCATGTCGGCGATCGCCGAGATGCTGATGGACCGGATCGTCAATCGGTACGGGCGCAACGTCGGCCTGTCTGCAGAGGACGCGATCGTCCAACTAGGAGCGGCGTTCTGGGATTTCTGTGAGGAGCACCCCGACTACGCGACGCTCCTCATTCGAGAGATGTTCGACAATCGCGAGCCAGACGTCGGTGCGCTCATGGGTCGCGCGCCTGAGATTATCGAAGCAAGCCTCGGCTACATCGAAAACGCGCAAGCAAGTGGCGAGCTGCCAGAGTTCGACGCGGAAGCGTTCATCCTGTGGAGCGCGAGCTACCTGTTGAGTTACCACGGGGCCCCCGGGTTGCGGACTAATGTGCAGCGCAAGGCGTGGAGCAAGGAGCTCGCTCGGGACAACTTCATCACGATGCTGCGGAAGCTCTTGCAGACACCAGACTAGCCGTGCACCTCAAACGGACCCCGTGCCATTGCAGACTGGCTGAACAGGCATTAGTTTACAACTAACATTTGTTAGCTTCCAGAAAGGCCGCCCTTCTTTGCCCGCCACGACCGCAAACGAGCCACCGGCAAGCAAGACACGCCGTCCCGTCGAGCAACGTCGCCCGCCGCTCGTGAAGTCAGTGCCCTTCGTTGGCCCGGTCAGGCAGTTCCTCGGAGATGTTCTCCCGTTCCTCATGGAGAGTCGCGCCACCTATGGGGATGCGTTTCGCCTCCGCATGTTCAACCTCGAGATGACCTGCCTGCTCGGAGCAGAGGCCATCGAGCTGCTGGAAGCCGGCAGCCCTTTGCGGACGAGCAAGTCGATGCATGTGCTCGACGGGGAGCTCGGCAGTTGTCTCCCCAGCACCTTCGACGGCCCCCAGCACCGGATGTTCCGAAAAGCGCATCTCGAGTTCATGACCGCGAGCCTCGAGTCGAAGCGCCGGGAGGACATCCAGAGCCGACTTGCTGTGCACACCGCGGAATGGCGCGCCGGCGATGAGGTCGACGTGCTTCATGAAGCTCAGGCTCAAACCGTCGACGTCCTTTCGGTCGTCTTGAACGGCGAGCCCCTTCCCTTCAGCAAAAAAGACTTGGCGCTGATCGTGCACACTTTGATCTGGGCCACGTTCGGGCATGCGCCTTCGTGGGTCTTGCGGAATCCGCTTTACAGATCTGTCCAGAAACGGATGCGTTCGCACTTCTTGGATCTCGTCGGCCGGATTCGCACGAGCCCCGAGCGCGACGCGACGCTGGTAGGGCGCTACCTCGACCTGGAACCTCCCATCGGGCGGGAGCGCTGGGAGGATCGGGATCTCGTCGCCGTGCCTTACAGCGCCTACCTGGCCGGCTTCGATACCGTCGCGTCGGCCTCTTCATTTCTGCTTTACCAGCTTCTCACCCACCCGGAACACCTGGCTCGGGTGAGGCAAGAGCACGAGGAGCTCTCTCGCGAAACCCCCGGCCCTGTCGCTCCGACCAAACAGAAGTATCTCCGCGCAGCGTTCCTCGAGGCCGTGCGGCTAAACCCACCAGGGACTGCGGTCATTCGCGTCGCGGATCAGGACTTCGAGTTCGCCGGCTACACGATTCGCGAGGGTGACGAGGTTTTGGTCGTCATCGCGAGCGACCACCGCAACCCGGAGGTCTTTGAGCGTCCAAACGAGTTCGACCCGACGCGCTATTTTGCACCGCAGTCGGGCCCTCTCAAGCGACGGGTGTTGCCATTCGGCAGCGGCGCCCACCGCTGCACCGGCGCCGTGCTCGGCGAACTGGTAGCCGTCGAGATGGTTTCCTATTGGGTGAACAACTTTGACCTCCAGGTCGCACCACCCGGACGAGAAGTCCGTGCGGTGGCGCGCCCCTTCACGCAGCCCGAAGGCCTGCGCGTCAAGGTGCTCGCTCGCCGGTCCAAGGAGGAAGCGAATCATGACCTTGGGACATGAGCTTTACGGCAATGGGAATCACAAGGTTATCGTCACAAACGTTGCGGCGTCGATTCGGTCGTCTTGCCGATGTGTCCCGATGAACTTGATGAAAGTGATTTGGGGTCGCAACCGGGCGCGACGACCTTCGGGTTATGGGCCCGCAAGGTCGCGTTGTTGCGGCGTACTCAAGATCGAAAACCCAACGTTTTCGCGGGATCCGCGCATCGCGCACGCGACGAAGTGCGCTCCCCTGTGGGACCTCATGGCACCGTCAAGGCGCCGAGCCAAGAAGAAAGGCACTCAACGTGAACGCTAAGTGCCTGACTTCCTTAGTTGCGGGGACCCGCTACGCACAGCGTTGTCCGGTGGAGTTTGGGTTGCCGATGGAGGTGGCGATTGCGGCGTAGGTGGTCGAAGAACGCAATGGAATCTTGCTAAATCGGGGTCGGGCCGTTTCTGGCGGCGCTCCACGTACTGCTTTCGAGGACGTCTGGACACCTGCTCGGACACGGGATCCGATGCGACCGCGAAGTTTTTGCAGTTACTACGCATTGCTTGTCTCGGCCGTGGGACTTGCACCGTCGCCGGGACACCTTGGTTCGCGCGATTCAGTGGCGATTACGTGGAAAGGTGTCGATGGGGAGACCCTGCGAAAACCCAGTGAATCCGAGTTGCCGGAGCCCCGCGGACATGTGTCCCGGACTCGCGTGGCGAGGGCATGCTCCCGGCGCGCGTGCGTCGTGCCTGGGGAGCGCTACGCGTGGTTTGAGCGACCAGCGCTCGGGTGAGGTCCTCGCTGCCTCAAACAACGAGCTGGTCGGACACGACCGGTTGCTCGCCGCGTCAGAAGCGAGCGATGAATCGTCGCGCGCCACGCCTCTGTCGTTCTTCGAACGGCTATTAGGGAACAGCAGGCAGTTCGGGGACCGAGCCATTCGCGATGAGGTGGAGCCCGCTTGCAGCGTGACATCGCCACCCCTGGAGCATAGCGATTCGCAAAGATGTTGGGGCCACCGGTCTGAAACAGAGTCCAAATCGCGATCGCAGCGCCGTCCGGCGCCATCCCGATTCGTATGTCGTACGAGCCGTCGGCGCTGCCGTCATCGATGCGCTCCGCTTCGCTCCAACCGTTGCCAGAAGCATATCGCGATGCGACGACCTCGTACTCGTCGGCACTTCGTCTCCAGACCGCGAACGCGTTGCCTTGCGCATCCATCGCGACGTCTGGACCCGCCAACACCCCGTATTGCTCAAACCCTCGATCGATCAGCTCCGCCGGCCTCCAGCCACCGCTGAGCGTGAAGCGGCTACCCCAGATCGCGTCAGGTTGGTTCTCCATCCAGACAATCATCGCGCTTCCGTCGTTCGCCGTCGCGACTCGAGGAGGCGGAAACGAACTCACATGTCCCTCTCCTTGGGTCGGGACGCGCTCGGCGGTCTCCCACCCATTGTTGGGCGTGTAGCGGTTGGTCCAGATCTCGCCTTCCCACGTCGTCCACACGGCAAATCCGAAGCCACTCGCGTTGATCGCCAACTCTGTCGGCACGTCGTAGTTGACCGCCCCCACTGCATCGATGCGCTCGGGCGCTCCCTAGCTGTACTCGCCGGCCGTTCCGTTGCCGCCCGTGCACGCAGCAAAGCCAGCCGGTAGCACCAACATCAGAGCCGTCACGAATCTAGGCAAGCAATTCATCTCAGTCTCCTCGTGCGGGCATCGCCCGCTTCTCGTCGTCACACGTTTCCCATTCCGGAAGGTAGTCCGCGCCGCAGCTCTCGCAGGCACCGCCCTCGCCGATGCATTCCACGTAGTTGTTGCACCGTGCCCAGCACTGGAGGTTGTTGCAGCGTGAAAGGCACTCGTTGTCGGTGAGGCCCCCGCACACGGATACAGTGCCTCCAAGAAGCTGAGCATGCTTGATTCACCTCTGCTGGGCGTTCCTGTTGGACCCAGTTGCCGGCACCGGGAATGACGACTTCGGCGAGGAGGTCTGCGTAGAAAGCGTCCATTGCGTCCATCAGCCACGAGGGACGAACATGCGCTTGGAACTCCGCTCGGGCCCTTTGGGCCGGTGGAACCACTACGGCAACTCAAGTCGCTCGGACGATGTCAAAGTTGCGCTCAGCAAACGACCTCGAACGTGGCGAGGTCGATGGTGCAGCTCGCGGGGACGCCACCGAAGGTGCCTGAGATGCCCGCGGGGTCGGTGGAATAGTCGAGCGTGAAGTCAAACGGAATGGCATCGGCGGATCCGAGCTTGAAATCACCCGTGAAGCCAGCGGTGTCGCCTTCACCGAAGGTGATCCATCCGTTCTCGATCGTGTAACCGCTCCCATCGGCGGTGTAGCCGATCTGGACCGCGAAGGGCTCCGAGCCTTGTGTCGCCAGGTCGAGGTGGAGGTTGAAGTTGAAGATCTCGAAGCGACAGAGATTGGTGTACACCGGATTGAACTTGACGATCGTCATGCGCACGGTGTCGTTGTCGAGGCCAACCACGGAAAACTGCCCTTCGCCCACCAGAAGTTCGCCGACAAACATCTGCCATGGCACCGGTACGACCTGCGAGTTGAAGATGCCGTTGTCCAGGTTCCAGAAGGCGATGCACTCGTTAATACACAGGCCGTTCGTGCAGTCGTCATTAGCTTCGCATGGATCTCCAGCTTCGTCGCTAGCCTCGTCGCATACCTTGGTGTCGGGGTCCCTCGCAGCACAGCTCTCGATGAAGTCCGCCTGGATCAGCGTGTTGTTCGCATCCTCCACCTCAGGGACATCGTTTGCGTCCCAGGTAAAGCGCCTATAGACATCGGGGACCGTCTCGAGCTCTGACAGGCTGATGATTGGCGGCTTCTGTGAGGCGTCTCGATCAGCGATGGGCTTGTCGAGGAATCGAAGGATCGGATCAAGCGGCTCCAAGAATGCACGAAACACGACCTGATACGCGGATGCCACACACTGTGGTACGAGGACTTCGACTGCGCCGCTCGTTCCGCCGGTACCAGCGGTCCCGCCGGTGCCCCCAGCGCCTCCGCATTCGACCTTGTCGCAGCTATCGGGGAAGGCGATGTCGCTCAAGGTGTTGAGCAAATTCTCCCAAGTCGTCTCGCACTCGAAGCACTGCGAACCCTGCACCTCGATGGTCACCCTTCCCTCGGGCTCCGACTCAAACGTCGCGGTCGTGGTCGAGCCATCTCCTGGGAAAGGTCCTCCCTTGATTGCCGGACAGCCCCCGTCACCGATTTGGTCACCGCTGTGGAGTGCGAGGCCCCCCGAGTTGGGGATGCCCGACCCTGGGGGGAAGCCGATATTTGGCACGGGGGGGCTTGGAGGCACCGCGACGCTGTTCAAAGTGTAGACTCCAGCCTTCTCGACATCGAAGAAGAGACTGAGCACGCCACGGGGCTTGAAGACGGTGATCGCAGACTCCTCATCAATACACAGGCCGTTCGTGCAGTCGTCATCAGCGACGCATGGATCTCCAGCTTCGTCGCTAGCCTCGTCGCATACCTTGTCTCCGATGTCGATCGTCGTATCGATGTCAAAGCAGCCAAGTTGCAACTGTCGATCGCCTTCAGAGATCGTCACCGGGCCGCCATCTTCCCTTTGAGCTGCAAGCGTCATCACGATGGTCTCTGGTGCCGCAACGATGGGGTCGAAGTCGCCCGTCACGCTCACCACTCCGGTGAGCACGGTGTCGTTCGGCTCGCCCGCAATCGTAAACACCTCGAAATCAACGCTCCCCGGGAGGCCAGCAAAGCGGCCGTCCGCCGAGATCGGGTTGAAGGCGTCTGTGGCAGGCCCGACGCTGATGTTGCTCAGCACTAATTGGCCGTTCACGGCAGTGCTGGACAGTGGCGATCCAGTGCAGCCCTCGAATGTCACGGTCGCTTCGCTACCTTCGGCAGGAGGAATCTCGTCCAATTCGATTAGCGCAGTTCCGTCGTCACAGAGGGCGAGCCCAAATTGGAGCTGTTTGCGCTGCACCTCGGAAGACGCGGTGGCCGTCTCGTCGACGAGCGCTTGGAATATCGTTGGCATGGTGGCTGCGAGGCGGCTGCCGAACGCGACTGCGATCGCCGCACCTCCGTTCGCTGGCAGCGCGGTGTCGCTGTCGAAGCTCAATGCTTGCTGGCCATCACCTCCGCCGCCGTCGCTGCCGCAGCCCTGATACATGATCATCCCAGCGGCAAGTGCCGCCAGCGCACCCAATAGCACCTTGCGCAACATGTCAGCCTCCTTGCTTCGTCAAAGCGACGCAAGGGGTATGCCAAGCTGCCAAACCTTCAAATCTTGGGCCTACGCGCTTGCTAGCGATGGTTCTCGGGAGCGGGACTGGCGCAATCCGGGCGCGGAATCGCGAGCGAACGCAAAATTTTCGCATTCTTCTAGAGCATAGATGAGATGAAGCGGCTGGCCGCCACGACGTGGTGCCAAGATGCCCAACACACAATAAACGTGGGCCAGCTCCGCGGCGGGCGAGATGCTCATCGCCGACCCGCACGCCAATGGAATGCCGAAGATGAATCGGTCCGGCTTTACCGGAGGCTCCCAATGTTGAGAGGATGGAGCCATGGGAAAGCGAAGCAGGTATCCAGTCGAGGTCCGAGAGCGGGCGGTGCGGCTGGTGATGGACAACGAGGGTGGGCACGACACGCAGTGGTCGGCGATCACGTCGGTAGCCGCCAAGATCGGGTGCACGGCGGAGACGCTCCGCAAATGGGTGCGGCAAGCGGAGCGGGATGCGGGCAAGCGGCCGGGGCTCAGCACCGAGGAGCGTGAGCGACTCAAGGAGCTCGAGCGCGAGAATCGGGAGCTCAAGCGAGCGAACGAGATCTTACGCAAGGCGTCGGCGTTTTTCGCTCAGGCGGAGCTCGACCGCCGACCGAAGTGATGGTCGATTTCATCGACAAGCATCGAGATGAGTACGGGGTCGAGCCGATCTGCGCCGTGTTGCCGATCGCCCCGTCGACCTACTACGCGCACCGTGCGTGCCGGCTCGACCCCGAGCGCCGCTGCGCCCGGGCCAAACGCGACGAGGCGCTGTGCGTCGAGGTTCGGCGCGTGCACCAGGAGAGCCTCGGCGGCGTCTACGGCGTCAAGAAGGTGTGGCGCCAGCTTCTTCGCGAAGGCATCCGGGTCGCGCGATGCACCGTCCGGCGATTGATGCGGCAGATGGGCCTTGTCGGCACGACACGGGGCCGTGCATTCAAGGTGACCACAGTCCCGGACGAATCCTTAGTCCGTCCATCCGACCTCGTGCAGCGTGCGTTCGTGGCGAGTCGACCGAACGAGTTGTGGGTGGCGGACATCACGTACGTGGCGACGTGGGTCGGCTTTGCCTACGTCGCCTTCGTCGTCGATGTATTCTCGCGTGCCATCGTCGGCTGGCGCGTGTCGAGCTCGCTTCGAAGCGACTTGGCGCTCGATGCGCTCGAACAAGCCCTGCACCAGCGCTCGCCAAGCGAAGCCTTGGTGCACCATAGCGATCGCGGATCGCAATACCTGTCCATTCGCTACACTGACCGTCTGCTCGATGCGGGTATCGAACCGTCCGTCGGAAGCGTCGGTGATTCGTATGACAACGCCATGGCCGAATCGGTCATCGGCCTCTACAAGACCGAAGTCATCCGGCGCCAAGGCCCCTGGCGCAGCATCGAGTCGGTCGAAT
>Ga0316201_10004894_pt1 | contig 10204 bp, 6 predicted proteins | sample CS6wburrow_MG_FD_204516 | JGI IMG/M metagenome (GOLD analysis project Ga0316201, IMG submission 204516) | Coastal sediment microbial communities from Delaware Bay, Delaware, United States - CS-6 worm burrow | ecosystem: Environmental > Aquatic > Marine > Coastal > Sediment | place: USA: Delaware...
ATCCACCGCGAATCGTCGAGGCGCCATTATACGAAGGGAGTCAGGGAGCAGGCCAGGTTTTTGCCATTTGCAGACAAAAGCTTCAGGGGTCAGGTCTTTGATTTTTAATGCCGATCGCCATTCAGCGCCATCGTTATTATAAACCTGACGACCTGGCCCCTGGAATTCCTTAATTTCGCTTCGCCCGGGCTAATCGTCCGAATCGCCTTTCTTACCCTTGCAGGCGAACGTGCCGGTGCCGGCGTAGAACTGTTCGAAGATCGCTTTTTCCGGCCCGAAGGGCATGAACTTCGAACCCCGGTCGCGCAGCTTGCTGAAATCGGTCGCCCTGACCTTGCGCAGATCCTTGATGCGAGTATGCCCGCCGGCGATGCCGAGCGTACCGATGATGCTCGGTGAGTAAACCGTGCCGGTGTTGGCCAGTTCCTCGACGATCATCTCGATCGTGCCGTTGCCGTGGATCGCGATCTGCAACGTGTTGCCCTCGGTGGTGCCGAACGACGGGACGCCCACGTAGGTGACTACGACACGATCCTCGGCGTCGTCGTAATAGGCGAACACGCTATTGGCCGGGGCGGCCAGGTTCTTCATCAGCGCACCGATCTGGAACTGCGCGCCGAGCAGCAGGTGCCCCTTCATGTACCACGGCGAGCCGTTGTCGTCGATGGCGCCGATATCCGAGGTGGTGCGCGTGGTGATGGTGCCATTCTCGGCGAGAAACAGGTTTTCGACCGGGGCGGCCATGCCGGGCACGGGGAAGGAAAAGCCCGGATACTGGAGATAGGCCACGCCGTCGCCGGAAACATCGATCGCATCACCCGTGGGATAGAATTCGGCGCCGGAGGTGAGGCTCACCTCGTAGCCCCAGTCACCGGCCGGGACGAAGGTCAGCCGGTCGCCCGGCAGCAGGTCCATCGGCCGCGGCTTTTCCTTGAAGCAGCCGATGTCGACCCTTGCCAGCGGGTTTTTCCTGTCGCCTTTTTTCGATTTTTTCAGATACTGCTTGTACTTACTATCGCGTTTCAGGTGCTTGTTGAAAAACGACACCGCGTAGTAATTGGTGGTGCGTGTGATTTCCGCGACCGAGGCCTCCGGCTTCAGCGGCATCGACGGCAATAATTCGTCGCGCACCGAGAGTATGTCGGGGTTGCCGAACAGCACGTCGACCAGCACTTCGTCGCTGAGGTTGTCGAAGGTAGACGCCTCGCAATAATCGTAAACGCCGGAATTGCGCGTGCCGGTATAGATCCAGTAAAAGGTCGAGGTGAAACCGTAGTTTGCGAGATCGGAGGAGTCGAGCGAGGCGGGGTCGAAAAACAGCGTCGGGAAAACATCCGGGTTGACCGCTTCCATCGAGCTCTGGAAATCCTGGCACCAGCTGGTCTGGTAGCCGCCGACATGGTGGTTGAAGTCGGCGATGTCGACATGATACTTGTCTCGGGTGCCGGTGAAGGCGTTGAACTTGTCGTAAACGATGCCGGTGTCGTTGCCGAGAAACATCAGCGGCACCTTTGCGTTGGCGTAGTCGTCGTCGTTCAGCAGCAGACCGTAGTTGCTGCCGCCGCCCATCAATGCCGCCTTGATGCGGCGGTCGGCCGGGTGGCTCTGCGCGCTGATGCCGGCGACGCTGGCGAGGCTGGTCATGCCGCCGAGCGAGAAACCGAGCACGCCGATGGCCTTTTCGTCGACGCGGTTGGTGAACGGGATACCGGTCGCCTGGTCGAGCAGGCCATCGAGCACCGCGTCGATGATGAAGCTGACATCCTTGCTGCGCTGCAGGATAGTGCCGTTGGCGGTCAGCGTGGGGTTGTCGCCGACCGGCTGGCCGAGAAAACCGTTGAACAGGCTCGCCTGGTACTGCGCGTCGCTATTGCCGGTGTGTTCGATCGAGGCGATGACGTAGCCATGGCTCGCGAGCAGTTCCAGCGTGTCGGGCATGTTCTTGGCCGACGCCACGAGGTTGCCGTGCGAGGCCACCAGCAGCGGGAACTTGCCTTTCCTCGCGAGCGGCGCGCCCTCGGCGATGGTATTGGTAGACAGGCTGCCGTCCCAGGTCATTGCCGGCAGATCGGGCAGTTCCGGGTAAACGGCCCGGCCCGGATTCTCGTTGTACAGCGGGTTATTCCAGTCGTAAAGGATGCGCGCACCGGTTTTGACATCGGTCGGGTACCAGATGTCGAGATACAGGTAGCGCCCCATGGACTCTGCCGGCTCGGAGCCGTCGACGTTGCGCGAGGGATCGGTCAGGATGACGGTCGTATGACCGATCGCGTAGGGGCCTTTCTGGTCCGGCGCATCGTGTTTCTTGTTTTTGGCGAACGCCGTCTGGCTGCCTAGCAGCAAGGCGCAGAGCAATAAAGCCTTGATCAGGACAGCAGCATTGCGGCCTGCACTCGATAAGTTGTTCATGATTCCTCCTTCGTGTGGTTATGTCGCGCGGTCACCGCTGAATCGTTCTGCGGGTGTCCTGCGCGGTTGCTTCGCGCCTTGTTATTAGAGATGAAAGGCTATTGTCCAATTGCGACAACAGTATGACGTTTTCTATTCTCGGTCCTTCCCGTCCGGGGTGTCAAGTTGGCAGCATTACGCTGCGGGTGTTTATTCGAAATCCGGGGACACAATGCTTATTTTCTCCTTTCTCCATTCGGAAATAGGTATTACGTCGCCGGACCACTTCAAACTGCGACCAGGTTTCCAGTGCTGGATAGGGGGCGACCAGTCGCCTACCACTAATCAAGTGTACTGTCCCCCGAATTCGGGAAGCGTCCAGTTAAGCGCTTCGTGTATATCGCTTAATGGGCCACGAGTGTAAACCAGTTTACGGTTTCAACCATTAGCTGGCTGGTGCTGAACCAAACCGGTAACTGGGTGACACTCGGCTATCTCTGCATTTGCTATAAAAGCGGCATTATCCGCCGGATAGAACCGAATTACAGCGAAATTCAGGGGAAGAATAAATGTTCAGAAAAGAGATACTCGCAACACCAGCCCGTTTTGTAATCTTCATGGCTTTTGCTTTTACGCTTGCCGCCTGTGGAGGCGGAGGAGGCAGCAGTAGCAGCACTGGCTCGGGTAAGCAAGTGGCGGCGCGGTTACTGGGAGCCGACACTGGTCAAGGTCTGTATGAAATCGACAACGATGACGCGAGTGCCCGGCGCCTGTCTGGTATCGGTCTGGATGGATTTTCCAGCGTTGAAGGCCTGGCGTTCGATACCAATAGCGGTGTGATATACGGCGCGGACTCGAACACTAACCAGCTAATCACTATCGACCCGGCTACTGGATCGAGCATTGCGATAGGTCCGCTGGGATTTGACGTAATCGATGCCCTCGCATTCGATATCAACAGTGGGACGTTATACGGGGCCCATTTTGGTCAGCTAATCACTATCGATCCGGCCACCGGAGCCGGTACCCTGGTCGGGTCTTCGGGCTTCAATCAGATCGAAGGCCTGGCGTTCGACCCCAACACCAACACGCTTTACGGCGCAGACGGCGGCAGCGACGAGCTAATTACCATCGATCCATTAACCGGATTGGGCACCTCGGTGGGAGCCCTGGGTTTCGACGAAATCCGCGGGCTCGCTTTCGATGCCAACCTCAATACGCTCTATGGAGTAGACGGTGATACCGACGTGTTAGTTGCTATCAATACCTCTACTGGTTCAGCTAGTGCTGTCGGTGCGCTGGGTTTTGGGTTTGTTTCAGGTCTTGCCTTCGATAACGGCAGCAATACGCTCTTCGGTTCGGACACGGCATCACTGAACCTGATCGACATAAATACGAGCACGGGCGGCGGCAGCATTATTCGACCCCTGGGTTTTCAAAATCTGGAGGGATTGGCGTACGACTCCGGCAGGCAGCTCCTTTACGGTACGACGCTAGCGGGGCAGTTCCTCATCATCGATCCACTGACCGGTATCGGCACGGTGATACAGGACCAGGGATTTTCGGATATCGCAGGCCTGGCCTTCGACAACAGTAGCAAGATTCTTTACGGTTCCAATATCGCCAGCGACGAGTTGATCACGATAAACCGTTTCACTGGGGTTACGGCTACCGTTGGAGCATTAGGCTTTGACCGTGTCGAGGGGCTCGCCTTCGACCCCCGAACCCTGATGTTATATGGCGCGGATACCATAAGCGATGAATTCATCATCATCGACCCGGCCACCGGTGCAGGCACCCTGGTGGGACCCCTGGTCGATGTTGAGGGATTCGCTTTCGATCCGCGCACCCAGATACTTTATGGCGCCGACGCAACAAACGATGAGCTCGTCAGTATTGATCGGGCCTCCGGCATCGCCACGGTGATCGGTAAAACTGGCTTTAGCGCCATGCGCGGCCTGGCCTACGATGCCCGCAACGATACTCTGTTCGGCAGCGACATATCGGTGGAGCACGTGATTACCATCGATACCACTACTGGCGCCGGTTCCACCGTGGGAGCGCTGGGATTTTATGTCGAAGGCCTCGCTTATGATGCCAATAGCGACACGCTATTCGGCGCCGAAACCAGCAAGGACGTGCTAGTCATCATCGACCCGGTCAGCGGAGAAGGCACCATGGTTGGCGAGTTTGGAATCAGTGAAATCAGGAGCCTGGCTTTCGATAACAACAGCAACATTCTCTATGGTGCAGATACCACTAGCGACGAGCTGATTACTATCGATCCCGCTACGGGTGTCGGCACAATGGTAGGCGCGCTGGGCTTCAGTCAGGTCGAGGGGCTTGCTTTTGACAGCAATAGCAAGATCCTTTACGGCACGGACAGCCAGGCCGATGTGCTGATCATCATCGATCCGGTAAACGGAGCCGGTACGCTTGTGGGCCCACTGGGATTTGGCAGTGTCAAAGGCCTCGCCTTTGATGCCAACATCGACACGCTCTACGGCACGGACACCGATACCAACCAGTTGATCATCATCGATCCGGTCACTGGTGCAGGCACCGCGGTTGGCGACACCAGAACAAAGATCAGGGGATTGGCCACCTACGATTAATCCTGGAGGATTCGAGACTTCCCTGAAGGCGGGTCTGCTACGGGAACGTCCCCTGACGGCCGAAAACATTGCTGAATCAACCTAAACCCCAAGTTTGAAGCAGTCAAGAATGATTCCGAAAACACGATCAAGGTCAACAGGATGGTCGCATCGTGAATGCTGTAGATGACGATTCGCGGTGGCGGCATGTACAATGATGCCGCATTGGAAAAACGGGTATTGCCGGATCATTGCCCAAAAAATGGTGTACAGCATGAAGCGTAAAGTACGGTATTCAGACGAAATCGAGGAAATGATTGCCGCTGCGAACTACTTTCGCGTCGCGCAGAGGCAGCTGATTGTCAAACGCGGCGAAGTGCCAACCGAGATATTTTTCATTGTCAGTGGCTCGGTCGCGGTAATGGTGGAAAACGAAGACGGGAATGAATTAATCATTTCCTATCTCGGTCCAGGGGAATTCTTTGGCGAGCTCGGATTGTTCGACGAATCCGCCCGCCGCAGCGCCTGGATCAGCGCCCGCAGCGAATGCGAGCTGGTGCGAATGGAGTATCAGCGATTCAAGGCAAGACTACAGGAACAGCCAGAGTTGTTGATGCAACTATCCGGTCAGCTTGCCCGAAGGCTACGACAGACTAGTGAAAAACTGGGCGATCTTGCGTTTCTCGATGTAACCGGCCGCGTGGCCAGCACTTTATTACAATTATGCGGTGACTCGCAGGCTATCACTCATCCCGATGGCATGTTACTGCGCCTCAGCCGAACCGAACTGGGAAACCTGGTCAACTGTACCCGCCAAATGGTTTCCCGGGTATTAAACATGCTAGAGAGCCAGGGACTGATCAAGGTCGAAGGCAAAAGTATTATAGTTTATGTCACAGGTTCCGACCGGATCGAGGGTGAGAGTGTGGACCGGCATACGGGGCCGGCCTTTAAACCAGCCGCGCCGTTTAAGCTGGAGACCAGGTAAGCGCAGCGAGCGCCTGTCAGACCGGATTTCACCGAAGACGGGCACAGCACTTATGCTGCTTAAACTCGATACGGATCGGGGTGCTGCGGTACTCAATCATCGGGTTATCGATTCTACATATATAGGGGACAGGCCACGCTTACTTTGGTTGGTTGAAAGCAATCGGTTAGTCTGCCCACTAATCCCTTTTCGCTCAATGCTTTGTTGGAGGTAACGCCATCAATACCATCAGTATTCTGGGCAGCGGCTGGCTCGGGCTGCCGTTGGCCGAGCGTTTCGTGAGGCAGGGTTACCGGCTCAAAATATCGACCACGTCCCCGGATCGTCTGCCGACGCTCGCGGCATTGCCAGGCGAAGCCTGCATCGTCGATATCGGAAAATCCCTGGACGATATCGATGCGTTTCTGCAGTCGGACACGCTGATCGTCAACATCACCTCGAAGGACATCGATGGATTCGAGCGCCTGGTGCAGAAAATTGAAGCATCCGGGATCCAGGCGGTTCTGTTCGTGAGTTCCACGTCGGTGTATCCGGACAACTGCAAAGTCGTTACCGAGGCGATGGGTGAGGAGTCACCGGATCATCCGCTGGTCGTCATCGAAAACCTGTTCTGGCAAAGCGCGCAATTTCGGACGACCATTGTCCGTTTTGCCGGGCTGATCGGCGGCAGTCGCCACCCGGGCCGGTTTTTTCGTGGCGGCAAGATGGTCAAGAACCCGGAGGCAAACGTCAACCTGATCCATCGCGACGACTGCATCAACATACTCGATCGAATCGTCGCCAACGACCTCTGGGGCGAAACCTTCAACGCCTGTGCCGATTCGCACCCGAGCAAGCGGGAATTTTATACCCAGGCCGCAAAAATGGCGGGAGCGCCGATACCGGATTTCGAGCACAGCGACGATCGTGCTTTCAAGATCATCGACAACCGCAAGCTGAAACGGGTACTTGGCTACGAACTCCTGCACCCGGACCTGATGGCTATTCGATTCGACGAAAACAGTATAGAAAAGGACGGAGGAACTAAAAAATAATCCCTCCGCTCCTTTAAATTGGATTCTTATACTTAACCATTATGTAAGCTCGCGGTATTCCGGATATTCCATGGCCGTCAGCACGAATTGCTTGAGCTTGAATAGGGTAAGAGAATTTCCGTGGGTTGCTAGCTGAAAAACCGTAGTTTGGAAGCACAACATCAGACAGGAAAAAATATGAATCTTTCAAAGTCACAGTACATGAAAGGGCTGCAATGCCCCTACAAGAATATTCCCTTTCAGTACTCTCTTCACGTCCTGCACGAAAATGGTGGGCTCGAACACAGGGAGTTTCTGGCGGATGAAACTGAAGACCCCAGGCTCAGGCTGACACAGCAACTACTCGACGAGGTTACCGCTGGAGGAACCATCTTCGCGTTTCACCAGTCGTTTGAATTCGCTGTGATCAGAAGTCTGGCCAATCACTTCGATCAATATTCTGTGCAGCTAGTGGCGTTAATCGACAGGTTAATGGATATAGAAATTCCGTTTAAGAATTTGATGTATTACCATCCCGATCTCCACGGCAGCTTTTCCATCAAGGCTGTCCTGCCCGCACTTTTTCCTGGTGACCCCGAGCTGGATTATAAAAAGCTGGAAATCCAGAGCGGTGATGTCGCAATGGATTTCTTCCCCCATCTACATGAAGTTGATGACCCTGACGAGAAAGAATCTATTCGCAAATCACTACTTGCCTATTGCCGCCTCGACACTTTGGCTATGGTCAAGATTTGGGGGAAGCTCAAGGGGATTGCCGTAACAGCAAAGAACTGATTTTTGACAGGGCCGTTTCAATAAAAAGAGGGAAGAGGGATTATAAAATGTTCCCTCAGTCCCCGTTAAATTCGCTGGAGTGACTTGTTGGCCTTCAAACACCACCGCCCATCTTGTTTTACCTCTCATGGTTAGGGTGCGTTTTTTTTCATAAAAGGTGTCGGTATACTCGAGCCTTATCAGTTTGGCATTATTTGTGATCGGGCTGACCTTCGAACCTGTGGCTAGAGAGGTAAATAGTGTCCGAAATTTCTCCAAAAGAATTGCTGGCCACTCACCAGGGAATGCTAATCGATGGGCTTACCCAGGTGTTTGGCGAGTTCAACCAGGAAATGCTGAAACATCTGCTGCCACGCGTCGAGTGGATAGAGATGGCTGGAGGAGAAGTTCTGTTTCGCCAGGGAGACTCCGACAAGACACTGTATTTCGTGGTTAGCGGGCGGCTGCATGCAACCAGCGATAACGAATTAACCGGTCGTTCGGTACTGGGTGAAATCACGCGCGGTGAATCGGTGGGTGAAATGGCCTACTTCAGCAATGAACCGCGAACGGCGACGGTAACAGCGATTCGCGATACGATGCTGGCTAGTTTTTCGGAGGATGTCTTCCGTGAACTCATGATTGCCTATCCACTGGTCTCGCTGAATATGACGCGCCAGGTAATCGATCGTCTGAAGCAGGTCAATATTGGTCGCAAGCCAGTATCGAAGCCAGTGATCATTGGTGTGCTTGCTGTCACTGCCAATGTCGATCGCCGGGGCTTTGCGCAGTCGCTGGCCGAACGGCTGGGGATTTACGGAAAGACAATGGTCATCAATTCCGCATTGATGGACGAACGTCTCGGCCTGACCGGTGCGTCGCAGGCGTCGCGCACCGATTACGAACGCTCCCGCAGAGTTACCGTCGAACTGGACAAGATCGAGGCCTATAACAGGTTCGTTTTGTTAGTCGCTGATGACGAGCGAACCGAGTGGACGAAACGCTGCATACGTCATTGCGATGAATTATTGCTGGTTGCAGATGCAGATCAGCCGGCGCAGTTACACCCCAACGAAGTCGATGTGCACACCGTGACCGAGGCGCAGAAAATTCGGGCTCAGCTTGTATTGCTGCATCCCGACGACAGGCGCTCACCGACCGGCACCCACCGTTGGCTTGCCGAGCGGGAGCTAACCGGGCATGTCCATCTACGACCTGGGCTCGATCGTGACTGGCATCGGCTGGGCCGCATCATCAGCCGCAACACCGTGGGGCTGGCCTTGTCAGGCGGCGGCGCCAGGGGGTTCGCCCATCTGGGTGTAATGCGGGCGCTGGAGCAGGCAGGTATTGTCATCGATCAGACCGCGGGAACCAGTATCGGTGCCGTAATGGCGGCTTACGCCTCGATGGACATGCCGATTGACGATGTCGTCGATGCCGCACGTATCGCTTTTAAACGAGGGCCTACGGGTGATTTCAATATCATACCGGTCATTTCACTCATCGCCGGCGGGCGTTTACGACACACGATTGACACCGCCATTGTCGATAGCCGGGGGCAACATATCGACATTGAAGATCTATGGAAATCCTATTACTGCGTAACCAGTAATTTCTCCAGCGCCTCCGAGGCGGTACATAGTCGAGGTCACCTGGCAAAAACCATTCGCGCCAGCGTTTCAATTCCCGGCGTGCTTCCCCCGGTTATGATAGGCGGCGAATTGCATATCGATGGCGGCACTTTCAACAATTTCCCCACCGATGTAATGCAGCGCGCCGGGGCCTCTCGCATCATCGGCGTCAATCTTTTGCGTGAGCGTGGTCAGACCTACGAGCTGGACGAAGTGCCCGGCTCGTTTGAATTGATGCGCGACAAGCTTCGCGGCAAGCGGAAAAAATTCAAGTTACCTTCACTATCCAGCTTGCTGCTCAATACCAGCCTGATGGCCAGCTACGCGCGACATCAACAGTCACTGGCCCTCGTAGACCTGCAGTTTGCACCCGTTGTTTACAAATTCGGTATGTTGGATTGGTCAAGGTTCGATCAGATTATCGAGGTTGGCTATGCTCATGCGATGGAGCAACTCGAGCAGCTGGGCGAGGAAGGCATTGCAGCGTACCGTTCTCCGTAATATTTGCGTGGCCAAAAAACGCTTGTGATCTGATTTACTCGACTAAGTTCAACGCGTGATACTTTTGTGATTTTTTTGCGCAATACTCCGTTTTCGTTCGAATTGCCCGAATCGATGGATGAAGAAACAACCCGGGCGATGACGAGTATGCTAACGGTTTTGTTTTTGCGGTATCGGGATATGACCGCAACGAAGCCAGCAATTGATCAGAGAGGATTTATTGATTATGAGAACTGCAAAAAAAACCACGGGCGCCGCGATTGCGGTTGCCGCCGCCGCCTTGCTGGCGAGCGCGCCGATGTCGGTCAGCGCGGC
>Ga0316201_10004895_pt1 | contig 10204 bp, 3 predicted proteins | sample CS6wburrow_MG_FD_204516 | JGI IMG/M metagenome (GOLD analysis project Ga0316201, IMG submission 204516) | Coastal sediment microbial communities from Delaware Bay, Delaware, United States - CS-6 worm burrow | ecosystem: Environmental > Aquatic > Marine > Coastal > Sediment | place: USA: Delaware...
AGTATTTTGCCAGGGCAGCTCTCCAGACCATTTGTCCAGTTGGACACTATCAACAAAAAAGCGAAGAAAATCGTAGGATGCTTCAGAGGAAACCCTGTAATCGAAACACACTGAATCTGCCTGTCCGACCATGATTTCTATTGAAAGCGACGAACTTGCATTATGGTTTATGCTGCCTGAACGGAACGAATATGGAGATCCACTGTAGCTAATCGAATCAGCACGCCATCCATTTTCCGAATTCATCCAGTTGAAGGTGGATAGATCAGCGGAGGAGAAGTCCTCAAAATGTCGCCCTATTACCAGGCTTATACTATCTTTTAGCATATAGTGACCACTGCTAGCATCGAGGGGTACTTGATATACGAGGCCTTTTATTAGCTCGTCTGCTACCACCGCGGTAGGATTCAGCGTTGCTGCATTTTTACTGCTAATTCCTTTTTGTTGAAATGGTGAAAAGGAGCTGAAAATGGTATCGGTTTCCAAATCAGCCAGTATTTGTATGCTGTCTGAATCGTAGGATCCGGTATTACTTAGATTCCATATAAACCTTATTTTTTCTCCTTCTTCGATGATTCCGTTTCCGTTTCCATAGCTTCTGTCTTCCCAGTCAAGCTCAGTACTAACAAGCACAGGAGAGTGAATCTTTTCAAGCAGGAATATATCATTACTCTGACCTCCGGACTCCCTTGCAATTTTCAATGTAAATGGATTTAAATCTTTATATACCGGGTCCAGTTGTATATCGAATGCCTGCAAAATTTTCAAGCTATCCCCGGGAGCAATGGATGTGAACTCAATCATTGAATCTAAAATTTCAACAAAAGGCTCGATGCATGAAAGTTCTAAATTCCCTTCCGGAACTGCATTTGTTCCCCTGTTTACAAGCAGCAGTTCCAGTGAAAACCGTTCACCCGGACTGAGAATTTCATCTTCCTTAACGGATTCCAGCTTCAATTCATAGTCCAGTATTTCCAGGAAACCTGTCTCCGTTTCTCCCCAGACAACTGAATCAATGTGTGGCTGACGCTTATCTCCGCTCACAACAATTTGCAAAGCTTGTCCTGCAGATCCCTCTGGAAGAATAAATTGAACCTGACCGGAAGCATTCGCATGTTTTGCATTTATTAGTTCTCCATCCGAAGATAAGGCAACATAATCATAGGATGAGGCGGTCAGATTCAGCACAGTGGCCGATGCTGGAAGTATGCGCGGAAAGTATACAGGCGCATCCTCGGGCACCTTAAACCACGGAACAAGACTTGGATCTCCCATCAACTGGTATATTTCCCAATAGTATTTCTTCTTGGTGCTTGTACTTTGCTGGACGGTCATATTTCCGGCATAAATCATTTCACCCATGCTGGGCGACCAGTCCTCCGGATCTTCGGCACCTTGATGAAATACTTTATCGTAGTAACCAAAGGAAGTTTCTTCATAAAGGGGCGTGGATACGAATGGGCCCACTCCTACTGCCCAATAATAATCTTCATCCCAGTAAGAATCATTTGTACAACCGATGTATCCGACTGCTCCACGGTCCTTGACTTTAACAACAGATTCCGCAAAACAATCCCTGCCAGACAGATTAAACTGGTTGGTACTGCAACCGTTGCCGATCATTAACCCAAACCTGGAAGTATTTTTTAATGTATCGACATGATGTTGTCTGAAGGCCGGATCAAGCCATCCATAATACTCACCATGGCCGGTATAATTTACCAATGCTGCTCCTTGTGAAATATCATTCAGAATAGTCAGATCCTGGCTGGAAGCTTCCGGATGGAGATATACATTTGCATCAATTCCGTTGCTTTGGTTAAAATAATATTGAGCGGCATAGTTAATCTGCCCGTTCCCATGAACAGCAGCATATATGCCATCATAACCGGCGATAAGTATTGTCCTGTTAAGAAATGAAGGATCCGGAAATTCAAATTTCTCATACATCAGGATTTTATCAATTACATCGGCCAGTTCTTGTTCGGTCTTCACGGATATGCGTCCATGAAACATTTCCGGCAGGTAATCCTCCGGGCCATCAAACGTTGTATAATACAAATCTGTTATCTGGCCACTTGGCTGCGAAAGGGGTACATGCTCCACATCCCCTACAATAAGCAAATAGCTTGGAGGTGCGAATCCTTCAGGTGGATCTGTATATTGCTCATGCATGTATTCTCTGATGTCTGTATAAGTCTCCCCCACTTCCGGATCACTGGTATAGGCTTCAATGATCCTGAAACCCTTTTGTTTTTTCCAGTCAATTAAAGATTGAAGAGTATCACGAAATAGTGTATCGGAAAGTATGAGCATTGTAATGGGTTGCTCTTCTATCAATCTTTTTAATTCTCCCCCTTTTTTCCGTAGGGCAACATCCTTGAATAGCTTTTGAAATGTTGAGCCAATATCATCCCGGTTCCCGGCAATTTCCTGACCGGGAAAGTGTATCTTGAATTCTGCATTGTAAAAAACGGTAAGCAGGTTTTCACCTGGATTATATCTGAAGGGTGTAAATTGAAGATTTCCCAGAGATACTTCCCTCATTTTACCTTCATAATTCAGCCGCATCAAAGGCTCGCCGTAATGCGTCCCTGAAATGTCTTCAGCAGTATATCCCCTATGGAAGACTGAAATTTGGGAACCATCTTTTTGAGCAGAGACCTGTGTAGGGAATATTTTCATACCAGGAAATCTTTCTTCAATATTTATCTGAATGGAATCCAGGGTCACAATTTCAATTGAATAAACAGGATCTTCAGGCAATTCGATTAGCCTTGAGAGCACAGGAAGCTCTGGTGGTCCCGGGATACCAGGTTTGAATGCACCGGGAAGACGGATACGAATATAGGATTGATTATCCTCACTTACTTCTTCCAAGCTAAGCATGGGAAAGCTGATCTTTCCCGTGATCATCTGCTCTGTTACTGTAAGGGAAAAATCCCTTTCCGCAGCCCCCAAAGAATACTTGATCTTTTCCTGTCCATGCAGCTGCATATGGCTCAGCATCATGACGCTTACTAAAAAGATGAAATGCCTTCCAATCATAAACTCATCCTTATCAATCTGCAAACAAAAATAGACATTTGCTTTCTTATGCCGGGTATACATGTAAAACCATTAATTGAGCAGAAGGTTGCCTGAAAAAAAATAATAAATAAATAATTCGTCACTTACGCATATTTTCAATATTTTAGATTGCTCAAACTGAAGTAATAAATGCTCAAGAAAATTATATTCCTTTTCATAGTATTCTGTTCCATTTTCAATGTATCGGGACAGGTGAATTCACAAGGCATACCAGCGATCGTGAACTATCCCCCCGGCATATCAGGAGGAAGTGAGCAAAACTGGAACATTGTTCAGGACAAACGTGGTATTCTCTACATAGGAAATGATGAAAGTGGAGTATTGGAATACGATGGGAGTGAATGGAGATCCATTCCTGTAAATAATAATAGTCGTGTACGATCCCTTGCCTGTGCAGATGATGGAACCGTATATGTCGGAGCGGTATCTGAATTAGGATATCTCGCACCGGATGTTTCGGGGGACCTGAAATACAATTCATTGTTACCATTATTGGACAGTTCTGAAAGTGTATTTACTGATGTTTGGAAGATCTACTGTGTAGACAACAAAGTGTACTTCCATACCGAAATGTACATCTTTATATATAATATAGAAGAAAACTCTGTTTCTTCATTCGATATGCAAAGGCATCCTTTGTTTGGCTTTTATGAAAATGGCACCTTCTATTGTGGATTTTTCACCCAGGGACTTATGTTTCTGCAAGGAGATACAGTAATGTTACCTGTCAAAGGTGGAGACTATTATTCAGAAAAAAATGTATTCGCCTTAACCTCCTATGATGAAAATACTCTTTTAGTAAGTGCGGCTGGTCATGGCCTTAGCCTTCTTAATACTGAAACAGGTGCTATCGATAGTAGCTTTGCAGATGAGTCAACCAATAATTATTTAAATGAGAATCCCTTTCTCACTGACCTGGAGAAAACGAAAAATGGAGATTTTGTAGCTTCTATTGCAGGAGGAGGAGTAATTAGAATCAGCAGTGAAGGGGAGCTTTTGGAAGTGATATCAAAAAGCCAGGGGCTTCAGGATCAGGCCGCATACAGAGTTTACGAATCTTTAGATAGCAATCCTTATTCACAAATATGGACAGCACTATCGATTGGTGTTTCCAAGATCGCTTTTGAAAGCCCATTAAGAGAGTTTACAGAGTTATCTGGTTTCCAAGGCCTTATTTTTTCAATTAATGCCATAGATGACAGGATTTTCATTGGTACAAACGTGGGACTTTATGCTTCGAAAGTTGACGATTATATATTCAGTTTTGAAAAACTTTCTTCTTTCTCAATGGGAGAAGTCTGGGATCTTATACCTTTTACCCTGGATGACGGGGAAAAAATTCTCCTGGCACTAAGTGTGGAGGGCCTGAAGCAAGTTCATAAAGATGGCCGGGTTATCGAACTAATGGATCAGATTAGTGGTGAAATTGATGAGGAGGACCGAATTTTATGGGGTTTTGACCTTACTGTAGACCCTTATAATCCTGAACGCTTGATTCTTGGGGGCGAAACCTCGCTTTCAATACTAGAGTATATAAATGGAAATTGGATAATAAAATACTCAAAAGGTGTAATAAGCGATGAAATCCGAACAATTGGAACCTCTTTAAATGGCGATATATGGTTTGGATCAGGTATGAGTGGCATTGGATTGAAACAATTGTCTGATACTAGCAGAGCTATCACACTTTTCACAGATAAAAACGGCCTTCCGGACAACGAAAATAATTCTGTGTTTCAAATTGATAAGGAACTACTTATAGGAACTAAAGACGGTATTTACAGGCTTATTGAAGAAGCTGATACAATCTATTTCGTAAAAGACAGTTTGCTGAACAGCTATTTACCTCCAGGAAATAATTGGATTCTTAACATTTACAAGGACCTTTCGGATGATATTTGGATAAGCTTAAAAAACAATGAAGTAGAATGGCAAATTATATACCTCAAGGCAAAGGAGGATGGCTCTTATGAGAAGATATCTGAGCCCTTTCTCAGCCTCGGGGATCTTTCAACTGATAAATTTTTCAGCAACTCAAAGGATAATGTCTGGTTTACAAAATCCAATATTCTTTACAAATATGACAAGCGCAAAAAATTTAATGAAGGGTCCTTTTCGAGTTTGATAAGAAAGGTTGTTGTAGATGAAGATACGGTTGTATACAATGGAGCATATCCCATACCTGTAAAAGAGGGTGTCTTCAGGCTGGGCAATACACAAGTTCCGGAACTTATTCCTAATATTAGATATTCTCAAAATAATGTGGAATTTCGCTGGTCCTCACCATTTTATGTGAATGAAGACGAAACGGAATTCTCCTACTATCTTGAAGGATTTTCAAAATCCTGGTCAGGATGGGACCCGGCGTTATACCAGGATTTTACTAACCTGCCGCAGGGAAATTATTTATTCAGAATAAGAGCGAAGAATGTTTTCGGCGAAATAAGCGAGGAAGACAGCTTTGCTTTTGTTATTCTCAGGCCATGGTATCTTTCATTCTTTGCTTTCCTGGGCTATATAATTATCGCCTCTGTCATTATTTACATTATCATAGCGCTCTATACACGCAGACTAAAAAATGAGAATATCAGGCTGGAAGGCATCATCCAGGATCGGACTGCTGAAATCAGGAAACAAAAGGAAGAACTTACCGACAGTATAGAATATGCAAGTCGTATTCAGCGTGCGCTGCTTCCTCCGGAACATATGCTGGTGAAGCATAATCTTGACCATTTCATTCTTTTCAGGCCAAGGGATATTGTTAGCGGAGACTTTTACTGGTTTGGGAATATTGACGAAAAGGTGTTTATAGTTGCTGCCGACTGCACAGGTCATGGGGTACCAGGGGCATTTATGAGTATGTTAGGCATCTCATTCCTGGATGAAATCATCATCAAATCGGGGGTCTCTGAAACAAATAAGATACTTGATGCATTAAGAAATCATGTGATTACCTCTTTGAAACAGACAGGGAAAAGTATGGAAGAATCTACCAAGGACGGGATGGACCTTTCCATGGTAGCCATTGATACCAAAAAGAAGTCGTTACAGTATTCAGGAGCATATAATCCACTCTATGTTGTCCGTCAGCTCACCAAGGAAGAGAAGCAAGAAATTAGGAATAATGGGGAACTTGAGCTGGAAAGAGGTGCCCTTCATAACGATACCCATCTGCTTTACCAGGTGAAGGCTGACCATATGCCTATTGGATATTCTGAAAAAGTGGATGATTTTAATGCTGAAGAAATTAAGGACAAAGATGCCAGCATTTATCTCTTCTCAGACGGATATGTTGATCAGTTCGGAGGTCCGATGGGTAAAAAGTTCATGTCGAGGAATTTTAAGAAACTTCTCCTGGAGATACAGCATTTATCAATGGATAAACAACTGGAGAAACTTGAACAATCTCTTGACGAATGGATGGGTGAAATCAGCCAGATAGATGATATCCTCGTTATTGGGATCAAGGTCTGATCTTATGAATAGATGTGAGTAATTCCACATTCTTGATCTAAAAGCAAAACGTTTATTGAGTCAATGAGTAAAGTAAAACCAGAACTTACTTCGCATTTGAGCATGGAGGAACTGCTGGAACAGCGCAAAGAATTGCTTGCCAGTATAAAGTATGCAAGCTTTATTCAACGTGCCATCCTTCCGGAACCTAGTTATCTTGATAAAATCCTGAATGAATATTTTATATTTCACCTGCCCAGGGACATCGTAAGTGGCGATTTTTACTATTGTACCAAAATTGAGGAAAAAATCATCGTTGCTGCAGGCGATTGCACAGGTCATGGAGTGCCAGGAGCTCTAATGAGCATCATGGGAGCGTCATTTCTTAATGATATCATGAGCGGAAATGGTCCATGGAAAGCCAGCCGGATATTAAACCTGCTGCGCGAACGTGTGATGAAAGCTCTTCATCAAACGGGCCTGGACGAAGAAAATAAAGATGCAATTGACATGTCACTAATTGTATTCAATGAGGAAACAGGCGAATTACAATATGCCGGAGCCAATAATTCATTGTACCATGTCCGTGCCGGTAAGTTGACGGAAATAAAGCCAGATAAAATGCCTGTGGGTGTTAATGCCATTGAAGAAGAATCTTTTACAAATCACACCCTGCGCCTGATCACAGACGATATGATTTATATCTTCTCGGATGGCTATGCCGACCAATTCGGTGGTGAATTAAATAAGAAATTCAAATACGGGCCATTTAAATGTCTCCTTTCAGAAAATTCAGCAAAGGATCTCTCACTGCAAAAAGAGCAGTTAATGCGAACCCTTATTGAGTGGAAAGGAGAGAATGCCCAGGTAGATGACATCCTGGTAATCGGTATTAAATTCATGTAAACGTATGGCTGTCCCGAATTCATTTTTTTTGCCTAATATTGTTGAGTAATGAATTGAGTCTATGAAACTGATCTCTTTCCGGATAAAAAATTTCAGGTCTATTAAGGATACCGAATGGCACGACCTTGCCTACGACAATATCACCTGCCTTATCGGTCAGAATGAATCTGGAAAGACTTCGATTCTGGAAGCCCTGAAGGCCTTTCATGATGGGAAGCTGATTGAAGATATGCTTCGAAGCGATCTCAGTATGCCCATGGTTACGTGCCGTTTCAGATTTGAGTTTTCAGAACTGGAAGGCATCCTTGATATAAACAAGCTTCATCCTGAAGTAAATAAAAGGCTGAGCTCCCTGGAATCAATTTCCCTGATACGTACATGGGACCAGGATCTTTCCAGCACACTTTCAACTGGAGAAGAACTTCAGGATCTGTTTAAAGCAGAGGAAGAGAAGCGAAAAATCAGGGAAGTTAAGGTAGAAAAGCAACTGCAAAAATCTGCAGATGAGCAGAAGAAGGCACAACTATCGCTGGATAAATCAAAAAAGGAACTAGAAAAAGCTTCCGCAATACTGCTTGAAAAACAAGAAATTCTTAATGAGCTGAAAAAGAGCACTCGCTCGTTATTTTCTAAATCAAAAAAAGGAGGAGAGAAGGCAGATATTAAAGTATTGTCCGAGGAGATTCAGACTCTTCAGGAAGAGAAAGAAAAGAAAAAGCAGGTCAGTATTGAAAAGGAAGGCCTCCTTGATGAATTAAAGGATAAAAAAAATCTCCAGGAAAGAATTCTTAAGGCCCAGAATGAGATACAATTGAGACAAAGCGAACTCGCTGATGCAAAGGATAAAATGCTTCAGCTATCGAATGTTGTGGGTCTCTACCCCTCTGAGAAGGAGATGCGTGCAGTCGAAGCTAGCCAGGAACAGTATCGCCTTGAAATGGAATTGGCCAGGGATGAATTGAAAAGCAGTCAAGGAGAATACGAAATGCTGTTAGTGGCAGCCGAACATACATTTTCGGGGAAATCATTGAACGAGGCCCTGAAGCAAGCTTCTGAAGAAATCAGTAAATATGAAGCCTACCTGGGACCTTATGAAATAGGTGAAGGACTCTTTAAACTGGCTCCTGATTTTGAGATGTTTGAAGATTTCAGCTCCCTGCTACCCAACCGGATTGACCTGGAAGATATAATCGTAAGTAATACCTCGGCTGAAGGCTATAAAGCAGCAATTAACTTCCTTACAATTACCGGTCTTGATTATTCGTTTTTCCAACAACCCTCCAGCAGGATCCTGAAGCAAAAAATAGAAAACCTGAACGGTGAACTAACCCTTAATTTCCAGGATTTCTGGAGGCAGAATGTAGGAAAAAACAATAAGATTAAGATCAATTTTGAACTTGCAAATTACGATCACTCTCACGGAGAAAAAAGTGGTAAACCATACCTCGAATTCTGGATAAAAGATGAATCTGAAAGGTTATATCCTAAGCAGCGAAGTCGCGGTGTACGCTGGTTTCTTTCGTTTTTTATGGAACTGAAGGCCACAGCCCTTGATCAAAGCCGGCAAAATAAAATCCTGCTCATTGATGAGCCGGGCGTTAGCCTTCATGCACGGGCGCAGGAAGATGTATTGAAGGTCTTTGATGACATTAAGGAACACATGCAGATCATTTATTCTACGCACTCACCGCATCTTATCGATGTCAATAAACTATACAGGGTGATAGCAGTGCAGCGTGCGGTAGAAGATGATATGAAGAGTGAAACCATCGTACTGAATGCAAGATCACTGAAATCTGCTACCGCGGATACCCTTTCACCTGTTTATGCAATGATGGGCGCAAGACTCAATCAACAGGACATTATAAAATCATTCAATAATGTGGTTCTGAAAGATCTGGCAACCTACTATTTCCTTAAAGCAATTCTCACTCTTACCGACTATAAAGAAAAGGAGTGTTATTTTCTTCCTGCATCAGGTACCAACAGTATGCCCATGATGATCAACATTCTTATAGGCTGGGGATTGGAATATATTGCCTTGAATTTCGGCAACGATGAAGAGAAATTCATGTACAATAAACTGAGAAAAGAGTTGTTTGATAACAATGTGGATCTTGCCGATACTCAACTTCTCTATATTCGGGATTTTGCCGATGCTGAAGACTTATTCTCCACAATCGATTTCAAGAAATATATTGTACATGTAAGAGAAGGAATTACAGTGAATAACTCTGAATACCTAAAAGATAATAACCATTCACGCGCAGTTATGGCATCAAACTTCCTGCAAAGCGTAAACAGAGGTGAAGTCACCATGAAAAATTTCGATGAGGAGACGAGGGAAAATCTTTATATGCTTATCAATAAGATTAGCCACCTGCTGAAATAGGCTTCCATAGTAACATTCCATATCAGAATCGGTTAACGTTTATGAAAAGAATTCTTTATGCATTTCTATTGTTGAGTATTACCCATACAGGAAGTAAACTGTCTGCTCAGCCCGATACTATTTTACTTTTTCACCCTACTGCAGGAAATATTGAAACATTCTCATTGATTTTCAACGAAGTGGTAGAAGATGTTTCTGATTCTGAATTTCATTTTTTAGGTGTCTACCATGAACATGAAAATTACGACTACAATAAATCGTTGATGCTCATTGACAGCATGAATGCCGGGAAATTTAATTTCAGTCTCTATTGTGTAAAGGGTTTGCCTGAATCAGAGCAAATTTATACAGAAAATGTTTTCT
>Ga0316201_10004897_pt1 | contig 10203 bp, 11 predicted proteins | sample CS6wburrow_MG_FD_204516 | JGI IMG/M metagenome (GOLD analysis project Ga0316201, IMG submission 204516) | Coastal sediment microbial communities from Delaware Bay, Delaware, United States - CS-6 worm burrow | ecosystem: Environmental > Aquatic > Marine > Coastal > Sediment | place: USA...
GATCTGACCGTCGGTAATCGAAATGACGTTGGTCGGAATGTAGGCCGACACGTCGCCGGACTGGGTCTCGATGACCGGCAGGGCGGTCAGAGAACCGCCACCGTGCTCTTCGTTGACACGGGCGGCCCGCTCCAGCAGACGAGAGTGCAGATAGAAAACGTCACCCGGATACGCTTCGCGACCCGGCGGACGACGCAGCAACAGGGATACCTCACGGTAAGCCCAGGCATGCTTCGAAAGGTCGTCGTGAATCACCAGCGCGTCACCGCCCTGTTCCATAAAAAACTCACCGATCGCCGTACCGGAATAAGGAGCCAGGAACGACAGCGACGCCGGATCAGACGCACCGGCCACTACCACGATGGTGTGCTTCATGGCGCCGGCATCCTCAAGCTTGGCGACGATCTGGGCAATCTTGGATTCCTTCTGGCCGATGGCGACGTAGATGCAGGTGATGTCGTCGCCCTGGTTCATGATGGTGTCAACCGCGATGGCGGTCTTACCGGTCTGACGGTCGCCGATGATCAGCTCGCGCTGACCGCGACCGATCGGAATCATCGAGTCGATCGCCTTAATACCAGTCTGCAACGGCACGCTGACCGACTTGCGGGTAATAACGCCCGGCGCAATCTTTTCGATCGGCATGACCTTCTTGTCGCCACCAATCGGACCCTTGCCGTCAATCGGACGACCCAGCGGATCGATAACGCGGCCGACCATCTCGCTGCTGACCTCGAGCGACAGCACGCGACCGGTGGTCTTGACCTCATCGCCCTCCTTGATGTGTGAGTAATCACCGAGGATCATGGCGCCGACGGTCTCTTTTTCCACGTTCAAAGCGACACCATAGGTATCGTTCGGGAACTCCAACATTTCCATGGCCAGACATTCGGACAGTCCGGTCATGCGAGCCACGCCGTCAGCCACTTCAACTACGGTACCAACCTTTTCGACCTGCGCTTCCACGTCCAGGCCCGCAATCTGCTTTTTTAATGATTCAAGTATGAAATCCTTAGTTGCCATATTTATTCTAATCAGCTTGGAGCTTGGAGCTTGGAGCTTGGAGCGACTTGCGGCAGTCACTTCAAGCTTCAAGCCTCCAGCTTCCAGCTCTCTATAATCTAATTGTATTAACTTCATTCAGCTTGGAGCCTTTTCTAGTGCCTCCAGCTCTCAGCTAGTCATCATTTTAGGAACGCATCTCTAAGTTTGTTCAAACGCCCCCTGACCGAGGCGTCGATGACCGTATCCCGGCCTTTGACCCTGATTCCTCCAATCAATCCCTCGTTTTGGGCAAGCGTCACCTCTACGTCTTCGGCTCTTTTTCCCAGCGCTTTGAGCGCGGCCTCAGCAGTTGCCTGGTCAATCTCATGCGCCGACTCAATCAATACGTCCTCGATGCCTTGGGCGTTCTTGATGGCCGCTGGCATCTCTTTGAGGACCTCCGGCAGCAACGCCAGCTGGCCACGGTCTTTCATGTCGGACACGAATCGGCTGATCGTCTCGTCGGCCTGACTCTCGTCCTGCTCGCTTAGAACCTCGTAGAGCGCTCGGGCATATTCGCTAGCGGTGTATCTCATACGTTCTCGAGCGCTTTCTTGACTAGCTCACCGTCCTTGGACGGATCCATCTTCTCGCCGGTGACCTTTTCGGTGGCCTTGAGCACCAATTCGGATAATTCGCTCTTGGCCTCTTCGATCATCGCCGTTTCCTGGTCGCGCAGGCGCTGCTTGCCTTCGGCGACGACCCGTTCCACCTCGGCCTTAGCCCGGCTGACCATCTCGTCCTGCCGCTTTTTGCCGTCAGTCTCGGCCGCCTCGATTATTTCCTTGGCTTTGAGACGCGATTCGGTGATGACCTTCTCACGCTCGGCTTCGGTGTTGGCCAACATGCTCTTGGCTTCGGCCGCGTCCTTAAGTCCTTGATCGATCTTTGATGTTCTTTCGTCCATGGCCTTAATCAGTGGCCCATAAACGAATTTCCAGATTACAAGCACGATTAACCCGAAGTTAACCAATTGAGCTAAGAACAGTTTGTAGTTGAGTCCGAGAGTCGCCGCAATACCGGCGGATTCCACTTCTGGAGTCATATGTTTTCAGATGTTGAGGTGTTCAAAGATGTTTAGATGTTAAGCTCTCACGAAGAAAGCGCTCAACATCTCAACATCTCAACAGCTCTAAACATCTTAATTTGTTAATTTCTAGCGACCGCAGCCGACCGAAGTCCGCTACGGAGCGCCAGACGTGGTCTTTAGAGAGTAAAGACCACAACCAGTGAGTAAATCGCGATAGCCTCCGCGAAAGCGGCACCAAGAAGCATCGGCACGAACAGCTTGCCGGCAGATTCCGGGTTGCGACCGATGGACTCCATGGCCTTGGCCACAAGCCGACCAATAGCCAGGGCCGGACCGAGTCCGCCGATGGCCATGGTGAAACCTTTAATGAAGATACGTACACTCTCCGGATCCGACAGGAACGAAGCAGTGGCGGCCGCGGTAGCGACCTCGTGGGCGATTTCGCCTTCCATATTATTATAGAGCTCTCAATCGACTGGGAATTATTGTTTAAAGTCGTTGAGTTCACTCAGTTAGTCCAAGCTTAGAGCTTGGAGCTGACAGCCTGGAGCTTTATAAATACTCTCCAAGCTGTCAGCTCCAAGCTTCAAGCTAACAAGATTATTTTATGCGGGATGAGCCGCGGTCTGCACCTCACCGCGAGCCTCTTCCTCGTGATGCTCCTCTTCATGGTCACCGTGCGGCGCGGCCGTGGCAATCGTTAGGTACACCAAGGTGAGCATCGAGAACACCAGTGCCTGCACCATACCGACGATGATTTCCATGGCCATAAACGGCAGCGGAATGATGAAAGCAATCAGGCCCATCATGACATGGATCAGTACCTCACCAGCAAATATGTTTCCGAACAGACGCAGGGACAACGAAACCATCTTGGCGACTTCGGAAACCAGTTCAATCAAGCCCACTCCCAATTCAATGAAAGCGACAAACAGGTTAATGATGTAATCGGCCGGCTTCTTTCCCTTAAAGGCAGTCAGGGCCTTCCAAAACGTACCCAGCTGAATGAACTTGTTGGCGTGCTTAAAGAAACCGATGGCCATCACGCCGAAAACGTGCGAAACCAGCACGGCAACAATGCCCATCGCCAAAGTCATGTTCAGGTCGCTGGTGGCCGGCCGGAAAAGCGGAACTAGGTGCGCCGACCCGTGCGACTCGGTCCAAAGGCCAAGCGTCCCAATGCCGGGCAGCAACCCCATCCAGTTCGAAATCAATATAAAAAGGAAGAGCGACCCGACCAGCGGGAAGAACTTCCTTGACTTGACCCGATCACCGGTCACCTGATCCATGAACCCGAGCATAAAATCCACCAGGGCTTCGGTCATATTGCGAATGCCGCGCGGCGCACCGCTCATCGGCTTGCGCAACGCCCAAGCCAACGCCAAAAACAGCGCCAAGGCGATCCAAGCATTAATCATCGAGTTGGTGACCGGAATGCTGGCCACGGAAAATATTTGCTCTGCTTGAACTGGGACTGCCATACGTAGGAATGATGAGGTGTTTAGATGTTGAGGTCTTTAGAATTGTTGTCTTGCGATTCGGCCGGTTCTTCTGCCGCCGGTTTTGATTCGGACTCGCTCCCCTGTTGATCAATAGCCTGGTACTCTTCGCCGAAACTTTTCGCTCGACGGTAAACGCTGACCGCCGATAGCACGGCTGCCAGCAGAAAGCCGATAACCAGAAAGAGCGGAGCGGTATCGTAACGCGTATCCAGCCATTTGCCAAATGCGGCCAACAAAACAACCGGCGCGGCGATGATGAATCCAAATTCACCCACAATGCGCAAGCCGAGCAATATATACTGCCGATCTTTATCTGTTTGATTCATACGCCTAAAAATATAAGCGCAAGTCGCCCCATTGGAGTGACTTGCGCCCAAAGTATATAGATAAGAATAAACCGCGTCAAGACATTTTGTGAATAAGATTCCTATTGTCGCTCAGAAATTATGCGCTGCAGATAGTCGACGATGATTGATTCCCGTTTGCGCTGAATTTTCGGCCCGAACCAACTTTGCCATTCAGCGGTCAAATAGTATTCATAATTCCGCTGGACCAACTGAATGACCCACTCCGGCACCTGATCCGGCGGCTGGTCATAGGCATTCATGGTTTTCGGGGACTCACTGATTTCCATGTAGTCGGTGCGGTTCTTGCCTTGCAATCGATAGCGCCACTTGGCCCGCAAATTGTCGTGCTTGCCGCGGTCGAAAAATATTTTCAGTCCATGCGTATCCAAATCGTACCGTAACTTGTTGCAAACTGAGGACCACAGACGCCACGAATCTGGATTGAGCCAACGGGCCAAACCATCCGGCAACGAGGCCCGAGTCTGTTTCTTTTCATAATGACCGGTCCGCGCGTCAAACTCTTCGTACCAATCGACCAATTCCAACCCCCCAGAATCATTGAATTCTATTGAATATTCAATAAACCGTCGTCGTAACGGTCTTTGTATGGTCGTGGTAGCTGAATTACCAAATCCGGATTTTTCAAAATTATATGTCGGCATGGTATGGAATATAGCTAAGACCAGCAAAATCCGCAAGTGAATAATGGCAGACCGAGACAGCTTGACATTTTAATGAAAATAATGTAAGTTTAGTTGTTATCAGTTCTTTCTAATCATTATCATTCGTCATTCTAAACAGCCGGACAACGGCATTTTCCGCAACCAGCCTTCGGGCACATCAGGCCGCCCAAGAGCGGCGATCGGAGAGAAACATGAATGAAGAGAGAATGGAAAAAGTGGCCAGCAATGTTCAATTGACCTATGTCAAGCAGGCCAACGGACGTTTGGTCGCCAAGTGGGACAAGCAATGGGTACTGATCGATTCGGTTCGGTTCGCCCAACGAATCGAACCCGGCACTTCCTACGAGGTGGACGTTTTCCAGGTCGAAATGAAGAACCGAAGGATTCTGACTTCAAAACCAACCAGAGAAACGATTCAAGCCCTCGCGGATGGAACGGCCTGGACCGGACCGGTCAAAATCAACGTCTGTTTTCGGCCCAAGAGCAGCTACGAGGGAGTCTATGCAGTCGAAACCCTGACCGGAAAGTTGGTCCTGCCCGATGTGAACGTCCGAGTTTGGGTCCAAGGATTTTTCGATTACCTCTGCCAGGACGAAGAGCGGGTACTGACTGCCTATCCCATCGAGGAGCCGGAAACCAAGCGGTTCGATCCGAAAAACCCGGATCAACCGTTCACCTACAAGTCCCACCCCGATGGCCGCCCCTTCAAGCTCCTCGATCTTATGCGGGCTGACCGTGCCGACGAACCCCACCAGGGCGAAGTGACCTTCAGCCGAACCAACCGCGGTTCCGGTCTGGTGGGTCGGCATCCTGCCTTTGGACAGCGTCCGGTGTTGGCTGCCTGGGGAAACACCTTTCTGGTGAATCAACCGATGGGAGTCAGGTTCTTCGACAGAGGACCGGTCGTGGTCGCCAAGCCAGTCCAAAGCGCGGATGATCTCAGGGCGACGGCAAAGCGTCCCGAGAATCTGGTAGAGACCCCTCCCCCGCCGAAGCGGTCCGAAACCAAGCCGGCCACCGCCAACCAGGAAAAACGCCCGCCCCGCTCGACCCAAAAGGAAAAAGCCGGGCCGGAAAAAGCCTGCGTCGAGGGCGACGGCACCCTAGCCGGTTCACTGGCGAAACTGATAAATAATATGTAGTATCCGACTTTAACAGCCGGTTCCAATCTGGAACCGGCTGTTTTTTTCATACTGTTGAGTCACCCAAACTACACCCCAAACAAATCAAACACGTTTCGGCGCAGTTGTTCGGCCACCTGCTCGTAGGGCATCTCCTTCAGGTCTGCGATCTTTTGGGCGACATGCTTTACGTAGGCCGGCTCATTGCGCTCGCCGCGATGCGGTACCGGCGTCAGATACGGCGCATCGGTTTCGACCAGCAGACTCTCGAGCGGGGCGGCTTGCACCACGTCGTGCAAGGTCTCCCCCCTTTCAATGTCGGCCCGGCGTGGCTTGTAGGTCAGGTTGCCGGTGAAGGAAACGTGAAAGCCCAACTCGACATAATCCCTCATGTCCTGCACGCCGCCAGAAAAACAGTGAACGTCGCCGCGCGGCGCCCGGCCGGCCGCGACGTACTCGCGCAATATTTTTTTGATGTCGGCGTGCACGTCGGTCGAACCGTCGGCCGCGTCGCGACTGTGCAGCATGATCGGCAGATTCAGCTCCAGCGCCAAATCGATCTGCGCCCGAAAAGCCCGCTCTTGGCGGGCACAAAATTCGTCCCAATCCACGCCCTCCGGAACGTGGTAGTAGTCGAGCCCGATTTCCCCGATACCGACTACTCTACCCGACCGCCGGGCCAATTGCCGATAGAAATCAACGTCCGCCTCTTCGGAGCGACTGCGAAAATTCACTAACTCCTCTCCGGCTTCGCTCTCGTCAACGTCCTGTTCGAACAGGTGAATCGGGTGCAGGCCGATGACCGCCCAAACGCTCTCGTATTTTTCGGCGTACTCGACCGCCCGCGCACTGGTGCTGGACTGCGAACCAACGGCGAACATGCCGATGCCCTGTTCGACGGCTCGAGCAATCACTTCCGTGGCATCGTCTTTGTACGCGCTGAAATTAATGTGGCAATGCACGTCTATCAACTCAAATTTTTCTGGCATATTTTTCTGAATACAAAAAGGCGCAAAGCGCATGACCGAAGGCGAAAAATCATCTACCCCCGCACATGGAACTTAGCACCGATGACACTAACGCGAAACCCTCTTGAAAACCTGCAGTGCGTTCGCCAAAAACTGCTTTTCGACTTCGTCTATCGGCTGCTGGCGCAAGCCGGCCACGTTCGACACCACGCTGGTAATGTACTGCGGCTCATTGCGCCGAGTGCTCCAGGAGACCGGCGTCAAAAACGGGCAATCGCTTTCGGCCAACAGCTTCGACAACGGTGCCCGCAGCAATAACTCGTCCTGATGTCCGCCATGACTGACCAAGCCGGTAACTGAAATCATGAAATCCAAATTGAAATAGCGACGCGCCTGCTTCCAAGTGCCGGAAAAGCAATGAATCACCCCGCGCGAATCAAAGCCGCGCGTACTGCGATCCCAAGTCTCGAGCATCTTTAGCATCTCATCGTGCGCTTCACGGCAATGCAGCATCAACGGCAGGCGCAAATCCCGCGACAGTTCCAGGAAACGACTAAAGACCTTGCGCTGATTATCCTTAATGCGCGCGGCCAAATCCGCCTCCATGCTCTTGCGCGGCCCTTGCGGCAAATCGTGGTAATCCAATCCGGTCTCGCCTACGGCGACTACTTTGGGATGATTGGCCAACTCTTCGTACCGACCAATATCGACCAGCTTGTCTTCGGCGCGAACTGCTCCGCCAATTTTGAGCGGATGCAGTCCGATGGCGGCCCAAACGTTGGAGTATCGCTCGGCAATATTGACCGCCCGTACCGACGAGGTGTAGTCGTTACCGACCGTAATCACCCCCACTCCGGCATCCTGAGCGTGTCGGATGACGATATCCAAATCGCGCTCGTAGATGGGGTCATCCAGGTGCGCGTGCGTATCGAGCAATTTTAATTCCGGCTTCATCATATCTAAAAGATCGTTTTAAGTGCCCGCACCGCTTCTGGCAAAAATGGTGCCAGGATTGATCCGAGCGTATTGAAGGCCCGGGCGATCGGCGAGCTGGCCAATGCCTCGGCGAAACTTTCGGAAAAAGGAAAGCGTCCGGCGAAATACACCAGCAGGCCCAATACCAACGTACCTTCCAGCAAACCTAAAATACCCCCCAGCAAACGGTTGAACGTTTTTAGGAAGGGTATGATGGCGATCAAATTGAATATCTTCTCTAAAAAGAAAAATATGAAGCCGACCAGACGACTGACGATGACGAACAGACCGAAGAACGCCAGCAGATTGGCCAGGTTTTCGTTTCCGCCGACCATCGGCAGCAGTATCTCGCCGATCGAGCTGAAATATAGCCCACCGACAATCGCGCCGGCAAACAGGCCGACCACTACCCCGATCATGTGAATCACGCCGAACCACAAGCCGGACAGCACAAAGCCGACGAAAGCTATCACTAAAAAGAAATCAATTGCCCCCATGTCCTCCTGGGTAAATTTTTAGGCCTCAAGCCGCGGAAACAGCGGCTCTCCTTTGGCTATTGTAGCATTTTCCGGCCAAGCCGCCCAATCTTTGCCCTGTTCGTAAGTCTTGCCGGCCTCACTGTCGGTCAGGCCAAGCTGAACCAGCATCTTATCCGAGACTTCCGGCATGAAGGGCTTCAGCAGCCAGGCAACCTGCCGGAGTCGCTCCAGCAAATTGAACATCACCGCCGGAATTTTCTCTGGACTCTCCTTGGCCAGCGCCCACGGTTTTTGATCGTCGATATACTTGTTTGACCAGCGCAAAATCTCCCAGATCACTTCGAGCGCCTCGCCGAACTCCAGTTTATCCATGGCCGCCTCGTAGCGCTCCCAAACAGCTGGCTCCAACTTAACCTGATCGCCATCTTCGACGACCGGCACTCGCCCATCCAAATACTTGTCGGTCATGGACAAGGTGCGGTGCAACAGGTTGCCGAGGTCATTCCCCAAATCGCCCTGATAGCGCTCTTGCAGACGTTGAAGCGAAAAATCTCCGTCTTCACCGAAAGTAATTTCTTTCAGGAGGAAAAAGCGCAGCGGATCGCGGCCGAACTGTTCGGCCACCTCGAGCGGCTTGATGACGTTACCAAGCGACTTGGACATCTTCTCACCGTCAATGGTGAAGAAGCCATGGGCAAAAACTTTCTTGGGTAACGGCAGTCCGGCCGACATCAGCATGGCTGGCCACAGCGCGCAGTGAAACTTGATGATGTCCTTGCCGACCAGATGAACGTCAGCTGGCCACCATTTCTGATGCAGCTCCTCGTCCGTTCCGAAACCAACGGCCGTCATGTAGTTGAGCAGGGCATCGAACCAAACGTAAATCACCTGCGACTCGTCGCCCGGCACCGGAATGCCGGCCTGCACGGCGCCCACGTCACGCGAAATGCTCAAATCGGTCATGAAATTCTCGACGTAGCTTCGCACCTCGTTGCGACGCGACAACGGCTGAATGAAATCCGGATTGTCGTCGATATGCTTCAGCAACGCCTCTCGGTAAGCGGTCAACCGGAAAAAATAATTCTTCTCCTTGATGACGTCCGGCGCTTTCTTGTGCAGCGGGCACAGACCGTCCACCAGATCACTTTCAGCCTTGAAGCCCTCGCAACCGGTGCAGTACAGCCCTTCGTACTCGCCCTCATAGATGTCACCCTTTTCAGATACCATCTGCCAAAACTTTTCGACGCCGGCCAGATGACGTTCCTGCGTCGTGCGAATGAAATCGTCGTTGGTCATCTTCAGTTCGGCAAAAGTCTGCTGCCAATTCTCGGCCATCATGTCCAAATACTCCTGAATATTTTCGTAGCCGTGTTTGGCGGCCGCCTCCACGTTCTTCTGACTGTTTTCGTCCGTACCGGTCAAAAAGAAAACCTCATCACCGCGCAGGCGATGATAACGAGCCAAAACGTCGGCCGCGATGGTCGTATAGACGTGACCGATGTGCGGCTTGTCGTTGATGTAGTAGATGGGGGTGGTGACGTAGAATTTGGACATAATTTATTTGGTACTAAGTTTGGTACTAAGTTTGGTGCTAAGTACTGAGTGCTAAGTACAAATTGGAAATGATTTGTGATAATTACCTGTGCTTGTACCCAGTGCATGGAGTGCCAAGCGCTAAGAGCCAGGTGCCATTTGGAAATGATTAATACACCCTTCACCACTTTGCACCTAGCACCCAGCACCTAGAACTCCAAATTAGCTCCTAGCACCCTTAACTCTATCGACGACGACGAACTCGCCCCTAATAGTCTCTCCGAGTACATGGAGTGCTAAGCGCTAAGAGCCAAGTGCCATTTGGAAATTACTAATACACCCTTCACCACTTTGCACCTAGCACCCAGCACCTAGCACCTAGAACTATTATCATTATTTTTCACCCAGCACCCAGCACCTAGAACTATTATCATTATTTTGCACCTAGCACCCAGCACCTAGAACTATTATCATTATTTTGCACCTAGCACCCAGCACCTAGAACTATTATCATTATTTTG
>Ga0316201_10004898_pt1 | contig 10202 bp, 6 predicted proteins | sample CS6wburrow_MG_FD_204516 | JGI IMG/M metagenome (GOLD analysis project Ga0316201, IMG submission 204516) | Coastal sediment microbial communities from Delaware Bay, Delaware, United States - CS-6 worm burrow | ecosystem: Environmental > Aquatic > Marine > Coastal > Sediment | place: USA: Delaware...
TGACATCAACTTCTACCCTGGAAAGAAAAAGCTCATCCTCTGCGGTTTTCACGAAGCGGCAATGGCGGCTTTCGCAATCAAACAGCAAATCGAGCCGGATAAGAAAGTCCGCCTGCAGTACACCACGACCAGCCCACTCATGCACGAGCGACTGGGTGTGACCGACTGACATTGGTTAACTTGAGGTGCCGGGATAGTCTCCTCACGCAGATGCAAACCCCGCGACATTAAGGAATTCATCCGGTAACAGGCTTGTCGCCAGCATGACCCTGTTGATGTCACGATGATCCAGCCAAGTCTTCACCTGCTGATTCTTGTGCTGTGACCAGAAGTGCTCTATTTCTTCACCTAGCGGAATGAAGCGTGCCAGGTGTTCAATGTCAACTCCCAGGCGATCGGCAAACAAAGCTGGATGATTGGCGAGAATATTGCGTAACCGCGAGACAGTCCGCAACCCAATGGACAAACCCAACTCGCGAAACGCCAGACGGTATTCTGGTGGGTCACTCAAGCGCGCGTGAGCAGCGAAAGCGTCAAGGCTCTCCGTTGTCGCTTTTGTCAAAGCCGCCACAATATCCGGATTCTTCAAATAGGCGGAGGCCGTTAACTGGAAGACGCGACACGTATCAAATAAAAGGCCGCCCAAGCCAAGGGGGTCATCCGTATGCCAACGCCGGCCTATGATCATCGCAGCGGATTCGGCGATCTCCGCCTCCAGACCCGGTAGTGAAACAGCGCCTTCACGTCTTTCGGAATGGACGCCTAGTTCGTTGTACGTGATATACGCGTCCAGCGGATCGTGAAGGCCGGTTGACGGCACCAGCGGGTAGGACAGATCGATACTCATTTTCCAAAGCAGGCGCTTCGGTGCGCCCGCAGGAGCCTCTGTTGTGAACCTGGCGTGAGCCACCTGTGCTAATTCCAGCGCCCAGCGATGGTAACGTGACTCGCCGGTGACCGAGCTGGCTCGCGAAAGTGCGTGCATCCACTTGGTCAGATAGTGGAAGTACTGTCCGTCCCGATCCCATTCGAGCCGCTCGTCGAAGGGTTCGTTGGCACCTCTTTCATTCAGTTTCTTGCCTATCCTGAGCCCGCCTGCCGTTGGGTGGTTGCTACCCAACTCCTCACTCAGACCACTAATCCAGCCGCTTCGCGGATCATCATGGCGGTGCTTGCCAAGGACGCTGTGCACCTGATCGATGAGGCTCAGGGCAAGCTGTTTGTACTCATCGTTCTCGGTGCGGCGATAAAGGCTGAGAAAATTGCAGACCGCATGCGCGTCGGTCCATAGATAGCGCCGAGGAGGATGTTTCGTTGAGGAAATGCCGGTCTGCTCGGCGAATTCCATCATGATTTTTCGGACGTCCGCCGTGATCACTCTGTACTCCTGTAGCGGCCGGAATTCTCAAATGCCAAATGGATACGTGTCAGGCACACCTCGGAGTTCTGCCGTCGTCAGCGGCGTGATCGCGGCGCTGTCGTCGACCCAGACGTAGTCGTCGAACTGGCGAGGCAGAATGGCCTCGAAATAGTGACTGGCAAGCTCTGTCTCTGGCCTGTAGATGACGCCAATCGCACGCTCGAGTCGCGGTTGGGCCAGTTCCCCGAGGACCTCAAGATTCTGGTTGTGCCTGAGCGGCAGGATCAACCCTGGCTGCACGGTCAAATGGAATAGCCGCTCATAACTCTGCGCGTGTGAAGGACGAACCTGCTTGATCTCCATGGGTGCGTCCCAGTTCGAAGCGGCTGCAACCGTCCCATGGTCCGTTCCAAAACCGATGCGGTAGGATTGGTCACCGAAAGCCTGGCGACAAAGTTGCCCGATATTGTGCTCCCCGCGTGCCGACATTTCGGTTGCCGAGGCATCACCGATATGCGAATTATGGGCCCAAACGACTGCCTTCGATTCGCTCCCATGCGCCTCGAGCACCCGCTTCAACGTGTCGAACATGTGCGTGTCGCGGAGGTTCCATGAGGCGCGTGAGCCGTAGTACATTATTCGGTAGTAGCGCTCGGCATTGGCCACCAGCATCGCATTCTGGGAGGCATCCAGGAATCGTGCTCCGTCCGCATGCGCATAGTTCTGACGTTTTTGATACAGGTCCTTGAGCATCAGCGCGACATCCTGTTCGCAGTCGCGGTATGCGCCGGTCAGCGCCGCATGCCCGTAAGCTGCCGGATCTGCCTCCCAGGGACTCAAACAGCCATAACGCCAGCGCGCAACCTCCGCAAGATCGGGATCGACATCTTCCAGGTAGCCGATGACCGCCCGCGCCGAGTTGTAAAGGCTGTAGAGGTCCAGCCCGTAGAAGCCGGCTCGTTGCGACATCTTGAGCGGCTTGTTGTACTCATGTAGCCAGTCAACAAATTCGCGCACCTCCTGATTTCGCCACATCCAGGTTGGGAAGCGGGCGAAAGCCGACCAGTCGGAGGGTGACGCATCGCGGTGGCGAACATAGTGGTCGATCCTTGCTGCATCAGGCCAGTCCGCTTCAGCGGCGACAATCGTGAATCCTCTGTCTTCGATCAGGCGCCGTGTGATTCTCTCTCTGATGCGATAGAACTCGGATGTGCCGTGACTCGCTTCGCCAATTAAGACAACACGGGCATCACCGATACGTTGCATCAGTGACGCAAAGCTCGCCGCCTCCGGCACCTCGAACGACTCGCTGTTCCGCAATATCAGACTGGGTAATGTCTGGCTTACGGAAGGCGTGGTGTGAATCAGGCGTGGACTGGTCGCCTGTTTTCCGGAGTCATCAACCTCCCAGCCCTGTTCGCCGATCAGTGGTACGAAGCGCACATCCGCCAGATCTTCAAGCTCGAACGTCCCGTCCGCGCAGCGCGTGATTCGAACCAGCTCCTGTGCGCGTTGATCGGCCCCGATGGGGATGATCATGCGACCGCCGAACGCCAGTTGGTCTTTCAGACTCTCTGGAATGACAGGTGCGCCTGCAGACACCAGAATCGCGTCGAACGGTGCATGCTTGGCCCATCCGCGCGTGCCATCAGCGTTAAGAACATGCACATTGTCGTAACCTTCTTCGCGCAGGTGAGCGGCCGCATTTTCGGCGAGTTCGCTGATACGTTCTATCGTATAAACTTCACTGGCCAATTCGGCAAGAACTGCGGCCGCGTATCCGGATCCCGCACCTATCTCGAGTACTTTGTCACTGTCGCGGATGGATAGCGCCTCGACCATGTACGCCACAATGTAGGGTTGTGAGATGGTCTGACCTGCACCAATTGGGAGCGGCGTATCGCCGTAGGCCAGTTCGCGTACTTCAGACGGGACAAAAGCCTCGCGATGCACCTTGCCCATGGCCATCAGCACCTCCGGATCGCGCACACCGCGGGCGGCGATCTGGTCCATGACCATACGCTCGCGCCGATTTGCGAAGTCAACCACAACAATTCCTTGCGGAGGCTCTTATGGAGAAGCCTACTCCGAGGGCTGCGGTCCGAAATCAGGGCTTCTGCGTACTCAGACCTCCGAGAGCAGAAACGCGACAGTTGGCAAGCGACCACATTGCTGCGTGGACAGACGCGGAAGTTATGTCCTTTTATCCTTAGCAGATCTAGGTATTTCTCCGAATTGTCGGTACGTACCGTTGTAGCAATTTAGATACAGCGGTTTGGAGTACAACGCAGAGGACGAAAACGATGACGGAAATTGAACTGAACCGGGATACCGTGCAATTCATCATCGACAAGGCCCACCAATTTCACGCCAGAGATGATGTGACCTTTCCAGAGGAACCCGAAGTCGCCGACGAATTCTGGTCCGGCCAGGTTACCGCCGACTTTGGTGGAGATCCCTTTTATCAGGAGCTCAAAACCACGATCGACGACCTCGAACCAGACCAACAAATCTGCCTGGTAGCGCTGATGTGGCTTGGCCGTGGCGACTTCTCGATCACGGAATGGAGTGAAGCGCTGCAAAACGCCGGGGAAAGCTGGAACGATCATACGGCCGACTATCTGATTGGCACGTCGTTGCTGGCCGACTATCTCTCGGAGGCATTGCAGCAAGTCGAAGCAGCGTCTTCCGACTAGGCGCGCGGGCTACGGTGGCCTCTGTCTGCCAATTGGCCGCCATCGCTATTTCTTCAAGCTGTACGCACTCAATGTTCAATTGCCCGACCTGGAGGAACCAACCAAGCAGCATCTGGAAGAATCGATGAAAGGGCAGGTTCTCGCCGAGGCGATGCTAATGGGCACCTATAGCACGACACTCGGCTTCACGTCCACGAATCACGCGCTCACCAGTCAATGCTCCCTTTGTCTCGGTGACGATCGTATTCTGACCTTCCTGGTGATCATCATTGTAGAAGTACACGACGACCCAATCGTCTGTCCGCCCAAGCTCGTGCGCCCTAGCGGTGTTGGAGAACAGTGCGGTGAAGTGCCACTCCCCGCGATCGGTATGCAAAATGGGCAACCATGCGAGTCCTTCAGGATTGAATCGTTTCGGCGCGATCTTCGGTAACTCTCCGGCGGCCGAGCTTTGCCGATACTCCCGGTCGACATCCAGCAGCACCTCAACCGGGGGCGACAATTGCGGCGCTAGGCGCCGGCCGCGACCGCGACCGAGCAACGCGGCGAGACCGGCCTGTATCGCTGCCGCGCGACGTGCGCCAATGCCTTCAACGGTGGCCAGCCGACCGTCATGAGCAGCAATCTCCAGCGCCTCAAGCGTATCAACGTGCAATTCATCATGGATGGCATGAGCGAGCTTCGGCCCTATTCCCGGCAGGGTTCTGAACAGGGTCTCCGGCGCCGTCTCACCACGAAGGCGGTCGAGCTGCGCAAGCCGCCCTGTCCTGGCGATTTCCTCGATGGACGCGGCCAAGCCCCGACCAATCGCGGGAAGCTTGATTAACCCTGCGACGCCGTCGTCGCGCAGAATGTCGCGCGCATCCTTTTGTAGGGACTCAAGCGTCTGAGCTGCCCGAATGTAGGCGTTGACACGAAAAGGATTTGCCGCCTGTTGCCGCAGTACCTCCGCGCATTTGCGAAACATTTCGGCGGCTTCCAAGTTAAACGGTACGCTAGTCATGTTGAGAGTCCGCAATTCTTACACTAATGATCCCCGTACTCTGCCGTGACGTCCCTTGTATCGACGAGCAGGATCCGGCATTTCAACCGAGCCAGCTCCGTATAAATCGGCTGCCCTTTGAAAAAAGACGGCGCGATAAGCAGGTCCGTCTCGGACCTGACAAGTTCGTGTATTCTCGTCGCCTCGTGTTCGGCAAGAATTTCGAATGCCAACTGTATTTCGGCGTCGGTAGCGAGTTGTTGTAACCGACCCTGCGTGCGGATGACCGCTTCTCTGTCAACTTGCTCGGCGCGCTGCAGGGTGAAGTTCATGCTGCCGCCACTAGCGCGGGAGATCTCTTCCGTGAACGGCAGGCTTGCCGCCCGACGCCACCGATCATCACGAACAAAAACGGTAACTAGTTCAGCATGTTCGCCCGCCAGCTGTTCCAGCGTTGCCCGCCAGAGGTCGTGCAGCGAACTCGTCTCGGTTACCGCCAACATGACGCGGCGCGTGCTACTTGTGTGCTTTGTCATCACTGCCGCCTTCGGAGAACTGCTTCCGCTTGCTCGCGTACTGGACCAACTTGTCCTCCACCAATCGATTAAGCGTATCCGGCGGGAATTCGCCGTCTTTACCACGCGCCCCTGCGGTCCTGCCCGTTAATACGGCAATGGCCTCATCGATGGTTTGCACCGCATAGACATTGAACAGGTTCTCATGGACAGCTTCTACGACCTCCTCGATTAGCATCAAGTGCTTAACGTTGTCACGCGGAATAATGACCGCGTGCGACCCGTCAAGTCCCCGTTCTTTGCAGACTGTAAAGAAGCCTTCGATCTTTTCATTAATGCCGCCGACTGCCTGCACACGACCGAGCTGATTGACTGAGCCGGTGACCGCTAGATTTTGTCGAATTGGCACACTTGAAATCGAAGATAGTAGTGCGCATAGCTCGGCAACCGACGCGCTGTCGCCCTCAACACCGCCGTAAGATTGCTCGAACACCACACTACCGTGTAACGACAAAGGTACGTCCGGCGCGTAACGCGAGGAAAGTGCCGCCGACAAAATCATGACGCCTTTCGAATGGATTGCCCCACCCAGCTTCACTTCGCGTTCGATGTCGACGACGTCACCTTTGCCGACGCGGGTTGTGGCGGTAATTCTGACTGGGTGTCCAAACCGGTACACGCCGAGGTCGGTCACAGATAGTCCGTTTACTTGTCCGACGCATTCGCCTGATGTATCAATGAGTAGCGTGTCTCTCTTAATCGCGTCGACGATCTTTTTCTGGATGCGGTCCTGACGATTGTCCCGTTGCCGAATAGCCTCGATAACGTCTTCAATCGCGACTTGATCGGCGCCGCGTTGTCTTGCCCAGTAGTCGGCTTGTACCAGCAGGTCATCGAGTGAACGCATATGCATTGAGAGACGCTCGCTATCTTCTGCATACCTCGCTCGTTGTTCAATGACCCTTGCAAGGGCTGCGGCGCTAAGTGGCAGTAGTTCGCTTTGCCGTCCACGCTCAGCGATGTGCCGGGCATATGCCTCAACGTTGTGAGTCGAACGCTCGACGTCATCGTCGAAGTCCGCCGCAACTTTAAAGAGACTTCCGAACTCTCTGTCATAGACACAAAGTAAGTAGTAGAGCCAGCGCTCGCCGATCAACAGAACCTTAAGATCAAGAGGAATGGGCTCCGGCTTCAATGTCGTCGTGCTGGCAAATCCCAGCGTTTCCGCCGGCGACTCAATGCGTACCTGCTTAGTCAGAAGCGCTTGTTTCAGTGCGTCCCATACAAACGGTCGGCCCAGTACACGGTGGACGTCCAATACCAGGTAACCGCCGTTAGCCTGCAGCAACGCACCGGATCGCACCAGGCGAAAATCCGTCAAGAGCGCACCCATCTCGGCCCGGTGCTCAACTTTGCCCACCAGGTTCGGATAACTCGGATTCGGCTCATAGATGACGGGTGCCGCCGCATCGGATTCATTGCTTACGATCAAATTCACTTCATACGATGCGAATAGTGCTGTCGAATCGTACGAGAGAAATGGCAACGACGGTTCTTCAGTGCGACGAAACTGCTGCGCATTCTCGATTATGTCGCTCTGTACTTCCTCCAGATAACTCAGCACGGCCGGTAGCGCCTGGTATTTCTGCTTGATGTCTTCCAGCAGCACGCTGACTGCATGCGCTGTAACTTCTCGGTCCAGTGTTCGGACTCGCTCATGATGGCGCTTGCGCAGCTTGGGCATGGATTCGATTCTGGCCTTGAGTTCCTCGCTCAGGCGCTGAATGGATTGCTTTATCTGCTTACGCTTTTTTTCCGGGAGTTTGTCGAATTCCTTATCGTCGATCACCTTGTCGTCGCTTAGCGGGGCCAGCACATAGCCGGTGGGCGTCTGCAGTAACGCGATTCCTTCCTTGGCCGCCTGTTCGTGGAGGCTGCGCCACAAGCCCTCAACTTCTTTCTGCGTCTCCGCTTCTAGCGCTTTTAGTTGATTCCCATAATCGTCATTCTCGAAAGCGGCCGGGATTGCAAGCTGTATCTCTTCGATCAGCGCCTGCATGTTGTCTCGAAATTCGGCACCTTTACCCGCCGGCAACCGTAATGCACGTGGCCTTTCGGGATCTGAGAAGTTGTTGATGTAGCACCAGTCATCCGGCGCACCCTTTGCACGAGCCGGTTCTTTCGCCAGTTCCTCGACCAAGCTATGTCGGGCGCTGCCAAGCGGCCCGAGCACGAAGACGTTATAACCATCGTGCTTGATCTGGATGCCGAAGCGAATGGCCTCAATTGCGCGTTCCTGGCCGAGATAAGGCGAAGTCGCCGGCGGTTTTTCGCCTGGCTCCGGATCGATCGCAAGGGGCTGGCAGACTCTGCGAAGCTCGTTCACAGGTACAGGTTGAATATCGATTTGCTCCAATGCGCCCGCCACAGCAGTTCTCCCATCCGCTAACTGGGATACCTATAAAATCACGATTGGATAACGAGATGTCAGTAGGGGTAACCCGAATTCCGTCGCGCCTGGAGGTGTGTTTTACTCATTGGTAACTCACTAGTTCGCGCCGACGAGAGCTGCTCCTGGCATGCGCCGGCCGCCGAGCGTTTAGCTGAGCGACAGGGCATTGGGGCGCAGGAATACACCTGCTCTACCGTGCTCGTTCCGAAGTCATCGTTACGGGTTGATGCTCAAACCACGATATTTTCTTGTAGACTCAGGCGCTGGTCCGAACGCGGTCTTGGAACTATGCAAAAAGATGGATTGAGCCAGAAGGCCTATGTGCCCATAGCTGAGGGAGATTCGTACGACCCCTTCGTCGATGCGAACGAGACGCCTGCCGAATTCACACTCAAGTCTGTCGGCCTGGGCATTGTGTTCGGCATTATCTTCGGCGCTGCCAATGCCTACCTCGGCCTGCGTGCGGGATTGACGATCAGCACGTCGATACCGGTTGCCGTTATGACCGTTGCGGTATTCCGCGCGTTATCAAGCGTCGGCGTTCGCGGCACCATTCTCGAAACCAACATCTCACAGACCACTGGTTCGGCGTCAAGCTCGCTGGCTAGCGGCGTAATCTTTACCCTGCCCGCATTGTTTATGTGGGGAATGCCGCCGGAGCTGCTGCAGATGACCTTGTTGGCCATGTGTGGCGGACTGCTCGGTATCCTTTTCATGATCCCGCTGCGGCGTTTTCTCATCGAAAGAGAGCACGGCAAACTCCCCTACCCCGAAGGAACGGCATGCGCCGAAGTGCTCGTCGCCAACGAGATCGGTGGTGGGCGCGCACGTTTTGTGTTCTATGGGCTCGCGGGAGGCGCGTTCTTCAAGTTTCTGACCTCATGGATACGCGTCATACCGGGTGATGTTCATCTGAAGGTGCCTTTTCTGAAAAAGGGTGAAGTCGGGATGGACCTGTCGGCAGCTCTGTTCGGCGTTGGGTACATTCTCGGGCCACGTATCGCGGCCGTCATGGTCGGCGGCGGCCTGCTCTCCTGGTTGATCATCATTCCCAGCATTGCCTACTGGGGCGATGCGCAGACGACGCCGATGTTCCCCGAAACCGTGAATCTTATTCGTGACATGTCCGCCAGCCAGATCTGGACGCGCTATGTGCGTTACATCGGTGCAGGCGCCGTCGCAACCGCCGGCATCGTGACGTTGATACGCAGTATTCCAGTGATGGTCAGCAGCTTCCGCATCGGCGCGTCACAACTCAGCGAGCGCGTCAGCGGATCCAACACAACCACGCTGCGCACCGACAACGATCTGCCATTGCGCTTCGTCGGCATTGGCATCGTCATTGTCGGGCTGGTTCTGGTACTGGTGCCACAAGTCTTCGGTTCCGTTGGCGGCGTCGGCATTCGCGCGGTCGCCGCTGTCTGCGTCATCGTGTTCGCTTTTTTCTTCGTCACGGTTGCGTCGCGTATCGTCGGACTCGTCGGCGTCACCAGCAACCCGACCAGCGGCATGACGATTGCGGCACTGCTCGGAACCGCTTCAATCTTCCTGGCTTTTGGCTGGACCGATGCGATGGGCAAAGCCGCCGCACTAACCGTGGGCTGCGTGGTAGCGATCGCGGCGTCCATATCCGGCGACACGTCGCAGGATCTCAAGACCGGCTTCCTGTTGGGGGCAACTCCCCGCAAGCAGCAAACCGCGGAACTGATTGGCGTGATCACCTCGGCCACCTTTGTCTGCCTGACGGTGCTCGCGCTTGGCAAAGGCTTTGGCTTTGGTAGTACCGAACTGCCGGCTCCGCAAGCGACCCTCATGAAGTTGGTCATCGATGGGGTACTCGATCAAAACCTCCCCTGGTCGCTGGTCGCCATCGGCGCCGGGATAGCACTGGCCTGTGAAGTCGCGCGCATCCCGTCCCTGCCCTTTGCGGTCGGCGTCTATTTGCCGGTTTCCACAATGACGCCAATATTTGTCGGCGGTCTCATCCGTTTGTGGATGGAACGGAACGCCAAAGACGAGACTGCTGCGGCTGATCGCCGTGAGCGCGGCGTCTTATTAGGCAGCGGTTTCGTCGGAGGCGAAGGCCTACTGGGCGTGGGCATTGCCCTGGTCGCCGTTGCCAAGAGCCGCCGCCCGGATGGAATAGGCACAGAATGGCTCGGCAACGACGTCACAGCAATGCTCGTTGGGGCGGCGG
>Ga0316201_10004899_pt1 | contig 10202 bp, 9 predicted proteins | sample CS6wburrow_MG_FD_204516 | JGI IMG/M metagenome (GOLD analysis project Ga0316201, IMG submission 204516) | Coastal sediment microbial communities from Delaware Bay, Delaware, United States - CS-6 worm burrow | ecosystem: Environmental > Aquatic > Marine > Coastal > Sediment | place: USA: Delaware...
GCAGCTTTTTTCTTAGGTGCAGCTTTGGCGGTCTTGGCAGGCGCGGCTTCCTCTGTTTCAGCAGGAGCAGGCTTTTTGGCCTTGGCCGGCGCGACTTCTTCAGCCTTTGCAGGAGCAGCTTCTTCAGCCTTTGCAGGAGCAGCTTCTTCAACCTTTGCAGGGGCAGCTTCTTCAACCTTTGCAGGGGCAGCTTCTTCAGCCTTTGCAGGGGCAGCTTCTTCAGCCTTTGCAGGAGCAGCTTCTTCAGCCTTTGCAGGGGCAGCTTCTTCAGTCTTGGCCGGTGCTTCAGTCGCCGGCTCGGCTGCAGCGGCCTCAGGGGCATCGGCAGCGACCGGGGCTTTTTTGACCACTACTTTCTTGGCAACCTTCTTCTTGGCAGCCGGCTCAGCTTTGGCCTTTGCGGGTTTCGCGGAACGTTTGACCGGGTTTCCATGCTCGTCGAGTTCAACAAATTCATCACTTTCTTCGAAGTGAGGAACCGACGCGCGGCCTTCGAGTACAGCGTCCGCTGCCAATTGAGTGTAGAGGCGAATTGAGCGAATCGCATCATCGTTACCCGGGATTACGTAATCGATATCATTGGGTGAACAGTTGGTATCGACAACTCCAATAACGGGTATTCCCAGTTTACGTGCTTCTTTCACCGCGATGTCTTCGTGGCCAACGTCGACAACGAACATGGCATTGGGCAGGTTCTTCATATCCTTGATGCCGCCAAGCGTTTTCTCGAGTTTGTCGCGTTCGCGCGTCAATTGCAGGACCTCTTTTTTCAGCAGGCGTGCAAAACTGCCGTCCTCTTCCATCTTTTCAATTTGGCGTAAACGCTTGATGGATTGACGAATGGTGCGGAAATTGGTGAGCATCCCACCCAGCCAGCGGTGTGATACGTAAGGCATTCCGCAGCGTTCGGCTTCTTCGGCGATCGACTTGGAAGCCGCGCGCTTGGTGCCGACAAAAATGACTGTGCCGCGTTTTGCAGCAATACCACCGATAAAATTCATTGCGTCCGTTAGCAGGGGCATTGTTTTTTCGAGGTTGATGATGTGGATTTTTCCACGGGCTCCAAAGATATACGGAGCCATTTTTGGGTCCCAGTAACGGGTTTGGTGACCGAAGTGTACGCCGGCTTCAAGCATTTGGCGCATGGTGACATTTGGCATTGGTTAGATCCTTCAGATAGCAGAAGCACAGCGGCCAATGGTTTGTATACTGGCGCAGCTGATTTCCCGGGTTAATCGTCCACATATCCTGTCCGGAAACCCTGTTTGTCAAGGCACCCAACCGAACGATTGTGATATGTGTGTGTATTTGATGCCGTGCATTCAGCAGGAAAATCCCATTAAAACCGGCACCTCACCCTTCGACATGACGAGCATGCACAAGAGAGCAGGGCTTTATACCAGAATTGATGTGGATGGGCAATATAAATGTGTGATTTGTGCCGGTTTTTCGGCACTCAACACCCCACACCCTGACTGATTTGATGGCAAGTCAGGCCTGGGCCAACTCCTGCTTGACGGCGTCGAGCCAGGTTTTCTGGCTTTTCCTGAAATGAGGGGGGGCGAGTTTTGCATCGTTCAGGATAGATTCGAATTCAGAACGGGAGGCCTCGGTTTTTCCGGCGACTTCCAGACACAGCGCGAGACGGTATCTCGCTTCCACACCCGGAAAGTAACCTGAAACGGCGGAGTATTCACGCACGGCGTCGTCAATTCGCCCTTCTGCTTCGAGTGCCCTGGCATAGAGCAGGTGGCCTTCGGCAGACCGAAAATCCGGATTTTGCGCCTGCAGCAACTCCAGTGTTTTTACCGCTTCAGCCGTGCGTTCTTTTTCAAACTGCAGCCGGGCCATCAGTAACAAGAGTGTCGGCTCTGTTGTAAACAGACCCTGCAGAGCCTCGTTGATAATCTCTTCAGCCTTTTCAGAGTCTCCCGAATCCAGCAGGGCTTCCGCATAGCGCCGGCTGTTATCAACATTGGGGGATTGTTTAAAGGCCGCCTCGTGCTGTCTCAGGTCGGCACCCGGGTTTAGAGTCTGCTTGAGATTCCTGACCGCTCTTTGACCGGTAATGCTATCGGAAAACTCCGGCAGCAGTTCGATCAGCAGGTACGCGACACCGCCTATTATTGGCATGAGTACTAGGACAAGAATCCAGTAACGACTGCGACCGGTTTTAAACACGTGAACGATCAGGGCTAATTGCAGCACCCAGATCATGATGGAACTTATCGACATGTCGTTATGACTCCGTGAAATTGTTCAAATTTGTCAAAGTAATTGACATAGGGCATTATGCTCTAAGTCGATTTGTATTTTTACCAATAGTTCAAAAAACTGGCAGTATTAACAGTAGAACAGTAATTGTATTTAACGCATTCTGACCAGAAGAAAAATACAAGCGTTACATTATATTGTGATTGGCAGGACGCCGGTTCAAGGGTTACATAGGGAAAGTCCCACCGGATTTTGAGTCCCGAAGAAGACGCCCTGCTCATGCTGGCTTATATGAGCGGAAAGGTCACTCCCCCGGGGACTAGACGGGATTTCTGCCGAAAACGTTGGAACATGGAGGTTTCAGTGGGCGGTTTTTACAACACCGGAAGCAAAAATAAGAATTTTTTATCATGCCCTTCCAGCCACTTGTTGAGTGCGCTGGCAGTGTGTTTGAGCTTCTCACTGTTATCCGGCCCGGCATTCGCTGCGGCTCTCGGAATGGTCACCGATAACGAGTCGGACGAGATGCGTCTTTTTGATGCCGGTACCGGTGAGGTCATCGCGAGCCTGCATGGCGCGCCCGGCAGAATCAGCGGTGATTGCGAGATGAGCAGGGACGAGTCTACCGGCTTTTCCAGCAATGCCGGTCGCAATATTTCGGTTTTTCATTTCTCGGATTCCGCTTCAGGTAAAACCATCGACTTTTCCAGTATTGCAATCAGCAATGCCGGTGTTGACGTGTCACTGAGCCCGGACGGGAAATTTCTGGTCAGCACCGGTGCGGGGAATATCGACGAACCCCTGTCGATTATCGACACCGAAGGCCAAACGGAAGTAGCAACGAGCGCATTATTCCTGGACCACACATCAGCAGAATTCTGCGACGATGGCACATTGCTGGTGACGACCACGTATGGAAACTCTTTCGCCAGGCCGTTTGATAACGCCATGTATGATGCCAGTACCGATTCAACCGGTGAATTAAGGCTTCTGGGCAACCGCCTGAGTAGTGGTGCGCAGCCTAACAATGGCAGTTGTGCGCCTGGCTCAATGGCCGGCGTCCTGCTGGACCGCGAAGCCGGTTTGACCTCGTTCACCCTCCCAGGATTGCAAAAAGTCGAATTTGCGTCATTGCAAGGTGGTGCGGCGGTGGCCGCGGTCTTCAACCGTTCCGGCGATCGCTTGTATGTCAGAACCACCGACACGGTAGAAGCATTCGACTTCAACCCGTTTACCGGCGCCATGGATGCTGACTGGGTTCAGCCGGTGTCGTTTTCCGCTGAATACTTCGGTATAGACCAGGTCGCGATTGATCCGGAAAGCGGCAATCTCTACGTTGACGGTGGACGGAAATTTTTGATATTGGACCCCGAAAGCGGCCGGCAGACCGGTTCGGTAGATTCCGGCGATGCCACCGGTGTGTGTTTTGCACAGCGGCCACCACATACTCCGGTACAGGTCGTTGCAGCAATCGCGCCCTGAGTAAGCAGGGAAACCACGTACCCGTTAAAAATCCCTTACAATTGCCCGTGAATTCTGAAACGAAGTACGAGCAATAACCGGAGTACGTTTAAACCCATGAAACTTGCCTCTTTGAAAACCGGCGGCCGCGACGGTAGCCTAGTTGTGGTCAGTCGTAACCTGAAGCACTACGTCTCGGCCGAAGATATTTCACCAACATTGCAAGGTGCGCTCGATAACTGGCACCAGGCGGCTCCAAGGCTCAATACACGCTATGAAGAGTTGAATAGTGAAAGCTGTACAGGAATCCAGCCTGTAAACTTTCAGGCACTGGCCGCACCATTACCCAGGGCGTTTGAATTTGTAGACGGCAGTGCCTATCTGCCTCACGTCGAGCGGGTACGCAAGGCGCGCGGCGCAGAAGTTCCGGAGTCTTTCTACACTGATCCCCTGATGTACCAGGCGACATCGGCAGGCTTCCTTGGTCCGCGCGACCCGGTGCCCGTTTCCAGTGAGGAATACGGAATTGATTTTGAGTCAGAGATTATCGTTATCACCGATGACGTGCCCATGGCCACAACAGCGGCACAGGCAGGGCCCCATATCCAGTTGATCGGCCTGATCAACGACGTGAGCCTGAGGAACCTCATACCCGCAGAGCTGGCGAAGGGGTTTGGTTTCTTGCAGTCCAAACCGCGTTCAGCCCTTTCACCGGTGCTGGTGACCCCGGATGAACTGGGTGACAGGTGGCAGGACAATAAATTGTTGCTGCCTTTGCACAGCACGCTCAACGGTGCCTTCTTTGGCAACCCTGAAGCCGGTGTGGATATGCAGTTCAATTTCGCCGAACTGGTCGCGCATGCCGCAAAGACCCGTCCACTGGCGGCTGGAACCATCGTTGGCTCAGGCACCATTGCCAATGGAGATACAGGCAAAGGCGCCTCTTGCCTGGCGGAAATCCGCATGCTGGAAATCATCTCTGATGGTAAACCATCCACACCATTTATGAAGTTCGGTGACACGATACGGATAGAAATGTTCGACCCGCAAGGCGTTTCAATTTTTGGTGCTATCGAGCAAAAGATTGTGCCTTATGAAGCCTGAGCCCAATGCTCAGTTGACGCTTTACAGCTATTGGCGCAGTTCCGCGGCCTACCGGGTGCGGATTGCCTTGCACCTCAAAGAGCTTGATTTCAGGACAATACCGGTGCACCTGGTCAGGCAGGGCGGTGAACAGCATGCGCATGGGTACCGCGTGATCAACCCACAGGGCCTGGTACCCGTCCTTGTGCATGGTGGTCACGTATTAACCCAATCCCTGGCGATTTGCGAGTACCTGGACGAGTGTTTCAAGGGCCACCCGCTATTGCCGGTTGAGGCACTTGACCGCGCCAGGATTCGATCATTGGCATTGCAGGTCGCCTGTGAAATTCATCCGCTGAATAACCTGCGGGTTCAAAACTACCTCGCGGAGCAATGCGGTGAAGGGATATCGCCGGTAACCTGGATGCAGCACTGGATGAACGAGGGCTTTGGCGCCATTGAGCAACAGCTCAACGACACGCTCGCCGGGCAATCCGGTTTTCTCAATAAACACCCGGGTCTGTTCGAGTGCTTCCTGGTGCCACAGGTTTATAATGCGGAGAGATATGGGCTGGATATGTCGGAGTTTCCGATGATTGTCAGGATTGTTACCCACTGCAGGGGGTTGCCTGCATTTTCCAGGGCCGCACCTGAAAACCAGCCGGATGCGCAGGCACTTTAGAAACTAAATTCCCCGTTTGCCAATTAGGGGTTCAACCTTGGCTGATGTTGGGTCATAATAAAACGATATTTTTTAGGTATTTAATTGATGAAACCAATTTTGTTTGCATTGCTTTGTTTGACCCTGGCCTCCTGCACAACGGTGCGCCCTGATACCGCGATATTCGAAGTTGCCGAACAGGCTATCCAGGCTGCCGAAGCGGTAGGCGGCGATGAGTTTGCCCCGGTGGAAATGCGTTTCGCACGCGAGAAACTGGCTAGCGCCAGGAAGGGCATGGAAAAGGAAAAATACGACGTTTCGGTGTACCTGGTGGAAGAGTCGGAAATCAACGCGGAACTGGCGATTGAAAAATCCCGGACAGCGAAGGTCCGGCGCCAGGTAAATGAGTTGCGCAAACGCAATGAAGAGCTCGAAGCAAGACTGCATGCGACTTTTGGGGATGAATTTTAATGATGCGCCTGATGACGACAGTTTCCCTGGTTTTGATGGTGGTTTTGCTCTGTTCCTGTATGGCACCACCCAAGAAGAATCTTGCACTCGACAGGGTTCGTGCTGAACTGGTCGATTTGAAGTCAAACTCTGAATTGGCAGGATATGCCCCGCTTGCTGTCGGGGAGGCCGAACGCGCGTTGCGCCAGGCCGAGCTGGCAAGCGGAGATGACCTCTACCGTTCATACCTGGTGTACATGGCTGATCGCCGCATCCAGATTGCACGCACGATGGCGGAACGGGAACAGCACGAGCAAGCCCTGGACGAACTTGAAAAACAGCATAGCGGGATGTTGATCAAAGCCAGCCAGCTGGAAGCCCAACAGGCCAGGATGGACGCCGAACAGGCCAGGCTTTTGGTTGCAACGACCGCCGAAGAAGCGTTGCGGGCACAACAGGAAAAAGAAGTGGCACTGCAAAAGGAAGCCGAGTCGGCACGGGCTGCTGAACTGGCCGCCGAAGAAGCTGACCAGGCTCGCAGGCTGGCGGAATCACGCGCATCGGAAGCCAAATACGCCCGACTCGAGGCCGAATTGGCGAGCCAGCAGATTTCATCCCTGACGCGGCAACTGGAAAACCTGCAATTGCGCCAAACCGAAAGCGGGGTAGTCGTTACTCTAGGTGATGTCCTGTTCGCCTCGGGCCAGGCAGCGCTGGTGGAAGGGGCGCGTTCCAGTCTCGAGGAAGTGGTGGACCTGTTGCAGACCGAACCGGACAAGAAAATCCGTGTTGAAGGCCATACTGATTCTCTCGGAGATGCCGCTGCGAATTTATTATTGTCTGAACAAAGGGCGCAGGCAGTGCTCGAGGCATTGGTCGATATGGGCGTTAACAGTGAACGGGTCTCAGCCTTGGGTATGGGTGAAGATTTTCCCATTGCCAGCAACGATGATGAGGAAGGGCGTGCGAGGAACCGGCGGGTTGATGTGATTCTTCTGGATAACTAGTTGTCAGGGGATATGACACAACGTTTTCACTTTTTTTTGTGCCCGGACTGCCAAATTGCCTGACATGAGGCATGGTTCTGATTTGTAACTTGCCAGAATCCAAACTTTGCGCTAATGTTAGTTTATAGCCATGGTAATTTTAGTTTTCATAATCGGAGTTTCCGAATAATGGCAGTGAGAACCACAGGTTTGTCACTGCGCCTTTCTGATATTTGTTACACCCCTCCACTCAACTGCATTAAATTAATATCGCGCGTTGTCCCGCTTGCTATTTGCGGCGGGTCCAGACGTGTGGTCCATCCCGTATAGGAGCAAAACTATGTTCGAACACCACCAGGAGTTATTGGAAGAATTGATCAAAGAAAATGAAGACTTTCGTCGTAACTACAACCGGCACCAGGAACTTGACAAGCGAGTTACCGCAGCTGAACTGGGAACAGCCCCGATGGAAGATCTGGCATTGAATCGATTGAAAAAAGAAAAATTATGGATCAAGGATAAGCTGGCAGTGATTATCAACCAGGCACAAGCCTGAAAAAAATATCCAGATGAAATACAGTACGGTCGGGAGTATTCCCGGCCGTTTTTTTTACCCGGAGCAAAAACCTTCATGCAAGTTTATGATTCTATACTCGATCTGATCGGAAAAACGCCAGTCGTGCGTGTCAATCACATGGACACGGGGCCCTGTAGCCTTTATATCAAGCTTGAGAGCCAGAATCCCGGGGGGTCAATCAAAGACCGGATCGGGCTTAGAATGATCGAGGATGCCGAAAAAGCCGGTTTGATCAGCCCCGGTGCGACCTTGGTGGAAGGTACGGCCGGCAACACGGGACTGGGGCTGGCACTGGTTGCAGCACAGAAGGGCTACAAGCTGATCCTTGTCATCCCGGATAAGATGAGCCGTGAGAAAATTTCCAACCTCAGGGCGATGGGGGCCAAAGTCGTCCTGACGCGCTCCGATGTTGCCAAGGGCCATCCGGAGTACTACCAGGACCTGGCGCAGTCGATGGCGAGTGAAATTGAAGGTGCATTCTTCATCAACCAGTTTGGTAATCCGGCCAATCCAAAGGCGCACGAAGAAGTGACCGGTCCGGAAATCTGGGAACAGATGGGTCATGACCTCGATGCCATCGTACTCGGAGTCGGTTCCAGCGGCACGGTTACCGGCTTGTCACGTTTTTTCGAAAAAGCGGCGCCCGATCTTGAACTTATCCTTGCGGATCCCGTTGGTTCGATTCTTGCTGAATATATCAACGACGGGGTCTTGTCGGATAAGTCGGGCAGCTGGCTGGTCGAGGGTATCGGTGAGGATTTTCTGCCCAGCATCAGTGATTTCACGCATGTCACAAAAGCCTACTCCATCAGCGATGCCGAAAGCATGCTGACCGGTCGGGAGCTACTCGGCAGGGAGGGCATCCTGGGTGGATCATCGTCGGGAACACTGGTGGCGGCAGCATTGAAGTACTGCCGCGAACAAACTGAACATAAAAAGGTGCTCACCTTTGCATGCGATACGGGCAATCGTTACCTTTCAAAAATGTACAACGATTACTGGATGCGAGACCAGGGTTTCATCAAGGCGAAACAACATGGTGATCTGCGTGATCTGATCGCAAGGCCGTTCGAGTCAAACGATACCATTACGGTCGGCCCGGACGAACCGCTCGCCAACGCCTACAGCCGGATGAAGTTGTATGACGTCTCACAGTTGCCCGTCATTAAAGACAAAAACATTGTCGGTTTTATCGACGAGTCCGATATCCTGCTGGCCGTGGCGGAGTCCAGTGAACGTTTTAACAAACCCGTTAGCACTGCCATGGTGACCGACCTGGCCGTGGTCCAGGTGTATGACCCGATAGACAAGCTGATGCCAATATTCAACAAGGATTACGTGGCCATTGTAAAAGACGGTGAGCGCTTCCTGGGTCTGATCACGCGGGTGGATTTATTGAACTACCTGCGACGAAAAGCCGATTACTGATCTTATAAATCGCAGACCTGGAGCGCCAAGATGAAACATCCGTCCAAACACCAACTGGCTACACGCGCCATTCATGCCGGTCAGCAACCGGACCCCTCCACCGGCGCCATTATGACGCCGATTTATGCAACTTCGACCTACGTGCAAAGAAGTCCGGGCGATCACCAGGGTTGGGAATATTCCCGCAGTCACAACCCGACGCGTGATGCCTACGAAAAATGCATCGCGGACCTTGAGGGTGGCCGCCGGGGCCTGGCATTTGCATCAGGGATGGCCGCGACTGCAACCGTCCTGGAGTTGCTGGATTCGGGAGATCATGTTGTTTCGATTGACGACCTTTATGGCGGCAGTTTCAGACTGTTTAACAATGTACGTGAACGCTCGGCGGGGTTGAAATTCAGTTTTAATGCAATCGAAGACATCGCGGTGCTGAATGAAGCGATGCGTCCCGAGACCCGCATGATATGGGTGGAGACACCCACTAACCCGATGCTGAAACTGGTGGATATCGCAGCGGTTGCCCGGGTTGCACGCAAACACGGCGCCTTGCTGGTGGTAGACAACACATTCTGCTCGCCCATGTTGCAAAGGCCCCTGGAACTGGGTGCGGACATTGTCGTGCATTCGGCTACCAAGTTTCTGAATGGCCATTCGGACATGGTCGGTGGTGTGGCGGTGGTGGGTGACAATGATGAATTGGCTGAAAAGCTATGGTATCTGCAAAATTCCATCGGTGGAATCCAGGGGCCGTTCGACAGTTTCCTGGCCATGCGCGGGCTGAAAACACTGGCCTTGAGGATGGACGCACATTGCCGGAACGCCCTGCAGATTGCCCGCTGGCTGGAAAAGCACCCGGCCGTCAAACGCACCATCTACCCGGGCCTGGAATCACACCCGCAACACGATCTCGCGATGAGCCAGATGAACGGCATGGGCGGCGGTATTATCAGTATCGATCTGAGGGGTGGTCTGCCCGCGGCCAGAAAGATGCTTGAGGGCTGCCGGCTTTTCTCTCTGGCAGAAAGCCTCGGCGGCGTGGAAAGCCTGATCAATCACCCTGCCATCATGACGCATGCATCGGTGCCGCCGGAAAAGCGCGCCGAAATCGGAATCACGGACTCATTGGTGCGGTTGTCGGTTGGTGTCGAGGACGTCAACGACCTGCTCGCCGAACTGGAAAGTGTTTTGTAAGACCCGTTTGATCTGTTGCTCCACCTGAGCTAGTCCCATCACAACAGGGCCGTTGCATTCTGCCGGGGATCCGGCGGCGTGCGGTACCTCCCTTCAGGACACGCCATGAACCCATCCCTGGGGGCTCGGTCGCGACATCCATGTCGCTCAC
>Ga0316201_10004901_pt1 | contig 10202 bp, 8 predicted proteins | sample CS6wburrow_MG_FD_204516 | JGI IMG/M metagenome (GOLD analysis project Ga0316201, IMG submission 204516) | Coastal sediment microbial communities from Delaware Bay, Delaware, United States - CS-6 worm burrow | ecosystem: Environmental > Aquatic > Marine > Coastal > Sediment | place: USA: Delaware...
ATTGTTTCCTACCCTATTGTTGATTCTAGGTAAGCCGTCAAAAAGTTTAGTGTTGAATATTTCTTTAAAGGAATTATTTTGGAAGTACTCCCTTAAAATTTTAATAATAGTAAATCTTAGTGCATTAATTACTTTTTCAATTGTACATTTTCAGGATTCCTTTATATCCCCTGTTGCCATGGATTTACTCGATGATTCTTTCTATGGACTATATGGTAAATCAGGTCTTGGAGGTCATGTTTTAAGTATTATAAATATTATATATGCGATTCGATATTTTTTTATTGGAAATAGGCAAATAGGAATTCTATTTTTAGTCTTTTCAATTTTAGGATTTTATGGATTAGGATTAGTATTAACAATAATCTCTTTGACGATTATATTTAGGAAATATTTGTTGGCCAAAATTAATTTTAAATACTTACTGATGGCTATAACGTTGTTGGTCTCTGGTGTTTTTTTAATTAAATCAGTAAACCCAAAAAACTATGAATATATTAAGAACAGCGTATTTTCATTTGTAGTAGTTAAAGATTTCGATTATAAGGTGGAAATGCATAAGGCTAATAACTTACAAACAACGTCAATTCCAAGAAAATTAACTTTTATAATTGGTACATTCAATAGAATAAAAGAGGATCCTTATATACTATTTTTTGGAACATCTCCGGGAACATATAATTCTAGAGTTGCGTTTTTGTTAAACGGGGATCTTTCTAAAACAAAGCTGTTAAAGGATAATATTAGGAAAAGACCCCCATTTCATCAAAGTGATGTTTACCCTTTATTCAATACCAAAACTACTTTGGTGCCTTGGATGGGGGGTACTAGAAATCAGCCGTTTTCGTCCATTATATCAGTTTTTATAGAATATGGGGTCATTTTAGGATTTTTGATATTTTATACATTTTATTTGTTTGGATTTCAAATAATAAGGTTGAATAAAAACTCAAAAGACCAAATTGCTCTGAAGTTTATTTTTATTCTTTCTATTTTCTTGTTCTTCTTTGTTTATTATTTAGAAGTAATTGAATATGTTCTACCAGTTTTGCTATTATTTAAAGTTTACCAGGTAGATGCATATGATACCATATTTCTTAAGAGTAAGACTTAACTTGGTATGCAAAAAACCAGTTTTGCTATCTCACAACCATAGATCTCAAAACCTTTAAAAATAAATAGGTTTAATTCTATATAAAAATTGAAGATTTAATGTTGAAAATAAAAGAATGGTTTAGTCTTAAAGAACATCTATCTATAGATAAATTATTATTACTGATTGTATTAGTATTACCCTGGAGTAACGCTTTGTGCAATATTTTAATTGTTGTCTTACTTTCATTATTTTCATTTTCATATTACAATAATAGAATTAACATACAGAGAGACTTTAAAATCGGTTTTAGTTTCATTTTTATATTTATTCTCGTTTGTGCGTTGTCTATAATAAACCTAGAACATCCCGAAGACGGTATTCACTATTTAGCTCGTATTTCATTGATTATTACCATTCCCTTGGCCATTTACTATTTTAAAAGAAGGAATTCGGACATTATCAATAAGGTTTTATTGAAGGGCTATATACACTCAGCTGTTATTTTGGCTTTTGTAACCATCGTCTATGGTATATTCAAATGGTATACAAATACTGAAAATTTACCCATAGAGCAATTTCTAACCTACAAAGATTTGGCTCGTTTGTTAGTTAATCATCAACCCATCTACTTTTCATTATTTATTGGTTTTGGTGGTATTTTAAGCTTTTCTGCCTTCCTAAATTCGAAAAAAAATAAAACAAAAGGTTTATATCTTTCTGAGTGTATCTTCCTGCTGGCTTTCATTTTTTTATTAGGTGCCAGAACGGCAATCGTCAGTACTTTAATTTGTATTGCAATTATGGCCTTTAAAAGTTCTAAAAAGGCGCTCCTAATTTTAGGACTCACCTTTTCCTTGCTCTTTGCAGCCAACTATTCATATAATAATACCTTTAAAACGAGGGTTGACTACTTATTAGAATTCACTACAGATTTTGACTACCACAGTTCCTGGTCTTATGAAGGCCTGGCGTTTAGATTTATGACGTGGAATTGCTCCATAGAAGTGATCAAAAATAATTTCTGGTTTGGAACAGGGATTAGTGGCGCTCAAGAACAATTGGATGCTTGTTACTATAATAATTCTTATGATTCACTAATTTATTTTATAGAGAACGATAACACTAAATTTAATTCACATAACCTTTTTTTGGAGGTTTTTGTCACAACAGGCCTGCTTGGGGTTCTCATTTTAAGTGCGATATTTATATACTACTTGATTTTTGCAATAAAAAAATCCAAGTTCTTACTCATAATTTTTATAGCCTACTTTTTATTAAATGGTCTTACTGAATCACTGTTTATTCGAGAAAAAGGGATATTGTTTTTCGCTATTTTTTTAGGGATACTATCCAATTTGGATAATTATAGTAAACCGCATTTGAGTAAATAACATTTTTAGTATTTCAGATGGCTACAGACCGTATTTCAAAGTGGGTATTTTCAAAATCAGGTAAATGATGAAATTAGAATTTTTAAATCTACAGCTTAACAGGATTAGTATGAAGCAACTATTGCAGGAAATAGTTGAGAAGGCAAAAAAAAAGGAATCCGCATATTTGTGTGCGGTGAATGTGCATATGACCGTTGAAGCCCAAACAGACCAAGAGCTATTGAAATCAATCACAAAAGCCACTTGGGCGGTAACAGACGGGACACCGGTTGCTTGGGCTTTTTCACGTTTACACAAAATAAGACAGGAAAGGGTTGCGGGGATGGATATAACCCCCCAACTCTTACATCTGGCCGAATCTAACCACTTAATAGTTTCAGTATATGGAAACACTAAAGAGGTCTTGAAAGATTTTGAAAACTATTTAAGAGAACATTTTCCAAATATCCGGATCGGAGCATGTATCTCTCCCCCATTCAGAGAACTTTCTGTAAATGAACAAAAGAGTTATATTGACAAATTAGCATCCGTTGGAACAAATATCCTGTTTGTGTCCTTAGGATGTCCAAAGCAGGAAAAATGGATGTATCGTCATTCGCAAGGAATAAATGCTGTTTCATTGGGAATTGGGAATGCCATCAATACAACTATTGGAAAAGAAAAGAGACCGCCGAAGTTTATACAAAAAATTGGAATGGAATGGCTAATGAGATTATTTCAGGACCCTAAAAGACTATTTAAAAGGTACCTTATTACTAATACAAAGTTTTGTTTATTACTTTTGAAACTTCTACTAAATAGATAGTTAACAGAAATAATCAAACCAAATCATTAATATCACGTATTTAATTTCTTTTTCCGTTGGCTATGGGTTTTAAAAAACACAGATACTCAGGATTTATTTATCCAATTTCAATATTGATAGATTTATTCTTATTGAATATCCTCGCCTATTTATTTCCGATCCTTTTTCAATATCCAATTCTTTTTCACACCTACATTTCTCTGGCATGGGTAATTATATCTTTGAAAAATCGCTTTTATAAAGTACATAGATATACAAAAGAAGTAGATATTCTAAAGAAACTATTTACACAGTTCGTAATCTTCTTTTTAATTCTATATGCTTTTATAGGAATATTTAAACAACCAAATATTAGTAGACTAACATTGGTTATATATTATTTGACATTCTTTGCATGTGTATTAACCATCAAAATCCTTAACTATTACCTCTTACTACAATACCGAAAAAAAGTGAAAGGTAGTCTGAGGGATGTGGTTGTAGTTGGAAAGAACAGAAAGACTGATCAGCTTATAAAGATGTTCAGGGATCATCGGGAATATGGATATAATCTGATTAAGCAGTTTAATACAAAAAAAACAGAATTTACCGTTGATGAGTGTTTAATTTTTATTAAACAACAACAAATAGACGAAATATACTGCTCTATTAATGAACTAACTAATAATGAAATTGCAAGATTTGTAGATTACGCAGAGAACAATCTAATTAAGTTAAAATTTATACCAGACAATAAAGAAATATTCACAAAGAACTTAAAATTAGATTTTTACGAGTATTTTCCAATACTTTCTTTAAGAGAAATACCTTTAGACGATCCATTTAACAGGTTTTATAAAAGAACTTTTGATATCCTATTTTCATTATTTATTTGTGTTTTCTTGTTATTGTGGCTATTCCCAATCATTGGGCTGTTAATAAAACTTGATTCAAAGGGCCCAATCTATTTTAGGCAGTATAGACCCGGGTTTTTAGAACAAGGATTCCCTTGTTATAAATTCAGGACCATGAGACTGAATGATGCAACAGAGAAGTCGGCCTCAAGAGACGACCCAAGAGTTACGAAATTAGGAGCTTTTCTAAGAAGAACAAGTTTGGATGAACTCCCCCAATTTCTAAATGTATTAATTGGAGACATGTCGGTTGTTGGGCCAAGGCCTCATTTATGGCGACAAAATGAAGAATATGGCACAACAGTAGAAAGATATATGTTGAGACATTTTGTCAACCCTGGAATAACAGGACTTGCCCAAAGTAAAGGATTTAGAGGAGGTATTGAAACGGCAGAAGACATTAAAAATAGAATAAGATATGATGTATTTTATATTGAAAATTGGTCTTTCTTTTTAGATATCAAAATAATTATCCAAACTGGCTTAAACATCTTAAAAGGTGAAGAAAAGGCGTATTAGAGATGTTTGTAATACCATTTAACAGGTGACATCTGTTGTGTGAGCTAAAAAAATTATTGTAAATGGGATTTTAAAAGCGAATTAGTTACTAATCTATAATTGAAGTGAGAGGTCAATCACATTGTAGGTACGGCACTAACTGTCTATCTTTGCAAATTATTAATTGACTTTTAAAATAGAATTATGAAAATATCTGTTGTTGGCACTGGATATGTTGGTCTTGTAACAGGCACTTGCCTGGCGGAAACAGGGAATGAAGTTGTTTGTGTGGACATAGATGAACAGAAAGTTCGAAAAATGCGGGCAGGTGAAGTCCCAATTTATGAACCACATCTGGATGTTCTCTTTGAACGAAATATAAAAGCGGGAAGACTTACATTCACCACATCCTTAAAAGAGGGTTTGGAACACGGGGAGATTGTATTTCTAGCGCTCCCAACACCGGAAGATGAAGATGGTTCTGCGGATTTGCAGTATGTTTTAGGCGTAGCAGATGAGATTGGAAAATTGATCGAAAACTACAAGGTGATTGTAGATAAAAGCACGGTACCAGTAGGCACTTCTGAAAAAGTACATGCTGCAATTGCTAAGAATGCTAAATGTGATTTTGATGTCGTTTCCAATCCTGAATTTCTCAGAGAAGGATTTGCAGTTGACGATTTCTTAAAACCCGAACGTATTGTGGTTGGATCGAGCTCCGAAAGAGCCACCAAACTAATGCAGAAACTTTATAAACCTTTTATGAGGTCGGGGAACCCAGTAATAATAATGGATGAAAAATCTGCTGAGCTTACCAAATATGCGGCTAATGCGTTTTTAGCAACCAAAATTACCTTTATGAATGAAATAGCCAATTTTTGTGAGAAAGTTGGAGCGGATGTAGATAAGGTCCGCATAGGAATGGGAACAGATTCGAGAATTGGGAAGCGATTTCTATTTCCTGGTATTGGATATGGTGGGTCTTGTTTTCCGAAAGATGTGAAGGCTTTACACAAATCCGGAAAAGACGTGCATTACGATTTTAAGATTCTTGATTCGGTCATTGAAGTTAATCAACTGCAGAAAACAATTTTGATTCCTAAAATCAAGAAGTATTTTAAGAACAACCTTAGAGGAAAACGAATTGGAATTTGGGGCTTAGCCTTCAAACCGGAAACTGATGATATTAGGGAAGCGCCAGCACTCTTCATAATTGAAGAATTATTAAAAGCAGGAGCTGTTATCACAGCCTTTGATCCGGAAGCCATGGACAATGTAAAACAGAAGTTAGGAGAAAAAATTTCGTTTGCGCCGGGGATGTATGGAGCTGTGGAAGATGCAGATGCGCTTGTGATATGCACAGAATGGGGAGTTTTCAGAAACCCAAATTTTACAATGATCAGAGAATTATTAAATGAACCAGTTATTTTCGACGGCAGAAATTTATACGAACTAGAAGAGATGAAAACCGAAGGATTCCATTATGAATCTATTGGGCGGATTTAATTAAATAACTATAGTAAATAAGATAATTTGAAAAGAGTATTAATAACTGGCGCTGCAGGTTTTTTAGGATCACATTTATGTGACCGTTTTATTAAGGAAGGTTTTCATGTAATCGCCATGGATAATTTAATTACCGGCGACTTAAAGAACATTGAACACTTATTTAAGTTAGAGAATTTTGAGTTTTATCATCACGATGTAAGCAAATTTGTGCATGTACCCGGTAAGTTGGATTATATTTTGCATTTTGCCTCACCCGCGAGCCCTATCGATTATTTAAAGATCCCAATTCAAACATTAAAGGTAGGAGCATTGGGTACACATAACCTTCTGGGGTTAGCCAAGGAAAAGAACGCACGGATATTGATCGCATCTACATCTGAGATTTATGGAGATCCACTTGTTCATCCACAAACAGAGGAGTATTATGGTAATGTAAATACCATTGGTCCTCGAGGAGTATATGATGAAGCTAAGCGCTTTCAAGAGTCTATTACAATGGCCTATCACCGTTTTCATGGTCTTGATACACGAATTGTAAGGATCTTTAATACATATGGGCCTCGCATGCGATTAAACGATGGGCGGGTTATTCCTGCCTTTATGGGACAAGCACTTCGTGGAGAAGACCTCACTGTATTTGGAGATGGGTCACAAACTCGCTCATTTTGCTATGTAGATGATGAAATTGAAGGGATCTACCGATTATTAATGAGTGATTATTATCTACCGGTTAACATTGGAAATCCTAATGAAATTACAATAAAAGAATTTGCCGAAGAAATAATTAAACTAACCGGGACCAATCAGAAAATAGTCTACAAACCCCTGCCAAAAGATGATCCGATGCAGCGACAGCCAGATATTAGCAAGGCAAGAGAAATATTAGGTTGGGAACCAAAAGTAGGCAGAGAAGAAGGGATGCGAAAGACATTTGAGTTTTTCAAAAAGCTTTCTAAGGCAGACCTGCTGAAAACGGAACATAGAGATTTTACCCATCGTAATAAAAAATAACCATATCCTCCATCACATATATTGATTACAATTTATTTTAGGGATAGAAGTGGATAAGATTTATTTTCTTGCAGTATTTTTAACCAAATCTTCAATGCATGAATATCCTATTACTTGGCTCAGGGGGTCGCGAACACACCCTCGCCTGGAAACTTACACAAAGCCCTAAACTTCAACGTCTTTTTGTGGCACCCGGAAATGCCGGCACTTCTTCTATTGCTACTAATCTTCCTCTAAACATCAATGATTTTGAAGAGGTGAAGAAGGCCGTACAAAATAACAACATTCAAATGGTGATCGTAGGTCCGGAAGATCCTCTCGTAAATGGGATCCATGATTTTTTCCTGCAAGACCCGGCACTAAAAGATATTCCGGTAATCGGACCAGAAAAACACGCCGCCACCCTGGAAGGAAGCAAGGATTTTGCAAAGAAATTTATGATGCGCCATTCAATTCCAACAGCCGCATACCAAAGTTTTACCGCCGAGACCGTTGAGGAAGGGATCGCCTTCCTGAACACTCTTAAGCCGCCATATGTTCTTAAGGCAGATGGCCTTGCGGCAGGGAAAGGGGTAGTAATACTGAATGATATTGAGGAAGCCCGTGCAGAATTGTCACAGATGCTATTGGAATCCAAATTTGGAAAGGCCAGCACCACCGTCGTGATCGAAGAGTTCCTTTCCGGGATAGAATTAAGCTGTTTTGTCCTTACCGATGGGAAACACTATAAAGTTCTTCCTACCGCAAAAGACTATAAGCGAATAGGAGAAGGGGATACCGGACTAAACACAGGGGGGATGGGGGCAATTTCACCAGTTCCCTTTGCCGATCCCATTTTTATGGAAAAAGTAAGTCAACGTATCATAATCCCAACGATACAGGGCTTACAAAAAGACAATATCCCTTATAAGGGCTTTATATTTATCGGATTGATCAAAGTAGTAGAAGACCCTTATGTCATAGAATACAATGTGAGACTAGGTGATCCTGAAACTGAGGTGGTCCTTCCGAGAATAAAAAATGACCTGGTTACCGTATTTGAAGCCGTTGCAAATCAAACCCTGGATACGATAGACCTGGAGATCGATGATCGCAGTGCGGCTACCGTAATGACGGTTTCCGGAGGGTATCCCCAAGCATATAAAAAGGGATTTGAGATCAGCGGATTAGAGACTATCAAAGATTCTCTTGTATTCCATGCGGGCACAACCATAAAGGATAACAAAATATCAACCAATGGAGGCCGGGTAATTGCTGTTACTTCCTTTGGAAAGGACCATGTTGAAGCACTGCAAAGATCGTATCGCAATGTTGAAAAGATAGAGTTTGAAGGAAAATACTACCGTACAGATCTTGGATTTGACCTATAAATAAGAATGAGAGGTAATAGTTTTGTCCTCTTCATTATTATCATTGTACTTTTTTAGTTGCAAAAGCCAGAAAACCATGGCTATAATGCCAGTGATCATAAATAACCAATTTACAATATTGGCGGTCCACCAATTTTCCATAAAGCGGAAAAAATCATAAGGCCAGAAAAGGCCATTCACGAATAAATCTTCTATGCCGTAAAAAAATGCGTTCATCTTGGTTATATTTACGAACACAAAAATATAAAATCCGGAGATGATTTCAGGCATTTTTGGCAAAACAAAACCAATAAATTACGTTTTACTCCTTGGATTTATATTTATCCTCTATTGGTTCGTATACTTCTACGTCAGCAACAATTCTGGTGAACCAGCTGAAATAGCGGGGCAATCATTGGTATTGCTTGTCCTTTTATTTTCTGTCCTGGTCATCAATTTTGTGGTAAACCGGAATCAAATTACCAGTGCTAATTCTTATGTGGCCCTTTATTTTATTCTTTTAGTTCTCATTTTTTCAACATCTGTTGCCGATAATAATGCCATCCTTTGTAGTTTTTTCTTGTTGTTGGCGTGCAGAAGGCTTTTAAGCCTTCGATCTCTTAAAAATATAAAGTTAAAGATCATGGATGCCACCCTCTGGGTCCTGGTGTCCAGTCTTTTTTATGATTGGGCTATTTTATTTCTGATTCTGGTTTACATTGCTATCTATATTTATGAGCCCAAAAATCTAAAGAATTGGCTGGTTCCCCTGGTTAGTAGCAGTGTTTTTGTATTGTTGAGCTATGCCGTACTTATTTTAGCAAATAATGAGGGGTATTTACTACAACATTATCAATTTCAGCTAGACAATATTCGGGAGGTGTTTCCGGATTGGAAATTAAACACAAAACTCATCATTTATGCCCTATTAACCACTGTCACTGCCTTAGCGGTTTTTCTTAAATCTGGAAAGTTGGGACTTGGAAGGATCATTAATTTACGGGTAATCACACTGTATTTTGCCTTAAGCATAGTCGTTATCATCTTAAGTCTTATGGCAGGAGATCTGCCTGTCTTGATCTCTTTTTTCCCTGGCGCCGTATTCCTTGGGAAATATGTGGAAATGATAAAACGAAAGAACATAAAGGAGGTTGTCCTTTACGCCTCTGTCTTCATTGCACTTTCCATTTTTGCAGCAGAGATTCTTATTAAATAATAGATACCTTTGTACAAAACACAGATCGTATGTTCAGTAAAAAGGCCTTCGATATTTTTGAGGAAAGCATTGCAAAATATCATGTTCTTAACAGGGTAGACCAGGATTTTGTAAATCCCTATCCAAAAAATGATATTACGCATCTTCTCTATAAGAAAAATTGGATAGACACCGTGCAGTGGCACTTCGAGGATATTATTCGCGATCCGCAGATTGAACCTAAAGCCGCCCTGGATCTGAAGCGAAAAATAGACGCCAGTAACCAGGAAAGAACAGACCTTGTGGAATATATTGATAGTTATTTTCTACAGAAATACGCTGAGGTAAAGGTCCTTCCAAACGCTACCATCAATACGGAATCCCCGGCATGGGCTATAGATCGACTTTCAATTTTAGCCCTGAAGATCTATCATATGAAGGAAGAAGCAGAAAGA
>Ga0316201_10004902_pt1 | contig 10201 bp, 7 predicted proteins | sample CS6wburrow_MG_FD_204516 | JGI IMG/M metagenome (GOLD analysis project Ga0316201, IMG submission 204516) | Coastal sediment microbial communities from Delaware Bay, Delaware, United States - CS-6 worm burrow | ecosystem: Environmental > Aquatic > Marine > Coastal > Sediment | place: USA: Delaware...
ACTACCCTCCCACCCAATTGTACCATACCCTGGAGACTAAGAAATTAAAAAACCTTTACTTCGCTGGTCAGATCAATGGAACTACCGGATACGAGGAAGCCGGAGCCCAGGGTTTGATGGCGGGGATCAATGCAAGTCTCAGGATAAACGGAGATGAGGAATTTGTACTGGGAAGAGACCAGGCCTATATTGGGGTACTTATCGATGACCTGGTAACCAAAGGAGTGGATGAACCCTACAGGATGTTTACCTCAAGAGCCGAATACCGGATTTTACTGCGGCAGGACAATGCGGATGAGAGACTGACTGAATTGAGTGCAAAAATGGGCCTGGCAAGCAGTGAACGGGTGAAACTCTTACAAAGCAAAAGGGAGCTTGTAAATAGCCTGGTAGATTTTCTGAAGTCCTATAGTGTGGATCCTGCCGAAATCAAGGAGTTCCTGATCAGATCAGAAACCTCACCGCTGAAGCAAAAGATGAAATTAATAGAGGTGGCAAAGCGCCCTCAAGTACGCCTAAACGAATTAATCGAAGAGATAGAGGGTCTCCGGAAGATTAAAGAGAAATGTGGCCGCAGGGCAGGAGAGCTTATAGAGGCTGCTGAAATAGCCATAAAGTATGAAGGGTATATTGCCCGGGAACGGGTCATGGCCGATAAGATAAAGCGCCTGGAAAAAATAGCGCTGGACGAAAAATTTGATTACGGGCGTTTAAAAAGTATTTCCACCGAAGCCAGGCAAAAGCTGGGGCGAATTAAACCAAGGTCTATTGGTCAGGCCTCAAGGATATCGGGAGTCTCTCCCAGCGACATAAGTGTACTGCTCATATATATGGGCAGATAGTTCCACGTGGAACATTTTATATAAAATCCAACAATATGAAGGAAGAACAGGCCGTACGTTTTTTGAAAGAAGCCACGCGCTCCATTCCGGATTACCCAAAACCGGGAATCATATTCAGGGATTTAACAACGATTTTTCAGAGTGGGGAGGCATTTGCTTTGGCCATTGATATGTTGGGGAATTGTCTGCTGGACAAAAAAGGCACAAAGAAATCCTTCGATAAGTTTGCCGGAATTGAGGCCAGGGGGTTTGTTTTAACAGGAGCACTGGCTGCAAAAATGGGTGGCGGGCTTGCTTTATTGCGTAAGCCCGGAAAGCTTCCTTATAAAAAAAGAAGAATCGAGTATAAGTTAGAATATGGAGAAGATGCCCTGGAAATGCATGTGGATGCCATTAGTCCTGGAGAAAAAGTGGTGGTGGTGGATGATCTCCTTGCAACTGGGGGAACTGCGGAAGCCGGATGTAAGCTGGTGGAAGAGGCAGGGGGAATCATTGTGAAAGTTTTATTCCTGGTCGAGCTTCCCGAGCTGGAAGGAAGGAAAAAACTCAGCGCGTACGATGTGGACTCTATTATTACTTTTGAGGGGCACTAATTCGCCTGGATGGAAGGAGTTCCCGCCTCCGGAGTTTTGGAGAAGAGATCGTAAAAAGGGCATAAAGATGAGCTACTTAGAGTCAAAAATGAGCCCCTGAGGGTCTGATTTAAAGCCAGGAGAATGCCATATTCAGCCGGGAAGTGGCCTATGACACGGAAAGCGTTTAATAGACAGGCTTAAAATGAGTGATAAATTTGATGTTTCCACAATTCTTCCATCCCTGAGCGATCATCCCGGGGTATATCAGTTCTATGATAAGAATGGAGAGATCATATATATTGGAAAGGCAAAAAATTTAAGGAAACGGGTCTCCTCCTATTTCACCAAAAAAAAGTTTGAATCCTATAAGATCAAGGTACTGGTTGATCGGATTCATGATTTGAAAGTCATTGTGGTGAATAGTGAATCTGATGCGCTTCTGCTGGAAAACAATCTGATCAAAAAACACCAACCCCGGTATAACATTCTTTTAAAAGACGATAAAACGTTCCCCTGGATCTGTATAAAGAATGAACCCTTCCCCCGGGTATTTTCTACCAGGACCATTATCAATGACGGGTCAAAATATTATGGGCCCTATACTTCAGCCTATGCGGTGAAAATCCTGCTTGGTCTGATTCGCCAGCTTTATCAATTAAGAACATGCAAGCTATCCTTAAGTGAGCAGAACATAAAAGCGGAAAAATTCAAAGTATGCCTGGAGTATCATATTGGAAATTGTAAAGGCCCCTGTATTGGATTACAAAGTCCGGAGGAGTATGAAAGGAATATCAGTCAGATCAGGGACATTATTAAAGGGAACTTAAGTGATGTGCTCACCTATTTAAAAGGTGAAATGAATAAATACGCGGCGGAATTTAAGTTTGAGGAGGCTAACCGGTTTAAGGAGAAGATCGAAATCTTATCCCGGTATCAAAGTAAATCCACCATTGTTAACTCCGCCATTCACGATGTGGAGGTTTACAGCATCATAAGTGATGAGAAGGAAGCCTTTGTAAACTTCCTGAAGGTGGTCAAAGGAGCCATTGTTCAGGCGCATACGGTGGAAATTAAGAAAAAACTGGATGAAGAAGATAAGGAGCTGCTGGCTTTTGCCCTCACCGATATCCGGAACAGGATTGAAAGCAACTCCAGAGAAATTATCGTTCCGGTGGACATGAAGGAATATTTTCCCCATTTGCAAATTACAGTTCCCCAACGAGGCGATAAATTGAAGCTGCTGGAGTTGTCCTTGAGAAATGCGAAAAGCTACAGGCTGGAAAAATTAAAAAGGAGTGCTTCAAAGAAAACAGCAGGAGCAACAGACAGGGTACTCAAAGCCGTGCAAGCTGATTTCAGGCTTAAGGAATTGCCCAGGCATATAGAGTGCTTTGATAATAGCAATATGCAGGGAAGCGAACCGGTTGCGGCCTGCGTTGTCTTCAGAAACGGGAAGCCGCAAAAGAAAGAATACCGGCACTACAATATTAAAGAGGTGGAGGGAATTGATGATTTTGCTTCCATGAAAGAGGTTGTATACAGGCGTTATAAAAGGCTATTAAATGAGAAACAAGCCCTGCCTCAGCTGATCGTGGTCGATGGGGGCAAAGGCCAGTTGAGCGCGGCCCTGAACAGTCTGGACCAGCTGGATCTCCGGGGTAAAATCGCCATTGTTGGAATTGCCAAAAAGCTGGAAGAGATTTATTTTCCAGGGGATCCGGTTCCTCTCTATATTGATAAAAATTCAGAATCTTTAAAGCTGATTCAGGCTCTCAGAAATGAGGCGCACAGATTTGGAATCACCTTTCACCGGCTGAAACGCTCGGGAGCCATGACCAGCTCCGCCATGGAAGGAATAAGTGGAATAGGGCAACGATCCATTGAGAAATTATTCAAGCGGTTTAAATCCATGGATGGGATAAAAATGGCGACCACCGAGGAGCTCACTAAAGAGGTGGGATTATCCCGGGCGAGGCTCATACAGGAGCACTTTCAAAAGAAGCGGGACTAAGTTACTTATTTCGGGATACTGTAAACTCTACGAGATCTCGAAGGGAAGATCTGGAGGGAGATTCAGGAAAGGTGTAAAGTATCTCCATGGCTGCTGCTTTATATTCCTGCATTTTTGAAATGGCATAATCAATCCCTCCCAGGTCATTCACAAACTGGACTACTTCGTTAACCACGTGCTGACTGCGATTTCCATTCTTAATTTTCCGGATGATGGCCTTTCGCCTGGCTGAATCCGCCTGGTTTAGCGCGTAAATCAGGGGCAGGGTGAACTTTTTATCTTTAATATCGTTCCCGGTGGGCTTTCCGATGGATCCATGTTGTTGATAATCAAAGAGATCATCCTTAATTTGAAAGGCCATTCCTATATTAATTCCCATGTCATATACCCGATTTACCACTTCCGGGGTGGCTCCGGCAGCCTTGGCCCCGCAAGCCGTGCAGGAAGCAATGAGGCTGGCCGTTTTTTTCCGAATTACTTCGTAGTACGTCTCCATATCGATATTCAGACTTCTGGATTTCTGAATCTGTAGCAATTCCCCCTCACTCATTTCCCTGGAAGCGTGAGAGACGATTTCCAGAAGATCGTAGTTTTTTCGTTCGACGGCTAACAATAGGCCCTGGGCAAGCAGGTAATCCCCAAAGAGAACGGCCACCTTTGATCTCCAGATGGCGTTTACTGAAAAAACTCCCCGGCGCTCATTGGATTCATCCACCACATCGTCATGCACCAGGGTGGCTGTATGCATCAATTCTACCAGAGAGGCAGCAGTATAGGAAGCCTCGGTGATCTCCCCGGTGAGCCTGGAGGAGAGGAAGACGAAAAGCGGGCGCATCTGTTTTCCTTTCCTGCGAAGAACAAAACGGGTAACCAGGGTCAAAAGGGGTATATTGCTGGAAACTTCTGATTTGAATCGGGAATCAAATTCTTTCATTTCACGGCTTACAGGCTTCCTGATGTTATCCAAAGTGATCATTGGCATTCATTGAGAGGTTTCAAAGGTAGAAAAAAGAACTCTGAATAGCGTCAATTTTTGCGGGGCTAGAAATCACATATTAAATATCTTAAATATTAATATATTTGTATTTGATCAATATGTACTGCTTAAGAAATTATAAATTATGGAGTTTTCGGATCTGAAGCCTGAAGAAGTTGAACGTGCTGCAAATATGATCAAAGCCATTTCTCATCCCATGCGGCTGGCAATTCTGGGTTATCTGGGAGAGGGAAATCAACTGAATGTGACCGAAATTCACAATTTGTTGCACATTGAGCAATCAACAGCATCTCATCATCTTGGCATATTGAAGGATAAGGGCATCCTTGCCTCTGTGCGGAAGGGAAAGCACACCCTTTATTACCTGAAAAGAAAGAATTTGAGCACTCTGGTAAAATGTATCAGCGAGTGTGCCTGTGATTGAAAAAATATGAAAGCATGAAGAAAGTTAGGCTTACCAAGGAGTTTCATTTCGAAATGGCTCACGCCTTATGGAACTATGACGGGCTATGCCGGCACATACACGGGCACTCTTACAAACTTACGGTAACACTTATTGGTGAACCCATCGCGGATGCAAAAAGTCACAAATTGGGAATGGTGCTTGACTTTACGGATCTGAAAGCTATGGTCAAAGGACCCGTAGTCGATCACTTTGATCATTCCCTGGTCATATACCGCGGAGCAGAGAGCGCCCTTCCTGAAAGGCTGAATGAGATGTACGGAAAGGTGCATCTCGTTGATTTTCAACCTACTTGCGAAAATCTTGTTATACATATTGCTGAAAAGATTAGCCACCTTCTCCCCTCAGAAGTGCAGTTGTTTTCTGTGAAGCTCTATGAAACGGCCACCGCCTATGCCGAGTGGCATGCAAGGGATAATCAGTAACTAACAGAAAAAAATAGTGGAAAAGAAATTATTCCTCCTGGATGCTTATGCCTTGATTTTCAGGGCATACTATGCATTTATTTCAAACCCCATGGTCAATTCAAAGGGCCTGCCCACTTCAACTGTATTTGGGTTTACCCTGGCCCTTGAAGAGATTCTCCGGAAAGAATCCCCATCACATATTGCCGTTGTTTTTGATCCTCCCGGCCCCACCTTCCGGCATGAGATGTTTCCGGAATACAAAGCTAACCGGGATGCTACCCCCGAGGATATTGTATTGGCTGTGCCCTATATAAAACAGCTGGTGGAAGGGTTTAACATTCCAGTCATAGAGGAAGCGGGATACGAGGCAGATGATGTTATAGGAACCTTGGCCAAACAGGCAGAAAAAAAGGGATTCGAGGTCTACATGATGACGCCTGATAAGGATTTTGCCCAGCTGGTATCGGAGCAGATTTTTATGTACAAACCCGGCCGTGGAGGCGGAGGTGCCGAAGTGCTGGGGCTTTCTGAGGTGAGAGAAAAGTTCCTCGTGGAACGCGCAGATCAAATAATTGATTATCTGGCTTTAATGGGAGATTCAGCCGATAATATTCCGGGAGCCAAGGGGATAGGTGAAAAAACAGCCCAAAAGCTGATTGGACAATTTGGTTCTGTGGAGGGAGTATACGAAAATATTAATGAGCTTAAAGGGAAACAGAAGGAGAATATCGAAAACTCCCGAGAGCAGGTCATGCTCTCCAAAGAACTGGCAACCATTTCACTGGATGTACCCATCCAATTCGATCCGGCTGATCTTAAGCGGAAGGAGCTAAATCGGGACCAGCTCACGGAATTATTTAATGAGCTGGAATTTAAAAACATAGCAGAGAGAGTGCTAAGCTTAAGCCTGTCTGCCCCCACGGGATCGTCCACAGGAAGCACCGTGGATCCCAAATTTTCAGCATCCGCAAGCGGACAGGGAAACCTGTTTGAGGATCGGGGTACGCAGAAGGGGGCTGAACAGGAGACCCTGTTCGCATCCATTGATTCTGTTACACACCAGTACAGCCTGATTGATACCAAAGAAGGAGTTAAAAAGCTGGCAAGGGATCTTTCCGGCTTAAAGTCATTCTGCTTTGACACGGAAACAACCGGCCTGGATGTGATGGAAGCAGAACTGGTGGGTATTGCATTCAGCTGGGAGGCAAAACAGGCCGCTTATATCTCCTTTAGTGAAGAGAGGAAGGAAATCCTGGAGTGGCTGGAGCTGTTAAAGGAACCCTTCGGCAAGGAGAATATTGAAAAGATCGGGCAAAATTTGAAATATGATCTACACATCTTAAAGAATTATGAAATAGAGGTAAAGGGCAGCTTATTTGATACGATGGTTGCACATTTTATCTTAAAACCCGAACAGAAGCACAATCTGAATATCCTGGCAGAACAATACCTGAATTATAGCATGATTAGCATCGAATCCCTTATCGGGAAGAAGGGAGCCAGACAATCATCTTTCAGATCCATTGCCCCGGAAAAAGCCAAAGAATATGCCGGAGAAGATGCAGATATTACCTGGCAGCTGGCGCAAATTCTAAGAAAAGAAATCACGGATAATGGCTTTGGCGAGCTTTCTGAAACAATTGAAATGCCTCTGATCCCTGTGTTGATGAAGATGGAGCATCAAGGGGTAAAGCTGGATGTGGAGGCCTTGAATCATTTTGCAATCAAATTAAGAGAAGATATCCTGGAAACAGAGCGGGAAATCTTTGCTCTGGCAGGCATGGAATTTAATATCAATTCTCCCAAACAATTCGGAGAAGTTCTGTTTGATCGAATGAAAATTGTGGAGAATCCCAAAAAGACGAAAACCAAGCAGTATGCCACCGGTGAAGAAATCCTGATCCAATTGAAAGACAAGCATCCGATTATAGGAAAAGTATTGGACTACAGATCGTTAAAAAAACTTCTCAGCACCTACGTTACGGCTCTCCCCCAACTTGTAAAACCAGGGACAGGAAAACTGCATACTTCTTTTAACCAGGCCCTGGTTACCACCGGAAGGCTCTCATCGGTAAACCCGAACCTCCAGAATATACCCATCCGAGAGGAGCGCGGAAGAGAGATCCGAAGGGCCTTTATACCGGAGAAGGAAACTAATGTGTTTTTTTCGGCGGACTATTCCCAGATTGAGCTGCGAGTGATGGCTCATTTAAGCGGGGATGAACAGATGATCCAGGCCTTTGTGGACAATGAGGACATCCATACGGCCACGGCTGCCAAAATATATAAGATTCCCATGGATGAAGTTAGCAAGGAAATGAGAAGCCGGGCTAAAACAGCTAATTTCGGAATTATATACGGCATTTCGGCTTTTGGCCTGTCCCAGAGAATGCAAATTTCCCGAACGGAGGCAAAAGACCTTATTGAAGGCTATTTTGTCTCCTATCCCAAAGTGAAAGAATTTATGGATGCCTCCATCAAAATGGCCCGGGAAAAGGGATATGTGGAGACCATGTTTGGCAGAAGACGATATCTTCCGGATATTCTTTCAAGGAATTCGGTTGTGCGGGGGAATGCAGAACGCAATGCGATAAATTCTCCCATACAGGGCTCTGCTGCTGATATTATTAAAATTGCCATGATCCGCATTCAGAGGGCGTTTGAAGAAGAAAAACTGGAGTCGGCGTTAATTCTTCAGGTTCACGATGAATTGAATTTCGATGTTCTGCCAAAGGAGCTCGAAAGGGTCAAAGAGATTACCAAAAAGGAGATGGAGAATGCCACCACCTTGTCAGCACCCCTTATTGTGGATATGGGTGTGGGAGCCAACTGGCTGGAGGCGCACTAAGTCTACAAATTTAATTAATCGCTTTTGCCAGTGCCCCCTGCTTACCGCTTAAGACTTCTTTCAGCATTCCGGGTTCATTAAGTATCTCGCGGGCTTTGTCCAGTTGAGAATCTTCCTGTATTTGTTTCAGGATTCTTCCCGCCTGAAAATAGTACCTGTTCACAATCTCTTCCGAAAGAATTTGTTTAATCTCCTTTTCAAAGGTTTCCAGATCCTTAAGATTATTGTGAGCAAGTTTCTCTTCCAGGGAGGAGAACTCTTCACTTGCAAGCTCGTAATATTTTTCTCTTTGGGCGTTTTTCACAAGCGTGGCAAAGGTCTTTTCACTGGCCGTTTGAAACTCAAAATCCTTTTCTTCAATGAAAGCTTTAAATAATGCATAATCATCATCTGATAATGAATAAGATTCCGGAGTATTGATTTCTTCAATCGTATTTCGGTAACGTGTGGCAAAGTCAAAAAATATACCCTGGGTGTAAAGCTGGATGGCAATTTCTGAAAGCATCTCCGGGATCACTTCAAAATCGGGCTGGACCCCTCCACCATCATAAACCAGCCGGCCGTTTTGGGTTTGGTATTCCGAAATAAGTGAATCGGGGATGACACCCACACTGCCATCTTCATTCCGGTGGGTATAGTCAAGCGCCTGGATACAACGACCACTGGGAATATAATATTTAGCGGTGGTTACTTTTAATTGTGCGTTGTATTTGAGCGGCCGGGAAGTTTGCACGAGGCCTTTACCAAAGGTACGTTGCCCAACAATTACGGCCCGATCCAGGTCCTGTAAAGCTCCAGCCACAATTTCAGAGGCGGACGCAGATCCACGGTTTACCAGGACTACCAGGGGAATCTCTCTGTCCACAGGCTCCCGCGTGGTGGAATATTCAGAATCCCACTGTTTCATCTTCCCCCGGGTACTTACAATCATCTCGCCTTTATCAACAAACAGATTGCAGATTCTAACCGCTTCTATCAGCAAGCCCCCCGGATTGGAACGCAGATCGAGGACCAGGGAATTTAATTGATTTTCTTTCTTTAATTCATTCAAAGCATTTTCAACCTCTTTGCCGGCCCCGCTTGTAAAATTCGAAATGCGGATGTATCCCGTCCCCGGATCAATCATTCCGTAATAGGGAACATTCAGAATAGATATCTTCTCCCTGGATAATTTAAACTTAAGGGGCTTTTCTTCTCCGTACCGTTCAATGGTCAGGGAAAGCTCGGTGCCGGGTTTCCCTTTTAAGCGCTCACTGACCGATTCAATTGCCAGGTTCCTGGTATCCACACCATCCACTTCTAAAATCAGATCGCCGGCTCTGATACCTGCCTTTGCTGCAGGAAATCCTTCATAAGGTTCTGCAATCATTACCTGCTCATTGGACCTTCTGATCAAAGAACCGATTCCTCCGTATTCACCGGTAGTCTGGAATTGAAAATCATCCATGTCGGATTCCGGTATATAGTCTGTATAAGGGTCCAGGGAGGAAAGCATGGCCTCAATACTGGTTGTGACAAGCTTCTCAGGATCTGTTTCATCCACATAAAACATGTTTAGCTCCCTGAAAAGAGTGTAGTAGATATCCAGGTTTTTAACGAGTTCAAGATCCTTATTTTTTAAGGTAGAAAAACCCACGCTCAGGAAGAAAATAAAAAATCCGGCCAGGTATAAGATATGTTTATGCTTTTTCATCCAGATCATATTTATATAAAACTCATGTTATCACTTGGTTCAAGCGGGTATAAAGGAAATACAAAGAAATTAATTCTTCCCAACATTTAACTTTTTTTTAGAAAGTGTGATATGTATCTTTGTGGGCAAATTTTCTACAAATGCCGGGCCAGGATACTGTTGTACATGCTATTTTTAAAGGCTCTGCTTTAGAAAGCACCTCCTATACAGGTGGATTAGAGCTACTTGAAAGAATGCCGCTCCACCAGCCCACCTGGTATTTTGTCTTTCTGTTTCTGCTTATCGGGTTATTTGCCTGGATCAGGCTCTATTATGGCAATATCTTAATTCAAACCGTACAAGCCTCCACAAATTTTCAGGTAGCA
>Ga0316201_10004903_pt1 | contig 10201 bp, 8 predicted proteins | sample CS6wburrow_MG_FD_204516 | JGI IMG/M metagenome (GOLD analysis project Ga0316201, IMG submission 204516) | Coastal sediment microbial communities from Delaware Bay, Delaware, United States - CS-6 worm burrow | ecosystem: Environmental > Aquatic > Marine > Coastal > Sediment | place: USA: Delaware...
GGTCGAGGTTCGCCAGCACTGGAAGGGCGTCGGCGTGACCTTGTTTATCAACTGGGCCGTCAAACCATTCTCGATGGCGTTTCTGGCCTGGGTCTTCATCCGCAACCTGTTCGCAGGCTGGCTGCCGCCGGACCAGCTCGACAGCTATATCGCGGGCCTGATCATCCTGGCCGCAGCGCCCTGCACGGCGATGGTATTTGTCTGGAGCAACCTCAGTGACGGCCACCCGGGTTTCACCTTGTCACAGGTGGCCCTGAACGACCTGATCATGGTGTTCGCCTTTGCACCGATCGTCGCCCTGTTGCTGGGCATTTCGTCCATCCACGTGCCCTGGGATACGTTGTTCCTGTCCGTGGTCCTGTATATCGTGCTGCCGGTGATTGCCGCCAGCATCTGGCGCCGCTGGCTGATGCGTGATGAACGGGGTGAGGCGAGGCTAAAGCGTGTGCTGGACCGGATGCACCCGGTCTCATTGTCTGCGCTGCTGGTCACACTGGTGTTGCTGTTCGGTTTCCAGGGCAGCCAGATCATCGCCAAGCCCGTGATTATCCTGCTGCTGGCGATCCCGATCCTGATCCAGGTCTATTTCAACTCTGGCCTGGCATACTGGCTCAACCGCAGGTTCGGCGTGCAGCATTGCGTGGCAGCTCCTTCGGCACTGATCGGCGCCAGTAATTTCTTTGAGCTTGCAGTGGCGGCTGCGATCAGCCTGTTTGGATTGCAGTCCGGCGCAGCGCTGGCCACGGTTGTCGGTGTGCTGGTGGAGGTGCCGGTGATGCTGTCAGTGGTGTGGATCGTCAACCGCACCAGGCCGTGGTACGAATCGTCCAACTCCGGCCTGAACTCTACCAACCACTGACCCTTGGCCAGACATCGATCACTTCCTCTCCGCCATCGACCAGGTAATAACGGTCAAACATTGCGGCGGTTGCGCAGGCATGGTTGGGCAGGATACGCAGCAGGCTGCCCAGTGCAAAGTCTTCCCAGGGTAATTCTGCAGCTGAGCGGCTTGAAGCAATCCCATGTTCCTGGTTGGTGTCCGAGATGATCATGTCATGGAGCGGCTCACCGGCCAGGCTGCACACCACGCCGGACCCCTGGTCGACCGTTTGTGAGGCCGTCCCGTGGTCGCGTGACAGCGCCATCCAGCCCGCATCGGTGATAACCCAGTCTTTGTGCTTTTGATGTCCGATGACCGAGGTCAATACGGAGATTGCGATATCTTTGACGTCACAGACTTCCAGGCCGGCCATCACCAGGTCGTGGAACATGAAAACCCCGGCCCGGACTTCCGTGACCCCCGTCAGATCCTGAGCGTACATGGCCGTTGGTGTCGAGCCGACACTGACGATCGGGCAGGACAGGCCATGCCGGCGTAACTGCTCAGCACAACCTGCGGCCACGCTGCGTTCGGTTTCCGCCATTGCCTGGATTTCACGGGTGGTTTTGCACTGGTAGGATTCACCCGCATGGGTGAGCACCCCCGCCAGCGCGATGCCTTCTTCACGCTGCATCAATTGGCCGATGTCCAGCAACAACGAATCATTCGCACGCAGCCCGGAACGATGACCGTCGCAGTCGAGTTCGATCAGGGCGGGGATGGTCAGACCGTGCTTGCGACCTTTTTCGGCGACAAAGCCGACCTGTTCTTTGGAATCCAGCAACAGCATCAGGTTGGCGCCCTGCCTGATCAGGCCTGCTACCCGGTCGAGCTTGACCGGCGCGATGCCCACGGCATAGATGATATCGGTGATTCCGTGTTCGAGATAGTACTCGGCTTCCTTCAGCGTGGACACGGTAATGCCACCGGGCTGGCCCTTCAGGGCCATCGCAATGACATCGACATTTTTTGCGGTTTTACCGTGGGGCCTGAGGTTGACCCCGAGATTATGCAGACGCTTGTGTATTCGCGCTATGTTGGTCTCAAGTTTGCTTTTCTCCAACAGCAGCGCGGGTGTTTCCAGCTGAGAAATATTCAAACAGGTTCTCCCGGTCAGTTACCCGGAAACACTGCAAATGCAAAGGGGTCAGGCTCAATTGAATTCACGTGGAATCAATTGAGCCTGACCCATATTCTGCAGGGAAGACCAGACTCAGCCGCCTGAGCCGTCGGGATCCTCTACTTTCGCTTTTGTCTTGTCAGCGGCATCTTCAGCCATTTCGCCCGCTTTATCGGCAGCATCTTCGGCCGTCATGTCGCCGGCCGCATCCATGGCGTCGTTGGCCATTGCACCGGCCTCGTCCATGGCATCACTGGCCATTTCACCGGCTGCGTCCATGGCGTCACTGGCCATTTCACCGGCTGCGTCCATGGCGTCACTGGCCGCTTCACCAGCTGCATCGTAAGCGTCACTGGCTGCATCGCCTGCTGCGGCAGCAGCTTCGCCGGTTGCGGCTGCGACTTCAGATCCGGCTTCTTTTACGTGCTCAACAGCCTCAGAAGCGTGCTCCGTGGCTGCCTCGCTGTGGCCATTATCACTTTTGCCACAGGCGCTGAGCGCGGCAATCATCAACATCATAATCAAAATAGTAAGTTTGCTTTTCATGAGAAGAACTCCTCCATTTGTCGCCAAAAGATCAGTGATCCTGTAGTTAATCATACGTTCCTGTTTCAAACCAGAAAGAATGTTCATTCTTCCCCGGCATCCATGCTCTTCAAAAACCTGAAAAGGTCGCTGTCGGTAGACAGGACCAGCGTCGTATCGTTGGCAATAATCGATTGATACGACTGCATAGTACGCGTAAATTCATAAAAATCTACTGCCTCGGCGCTTTGATTATAAGCCCGCGCATAGATTTCGGTCGCTTTTGCGTCTGCCAGGCCACGAATCTCCTCGACTTCCCGGTAGGCTTCAGACTGTATCTTGTTCAGGTCGCGCACGCGGTTACCGCGAATCCTGGCGGCCTCGCCTTTGCCCTCGGAGAGGAAACGCTCAGCAATCTGTCGGCGTTCGGAGATCATGCGGTCGTATATTTTCGGCCTGACGCTCTGGTTGTAATTGATTCGCTTGAAACGAATGTCCAGCAATTCAATGCCGAACACCTGGACCTTTTCAGCAGCCGCATTGAATATTTCGGCCTCCACCAGTTTGCGGCCCTTTTGAATAGGCACCAGCGCACCCCATTTCACATCCTGTTGTGAACCTGCCAGCAATGAATCGCGCAATGGTTCACGGTCCTTGGTGGTGCGGATGATCTCTATCAATTCATGCTTGGCCACGGCGTTGCGTGTCTCACTACCAAGTATATCGTCGAGGCGTGATTTGGCGCTGCGCTCGTCACGCAGGCGCAGAAAATATTGCAACGGGTCAACGATCCGCCAGCGTGCAAACAGGTCGACCGAGATGTAGAGCTTGTCCTTGGTCGGCATATCGGAGGGATTGCCGTCCCACTCGAGCACTCTTTTATCGATGGGGTTGAGTTCCTGAATGAACGGGACTTTCACTTTCAGCCCGGCCGTGGTGATCGGCTCCCCGACCGGCTTGCCGAACTGGGTGATGATCATTTGTTGCACTTCACTCACCGTGTAGACCGAATTCATCAGCACAAACGCCGCGACGACCAGGAGCACGAGGCCGCCAATATTCTTAGCTTTACTCATTTCTGCTCTCCTTTCTGTGCGTCCAGATTGAGCAGCGGCAGAATTCCCTGCGATTGCTCATCGACGATGACCTTTGAACGGAGACCGGGCAGAATTTCCTGCATGGTCTCCAGGTAAATGCGCCTGCGGGTCACCTCGGGAGCCTTGCTGTACTCCTCGAACAGGGCATTGAAGCGGGCAGCATCGCCCTCCGCCTCGTTGATCCGTTTCAGTCGGTAGCCGTCGGCTTCGCGGATACGCTGATCTTTCTCACCTTCGGCCAACGGGATGACCCTGTTGTAATCACGCCGCGCTTCGTTGATCAGTTTTTCCTTTTCCTGCTGGGCCTGGTTGACCTCGTTGAATGAATCCTGCACCGGGCCCGGCGGGTTGATGTTCTTCAACTGCACCTGGTCGATACTGATGCCCATTTCGTACTTGGTAGCAAGCAGCTGCATTTTGACCAGCGCTTCGCTTTCTATTTCCTGGCGGCCGATAGTCAGCACTTCATCAACGGTGCGGTCGCCCACGACCTCGCGCATGACAGATTCGGATACGTGGCGCAGGGTTCCCCGCGGTTGGCGAACCTCGAACAGGAACTTGGCGGGATCGGCGATGCGGTACTGGACAACCCATTCAACCAGCGCTGAATTCAGATCGCCCGTGACCATCACGGTTTCCTGTTGGCCCTCCGTCGGTTTTTGCCAGGGGTCTTGCGCGCCGGGCGTACCGAAACCGAACTCCTGCTTCAACTGGCGTTTAACAGGGACGATTGACGCCACATCGACGCCGAACGGAATCTTGAAATGCAGTCCCGGCGGGACCTCCTTGAGGTATTTGCCGAATCTCTGGATGACGGCGACCGAGTCGCTGGGCACGGTATAAATTGCTGTCCAGGCGAGTATGCCGAGCAGTATGATGATGACAAACCCGAAGCGCCCGCGGGAACCGCCGCCGGGTATCATCTGTTTAACCCTGCGCTGCCCGCGCTGGAGGATTTCGCCCAACTCGGGTGGCTGCGTGGCCCCGTTACCCGGCCGCCTGGGGCGGCCGCTATTCTGATTTTGCCAAGACATCTGGTGCTTCCTTGTAGGTAAACGCTAAAAAGCTATTGTATACCCTTGTGGTGAGGGTGTTTAGTCAAGTTGACGGGGCACTAATCCCTGTCCGGGAAACGAAATCGGCCCAGGTCGGGCTGGTACTGCCGCTCCCGCTGCAGTTCAACCTCGTAAATGGCCTGGCCAAGATTTTTTAAAAAGGGCAGGCCGGTTTCTTCGTATTCATAATTATCATCGTTGAATGTCTGGTTTTCGTTCGTATAGATGGTCGCAGATAGAATGAATTCAATATTATTCTTAAAATCAACAATATATGCAGCATCTGTTAGAAAACCATAGGCATCGCCGACCTTGTTGAAAATGCGGATATGGGACGGGATTTCCTCAGCGTCGCCACCGAACATGAGAAATTTCACGTAACCGTCGGGGTAGCGTTCTTTATCCCGGTAGGCATTGATGTCACTTTCACCGGGATACATGGACATGTACCTGTACAAGAAACGGTAATCGTCCTCGCTGAGGCGAAAGCGTCTTCCCGCCCGGACGCTCTCGGGAAACATCAGGTTTCTTATGACATTATGCTGGTCCAGCAGCGCATAGGCGTTTTTGGTGGCAAAGTCCTTGGGCCGTTCCAGGCGTTCGTCATCCACGATTTCCGCCTGGCCGAGCAGTTCCGGTGTCAGCCCCGCATAACTTGCCTTGCCTCGCACCGCATCCTGGCTGTAAACCAGTTCATCGCCGTTGAAGAATTGAACCGGGTTGGTCCACTGGTTTTGTTCCTGGCTCAAAAATGACTCGAGGCGGTGGATGATACGAGTGTCGTAATAACCTCTCCGGCGCAGGGACTCGTTCAGTTCCTGCTGGCCGATAAATTCGTAAAGCCGGTTGAACGCATCGTTATCACTGACCAGCAGGATTTTCCTGATGTAGTGGCCGACGGATGGCAATCCTGTCGGTGATGTTTCATCGACCCGGGCCTCAGTCTGGAAGTCGGCGGCCGAACCGGTCAGCATAGGCGTGTCCCGGTCAAGCCCGGGCAGGTCCAGGCGGTTCAGCTTTTCCAGGGCCAAGGCAGCTGTTGGCAATTTGACGGTGCTGGCAGGATAAAAGTATTCGCCCGGGTCAACGCGATAAACATGCGTCCTGAAGTAAGGCTTGTTGTCTGCGTCACGGTCGATCTGCGCATAGATGATCTGCACGCGGTACTTGTCCGGGTTTTCCGTCACTGTGCCGAAACGTTCGGGTTGAGAGGCGAGCAGGGACTCGAGCGAGCCGGTCCAGGTTGCAGGTCGATCGCAGGCAGTGGTCATGGCAAGTAAGATGCTCAAAATCGTGATACGCATCCGTTAATTGTCGCACAAAGACCGGCCCATTTGTGTCGCAGAGATATGTAACGTGGTGATGAAAATATTACGAAATACACTGCAATCATGGCACCGTTCCAGCTTGCCAGCGGTTTCGGCGGCTAGCATCATACGAGCGCTCGAAAAAGCTGCCGATGACATATTAACGCCGGAGAGTGCAGAATAGGTTCACTGAACGACGAGATTATGCCATGGCCAACGAGTACTTCTACCCACCTGTCGAGCCGTATACGACCGGCATCATGAAAGTCGCTGAACCGCATGAACTGTACTGGGAGCAATGCGGCAACCCGGAGGGCGAGCCGGTCATTTTCCTGCATGGCGGTCCCGGCGCAGGTTGCTCCGGGCATGACCGCTGCTTCTTCGACCCGCAGAAATTCCGTATTGTGCTACTGGATCAGCGTGGTAGCGGGCGTTCCCGCCCGGTGGGCGACCTGACCGATAACACGATGGCGGCAACGGCCGGCGATATCGAGCAGCTGCGCGAGTTGCTTGGCATCGAGAAATGGCACGTGTTCGGCGGCTCTTACGGCAGTACCCTGGCGCTTTACTACGCCCAGCAATTCCCCGAGGCGTGCAATAGCCTCGTATTGCGGGGTATCTGGCTGCTACGCGACGAAGAAATTGACTGGTGGCTTTACCGTATACGTATGATTCAGCCTGAACTGTGGCAGACCTTTGCCGGTTTCATTCCCGAGGCTGAACGCGGTGACTTGCTTGAAGCCTACTGGAAGCGGCTCACGGGCGACGACAGGGAGCTGGCGCTGGAGGCCGCCCGGCACTGGGCGATGTATGAGATCGCCTGTTGCACGCTGTTGCCGAACGAGGAGTTCACCAGCCATTTTGACAATCCGGAATCAACCTGGGCCGTCGCTCGGCTGGAGGCGCATTATTTCCGCAATGTCAAACCGAGGTCCGACTCGATGCTGCTTGATGGTGTTGAGCGTATTCGCCACATTCCGGCCTTCGCCGTGCATGGCCGTTATGACATTGTCTGCTCCGTGAAGAACCTGATCGACCTGGCCGCAGTCTGGCCCGAACTGGATACCGAAATTTCAGCGGATTCCGGCCACTCATCGCACGAGCCGGGGATAACCAGGGAATTGGTGGCAGCGACAGACCGCATAGTGAAAACCGGCAGCCCTGTGAGGGTTTGACGAGCGAGAGTCGCACCCACGGCAACTCAACTTTTAGCTGTGGTCATTCAGACGTTGGCGCTGTTGACATGACTACCCGGCTGGCGAACCAAGCGCCACAGCGCCCAGGCGCTCCAGGCGGCGATTAACGGCAACACGATCCAGTAGGGCGTCTCGTTGCCGAGATCCCAGCCGGGCGCATCTCTTGCTGCAACAACCGCAGCCAGGCACACAACCGGCCAATAGACGGTGATCCCGAGTGCCGCAGCCAGTAGAACCCGGCCCCACCGCCGATTCATCCAATGACCGATCAGTCCACAAGCCAATAGCGGGATGTAGGTGACCAGGTCGCCAAACGCAAAGCCATACCAGAACGCCACGCCAACGGCCGAGACGACCGCGGCGGGTTCCTGTGTTCCCATCGCGACGCCGGCTTCATAATTAAACGCGGGAATCGCCTGTGCGTACACAAGGTAGAGCAGCAATAGCCAGCCGGGTGCCTGGATGAACCAGAAATTGCCGTCCCGTTTTGTCATCTGGCTATGCTCCGGTCAGGTCCTCATTGAAACGTGTCGGCTGAATCGACGACGGTGACCTTCTTGACGTTCAGTTGATAAGCGGCAACTTCGTCATCCTCCGCCAGCACTTCGGCCGGCAACCCCGATTTGACCAAATTTGAATAACTCATCGGTGACGGGGTGTTGTTGATCAGGCTGTCCGCCAGCGGCTTGGCTTCACTGTCATCGGTGACGATCGTGACGAACATATCGTCGGTTTGCCAGTGCTTGCGGATGGCCTGGTTGACCTCATCAAGCGTGGCTTTTGCCAGCAAGGCGTCCAGTTCAGCGAGATAATCGGCGCGGCCGTAAAAGCGCGAGTCCATTAACCAGCCAAGTTGCTGGGCGGGGCTTTGTGCGTACAGCTTGGTATAACTGCGCAGGAAAGTCCTGGTCGACTCGAAATCCTCTTTCGACATGCCGTTCTTGATCAGCAGGTCAAATTCCCGGATCGCCAGGCGCAAGGCGAAGTGGGCGTGTCCGATCTCGACGTCTGCCAGTTCCGGGTATTGCGCCTGCAGCTGTGTTGCGATTTGCACCGGGCGAATCCAGATCGACCAGTAATTGGATGCACGTGGCACATCCGCTGGCGGCAGCTGATATCTGCCGCCGTTGCTGTACCACTCGATATAGGAATAATCGCCATAATTCATGGAGCGGGTCTGGCGAATTTTTTGATACAGGCGGGAATAGGATTTACGGTGTTCGCCCATCCACGAGTTGGCGATCATCAGCGCCGCGAATTCGTCGTCAGAGCGCGTGATAGCCAGTGGTGCACCGGTGAAAATGGCCGAACCGAAAGCGTTTTCCTTGGCGATAATTTCTATTTCGATGCCGTCGGCCTGCCGTGCTTTCGATGGCACTGCTCGTGTGAAAGGCGTCGCCGGCAGTGTCGCCATGTCCGCCTTGAATTTCTGCAGCAAAGCGCCGGTGTAATTGCCCGCGATTCCCAGAGAAACATTGTTTCGGGTGAAGGCCTTCTGATAATGGGCCTTGATGTCGTCCAGGGTGATGCCCTTGACCGACTCGGAGGTTCCCTGCAGCAGGTGCTGCATATTGCCGCCCCGAAACAGCAGGTGTTCCAGCGCAAACTTGCTGTAATCCTCGTCAGAGGAGGCGCGCACAACCTGGTCAACATAGTTCTGCTGCGCTTTCATGACGCGGCTGAAATCAGTGTCGCTGAAATCCGGTGCGAGCAGGACGTCCCTGACGACAGGGTAGAACTCATCGACGAAATCGACCGGCACCTGGAAGGTAAAGGTGGTGACCTGCTTGTCGACGGCTACACCATAAGACGCGGCCCAGGGAAATATCCGGTCCTGGATATCGGCGTAACTCACGCCACCGGAGCCACCGCGGGCCATCAATGAAGCGGTGGCGTAGGTCAGCCCGGCCTTGTTGTCCGGGTCGGCAATCGAACCATTGTCGAAGCGAACCTTGAAAACGACCTTGTTGGAGTTCTCCTGCTTGAGTTCGGTCACGTCCATGGCCTGCGCCTGGAGTGTGAAAAGTACGACGAATGATATGAGCAGTTGTTTGAACAGGTGTTTCATTGCAGTGCTCCCAACTCGTCTTCGGATATCGTTGCGATGGTCAGGTGTTCGGGTACGAAGTACTTGTTGGCGACCATCTTGATGTCAGCGGCTGTTACCTTGTCGTAAAGCGCATACAGGCGATTGATCGATTCCGGGTCGCCGGTCAACTGGATGTAATGACTCAGGGACCGGGCAATCGCATCCGGCGTGTCGATGCCCATGGCGAAGCTGTATTTCAGGTTGGACTTGGTACGCGCCAGCAGCGCTGCATCGACGTCTTCGGCCTTCACATTGGCAATGGCCTTTTCAATTTCCTCCATGACGTAGGGCATGTCCTTTTTGTCGACCATGGATACGTAGATGGTAAACAGGCCGGGATCGCGGCTGTCCCCCGCGCCGCCACCCAGCGAGCGGACTTTCTGTTCTTCGATGACCAGCTTTTTATACAGCTCAGAGGTGTTGGAAAATACGATGGAAGCCAGTACGTCCAGCGCCGGCATGTCGATTTTGCTGTCACTGAAGGCCGGGCTTTTATAGCTCATGCTGAAATAGGGCGGAATACTGCCGTTCTGCAAATGCACATAACGGGTTTCGTTCTGTTCGGGCTCGACTGGCACGACGGATTCATAATCACCGCGTTGCCATTTTCCGAAATATTTTTCCGCCAGCTGGTTGACCTGTTCCGGGGTGACGTCGCCGACGACCAGGATCGTGTTGTATTCGGGGCGGTAGTAGCGGTCAAAGAACAGCTTGGAGTACTCGTACTGGTTGGGCATGTCCACGATGTCCTTGAAATAGCCCATCGTCGTGTGCGAATAGGTATGCGTCGTGAATGCGGTTTCGGCACGTTTCTCATTGATCTGGCTGTAGGGGCTGGCGAAATTCTTGGTGTATTCACCCTTGACCGCGCCGGCCTCGGTCTTGAAATCATGTTCCGAGTACTTGAGGTTCATGAATCGGTCCGATTCGAG
>Ga0316201_10004904_pt1 | contig 10199 bp, 9 predicted proteins | sample CS6wburrow_MG_FD_204516 | JGI IMG/M metagenome (GOLD analysis project Ga0316201, IMG submission 204516) | Coastal sediment microbial communities from Delaware Bay, Delaware, United States - CS-6 worm burrow | ecosystem: Environmental > Aquatic > Marine > Coastal > Sediment | place: USA: Delaware...
TGAGCAACCGGGATGTAACAGGCTTCGCCGACCGTGGTTGCCAGCGACAGGCCGACGATCTCGGCCTGCATGTAATCCAGGCTGTTGGTCTCGGTGTCGAATGCCGTCAGCTCGGCCTTGTCGATCCTCGCCAGCCATCGATCGAAGCTTTTCCAGTCAAGGACCGTTTCATAGTCGGTAGCTTCCGGCTCTGACTCTTCGGCGACAGGCGCCGTGTTGTCTCCGCCATCAGCCTCGTCGAGCTGTCGCAGCAGCGAGCGCAGCTCGTAGTGACTGAAGAGTTTGCGCAGCTCGGCGGTATCGCCGTCACCTCTGTTGAGGTCATCGACGCCAAGATCGAGGTCGAGGTCCTGGCGGATCGTCGCGAGCTGCTGTGACAATCGCAGCTGTTCGATATTGTCGCGAAGGCTTTCGCCGACCTTGCCCTTGATATCGTCGCCGTGTTCGACGATGCCGTCGGCGCTGTCGTAGAGGTTCAGCCACTTGGCAGCGGTCTTTGCGCCGACTTTGGGTACGCCCGGAATGTTGTCCGAGGTATCACCGACGAGACCGAGGTAGTCGATGATCTGTTCGGGGTACACATCGAACTTGGCTTTGACCGAGTCGCGGTCCAGCCGTGAGTCGTTCATCGTGTCGATCAGCGTGACTTTGTCAGTGACAAGCTGTGCGAGGTCCTTGTCGCCCGTCGAGACAAGCACGTCGAGGCCGGCTTGTTCGCCGTGTGCGCACAAGGTGCCGATGACGTCGTCTGCCTCCACGCCGGATACACGCAGCAGCGGCAGGCCCATCGCCTCGACGGCATCAAGTATGGGTTGTACCTGCGAGCGCAGGTCGTCCGGCATCGGCGGACGATTCGCTTTGTACTCCGCGAACATCTCATCACGAAAGGTCTTGCCGGGCGCGTCGAATACCACGGCGATGTGGGCGGGCCGTTCATCGCGCAGCAGTTTGAGGATCATCGTTAATACGCCATGCAGCGCGCCCGTTGGTTCACCCTGGGAATTGGTCAGGGAGGGCAGCGCATGGAAGGCGCGATAGAGATACGATGACCCGTCGATAAGGACGAGGTCAGTCATTTGGCATTCCGTCTTATTGCTTGTCGGCGTCGTTCCCGCTGTCTTCTTCGCTGTCTTCTTCGCCTTCCTCTTCAGCCGTCGATTCGGCCGCGGGCGGCGGATTCGCAATCTGGCTCGGATTGCCCGGAATGTACAGCGGACCGCTCTGGCCACAGCCAAAGGCGAGGAAAGTAAACGAGAGTGCGGTGAGCGCGAGAATCAGGCGTTTCATAGTTTTTGGACCATCAGCGAGGATCGTCCGATTATAGAGGTCGGCCGCCGCTTGTGGACATCATTTTGCGTAGCGCTCGGCGACTTTCCGGTAGGCCTCGCGAAATGGTATACCTTCCTCGGTAACCAGTCGGTACGCCTCGGCCGTCGCAAAGATGCCCTCGTCCATCGTGATGTTCTCAGGCAGAAACGCCAGACCCTCGAGCACATAGGCCATGATGTCCACGCTGTCGATCGCAAGATCGATCGAGCGAAACACGGGCGACTTGAGGCGTTGCAGGTCGCGGTGATAACCGGAGGGCAACTTGGCGGTAATCATGAGCGCCTCGTCAAGGCAGGCCTGGGTCGTGGCCGACGACGCGCGCAGTAACTCGAGTACATCGGGGTTACGCTTCTGCGGCATGATCGATGAACCCGTCGTAACCTCGGGTGCCAGCGAGACGTACGCAAACTCCTGCGTATAGAACATCAGCAGGTCGCTCGCCATGCGCGAGAGGTCCTGCATCAGGAGTGCAATCTCGAAAAGCAGGGCGCTCTCCGCCTTACCTCGGGACAGCTGCGCCGCGGTAACGGGTGACTGGGTTGTGTCGAATCCGAGCTTCGCCGTCGTCAGCTCGCGATCGAGCGGCAGACCCGGCGTCCCATAGCCTGCAGCGCTGCCCAGCGGGTTCTTGTTGATGCGCTGGTGCACGGCCTTCAGGCCCGCCACAGCGTCGGCAAAGCCCTCGTCAAAGCCGCCACACCAGAGGTCCACAGACGACGGCATCGCGTGCTGCATGTGCGTGTAGCCGGGGATCTCGACATTGCCCTGCCGTTTGGCGAGAGCGGCAATCGAGGCGCGCAGTCCTGCCACTCGCTTCGCCAGGTCGAGCGCCGTATCGCGCAGATACAGGCGCAGCGCTGTCAGCACCTGGTCATTTCTTGAACGCCCCAGGTGGAGTCGTCCGCCTGCCGGGCCGATGTTCTCTGTCAGGCGTGATTCGAGAGCGGTGTGTACATCCTCGTCTCCGAGGCTGATGGCCCATTCGCCGTTCTCAAAGCTCTGTTCGAGCGCCCTGAGTCCGTCGCAGATGGCGGTGCAGTCCTCATCGCTGATGAGCTTCGTGGCGGCCAGCATTTCTGCGTGGGCGATCGAACCGCGGACATCGTAGGGAACGAGTCGAGCATCGAGCAGATGATCTTCGCCGGCCGTATAACGAAGAACGCGCTCGTCGAGCGGCAGGCCTTTCTCCCAGAGCCTGCTCATGATTCGCCGCCCTGTTCCTCAGGTGTCAGTGCGGTAATGTCATCGACGACGAGCGTGCCCGTGCCTTCGTTGGTAAAGACTTCAAGCAGGATGCTGTCGGGCAATTTGTACGAGATAACGTGCACACGCTGTACGCCATTCCTGATCGCCGCATCGATAGCCGCGGCCTTCGGTAGCATACCGTTGGCGAGGATGCCGTCGTCCTTGAGCTGCTGGAGGTGTTTGCGATCGATGTAGCTGATCAGCGAGCCCGGGTCGTCGATATCTTCCAGGATCCCCGTTGCTCCTGTGACAAGAATCAGTTTCTCGGCGTCGAGTTCGGCGGCGATCGCGGCCGCGACGGTGTCGGCATTGATGTTAAGCAGGGTGCCTGATTCGTCGCACGACAGCGGGCTCACAACCGGCATAAGGCCATTGTCGAGCTGTTTCCTGAGAATGTCCGCATCGACCGAGTCGATATCGCCGACGAAACCGTAGTCGATTGCCGCTTCACCCTTGCGTTCGACGGGAGGGCGCCGGTGGGCACGAATCAGTCCCGCGTCCACGCCACTGATGCCGACTGCCGGGATCTGCAGGTCGCGGCAGCGGGCGAGGATGCGAGTGTTGATCTGGCCGTTGAGAATCATCGTCGCGACATCAAGTGAGTCGCTGTCGGTGACGCGCCGTCCCTCCACGAACTGGGTACTGAACCCAAGGTCCGCGGCAAGCTTGGTTGACTGCGGGCCGCCACCGTGAATCAGGACCGTTCTTATACCGACCTGGTGCAGAATGCCCACCTGCTCCACCAACGCGGTCGCCAGTGCCGGGTCGGCAAACACCTCGCCACCGGCCTTGATCACGAACACCTTCCCTTTGAAAAGGCGGATATAGGGGGCGGCGTGCTTGAGTGCCGATACGACAATCGCACGATCTCGATTCGTGGTCACTTCTGCCCCCCGAGCATCTGGTGAAGAACCGCCATCTGCGCAAGCATACGGTTGCGTGCTTCGGGAATTACCACACTGCGTGGCCCGTCGAGAATTCTGTCCGCGACAACGACGCCACGGCGCACTGGCAGGCAGTGCATGAAGCGGCAGTCGTCTTTTGCGTTTTCAAACCAGGGCTCATCGACGCACCAGTCGAGATGCTGTTCCCGCAGCTTCTGGTCGGCAAGTCGATCGCCGTAGTGGCGTGTCGATGACCACGACTTCGCGTAGATAACGTGGGCGTCTTCCATCGCTTCCTTACGATCGCTGGTTTCGACGACGGAGCCACCGGCCTCTTCTGCGGCGAAGATGGCCTTCTGCATAATCGGCGCCGGGAGCTCAAACCCCTCGGGTCGCAGGACGGTCACATCCATGCCGCGCATGGCCGCCATATGCAGGGTCGACGACGGTACGGCCAGCGGAAGAGCCTTCGGATGATAGGCCCAGCTCAACACGAATTTGCCACCATTGGCGGGCAACGCGAGGTCATCCATCGTCTTCCAGTCCGCGAGGCTCTGGCAGGGATGATTCATCGCCGATTCCATGTTGATGTACGGCGTATCAATCAGGTCGGTCAGCGCCGTGAAGCGAGCTTCGGCGAGGTCCTCTTCAATTTTCCTGCGATCGGCGAACGCACGAATGCCAATAGCGTCACCGTAGGAGGCGATCACGGGTACCGCCTCGCGGATGTGTTCGGCCGCAACACCGTCCATGACGATGCCTTCGCGAACCTCAAGCCCGTGAATCGACATGTCGGGAGAGATAACGAAAGACCCGCCGCCAAGGCGAACCATGGCTGCCTGGAAGGATGCGAGTGTGCGCAGTGACGGGCTCAGGAACAGCAGGGACAACACCTTGCCCTTGAGTGCCTCCGGCTCCGGCTGCGCATCGAGGCGCCCGGCCAGTTCGACAAGAGCCTTGATTTCCTCGATGGAAAAATCGGCCAGATCATTAAATGCTTTCATTCCTTTTTCCTTCCTTCCTAAATTGCGTACCGGACACCTTAGACTGGTTATAAGGTGTCCGGTACCAGTCTGTTGAGGGCCTGTGCGAGGTGGTGTACATGACTTTCCTGCAATACGAGTGGTGCGAGAATTCTAACCACATTCGGATCGGCGCTGGTGCCGGTAAGAATGTCGTATTCGAGGAGCGCGTCCCGCACCTCGGTGGCCGGGCGATCGCAGACCAGGCCGAGCAGCAGGCCCATGCCCTGGATCCTGAGTACAGGGCCGACAACGCACTCTTCGCGGATCTGCGCCTCGCGGGCCCGCACGTTAGCCAGCAGGTGCTCGGCCAGGATGCCCTGTATGGTCGCCGTGATGGCAGCGGCAGCGATCGGACCGCCGCCGAAGGTTGTTCCCAGGTCGCCCGTACCAAAATGCGCGGCAACAGACTCGGTGCACAGCACGGCGCCACAGGGTATGCCCCCGCCCAGAGCCTTGGCGCTGGTGATAATGTCGGGCGTGATCCCATGAACTTTTACAGCGAAGAACTGGCCGCAGCGCCCCATGCCGGACTGCACTTCGTCAGCGATCAGCATCACGCCGTTCCTGCGGGTAGCGGATCGCAGCGTCTCGATAAATTCGGTGGTCAGGTCATACGCGCCGGCGACGCCCTGCACGGGTTCAAAAATCACGGCGGCGATGCTGCTGTCGATCATGGATTCTGCGGCTGCGATGTCGTCACGCGGAATGAACTCGACATCAAACGGCTTCTCAGGGAAGCCGTACCACTTGTCCGAGTGCCAGGTCACAGCGGCGGCCGCGGCCGTTCTGCCATGAAATCCGTGGGTGATGGAGAGTACCTTCTTGCGGCCCGTCGCCATCAGGGCCATGCGCAGGGCATTCTCGTTCGCCTCTGCGCCCGAGTTGACAAAGAACACGCGATCGAGGCCCGGGGGTGAAATGCGTGTCAGCTGCTCGGCCGCATCGGCACGGACGTCGAGCGCGACGGCATTGCTCTGGAACAGGAGCTTGCTGCTCTGCTCGTGGATGGCTTGCACGAGTCGCGGATGGCCGTAACCGAGTGCGGCAACGGCATGCCCGCCATAGAGATCCAGGATACGCCGGCCATCACGCGTAAAGATGTCGCAACCGCTGGCCCGCTCCGGCACGAACGGCAACTGGCCATAGACTGGAATCATGTGGGCCGCTTCACGTACGCGCGGGTCATCGGTGTATTCGTTGATGCGTGCCATCACGTCCATCCAGGCGCAGGGGCATCAAGGCCAGACGTTTGCGGCAGGTCCCAGAGGCGATTCATCCACTGCATGGCGCCGCCCGCTGCCCCTTTGACCAGGTTGTCGATTGCGGCCATCACGACGACCGTGTCGCCGTCGGTCGCGACACTGATATGGCACTGGTTGCTGGCGACCACATCCTTGAGGCGCGGTGTGCCACCGACAATCTGCACAAATGGCGCGTTGGCGTAGGCATCCTCGTAGACCTTGTGTACCTGCGCTTCAGTCACAGGTCTTGTAGCCTTCGCCTGAAGCGTCACATGAATACCGCGGGCGAATGGGCCTGAATGCGGCACGAAATGCACGTTCGTCTTGCGGCCGCTCGCAGTCTCGGCGAGCGCGGCAACTTCCGGTGCATGCCGGTGCGCCAGTGGCTTGTAGGCGTAGAAGTTGCTGTTCCGTACGGGATGGTGCGTCCCGGCCGATGGCGACTTGCCCGATCCCGTGCTGCCTGTGACGCCGCTGATAAACACTTCCGCTTCAGTGAGGCCCGATACAATGAGCGGCACAGTGGCCAGTGTCGACGCCGTGGCAAAACAGCCGGGGTGACCGACGTGCGCAACATGAATGTCGTCAGCATGCTCGGGCAGGGCACAGATGAACCTGTCGAGGAGTTGTGGCGCTCCATGTTTCGCCTTGTACACGGCCTCCCAGTCCTGCTGCCTGGCGAAGCGGAAGTCAGCCGAGGAGTCCACAACATGCACATTGATATTCCGTTGCTCGCAGGCATCGATCGCGGCTGCGATGACCGCTGCGGAAGCACCGTGCGGTGCCGCTGAAAACAGCGCGAGGTCGCTGTCAGCCTCTACCCGACCCAGCCAGTCACCGTGCGCAACGAACGTGTCCTCGGGAAACGCTGTCGCCAGGTGGCCAAACACGTCGCCGATCTTCTTGCCCGCCACACTGTCGGAGACGGCCGCCGCGAGTTCGAAGTTCGGATGTCCTGCGATCAGTCGCAGCAGTTCGCCGCCGACATAGCCGCTTGCACCGATGATGACAGCCGGTATCCGGGAACTCATGAACCTTCCTTCTGCAACAGATCGGCGACCATATCACCGAGTGCCACGCCGTTGGACAAGGCGTTCACGGCGGGCAGGTTGCAGCGTTCATTAATCTGCTGGATACCGACATCGTTATCGGTTGCGGGGCCCGTTACCAGGGCAGGTTCGATCTTGAACTCCTTGCGTAACAGCTGGGTACCACCCCATGCAGAGACCGGGTCATTGGCGCACAGAATAACGGACGTCAGCGCAGCGCGAATGGCGGCATCGGACAGAATCGCACCCACACCGTAGGCGCCGAGCAGTCCGTCGCCAAGCTCCAGCACAATGACGTCCGGCTTGTGCTTCGCCAGTCGGGAAAGCAGAGCGCGGGTCAGTTCCGGACCGTTGGCTGCCGTTGTCGTCACGATACCGAAGTCCGAGAAGATCATTGTTTCGCTCGCACCGGCATCTTCCATGGCCAGCACATCGCGCCGTAGCGATACACCCGTCGCCTTGCAGGCGGCCACATGCCATCCCAGGTGCCGTAGCCGCCCGACGATCGCGCAGGCGGCGGCCGTCTTGCCCGAGTCCATACAGGTGCCGGCCAGCGCGACGACGGGCACACCATTGGTATCGAGTACGGTGTCTTCGCTCAGCGAGTCGAGTCCCGCCCTGGCGGGTACGCCGATGCGTTCACCAAGATAAGGAAAGCTGAGTACCGTGCCGAGAACTTCGCAATCGAACGGCGGGCCGACGTCAGGGTTGGCTGAGTCGCATAGGCCCAGCACGCCACCGATGTTCAGTATCTGGATAGTGTTGCCGGGTTTCAGCGAGGTCGGCAGGTGGCCGGAATAGCCACGCAGAGCCTTGCGGTGGCCCAGGGCGCCAACAATGACATCACCCTGGTTTACCGTGGCCATACGCCCGGAGGTCAGCTCGAGCTGGTTGTAACGAGACTTGTTGTTCAGCACTCGTGCGGCAACGAGTACGCCCTCCTCGCAGGGAATGACTTTCGACAGGCGCAGCTCGGACGCGAGGTCATTGTGCTGTGCTACCGATGCGATCTTGTCGACGACGACGCTTTTCATGTCGCGTTGCTACCGGCCCGGGTTTGTAAGGATCCAGGCAGTGACAGTATGCGCGCATAACCCAGCGCATCAGCCGGCGTCCATTCGCCGGCCGATTCTCCGTACACGCCTTTCGTTGCCGCGAGAAGTGAGTAGTCGGATTCGACACCGTCGATAAACAGCTGGCCCGGGCGCAGCGTGAATTTTACGTCGCCGCTAACGCGCCGCTGGGAAGACGCAAGCAGGGCCTCGACATCGTCACACGCAAGGTCGAGCTGTTTGCCTTCATGGACGAGGTCGCCGTAGATCGCGGCAACACTGTCCTTGATGCGCATCTGTTGTGCACTCAATACGAGTTTTTCGAGTTCGCGATGGGCGGTTATCAGCGTGATGGCTGCCGGCGCCTCGAACGCGACACGACCCTTGGTCCCGAGCACCGTGTCGCCCAGGTGAATGCCTCGGCCGATGCCATAACTGCCCGCGAGATCTTCCAGGGCTTCGATCAGCCGGACCGGCGGCATCGCCTTACCGTCCAGCGCGGCTGGAACACCTTTGCTGAAGCGGAGCACATGTGTGGACGGATCTTTCGGTGCCGAGAAAGCATTGGCAGACAACACCCAGGCTGACTCGGGAATCGAGTTTTCGGATGTCAGTGTTTCCTGGCCACCAATGGTGATGCCCCAGAGTCCGCGATTGATCGAGTAGGCCGAGCCCTGTGCCGGCGGCGGCATGTCGTGCTGTTCGAGGTAAGCCAGCTGCTCGTCGCGTACCCAGCTGTTGTCCCGTACCGGCGCGAGCACCTCCAGCCCTGGATTCAGCGTGCGCAGCGCGACCTCAAAACGGACCTGGTCGTTGCCGGCTGCTGTGCAACCATGGGCCACCGTCGTTGCGCCGCGCTCTTTCGCCAGCAGCGCCAGCTTCTGTGCCTGCAGGCCACGTTCTGCGCCAACGCAAAGCGGATAAGCATTACCGCGCAGCACGTTGCCGGCGATCAGGTGCCGGATGACGGTCTCGAAGAACTCCTGCTTGGCATCGATCAACAGGTGCTCGATCGCTCCGAGGGCCTTTGACCGTTTCTCGAGAGCCACGGCCGCCTCTGCATCGATGCCGCCTGTGTCGACACAGGCAGTGATCACGTCGCGGCCGTAATTCTCCTTGAGCCACGGCACGCAAAACGACGTGTCGAGGCCGCCGGAAAAGGCGAGGATGATTGGGGACTTGTCCTTGTTCACTGGTATCTCCGGGATCAGGACCGAGCTGAGCGCTCGATCCGGGCAATCAGGTTTTTCTGGGCCGCCGCGGATTCCGTGGCGATGAATACGGTGTCGTCTCCGGCGATCGTGCCGACGATGCCTGGCCAGTCGCAGCGATCGAGCGCCAGGCCGACGCGTTGTGCTGCGCCGACGGCCGTATGGATAACGAGCAGGTTTGGACCGGCGGGGGTGGTCGAACGGAGCAGGTCGGCGACCCCTGTAACGTGGTCATGACCCGGGTCGTGACCCGGGTCGTTAGCGGCGGGCAACTCGTAGCCATGCGCTGTTTTGACGGCCCCGATCTCCCGCAGGTCACGACTGACACTCGACTGCGTCGCGACGTAGCCGCGACCATGCAGGGCGCTAACCAGCGAGGCCTGCGTTGCGGCAGGCCCTTGTTGCAGCAGCTCGCGAATGGCCGAGCGGCGCTGGATCTGGTCTTCTGTTGTCGGGGGCATGTGAGCCAAACCACGTCAATGAATAAATATGCACATATTAAAGTACTAATGTGCATAAATAGTCAAGCCCCGGGCGCACTTTTTTTTCGGCTGAATGGGTTAAACTGCGCCGCTTTCCGACCATTGGAGCTCACGAGTGGCCTTACCTGAATGTGTGGAAGTGACAACGGGCAACGACCCGGTCGGCAGCGTCATCTGGCTGCATGGACTGGGTGCGGATGGCCATGATTTCGAGCCGATCGTGCCCGAGTTGCGCCTGCCGGACGACGTGCCGCTGCGATTTGTGTTCCCGCATGCGCCGGTGCGGCCGGTGACGATCAATGGCGGCATGGCGATGCGTGCGTGGTACGACATCATCAGCCTTGATACGGAAGGGCGTGCGGATGCGGCCGGCGTGCAGGAGAGCACGGCCATCCTCGAAGCGCTGATCGCTCGCGAGAAAGAGCGGGGCATCGATGCGGGCAAGATCGTCATCGCCGGCTTCTCGATGGGTGGGGCGGTAGTGATTAACACGGCACTGCGTACGCCGGAAAAACTGGCAGGGATGATGGCGTTATCGACCTATCTGCCGCTGCCCGGTGAAGTCGCTGCTTCCAGCAGCTATCGTGACCTGCCGGTGTTCATGGCGCACGGCAGCTTCGATCCGATGTTGCCGATGCAATGGGGCCAGCTGTCGGCAGAGAAGCTGAGGGAGGCCGGATT
>Ga0316201_10004905_pt1 | contig 10198 bp, 4 predicted proteins | sample CS6wburrow_MG_FD_204516 | JGI IMG/M metagenome (GOLD analysis project Ga0316201, IMG submission 204516) | Coastal sediment microbial communities from Delaware Bay, Delaware, United States - CS-6 worm burrow | ecosystem: Environmental > Aquatic > Marine > Coastal > Sediment | place: USA: Delaware...
ATATCCTGTTGCACCGGGAGGCGAACTTATGAATAAAGTTGACGCTATTACGACGGAAATCATTCGCAATGCGTTTATTTCGATCGCGAACGACATGAACGCAACTCTTATTCGCAGCGCCTTCACACCGGTTATCTATGAAGGCAAGGATTGTTCGGTCGCCCTGATTGATGAGAAGGGCGATGTGCTTGGACAGTCCCTGGGGCTGCCACTGTTTCTCGGCAACCTCGAGATATGCGTGAAGCTGATTGCGGAACAGCATGGTTGGGACTACTTCCAGGATGGCGATGTCTTTTACATGAATGACTCGTACATGACTGGCACGCACCTTAATGACTCGACGATCATCATGCCGATATTCTGGAAAGGTGAACGCGTCGGATTTGCTGCATCGCGAGCACATTGGCTGGATGTCGGCGCCAAAGATCCCGGTACACCAGTGGATTCGCACGAAATCTATCAGGAGGGTACCCGATGGGGACCAACCCGACTCTATGATGCCGGCAAACCTCGCTGGGACGTCATCGACCTGTTGCGTCGCAACAGTCGCTTTGGCGAGGAAACTATCGGTGATATGAATGCACAAATAGCGGCGGGGCGCACAGGTGAGCAACGCCTTCGGGCCTTGTTCGACCGATTTGGCAAGGACGCTATTCGGGTAGCACGCGACGCCATTTTCGAACAGACCGAAGCCCTGGAACGTGAGGCCGTCGCAGCCCTGCCTGACGGCGAATATCACGCAGATGGTTATCTCGACAACGATGGGCTCGGTAGCGATCCGCTCTCTGTCAATCTCAGCGTCCGCGTGAAGGGCAACTCGATGACCATCGATCTTGCGGGGTCGGCGGAGCAGGCGAGAGGCCCTGTCAACTGCGGCATGACGCAAACAATCGCAGCGGCACGAGTCGCCTACAAGCTTCTGATTTGCTCGGACGTATCGCCTAATGGCGGTTCCTTCAGGGCGCTCGACGTCACGGCGCCGGAAAAAACAATTTTCTCCGCCCAGGAACCTGCAGCATGCGGTTGGTATTTCTCGTCATTGGGCCTACTCATAGACCTGGTGATCAAGGCGCTTGCTCCAGTAATGCCGGAAAAAGCGGCCGGTGCGCACTACGGTGACTCAATGGTCATTACGCTTGCCGGACAGGATCCCCGCCACAACAACGATTTTTACATGATGATCGAACCGACGACCGGCGGGTGGGGCGCGTTCGATGGCGGCGACGGCGCCAACTCACTGATCAACAATGTCAACGGCAGTTTCAAAGACCTGCCGATTGAAGTTTTCGAGAGCAAGTACCCGTTACGCATTCTTGATTATGGCGTACGCCAGGACTCGGGCGGTGCAGGCAAGTACCGGGGCGGCAACGGCACCTATCGAGACTATGAAGTGCAAGCCGAATCCGATCTTTTCTTATGGTTCGAACGATCAAAGACGACGGGCTGGGGAATCTTCGGCGGCAGTGACGGCGCCGCGCCGAACGTGGCCGTGCATCGCCCTGATGACGAGAAACGCGAGTTCCTGAAAGTCAACGGTATCAAGGTGGGTAAGGGCACTATCATCAAGTCCCTTACCGGCGGGGGCGGCGGCTACGGGTATGCAGTCGAGCGCGACCCGGAGGCGGTTCGCCAGGATGTCATCGATGGCTACGTGTCGATCAAACACGCAAACGATGCCTACGGTGTAGTGCTGACTGACTCGTTCGAGATAGATGTCGGGGGCACCGAGAAGCGGCGCGAGGCGATGCACGCCAGCGAATAATATTCCGGAGTTCAAAAGGGGCACAAGACCATGCACAAGGCCTGGGTGATGCACGACTACAGCGGTTTCGAAGGTCTTAGCCTCGAACAATTCCCCGACGAAGAACCGGGTCCGGAAGAAGTCCGGCTGCGCGTCGAGGCATTTGCTTTGAACTGGGGTGACATGGACCTCATGGAAGATCGGTACTCGTACAGCTTTTCGAGTTTCCCCGCCCGAATCGGCATGGAGGCGGCCGGGATCGTTGATGCGGTTGGGCCGGGAGTCGATGACATAGAAGTTGGCGAGCGGTACTCCACGTTGCCGCATTTCTACGACAATCGCGGAGCGAGTGGTGAATCGCTGATTGTCAAAGCGCGCTATCTGACCAGAGCACCTGCCGGTCTCAGTGCCGTCGAGAGTGCATCTATATGGATGCAGTACCTGACAGCCTATTACCCGGTGGTAGAGCTTGCGAAAGCGGCACCCGGCCGCGTGATCCTGGTCACGGCGGCGACGAGTACTGCAGGCACTGCTGCGCTTGAAATAGGAAGACAGTTTGGCGCCACGATGATCGGCACCACCCGCTTCGATTACAACCGACCTTATCTGAAGGACGCGGGTGCCGATCATGTTGTTTTGACGGACTCATCGAATGAAGGGCTTGCCGAAGAGCTGTTGAAATTAACGGAAGGCCACGGCATCGATGCGGCATTCGATGCGATCGGCGGAGGACTGATGAATCACTACGTCGGCGCGCTGGCAAAAAACGCCCGCATCTTCTTCTACGGAATGCTCGACAGCACGTTTCCCCAAATTCCGTATGCAGCGCTCTTTCAGTCCAACGCACTCTTTCAGGCCTATTCATTGTTCAACTATGTCGAAGACGATGAGATGTGCGCCAAGGGTATCAAGTGGCTTAACGATGCCCTGGCCAAGGGCGATCTCTCACCCAATGTCGATCGTGTGTATCCGATGGAAGAGTACCCTGACGCGTGCCGCTACATGCGAGAGCCGAGGCGTGCACATGGCAAGGTTGTCATCGAAACCGGAATGCACTGAGCGTCCGGTAGTACTGCATTAACGATGATTCAGGGGCGTTCTGTCGAGGCGATGAGCACAAGCGCGCATGAAAGATCCGTGCCCCATGGCCTGGCGGAGCTGCGATTGGCCATGGCCACGCAAAAGTTTGCGGCGGAGGGAGCCGTGGTTCGCGACCTGCTCGCGTCCTGCCCCTACGACGAGTCGACCGCGACGGCAATCGAATTCAGTGCGGCAGAGCTCGTCAGCGAGGTTCGTGCAGATCGTCGACAACGAACGCTTCTCGACCGGTTCCTCAAGGAATACGGGCTGGACAACCAGGAAGGCATCGCCCTGATGTGCCTGGCCGAAGCGCTGCTTCGCATTCCTGACAAAGTAACCGCCGACCGCCTGATTGCCGACAAGATCGTGCCGGCGGAGTGGGCGTCGCATTTCGGGCGCGGCGACGGGCTGCTCGTGAATGCGTCGACCTGGGCGCTCATGCTGACTGGCCGTGTCGTGACCCTGGATCGATCGCTGGGTAAAGATCCGTCGGCCTGGCTGCGACAACTGGTCAACAAGATCGGCGAGCCGACTGTCCGACAAGCCATGCGCCATGCCATGCGGATCCTCGGTAACGAGTTTGTTCTCGGTCAGAGCATCGAAAAGGCAATTCGCCGCAGCAAGCCGGGCCAGCCCTACTCGTACGACATGCTGGGCGAAGCCGCCCGCGATTCGCGCACCGCGGCACGTTACTACGAGGACTACGCTGGCGCGATTTCCGCGGTAGCCGGCATCGATGCCGAAAGCGCTCGCAGCGCGCGCTCGTCGGTATCTGTAAAGCTGTCTGCGCTGCACCCGCGTTACGAGGAGGCGCAGCGCACGCGGGTGCTTGCCGAATTGGGTGATCGAATGATGGAGCTGTGCCGTCATGCGGCGCAGCATGATGTCGACCTGACGATCGACGCCGAGGAGGCCGACCGCCTGGAGCTGTCGCTGGATATTTTCCAACGACTTGCGGAGGACGATAGCCTCAGCCACTGGCCGGGGCTTGGTATCGTTGTACAGGCTTACGGCAAGCGTGCGCCGCTGGTCATCGAATGGCTGGCTGAACTGGCGCGGCAGACGGGAAGACGAATTCCCGTCCGACTGGTAAAGGGGGCGTATTGGGATGCGGAGATCAAACACGCGCAGGTGTCGGGGTTTCCCGGGTTTCCGGTATTCACACGCAAAGCCTCGACGGACCTGTCGTACCTGGCGTGCGCCAGGAAGTTGCTTGACTCTGGAGAGAACCTCAGTCCCCAGTTCGCAACCCATAATGCGCACACAATCGCCGCCGTAATGGCGATCGCGGGCGAGCGGCGGGAGCTCGAGTTTCAGCGCCTGCATGGCATGGGAGAAGCCCTCTACAAGGTGGCTCACCAGCGCTTTGACCGGTTCCCTCCAGTCAGGATTTACGCGCCGGTTGGCGTGCACGAGGATCTGCTCGCCTACCTGGTTCGCCGCCTGCTCGAAAATGGCGCAAACAGCTCGTTCGTCAACCGTCTGCTGGACGAACAGGCGAGTCCCGATTCTGTCGTGGAAGATCCGGTACGGGTCGTTCGCGACACCACGCCCGTCGAGCATCCTGCGATAGCGCTGCCGAACGATCTGTTTGGTTCATCGCGTCAGAATTCCCCTGGCGTCGATCTTTCCGATCGGGAGGTTGTTGCAAATCTTAAAGCAGGTGGCGAGGCTGCAATGGGAACGGGGCTCCGGGCCGCCCCCATCATCTTCGGGCGTCTCGGCGGCGGAAGCGGATCCGCTGTTGTGAATCCTGCAGACACGCGAGAAAAACTGGGCGAGTGTGTGAGTATGAATATTCTGGATATCAATCGGGCGTTTGATCTGGCCAAACGGGAGCAACGACTCTGGGACGCGGCGGGCGCGGATGCGCGCGCGGGCGTGATGGAGGCGGTTGCGGACGGACTGCAGGAGAACCAGGAAAAGTTCGTCGCTATTCTTGGAAAAGAAGCCGGCAAGACCCTGCCGGATGCGGTTGCGGAGGTTCGCGAAGCGATCGACTTTTGTCGCTACTACGCTGTTCAGGCGAGGGCCCTGTTGGGAGAGTCCGTTATTCTTCCCGGCCCAGCCGGTGAGTCAAACCTTCTTAGCCTGCATGGCCGAGGCGTTTTTGTCTGCGTCAGCCCGTGGAATTTCCCGTTGGCTATATTTGTCGGGCAGATAAGCGCTGCACTGGTAAGTGGTAATGCTGTGCTGGCAAAGCCGGCCGAGGAAACGCCGCTGGTTGCCACCGAAGCCGTGAAATTGATGCATGCGGCTGGTGTACCGGTGAACGCGCTGCAACTGGTGACGGGTGATGGAGCCGTTGGTGCTGAGTTGGTGTCCCATCCCAAGACAGACGGCGTCGCCTTTACCGGCAGCACGTCCACTGCTCAAAAGATCAACCTGGCGTTAGCCGCACGGAATGCACCAATCGCGCCGTTGATCGCCGAGACAGGTGGCCAGAATGCAATGATCGTCGATTCGACCGCGCTCCTCGAGCAGGTTACTGACGACGTCGTTCAGTCCGCATTTTTGAGCGCGGGCCAGCGATGCTCTGCGCTTCGTGTGCTCTATTTGCAGGATGACATTGCAGACAAGGCGATACGGCTTATCAGCGGCGCGATGGATGAGCTGTCGATCGGCGATCCGACAAAGATTGAAACCGATGTCGGCCCAATCATTTCTGCCGCCGCCGCTGCGGACCTGCAGGCGCATGTTGATTCGTATCGAGAGAAAGGTCCGCTGCTCCATGAAGCGAAGCTCTCGGAGGCGTGCGAGCAGGGTTATTTCGTCGCTCCCTGTATGATCGAAATTGAGAAGATCGAGGAGCTCGACAAGGAGCACTTCGGCCCTATCTTGCACGTGATTCGCTATCCCGCTAAGAGCCTGGAACGAATCGTGGAAGATATAACAAATACCGGATTCGGCCTGACCTTCGGAATCCACAGCCGCATCAACTCAAGGGCAGAGCAGTTATTCTCGGCGGTTCCTGCCGGCAACACCTACGTCAACCGCAACATGACCGGTGCCGTTGTTGGTTCGCAGCCCTTCGGAGGCCACGGCCTTTCTGGAACCGGCCCCAAGGCTGGGGGGCCCCATTATCTGTACCGCTTCATTACGGAGAAAGTGTTGACGGTCAACACCGCCGCAGCGGGTGGCAATGCGGACTTGCTGTCCCTGAGCGACACGTCGCCTGCAGACATTTAGAAATCGGCGACAGAGCTTATCTCGACGATTCGATGCTTACCGATCCTTACAACAGCAAGTTGCCGTTTTTGGCGACTTTCTGCTTTGCGTGAGATTTGCGTGAACTAGCCGTGCATAGTCGTGCACAGAGATGCGAATTAAGAAACGGCCGGCACGCTAACTGGTTGATAAATAAGCGCAGAGACAACTACACAGCGTTCTGAAAATCCGAAGGTCGCCCCTGTGCCTTTGGCAGAGTCAAAAGACCTATATAGTAGGTCTCTTGATATATAAAGTAAGTCGGTTATGTTAGGCGACCTTGTTGGCAGCGTAAACAAAGAGCGCGCTATGATCTTCCTCGTCGCACGCGAGCGAGATTATTGGGGACATTCCTGATTTAACGTTTTAGTACATTGAATCAGGAATGTCCCCAATTCCATTGCAATTTATACGGCCGGGGTGGATGGGCCGCGCCCAATCCCCCGATTCCTCAGGCGCCAGGTGCCGCAAAGCAGAAACACTACTAGCAAAAAGACGCCAGTTCCGCCGCCACCGCCCGAAAGTAACGCACTATTTTCCATTCGGACGAAGACGCCAGTTACCCCTGTATTGTTGTCGGGATCTGGATCGTTCTCCGGTGACCCTGCGAAAGCAGTGATCCGGGCGATGCCAGCGCTCGTGGCATGCAAGACCACGGTGTCTTTCCACTTGCCCTCGATCGGCAGGTCCGGCACCTCACAGCTCAACAGTTCTCCCGCATATTGGCACCGAGAAGACACCGACGCGGACGCATTTGCCGGAATCGCAAAAGTCACTACTGTCCCCCGCGCTGTCTGCGGACCCGAATTGGATATCTCATAGTCGACTTCCAGTATCTCCCCCACCATGACGGACGTGGTCCTTGCAGCCAGTTCCAACGAAACGTCAGCATGCGGTATCGCGCTTATGACGACTTCGACCGAATTGTCCGCCGGCTCCCGCTCCATCTCCCAGGCCGAGACTGCTGCCGCAAGCGACCAGGCACCCCTCGTTGCGGCGATGAAAGACAGCTCTATCGTTGCAGAGCTATCTGGGGCGAGATCTGTCAGCTCGCATCTCATGTCCACCGTCAGGTCGCATGTGCCAGAGTTCGGCGTGGCAGATGTTAGTGACAGCCCTGGCGGCAGACTCGTGGACAGCTGCAGCTCAGTTGCCGAGTGGGGGCCGCTGTTGGAGATGCGAACCGTCACCTCGACGGTATCGCCAACGTCCGGTGCGGTATCCGATACATCCATAGCGACCGATAGATCCGAAGTCGGCGTAATGCCGACTGCAGAATTGAAAATCACATCCGATTGACGCGCATCTCGTCGTATCCAAACCGCGTAGACATTCTGTCCATCCGGGGTCACACGCAACTGAATCTGCTCGTCGGTCTGATCCACTCCGGTTTTCGACACGTCGAGCGCCTTGGCACGCTCGAAGGACAAGCCGCGATCGACGGTTCGCGTTACGAATAGGCCGTCGCGAATCGGCTCCACGGCATACTCAGGTATCGCCGCCAAGCCCCATGCGGCTATATATACGTTCGCGTCTCGAACATCCTCGGGGAGGCCGCTGTCGAGACTGCGAGGCGTACGGATCAGCCTCGGTTCGATGATATCTGCAGATTTTGGCTCGCCGGCAGACAATCGGGCCGGCACCGACCAACTCAATCCGCCATCGTCGGACCAGCGCAGGAAATATTGATACTTGTCGGAGTCTTTTTTGGCATTGGGATCCTGCACGTAAGCGACATAGATGAAGTCACCGTCAAGAACAGCCCTGTGTGCCTTGGCGGCCTTGAAGGGATCGACTGACGTCGGATCGCTGAGTTCCGCGCCGCTGATATTGAGCGCCAGCTCGTTGTTGAGCGGATCGTCCGGATCCACCGCGGGCCACAGGTCTTCCACACGGAAACCTGCGTTGGGGACATTGCCGAGGTCCGTTCCCGGCGGCACTGAAGCAACCCGCATCATGAAATCAGCAGGCGCACCCTGGATGCCCTCGCCCTGACGCCACATGAGCAGCATGCGAGTGCCGTGAGTGTTGCCGGGAGAGGAAGCCGCAACGATCCGGGCGCGGCGGGAATTTTCGCCGGGAGTACTGACAATGACACCGGCCGACGATGCTTGCGGAGCGTTAAACGGAAACTGGTGGAAGCGCACATACTTGCCGACGTCCAACCCCGAGCTGTTCTTCGTTTCCTCGTAAGCGAGTAAGGCAAAGGCGGGCGAGCCAGCCATTGCCATGATGGGTCGTGACGCCCCACCGCCGGTTACCGCTGCGTTTTCGTAGTCGAAATTGTCGCTGATCGCGACCGGTCCATGCCAGGACTTCTCGGGGTTTGCGTACTCCGATTTCGTGAGCCACGCGTACCATATGTCGGTGCCCCGGCTTACCCGGGCGCCGCTCGCCCCATCGCCTTCTCCGCGCGCCTCGCCCAGCTGTAAACCGGCCGGGTCTTCCTGCCAGGCCAGTGCGAAGCCCGCACCCGTTCCCCGCGCTATTTCGTTCTTAACGTCTCGCGTCCCGTCCGTCAGTCTGTCGACTGCAATCAGGCTGACGTTGCCCGACGCGACCGTCATGCGCGCGGCATACAGGCAATGATAGGGCACCTCGATCAGCCCCAGTGGGCCCTTGTACCGCGCCGGACCGTGAATGCCGTCGCCGCAGTAGGTGTCATTCCAGGTGATGACGAGATTCTTGCCCGAAGCGAAAAGAGTCGCCTTGTCCGAGTCGCCCGGATAATTGGTCAGGCCCGTGCCGTCCCCGGCCCTGTCATAAAAAACCGACGGGTCAGTCATGCTCGCGGTATTCGAGACGTTGAGCGGGCTGCTCCAGGATCCCCCGCCGTCCGACGAGGCGACAACGAAGATATCGCGGGGCGCATATACGACCCCATCGAGGCTCCAGGCCCCATAGGCCGTGTCCACGCCCTCGTGCCAGGCAACAATCAGCGTTCCATCTGTCAGCCTCAGCAAACGCGCCTTGTTGGCCGTCGTACCCGCTGCGGGGGTGAGGTTGACGGCATCCGGTGCAAAAAGCAGTTCAGTTGAGGGAGCTCCCGCCTGGCTCGAAACACAAAGAAGCAGCATCCATAGATGCGTTAGAAACCTGGTTCGCATAGCAGCTCTCCCTCCATCCGATGGTTAATGACTGGCTAAACCCTCCACCTTTCACGCTGCGGCAACTTTGTTTCCCGGGCATTTCAGGATTGGCCCAATTTGTTACAAATTGTGTCCTGCTAGAGTCATCTGGTTCACCGGACGGGACGAATCGATTTCCCGCTGAGTCCCCGGGCCGTGACGGCCCGGGGTCGTTGCTTCGATCAACGTCGGTTCGTGGTTTCAGCGGTGACCGCCTCCTCTGGAGCCGCTACCGCCGCCGCCACCACCGCCGCCGGCGCCGTCACCACCGCCGCCACCGCCTTTACCGCCACCGCCACCGGTCTTGGCGATGATGCAGACATCGAGGTAGCTCAGGTTGTTGGCGTTATCGATAACGGGTCGATACAGCCGGTCATCGGCATCCGGATCCTCTTCATCCGATTCCGAGGACGAAATCACGTCAAGCTTCGCCGACGTGATAAACACCGGTGCTTCTTCATCCAGCACTCGCTCCTGTGCAGGAACCGCCGGAGGTGCCTTGTTGACCAGGTTCGCTTCGATGACCGCTTCGTCGGTAATGTTGAACGTAACGTCATCCGGCGCGTAGAACGTCAGGCGCCAAAACCCCGTCTTCTCGTATCCCGGACAAACCGATTCGAGATCAACGTCTCTCATTCGCCAGTTAAAGCCGTAGACGTACTTACCGCCAACACTGGTCTCAACGCTGTAGGGCTGATCGTAATACGTGCAGGTATCCTCCCAGTACCCGGTTTTCGAATTACTGTCATAGACCCAACCCTCTCTCACAGGCGGATTGTCGCCCGGGTTTCCGCCCGGCATCGAACAGGTCGCACTGCCAGGGGCCATCTTGGTGAGATTCAGACGAGCGTCGGTCGTCTTAATGATCTGGAACGGTGAGTCGTAGTTGAACGATACGGGCTCATCCGAATCGCTGGCCCTGACGCCCCAGTGCTCGGTGATGCCCTGGCCGGAAACGTGCCACATCTGGAAACCCGTCTTGCAGGCGGTTTCAACCGTCATTCCTTGCAGCAAGGCAGCCTCCTCGCAGGTCTGCATCTGC
>Ga0316201_10004906_pt1 | contig 10198 bp, 7 predicted proteins | sample CS6wburrow_MG_FD_204516 | JGI IMG/M metagenome (GOLD analysis project Ga0316201, IMG submission 204516) | Coastal sediment microbial communities from Delaware Bay, Delaware, United States - CS-6 worm burrow | ecosystem: Environmental > Aquatic > Marine > Coastal > Sediment | place: USA: Delaware...
GGTTTCCCGCACCGGGTTCACGGGCGACCTCGGTTACGAAATCTGGATCGATCCGGACAAGGCGGAAGACCTGTGGGACGCATTATTCGAGGCCGGCGAGCTTTACGGCATTCGCGCGATCGGAACGTCGGCGCTCGAACTGGCTCGTATCGAAGCCGGCTACCTGGCACCCCACGTGGAATTCCTGCCGGCGGACGAGACGGTTCGCACCGGCGTGTCACGTTCCCCGCTGGAGCTTGGTCTCGAGTGGCTCGTCGACTTCAAGAAGCCTAACTTCAATGGCCGCCGCGCGCTTGCCGAAGAGAAACGCAACGGCTCGACGTGGCAGCTGGTCAAGCTCGATATCGAGGGCAACAAGGTAGCGCACAACTCGTACATCTTTTCGAATTCGAGAGCGAGTGGCGGGCAGATCGGTTTCGTGACATCCGCTGCCTGGTCGCCCGTGTGCAAGCAAAACATTGCACTGGGTACCGTGAAAGCGCCGCACGGCAAGCCCGGCGATACCTTATGGGTGGAAATCTACTACCAACGCGAGATGCACTGGAACCGCAAGATGGCAAAGGCGACGGTTGTTGATAAGCCGTTCTGGTTCCCGCCGCGCCGTGGGGTAACGCCGCCCGGACCTTACTGACGGTGGGATAGTCGTTGACGCCCTTATTGTGGGGCGCGAGCCAAGAGAGGACGGGCGTGCAGAAACTCGAGATCTACCAGTCCCTGTGGGGCATGCAAATCAGGAATCCGAACAGTCCCGAACGCAGTGACGAAGAGTCGTTCGCGATGGTCGCAGAAGCAGGCTTTGACGGCATCTGCCTCGATCCATCAGCCGCGGAAATAGCGGTTAACCTCGACAAGCGCCCGTTATTTGAGGCCCACGAACTGGGTTGCATGATTAACGCGTTCCCGTACTCGCCCGATGAAATGGAACCGTTGCTCGACCTTGCCAATGACATGAATGCCTGCATGGTGAATGTCATCAGCGGCGTCATGCCGATCAAGCCGGAAGATGCGGTAGCGGTTGTGCGGGACTGGATAGGCACCGCCGAACGCAAGCGCATGCCGTTGCTGTTTGAAACACATCGTGACGGCTTGCTCAACGATCTTTACTTTACACTGCAGCTCATGGACCTCGTACCTGAGATGCGGCTGTGTTCCGACCTGTCCCACTTCGTCGTTGATCGCGAACTGCGTGCACCCGTACCGGGGCGGGATGAACAGTACATCCAGTCGGTACTCGAGCGCTCGGACTGCTTCCAGGGGCGTATCGCCAATCGCGAGCAGGTGCAGATCCAGATCGACTTCCCGCAGCACCAGCAGTGGGTTGAGATATTCAAGGGATGGTGGAAAGACGGCATGCGCATGTGGCGTGATCGAAATGACGCCGACGCGACACTCGTATTTCTCTGTGAGCTGGGGCCGCCACCCTATGCGATCACCGACGCAAACCAGGAAGAGCTGTCAGATCGCTGGCGTGAGTCGCTGCAGATGCGCGACTGGGTTCGCGAAATCTGGGCAGAACTGGAGGGCGACAGTCCTGCACGGCCGACAGGTGTGGCCGGGCGCTAGTCGCCCCGCGCGCGTTGCGCTGCCGTTGCTTCTTTCAGCATCTGTATCAGCTCTTCGTCGCTGTAGGAAAACTCGTGGTCAGCGTTGAGTTCAGCCGTTTCTTCCAGGAGTTTGTGAATGGTCCAACTTGCCTCTTGCTGGTTCGGTACGACCAGGTAGTTCGGCTTCGGTGACGCATCGAACAGGGCGTGCATGACTGCGGCCGTAACATCGTCCGGTTCCTTGTACATACTGCGGTCTTTCATGTATTCGATGTCCCCCGCAATGTATTCAGCATACGGCGAGCCCGATTGCGCATATGGCTGTTTTGCCAGTGCAGCTGCTTCTTTGTTGCCAATCCTGGAATTGTAGTTGCCAGGATTAACGGCGCTCACCCGCACGTCAAAGAGCGCCATCTCGACAGCAAGGTCGTCGGTAAACGACTCAAGCGCGTGTTTGCTCATGTTGTAGGGTGCCCAGAACATGCCTGACAGGATTCCGGCTATCGAACTGATATTAGTGATTCGTCCTTTGGACTCGATAATCAGTGGTGCGAACGCTTTGGTAACCCGGAAGACACCCATGAGGTTCACATCGAGAATCCAGGCCAGTTCGTCCTCGTCGATTTCGGTAATCGGTCCCAAAGTGAGGACGCCGGCGTTGTTGACCAATCCGTACAGGCCTTTGCCGCCCGCGCGCACGGTTTCCACCGCAGCAGCGATCTCGTCCTGCCTGGTAACGTCCAGGCGTATCGACTGCACATTCGGGATCTCATCCAGTGCGTCGAGGTCGGCCTGCTTGCGGGCACCTGCATAGACAAAGTAGCCGCTGGCGGCGAGGGCCTCTGTGATATTGAGACCAATGCCCGAGCTCGCCCCGGTCACAAGAATTGCTTTCTGCGCGGCATGTTCGGTGTCTTCGGCGAAAGTGCTCTGCGTCAGGCCGAGAACAGCGATGGCGATAAGGATCGTCGACAAAATAATCCGCTGGAACATTAGCTGTTTCCTTATTGATTCTTGCTGGTACAGGGTTAGACGCTGCTTACAGGTCGCTGGGCTTGCCGTACACGGGCTTGCCGCCGAACAGCGTGAGCAGGACTTTCGTATCTGATATTGCCTGCGGGTCGATCTCGAACAGCTTCCGGTCCAGGACAATCAGGTCAGCAAGCTTGCCGACCTCGATGGAACCGGTCGTCGTTTCCTGGTGATTGACGAAGGCTGATCCCATAGTAAACGCCTCGATGGCCTGCTCCAGCGTGATCGCCTGTTCCGGATTCAGTGGTTCGGTTGCGTGCGTCTCGGCGTCGACCCGGGTTACCGCATGCTCTATCTGGTAGAACGGATCGGCAGTTGATACCGCCCAGTCACTGCCGAATGCCAATCGTCCGCCCGCATCGGCAACCGAGCGAATCGGGTACATCCACTTCGCGACCTCGGGCTTGATGAACGGCAGCGTCAGGTCGACGACGTAGTCATCGGCGTAGGCCCAGGCGGGTTGGAAATTCGCAACCGCACCAAGCTCTGCAAAGCGCGGAATGTCATCGGGATGAATGACCTGCAGGTGCGACAGGTGATGCCGTCGGTCAGAGTCACCGTTGTCTTCAAGCGCTTTCTCCACGGCGTCCAGCGCGTAGCGAACGGCCCCGTCGCCGAGAGCATGAAAGTGCACCTGGAAACCCTCTGCGTCGAGCATCGAGACTACATCCGCCATGTACTCGGGATCGATCATCGGGATGCCACTCGTGCCGCTTTCAACCAGGTAAGGCTCCAACATGACCGCCGTGTAGTTCTCCATCACGCCGTCGAGGAAGATCTTGACACTCGTTGCACGAATGTTGCCGCGCGTATACCTCTCGCGCTGTTCCTTGAAGGTCGCGATCTGCTCTTCGTTCTTGTCGGTGTCCCACAGGAGCGCCGCCACTACCCGCAGGTTGAGCTTGCCCTGCTTGTCGAGCGTTTCGTAGGTCTCGAGATCTGCATCGAACGCGTATGCTTCCTGGACTGAAGTGATGCCATAGGCGTGCAACATGTCACGCGCGAATTCGAGTGCGGCGATTCGCTCTTCGAGGCTCGGGTCCGGAATGTGCTGCGTGACGAGGCCCATAGCACCTTCCTGCAAGCTGCCGATCGCTTCGCCGGTTTCCGGGTCACGATCGATGAAGCCGTCCTCCGGGTCCTGCGTCTTGTTCGTAATACCGGCCTTCTCCAGCGCCAGGCTGTTCGCCCAGCCCGTGTGTCCGTCGGCAGATGACAGGTACACCGGGCGGTCGGGAACGAGTTCGTCGAGAATGTCCTTGCTCGCCTGTGCCCCCGGGCCGAATGCTGCCATTGACCAGCCGCCACCGGTGACCCACTCCTTGTCCGGATGCTGTTCCGCGCAGCGGGGGATAAGTGCTCGATAGCCAGCTACCGAATCGGCCTGGGTCAGGTCGCACGCGAGCGCCTCCAGGCCGCTGTATATCGGATGGATGTGCGCATCCTGGAAACCCGGCAACATCATGCGACCTTTCAGGTCGTAAACCTTCGTTGCGGGGCCTATCTGCGCGCGCACTGAGTCATCGGAACCGACAAAACTGATTACGCCATTACGAATGGCGACGGCCTGCGCCCGGGGCCGTTCGGGGTTGACTGTATAGATCTTGCCCGTGTGGTAGACCGTATCGGCGAACCGTGTTGCATTGGGGGCCGCATTCTTGACGATGTTGCCACCTTTGATGACGACCGGGATGTCCTGCAGTAGTGTCACATCCGCGAGCGGGTTGCCGCGCACCGCGACAAGATCGCCATAGCGTCCAACTTCGATCGCTCCGACGTCCGCAGCCATCTCCATGTGATCTGCGGCGACCGACGTCGCGCTCTTGATGGCGTCCATCGGGGCCATGCCGCGGCGCACCATAACCTCGAATTGCCTGCCGTTCATGCCGTGCTGTAGCACGCCCGCATCGGTTCCATAGAGTATCGGCACGCCGGCCGCATATGCTTTTTCAAACACCAGGCGTTGTGCTTCCGTGGTCTCGTCGTTTTTTCGCATGAACTCTTCTGGATAGCCGAGTTCCTTGCCGACTTCGGCTGTGAACGTGCCGTTGTAGACATCCATCGAAAACGCCACGCCATGTTCTTTCGCGAGTGCGACCGACTCGTCGTCGCCAAGTGACGCGTGTTCTATAGAATCGACGCCCGCGAGAATGGCGTCCTTGATCGACTGCGCGCCGTGCGCATGCGCTGTGACCTTGACTCCGGCAGCATGCGCGACCGCAACAACGGCCGCGATCTCTTCCTGTGTCATTTCGGGCGCGCCCGGCACGCCGCCAAAAGCGAATACAGCGCCTGACGCGATGACCTTGATCATGTCGGCGCCGTTATCGAGGACGCGCTGCGTCGCAGCGGCGAACGCTTCAGGCCCCCGAGCAACACCAATACGAATGCCGGGAGGTATCTTGCTCTCGTCGTGGCCAGGGACGACGAGGTCACCGCCACCACCGGGAATTGTCAGGTAGGAGCCTGCAGTCTGGATGCGAGGTCCGGGAATCTTGCCGGCACGAATCAACTCGCGTGCTTCGAGGATGGCCTCGGGGAAGTAGTCGCCGACGTTGCGAATCGTCGTGAAGCCTGCCTTGACCGTTACGTCGGCATTCGCGACGGTAATAGCCATGTTGTCGGCCATCTTGCGCCGGTAGTAGACGGTCAGGTCGCTTGAGTCGTCGTGGTTCAACGCGATATGCGTATGCGTATCGATGAGTCCGGGGAGGCAGGTGGAGGCGGAGAGATCGAGCAGCTTGGCACCTTCGGGAACTGGTGCGTCGAGCGGCAACAACGCCGCGATACGTTGGTTCCTGATAACGACGGTGCGGCCATCGAGTGTTACGTCGGCCAGGCCATCGATAAGACTTCCACAGCGTACGGCAAGGACCTGGTCATTTTCTTCAAGCGTCTGCTCGCAGGCTGACAAGAGCAGAATGGCGAACGCCGCCAGCAGGGTTTTCGGCATGCAGGATCTCCCAAGTTTCATAGCCTACAGTAGCAAGCGTGTCGGCAGCTTGTGAAGTAAGCTTGAGCCTACGCTGCAACTGGCCTAGATTGAGAAAGAAATGCTCTCCGGCTCGAGGGGCACGGTGCGCAGTTCCCGATGGAGATCTCGGCGGTTGCGGCATGACCAATTCGGCAAAATTGTTGTATGACATCGATGTGGCTTTAGAAGTGAAAAGTGATGGTTGAGCAAGCATTTGTGCGGGCACTAAAACGCGACCGTCCGTTGATGCTTGATGGCGGCCTTGCCACGCAACTCGAAGCACAGGGCTGCGATATCGGTAACGAGCTGTGGTCGGCGTCGTTGCTGCAAAGCAATCCGGATGCGATCGTCGAAGCGACGAGGGCCTATCTCGATGCGGGCGCCGAATGCGTCGCAACAGCAAGCTACCAGGCAAGTTGCGAGGGGTTTGCGAGCATTGGTTTGTCGGCTGCAGAGGCAAATGCACTAATGCGCTTGTCTGTCGACCTCGCTGAACGAGCTCGAAGCGAATACCTCGCCGCTAATCCTGGCATCGACTTCACACCGCTGATTGCGGCCAGCATCGGGCCGTACGGCGCGATGCTGCACGACGGCTCCGAGTACAAGGGCGACTACGGCATTGCCGCGAAGACCTTGCGCGATTTTCATGCAAAGCGGTTGCAGTTATTCGATGCGAGCGACGCGGACGTACTTGCTGTCGAGACCATTCCGTCTTTGCTCGAGACGAAAGTGCTCGCGGAACTGCTTGCCGAATGCGACACACCGGCATGGATCAGTTTTTCCTGCAAAGATGACACGCACATCAGCGATGGCACGCCGGTCGCTGAGGTTGCGGCGATTTTCGAAGGTCACCCAACTGTGGTGGCGATCGGTATCAACTGCACACCGCCACAGTTCGCGCCCGAGCTGATTCGCAAAATCAGGAGGGCTGTTCCTGGCAAGGCGGTCATGGCGTATCCGAACTCCGGTGAGGTTTACAACGTCGAGGATAGTTCCTGGTCAGGAACCGTGACGCCAGGGGACTGCGCTGACGCAGCGCGCACCTGGATTGATGCGGGGGCAAGCATTGTCGGGGGTTGTTGCCGCATGGGTCCCGATCATATTCGGGCAATCCGGGACGCACTTAGCTAAGGATGTCCGGCAGGTCGGCGGGCGAGTTGGCGATCGAGGTCGCGCCGGCTGCCATAAGTTCTTCGATCGAGCCATAGCCGTAAGCAACGCCTACCGGGGTCATGTTGTTTGCGACCGCGCCGATGAGGTCATGCTTGCGATCGCCGATCATAATGTGGCGCGCGGCACCCGGGTTTTTCTCAATCGCGAACTTCAGCAGCTCCGTCTTTGTTGCGCGCGTGCCGTCAAGCTCGCTGCCGTAAACATTGTGGATGAAGTCGCCCATGCCGAAATGTTCGATGATGCGTGCGGCGTGCATGTGGGGCTTGGCCGTAGCGACAAAAAGTGTGTGGCCAGCTGACGCAACGGTATCCAGCATATCGACCACGCCATCGTAGGGCTTGTTTTCCCGCCAACCAACGTCGATGAAGCGCTCGCGATAAAGTTCGACGGCTTTTCTTGTCAACTCCTGGCCAACCATTTCCGGAAACGTGTCCCAAAGCGGCGGGCCGATGCAGCTGTAGAGATAATCATCGTCAGGGTGCGGAAACCCGAGTTTATCGAGCGCATAGAGGATGCACTTCGTGATGCCCTCGTAGGGGTCAGTCAACGTCCCGTCGAGATCGAAGTAGATGTGGGTGGTCATCGGCGTAGCATAACAGCGCTTACCGACGACGGTTCAGTCAGAAGCTGAAGCCGATAGAAAACACCGTTGCCCCGGAACTCATGTCGTAGATCGGACCGTACAGTTCCTCGCTGTGCGCGAGCAGGTCGATCTGCAGATTGAAGGTTACGTGCGAGGATGAATGAAAGCGCAATCCATAGCCGGTATGTTTGGAGCGCAGGTCATCGGTCATGTAGGCGAGGTCGAATTTTTCCAGGGCACGATACTTGGGCCGGAAGAGCTCCCAGTCACTTTCACCGATTGAAAAGACCCTGTCATTCGCGTCCGTGTAGCTGGCGCGCTCAAGTGTCTCCGCACTCGCACCGGTAGCGAGTAATCCAAGTAGCACTGCAATCCCTGCCATGCGTTTCGACATAATCCATCCTGGAGTCGTCGGTGACTGATTCCAAGACTACTCGAGAGAGCTGTGACAGGCGTGAATGACCGTCACAGTTCAGGTACGCAGGATTGATTGCGCAGCGTTGAGGCCGTCATGTTGCATGTTCGGAATCGTCGCGGTTAACTAAAGCAAGCTAGAGCTCGCACTATGAGGGAAGTCAGGGGATCAGGATCATGAGTCGCGATACGCCAGCAGTTTCGTCGACCTGGAGCGGATCATTGACGCCGCCAGCCGGTGTGCCGGACAGCGCCGACGTGGTTGTCATTGGCGGCGGCATCGTCGGCGTTTCGACGGCCTGGTTTCTCGCGAGGCAGGGAGTCAATGTAGTTCTCTGCGAAAAAGGACATATCGCAGGCGAACAATCGGGGCGTAACTGGGGCTGGGTTCGCATCCAGGGTCGTGACACGCGCGAGATCCCGATGATGCAGGAAGCACTGGGCATCTGGGACGGCATGAAGAAAGCAACCGGGGAGGACGTCGGTTTCGTGCGGCGCGGCTGTTATTTTACCGCGCAGAACGAACAAGAAATGCAGTCCTTCGAGAACTGGGTACAGATTGCCGGTGAGCACGGCATCGATTCGCGCCTGATGTCCGCGTCCGAATTAAAGCAGCATGTGCAGAGCCCGACGAGTAATTGGGCCGGCGCGCTATACACAGAGAGCGACGGTCGCGCGGAGCCGCATCTCGCGGCGCCGGCGATTGCCAGGGCGGCGGAGCGCGAAGGCGCAACCGTGTTAACGTCGTGCGCGGTAAGGGGAATCGAAACCAGTGGCGGGAGAGTGTCAGCGGTCGTTACTGAACACGGCAGGATCAAGTCATCCACGGTTCTCTGTGCTGCGGGCGCCTGGACATCATTGTTCTGCCGATCGCTCGGCATCGCGGTACCGCAACTCAAGGTACGTGGTACCGTCGTACGAACCGCAGCCAGCGAGAGCGTGCTGGAAGGCAATGTTTTCGACGAGCGTCTCGGCATTCGACGGCGTGCGGACGGTGGCTACACGGTGGCACACGGCTCGATCCTGCAACACTCGATCACACCATCGACCTTTCGCTGGAATTTTAAATTTTTTCCCGCCCTGATGCAGGAGCGCAAGGTTCTGCGCCTGTCATTCGGCAAGGAGTTCTTTGACGAGTGGCAATTGCCAACAACCTGGGCGCTGGACGAAGTATCGCCGTTCGAGAAATCACGAGTCCTCGATCCCCGGCCCAGCCAAAGAGTCGTCAAAGGTATACGCCGTAATCTGGATGCCATGTTCCCGCAGTTGGCAGCGTGTCCGATCGTCGAGAGCTGGGCGGGTATGGTCGAAACTTCGCCCGATGTTGTTCCAATTATCGATGCGATCGACGAACTCCCCGGCTTTCATTTAGCGACGGGATTCAGTGGTCACGGCTTCGGTCTGGGGCCCGGTGCGGGCAAGGCGATTGCAGGGATGTTGACAGGCACTGACACGGGCGTTGATATTGCACCCTTGCGGCTTGCACGCTTCTTTGACGGTAGTCCGATCAAGCCTCAATTGACTATCTAGGAATCACGAGAAATGGCAGAACCCAACGGACCGGGCCACCCCGATAGCTACTACGTTGCTACGGCAATTGGCATGGAAGACCGCCCATCGCTCGAAGGCGAGCTGACTGCAGACGTCTGCGTGATAGGTGGCGGGTTTACAGGCCTGTCGGCGGCGCTGAACCTGGCCGAACTGGGCATGGACGTGGTCTTGCTGGAGGCTGAACGCATTGGCTTTGGCGCTTCAGGGCGCTGCGGCGGGCTCATTGGCAGCGGCCAGCGCCAGGATGTTCTGGATGCGGAAGAGCAGTTTGGTTTCGAACGCTCGCGGCAGCTGTGGAATTTTGCCGAACTCGCCAAGGACGAGATACGCAGCCGCGTTGAAAAACACGATATCGACTGCGATCTGCAAAAAGGCCAGGTCCTCGGTGTTCACAAGAAGAGCTACCTGGGCCATGCGCAGGAGATGGCCGATGTGTTAACGGAACGCTACGACTATCCTTTCTGCAAGGCACTCAATGCCGAGGAAGCGCGGAGCTACGTCGCGACCGACACTTTTCTCGAGGGTTTTTACGACCCGGAAGCACTGGTGATTCACCCGCTCAACTACACGCTCGGTGTTGCGCGTGCGGCGTCCGCGGCCGGTGTGCGCATTTTCGAAAACTCGAGAGTGCAGGGCTATTCGAGAACGGATCCGGCGGTAGTTCGAACGGCAACGGGTACAGTAAAGGCGTCCTTTGTTGTGCTGGCCTGCAATGGCTATCTTGGTGACCTCGAGCCGCGCTCGGCAGGCAAAATAATGCCGATCAATAACTTCATGCTTGCTACCGAGCCGCTTGGTGAGGAACGCGCGCATGCGCTGATCAGCGGACGCTTCGGGGTGCACGACACGCGATTCGTCGTGAATTACTTCCGGCTGTCTGATGATCACCGCCTGCTGTTTGGTGGCGGCGAGAACTACCGTCCCGGC
>Ga0316201_10004907_pt1 | contig 10197 bp, 9 predicted proteins | sample CS6wburrow_MG_FD_204516 | JGI IMG/M metagenome (GOLD analysis project Ga0316201, IMG submission 204516) | Coastal sediment microbial communities from Delaware Bay, Delaware, United States - CS-6 worm burrow | ecosystem: Environmental > Aquatic > Marine > Coastal > Sediment | place: USA: Delaware...
GCTGTGACTGGATTCTAGCCAATGAAGTCGGCCCCAACGTGCGTGGCGAAGAAAAAACCTTTGGCGCAGAAGAAAATCATATATATTTTGTGACCGAGCACAGCGCAGAAGAATGGCCCAAAACAAGCAAACAGAACATAGCCCACTCTCTAGTGCAAAAAATCATAGAACGGATAGAAAAAAATGAGCAATAACAATAAAATATTGGAAACAGAAGATATTGAAGTAGCGCTGATGGCGCTGGAAAACGCTGTAGGGCTAAAGCTCCCGACTTATGCGACAGCGCAATCTGCCGGGATGGATCTCACAGCCGCACTTGAAGAGGCCATTGAAATTGGCCCCGGTGAGCGCGCTCTGATCCCGACAGGCCTGGCGATTGCCCTGCCCGCTGGTTTTGAAGCTCAGATTCGCCCGCGCTCTGGCCTTGCAATTAATCACGGTGTCACGGTATTGAATGCACCAGGCACCGTAGATGCTGATTACCGCGGAGAAATTAAAGTTATCTTGGTCAATCACGGTCAAGAAGAATTCACAGTGCAGCGCGGCATGCGAATCGCCCAAATGGTAGTTGAACGCCACACCCATGTGGACTGGAAGATCGTAGACAGCCTTGAAAATGAGAAAACCGAGCGCGGCGAAGGCGGTTTCGGGTCTACAGGCGCAGAATAAGACCCCCATAACCACGATCCAAAATAAACGGTTCTCATCGAAGCCCTGATGTCGTATGACTCTTAAATCATGGCAAAAGAAAAATTCGATGAGCCCGACAGCGCAAAAGACGCCGACATAAACAAATACGAGCTTGAGCATTATATGGCGCAAGGGCACACCCCCATGATGGCGCAATATCATATGATAAAGGCGCAACATCCAGATTGTCTGTTATTCTACCGCATGGGCGATTTTTATGAGCTTTTCTATGATGACGCCATAACAGCCTCCGAAGTCCTTGATATCACGCTCACCAAACGCGGAAAAAATCAGGGAGATGATATCGCCATGTGCGGCGTGCCCTACCATGCTTGTGACCCGTATCTGGCCAAGCTGATCCGCGCCGGGTTCAAAGTGGCCATATGCGAACAAATGGAGACCCCCGACCAAGCCAAGAAACGTGCAAAAAACGAAGGAAAAAGCGTATCAAAAGCACTCGTACGACGGGAAGTCAGACGCATTGTAACGCAAGGAACACTTACAGAAGACAATCTTCTTGATGCGCGCACAAACAATTACTTGTGCGCATTATCCGACGTCGGGGGCCAAACAGGGCTAGCATGGATTGAATTATCCACAGGCGCATTCGCAGTGCAGCCCATTCACAGCAATAATATACGAACCGCTCTGGAGCGCATATCTCCCGCAGAAATACTCGTCACAGAGACAATATGGAGTAAATACCAAAATCAATGTAATGCGATGAAAGACATCATAACGGTTCAATCTGACAGCACCTTTACAATAGAACAAACCAGATCACACCTCGCCTCTGTCTACCAAGGGGACACACTAACGGGCATACAGAATCTTAGCCGCAGTGAATGTAGCGCCGCAGGGGCTCTGATTGGCTATATCGCCAAAACGCAGAAAGGCAAAATTCCACACATCGGAAAACCGCAACATATTTCCGAAAATGAGATCATGGAAATAGACGGCGCAACCCGCAAAAACCTTGAAATGCTGCACACCCTGACTGGAGAGCGCAAAGGCAGTTTACTCGATACAATCGACATGACCGTAACCGGTGCCGGTGCACGTATGCTACAAACACACCTCGCCTCGCCGCTTACTGACCCTAAGCGCATTAAAAGCCGGCTTGATCGCGTAGAGTGCTTCTTTAAGGAAGATTTTTTGCGCGATACCATACGGCAAAAACTGCGCACATCACCGGATATACAGCGCGCGCTTTCGCGTTTGACTCTGGGGCGCGGCAGTCCCAAAGATTTATGCATCATCCGTGACGGCCTTGAGCAAAGTGAAATCATCCGCGCACAATTACAGCATGACACCCATGCAAAAACAATTTTATCCAACCGGATAAAAAGCCTGCGCCAGCCTCCTTCCGTTTCAGCATTGCAAGATGAGCTAAAAAAAGCCTTCAACGACAATCCTCCGGCATTGGCCAGGGATGGCGGATTTATTCGTGAAGGATATAACTCAAAACTTGATGACCTTAGAGACTTACGCAACGACAGCCGTCGCCATATTGCTGCGCTCCAAAGCGACTATCAACAACAAACAAAAATTGATGCGCTCAAAATAAAGTATAACAATGTATTGGGTTATTTTGTCGAAGTCCCCTCAAAACGCGCCGATGCGTTGATGGTCAAAGGTGAGGGTAAGGATAAAAAGGACCGCAGCAATGTTTTTGTACATCGCCAAACAATGGCCAATGTTGTGCGCTTTACAACCCCCAAACTTTCAGACCTGGAGCGCGACATTCTCTCAGCAGCAGAAAAAACCCTTGCAATAGAGCAAGGGCTTTTCAATGATTTTGTTCAAAAAACAGCCGACCTATCCCCTCAGCTTGAGCGTATAGCCCATGCCTTGGCAGCAATAGATGTGAGTGCATCACTTGCTGAACTGGCCAAGGAACACAACCATGTGCGCCCCACAGTAGATAACAGCACAGCGTTTCAAATCACAGGGGGACGCCACCCGGTCGTTGAGACGGCACTAAAAAAGCAAAGCGAAGATTTTGTGCCAAATAACTGCGATCTGAGCCCGCAGCAAAAACTCTGGGTTTTAACTGGCCCCAATATGGCTGGTAAATCAACGTTCCTGCGTCAAAATGCGCTGATCGCCATTCTCGCGCAAATCGGTGCTTACGTTCCAGCGCAGGAGGCGCATATCGGGGTCATTGACCGTTGCTTTAGCCGCGTCGGCGCATCCGACGATCTGGCGCGCGGACATTCAACGTTCATGGTTGAAATGGTTGAAACAGCCACCATTTTGAACCAGTCAACACAGCGATCACTTGTTATTCTGGATGAAATTGGCCGCGGCACAGCCACATTTGATGGCCTATCCATTGCTTGGGCCTGCGTAGAACACCTGCACGACGTCAATCAATGCCGGTCCCTCTTTGCCACGCACTACCACGAACTGACATCCTTGAGCACAAAGCTCCCGACATTGTCCTGTCACGCGATGGAGGTAAAGGAATGGAAAAACGATATCGTTTTTATGCACAAAGTCATCCAAGGCAGTGCCAACCGCTCCTACGGGATTCATGTCGCAAAACTGGCAGGCCTGCCTGCGTCTGTGATAACCCGTGCCAACACCATCCTGCACATGCTGCAAAAAAATGAGCAATCGGGAACACTTTCGACATTGGCAAACGACTTGCCGCTTTTCTCATCAACCATAGCCCCCCCGACAATACCGCGCACACCATCCAAAGCTGAAGAAACGCTATCCTCATTAGACCCGGATAGCCTTACACCGCGAGAAGCGCTGGAAGCCCTTTACAGCCTAAAATCACTTCTCGATTCATAAGATGAACAACCTTTACAACGATTGCCTAATATTCTATGACTGGCCCATGTTTTTATGAAGTTTTTATGACATTTTTAACCGAGAGTTTAAATCATGAGCCAGACCCAAAGCCCTACGTCCACACCAATTGAAACAGACGCCGTGATTATCGGCGCAGGCCCTTGTGGTCTCTTCACGGTGTTTGAGATGGGCTTGCTGGACATGAAATGCCATCTGGTGGATATTTTGGATCGCCCGGGCGGTCAATGCGCTGAGCTATACCCGGAAAAACCAATTTACGACATTCCGGGCTACCCTGAAATCTCAGGCCAAGTGCTCACAGATAAGTTGATGGAACAGATAGACCCCTTTGATCCAACGTTCCATTTTAGCCAAATGGCCGAAAAACTGGAAAAACTCGAAAACGGACGGTGGCGACTTACAACAGATGAAGGTACAATTTTCGATGCGACATGTATCATTATTGCAGCAGGCGGCGGCAGCTTTATGCCAAAAAAGCCCCCTATCCCGGGCATTGAAGACTATGAGGGTAAATCTGTGTTCTACGCCGTGCGCAAAATGGAGCAGTTTAGGGGCAAAGACCTCATAATCGTAGGCGGCGGTGACTCGGCCCTGGACTGGACGCTAAACCTTCAGCCCATTGCAAACAGCCTGACCCTGATCCATAGGCGCCCGGAATTCCGCGCGGCCCCCGATAGCGTCAGCAAAATGCAGGAACTGGTGCAAAATGGAGTCATCTCTTTCGAAACAGGGCAAGTCAAAAGGCTTAATGGTTCCGGCGGTATGCTGAAATCCATTGAAATTGTAGACAGCGAAAAGAACATAAAGACCATCGAGGGAGATTGCATGCTTCCCTTTTTCGGCCTAACCATGAAATTAGGGCCGATCGCTGATTTTGGCCTTAATCTAGAAAAAAACCTAATTCCCGTCGATACTGAGAAGTTCGAAACATCGACACCCGGAATTTTTGCTGTCGGCGATATCAACACCTATCCGGGAAAATTGAAGCTCATTCTTTCCGGTTTCCATGAAGCAGCTCTGATGTCTCGGCAAGCCTTTCGCTATTGCCGTCCCGATGCGAAATTAAAATTCGAGTACACGACGTCAAGCTCTTCCCTGCAAACAAAACTTGGTGTATCGGATTAAACCCAATAAAAAATTCATTAAAAACAAAAGAAAAAGGGGCTAAAAGCCCCCTTCCGTTATTTTGTATACAATAGGATATTCCTAGTCTTCCAATCCCTCAAACAGCGGCGTAGAAATATAGCGCTCGGCAAAGGACGGAACAATCACCACGATAACCTTGCCCTCATTTTCTGAGCGCGCAGCGACCTCACGCGCCGCCGCAAAGGCCGCACCGGATGAAATACCGCAAGGAATACCCTCTAGCTTCGCCACCTCACGCGACGTCTCCAGCGCAGATTCGCTGTTGACCTGCACAATATCGTCGATCAGCTCCGTATCCAGAATTTCCGGCACAAAGCCTGCGCCGATTCCTTGAATCTTGTGCGGTGCAGGCTGCCCACCCGACAGAATATGACTTTCCTCCGGCTCAACCGCAATCGTCTGAAAAGATGGCTTGCGCGCTTTTAAAACCTGCGACGTGCCCGTAAGAGTGCCCCCTGTTCCCACACCAGAGATCAAAATATCAGCCGCCCCTTGCGTATCGTTCCAGATTTCCTCCGCCGTGGTCTCACGGTGAATTTGTGGATTGGCCGGATTGGAAAACTGTCCCGGAGAAAAAGAGTTTTCATGCGCCTTGAGCAACTCGTCGGCCTTGGAAATCGCTCCATTCATACCCTTTTCCTTAGGCGTTAGAACCAGCTCTGCACCATAAAAACGCAGCATCTTGCGCCGCTCAATCGACATACTTTCCGGCATCGTCAAGATCAAGCGATACCCCTTTGATGCCGCAACAAACGCCAGCGCAATGCCGGTATTGCCCGAGGTTGGTTCAATCAAAATGGTTTTCCCCGGCTCAATTTCCCCAGCGCGCTCCGCCGCCTCGATCATCGAAAACCCAATCCTGTCCTTTACCGACGCAATCGGATTGAAAAACTCCAGCTTGGCCAGAATGTCAGCTTTAGCACCGTATTTCGCACTGAACTTCTTAACGCGCACCAACGGCGTTGCACCAATTGTATCTAAAATACTATCGTAAACGTGCCCACGGCACTCAGCCTCCGGCATCAAGGCATTCTCACTCTCATGTTTAATCGATGTAAATGTCATGAACGTTCTTTCTTTTAAGGTTTACAAAACCAACACAAGCTCAGTCCCCTTCGCCGGACTCTGCACTGAAATACTTGTCAATCTTGCCCTCCTCATCTTTCAGCTCTTCAGCTTCAGGCATAGGTTCCTTTTTCACTGTGATATTCGGCCATTTTTCGGAGTATTCCTGATTCAGCGCCAGCCATTTCTCAGCCTTTTCATCCGTATCGGGCAAAATCGCATCAATCGGACATTCCGGCTCACACACGCCGCAATCAATACATTCATCGGGGCTAATCACAAGCATGTTCTCGCCTTCATAAAAGCAATCCACGGGACACACCTCGACACAATCCGTGTATTTGCAGCGAATACATGTATCTGTTACCACAAAAGTCATTCATATCTCCTTATCACTATTCAACCCGGTAGAGCCGCTGCGTAGATTAAATCCGCTTCTCCATGAAGGCAACAGCTTTTGTTAAGAAAAGCTGTGCATGATTTTCCAGCATCATGGTTTTCGCCCTTTCGGTATTGTACAATCACTCCATGCGTATTTCTATTTTGACCTTCAGTTTCCTTTCTGTGTTTATGACCTTAGGCTGCACCGGCTCATCCAATTCTGGAACGCCACATCTAACGCCGATGCCCGCAGAAGGTCACAGCGAGCCAAGCGATGAGGCCCTGCAAGAGGCTATTACGCACTATCTACAAAAAAACACGGATCCCATAGCATCTCGCTACGAATACACACGTATCGACCTAAACGGAGATGGAAAGCGCGATGCACTTGTAAGAATGAAAACACCCTACGGCCATTGGTGCGGCGAATATGGCTGCTCCATGATCATATTTGCAGCACACAAGGACGCCTTTACGCCCGTCAACAAAGTACACCCCGTGCGCCCTCCGCTCTACATAAGCACCATCACAAGCCACAACTGGCATGATCTGATCATCCATGTATCGGGACGCCCTGCCCCTGAAAAGGCCAAAAATGTTGCACTACGATTTGACGGAATCCAATACCCGTCGACCCCGGAAAATCTCCCGGCTTACACGCAGCTTTCCAAAAATGAAAATATAAAAGTCTTTCCGTAGGCTATTGTCCGCTGATCAACCTCAGGAACCGCTCACGAAAAGAATGCACCACATGGCGAAGATTTGCTTGATCCTCAGATGTATTGGAATCATCCAGAGATGATCGTGCCACATCACAAGAGTTATCAAACTCCAAAGACACCTTTCCCACCATATCATCGATATTCGTTTTCCGGTAATGCGCCCGCGCAAGCTTTATCATGACATTTTGCTCATCTTCTCCAAAATCTCCGTCGACCCACACCACCTCATGTGCCAAATCGAAAAAAACCGTACGATCTTCCAGATCCGTAATTCCTTCGAACATCTCTTCGGCATCCTTCGGATTATCAATGTCATCCTTCAAGATATTTTCTTGCTCAGTGTTAAAATCAATATCCTCCAGCGCCTTGGCCATAAAGTTAACCTCTTCGTCTGTTACGATATTATCGGCATGAACAACCGCAAACAGCGTTCGCCACATGTAGAAACGACTTTGTGAAATTTCACTGGTCATGATGAGCTATCCCCTTCTTTATATTGAACCTTTTTTATCCCATGAAAGCAAGCCCTTAAAAAGATAAAGAAATAAAAAGCCCAAAATGTTCTTGATTTGTTCTTTGATATCTTCTATTTTCGCATCACACCCGAACGCAAGGCCCAAAAATGAAATGTGAATCCGGTATAAAATGGCTTTTCATCGATATGGATAGCTATTTTGCCAGCGTCGAACAACAGGAACGTCCGCATTTACGTGGTAAACCCGTCGCTATAACGCCATTGCCAAGCGATTACACCTGCGCAATCGCCGCCTCGTACGAAGCCAAAGCCTATGGCATAAAGACCGGCACAAAAATCTATGCTGCCAAAAGAATGTGTCCAAACCTGTCCTGTGTTCCAGCGCGCCACGATGTTTATGTGCGGTATCACGAGAGCATCATTGCAGAAATTATAAAGCACACACCCATCAATAATATTTGTTCAATTGACGAGCTATCGAGCCGCCTCCCCCCAACCAAGCGCAACATAACATCTGCAACAAAAATTGCACAAAACATCAAAAATGGCCTTTGCCGCAACGTGGGTGAAGCTATCAAATGCTCGATTGGCATAGCCCCCAACGCTCTTCTGGCCAAAATTGCCAGTGACATGAACAAACCCAACGGCATCATGATCCTCCAGCAGGAAGATTTGCCCGGCCCGCTGCTGAATCTTGATCTCGTCGATCTTCCTGGTATAGGCGCCAACATGGAAAAACGTCTTTTTAGAGCAAATGTGCGCAGCATAAAAGATTTATGGGACATCTCGCCAAAGCAAGCCCGTAAAATATGGAACAGCGTACAAGGAGAGCGTTTCTGGTACTGGTTACATGGCCATGATTTTGAGGCACCGGAAACCAGGCACACCATGATCGGACACAGCCGTATCCTTGACCCGCAATTGCGCGCCCCTGACAAAGCCAGACTGATGGCGCGCAGCCTATTGACCAAGGCATCCTTCCGTATGCGCCGTAAAAACTTATTTGCTGGAGCACTATCTTTAAGCACGCGCACGACAGAAGGCCAGCGCTGGGACGCAAAAACACGCTTCCCGTCCGCACAAGACCCCTTTACTTTCTTGCATCATCTGGACAAACTATGGCAAGCTATGCTGCACAACACATCGCAAAAAACAGCCTTAACGTACTATAAACCGCTCTATTTCAAAAAGGTGTCTGTGGTTCTGTACGAACTCAGCTCCGAAGACCAGATTTGCGAAGACCTCTTTGAAATGCAGGAACCCGAGCATATACTGCGCGCAGAAAAATATGCATCCCTGACAAAAGCACTCGACTCCTTGCGCAAGAAATATCACAAAGAAACCGTTTCACTTGGCGTTCCGCCCAAAACGATGGCCGGCTATGTTGGCACAAAAATCGCGTTCTCCCGCGTGCCGGAGCAAGAAGAGTTCTGGAGTTAAAATAAGAATTGCCGGAACGGCGCAGTTTTGTTAAGACCTTGGCATGAATATGAAACCGATACACATCATTGGCGCCGGACTGGCAGGCAGTGAAGCCGCTTGGCAAGCCGCCGAAATGGGGGTGCCTGTGATCCTGCACGAAATGCGCCCTAACACCAAAACAGCCGTCCATAAAACAGACAGTTGCGCCGAATTGGTTTGCTCTAACTCGTTTCGTTCAGATGATGCCGAGCACAACGCTGTAGGGCTATTACACGCCGAGATGCGTCAACTTGGATCACTCATCATGCACGAAGGTGATAAGGCCTGCGTCCCGGCTGGCGGAGCTTTAGCCGTAGACCGGGATATTTTCTCACAAAACGTGACCCTCGCATTACAGGGCCACCCGAAGATCACAATCGAACGTGGAGAAATCGCCAGCCTGCCACCGGAGGAGTGGCATAGCGTAATTATCGCCACAGGCCCCCTCACCTCCCCGGCACTAACAGAAGCCATACAAAGCTTAACTGGTGAGAAAGAGCTGGCCTTCTTTGACGCCATTGCCCCTATCATCCACACCGACAGCATTAATATGGATGAGGCCTGGTTCCAATCACGCTACGACAAGGAAGGCCCCGCCGGAACGGGTAAAGACTATATAAATTGCCCGATGAACAAGGAGCAATACGAGACCTTTGTGCAAGAATTGTTGCAAGCAGATTACGGAGACTTCAAAGAATGGGAGAAGGACACGCCCTATTTCGAAGGCTGCATGCCCATCGAAGTCATAGCCTCCCGAGGACCGGAAACCTTGCGCTTTGGCCCAATGAAGCCCGTCGGCCTAACCAACCCGCACAAGGATGAGCGTCCATATGCTGTAGTACAACTGCGTCAGGATAATGCGCTCGGCACGCTCTATAATATTGTCGGCTTCCAGACCAAAATGAAATACGGCGAACAAACCCGTGTGCTCCGTATGATCCCTGGACTAGAAAAGGCTGAGTTCGCCCGGCTCGGCGGCTTGCATCGCAACACATTCATCAACGCTCCCAAACTATTAGATAGCACACTACGTTTAAAAGCCCTGCCCCGCCTGCGCTTTGCAGGACAAATCACAGGCTGCGAAGGCTATGTTGAAAGTGCATCTGTCGGCCTTATCGCAGGACGTATGGCTGCCGAAGAGAGCTTGGGACAAGAACCAAGCTCTCCACCAAACACCACAGCCCACGGCGCACTTTTAAGCCACATCACAGGCGGCGCCAACACCGATACATTCCAGCCCATGAACATAAACTTTGGCCTCTTCCCACCACCTTCCGATGATTTACTGCGCCCGGTTCAAGCCAACGGCAAACGCAAAAAACTTAAAGGCAAAGATAAGAAAAAAGTATTTTCTGACAGGGCATTACAAGACCTCGCCGCATGGAAAGAGCGCATAAAAAGCGCAGCATAAAGGAAAAGAAAATGATGTCAAAA
>Ga0316201_10004908_pt1 | contig 10196 bp, 7 predicted proteins | sample CS6wburrow_MG_FD_204516 | JGI IMG/M metagenome (GOLD analysis project Ga0316201, IMG submission 204516) | Coastal sediment microbial communities from Delaware Bay, Delaware, United States - CS-6 worm burrow | ecosystem: Environmental > Aquatic > Marine > Coastal > Sediment | place: USA: Delaware...
CATTCGAGCAAGCAGCGGCCATTCCACAAGCTGGACTTCTTGCATTGCAGGGGCTTCGAGATAAAGGACAGGTTCAAGCGGGGCAGAAGGTTTTGATTAATGGTGCGGGCGGTGGTGTGGGTACGTTTGCGCTGCAAATGGCCAAATCATTTGGGGCAGAAGTGACCTGCGTTGACAGCACGGACAAACTGGACATGTTGCGTTCGATCGGTGCTGACGATGTCATTGATTACAGGAACGAAGATTTCACCAGGAAGGGTCAGCAATACGACCTGATTCTTGATGTGATGGGATATCATTCAATTTTTGATTACAAGCGTGCATTAAGTCCCCGGGGGAAATATGTCATGGTCGGAGGTTGCACGGCTCTAGTGAACCAGGTTCTGTTGCTGGGGCCATGGATTTCATTGAGCGGAAGTAAGCAAATGGGTCTGCTGTTGCATAAGCCAAACAAGGGATTGGATTTTATGAAAGAGCTTTTTGAAACCGGCAAAGTCGTACCTGTTATCGACAGGAGATACCCGTTAAGCGAGGTTGCTGATGCTCTGCGGTATCTTGGAGAGGGGCACGTCAAGGGAAAAGTGGTCATATCTGTCGTGCATACTAACAAGACCTGAAGAAGTGCTGCACCCGGCCGTGATTTTTGCTGCACTTTATAGCAGTAACTGAGCATGGCCTAATAATATACATATTTAAAGATTAGGCAGTGCTGAACAACGCTAAGGCAATCCATGAACATCGCATGAAAGCAATTGTATTCACAAAATACGGACCGCCGGAAGTTCTTCAGCTCAAACAGGTGGAAAAACCTGTTCCCGGGGATAATGAAGTGCTGGTTAAAGTATATGCGGCAACTGCAACAGCAGGGGACTGTGAGATTCGAAGATTTGATATGCCTGTCCTGTTCTGGCTTCCTATTCGACTGTATATGGGACTGATAAAACCAAGAATACAAATACTGGGGCAGGAGCTGGCCGGGGTGGTTGAATCAGCCGGTAAAGATGTAAAAGAATTCAGCAAAGGCGACCAGGTTTTCGCACCTACCGATGCGCGTTTCGGTGCTTATGCCGAGTACAAATGTGTAGCGGGTACATCGGCGCTGGCACTCAAACCGGCCAATATGACTTATGAAGAAGCGGCCGCCGTTCCTGTTGGCGGGCTTAATGCGCTGCATTTTCTTAGAAAAGCAAATATCCAGCGCGGACAAAAAGTTCTCATATACGGATCTACTGGAAGTATAGGGACTTTTGCGGTACAGCTTGCCAGGTACTTTGGGGCCGAAGTTACCGCGGTATGCAGCACCACGAATTCAGACCTGGTGAAATCCCTTGGAGCCGACATGGTAATTGATTACACAAAAGAGGATTTTTCAAAAAACGGTGAAAGCTACGATGTGATTTTTGAAACGGTAGGCAAGAGTTCGTTTTCACGTGGTATACAATCGCTAAAGAAAAATGGAGTTTATCTTTTGGCCAATCCCGGGCTGTCGCAAACGATTCGAGGTCTGTGGACTTCTATGACGAGCAGCAAGAAAGTAGTCATTGCATTAGCGAGCTATAGAACCGAAGATTTGGAGTTCCTCAAAGAGCTTATTGAGGCGGGGAAGATCAAATCAGTCATCGATAGACGCTATCCGTTGGAACAAACCGCAGAGGCTCATGAATATGTCGAAAAAGGGCATAAAAAGGGAAATGTTGTCATAACTCTGGAACATGGCGATGAAACTTAACCTGGCGCTGCAACCGACCGCTACCGCTGCGCTACAGAGTCTGGACATAAGGGTTTCTCAGATGGTTTTATGTAAGGCTTTTTAAACCTATGCGAAAACTACTATTGCTGTTGTTGATATCAGTAATTACTGTGGGTTGTAACTCTTCTGCGGTCAGTCAACGTTATCGAGGTGGTTATACCCTGGGTCACGAGGTCAATACGTTTTGCCCGGAAATCAATTCGCAGTGTTACTGGTTGAGTCCGGATACAGGCAAACGATATCGAAATCAGCTCAAGCAGATCTATCAGGAAAAGTCGCCGGGCCTCTACAAACCTGTTTGTGTGATTATTACGGGTCAGATCGACAAAGATTCAGAAAGAATGGGTTTTGCTGCGAACACAGACGGCCTGATTACAATCACCCGGGTCTATGGAGGTTGTGACTCTGGCAAGGTGGTCACACAAGGTGATTTACAGCATCATCGTTGGGTATTGATAACAGCCGATAATAAGCCAATACACAAGAAGGACTGGCCGGTATTACCAGTACTTGATTTTGGCGAACGTATGTTTATTGAAGGAGGTGATGGTTGTCAACAGTTTAGCGGCTTTGCAAAATTGACCGGCGATAATATTGATTTTAGTGAATTAGAATTCAAAAAGAACGAATGTGGAGAAGATCGCTTTCCTCTGAGACTATTTTCAATTGCAGGTGTCTGGAAAATTGGTATTAAAGAATCACAATATTTAACTCTGGAAAACACCGAGTCGACACTGTTGTTTAAACGTGATGACTGGCGATGATGCTTGGGGTTCGGAAAATCCAACGACTATGGACTGAAAGCTCATAGGTTGTTTTACAACGATTGAAAGTCGATCCAGAGCAAGATATATACTATCCATATAACTGTCATTCCGGCATGTTTTTAGCCGGAACCCAGTGACTTAAGACACTGGATCCCGGCTAAAAACATGCCGGGATGACGAGTAAGTGGGACAGCAGTGGGTCTGAATGATTGAAATACGCCGGACAAATAAAATGTCCCATTCTTTTCCTTATTCCTGTTTGGCTTTTTCTTTGTGCGCTTGCTGTTCTTCTTTAGCTTGCTGTTTATCGGCAGCTATTTTTTTCAGGATGTAGCCAGGTATCGGTTCAGGATTATCCTGTTGAATCCAGCCCTGTGTTTGCGCAATTTCGTTTAGATGATTCTTGCGGTGTTTTGTATCCGGATGTGAACTTAAAAACCGGGGTACATCAAAATCTTTTTCCTGATGTTCTTTTTCCAGGATTTCAAATAATTTTGTAGCACCCTGCACACCGCCGTAATATGCATTCAGTACCTTGATGCCTTCTTCGTCTGAATCCTGCTCCTGGTCACGATTGAAACTTAACATGGTTAGCATGCTGGTATCGGTTATCACGTTAGCAACGGAATCGGATGACTGACCCAATATGGTGCTCAATACCAGGCTGATAACTACGCCTTTACCCAGGGCCTTGACCGGATGCCGTAATTTTACATGGCCAATTTCATGCCCTAGCAACATAACCAGGGTGCTTTCGTCAGGTAGCTGTTCCAGCAAGCCCCGGTAAATCATCACATGTCCACCTAATGTTGCCATGGCGTTGACAGTGTCTTCGTTCACGTAGTGCACATGTATTTCCGCGTTTTCCGGAAGGTCCATGTAAGGAATGATTTTATCTGCGAGCTGCTGAAGGTATTTATCGACTTCATTGGACTCGTAGTTTAATTTTTCTGCAATTGGCTGTGAGAGTGCCGTTTCAAAATCAAATGGAATATATTGAGCCGTCCATTCAATGAATATCGCCAGGAATGCTGTGACAATAATCACGCCTCCAATGACTATTGTCAGCAAAAATGAAAACTCTTTTAGCGGATGCGTGTCAGTTGTGTTGATATCTTCCGGGATTTCAGGATTATGGTATTTCAGAATTATGGCACCTGATGTTATGCGGGCGTGTCTACTGGTACAAAAGCAGTGCCGTAGGCCAGCACTTCAACTGAGCCAATATTACCCCTGGCATTTTTTGAGATAGAGGCGGTTTCCAGTTTTATATTAAATACTTTATTTGCACCTAACTCATTTGCACGTTGTTTCATGCGTAAAATCGCTTCGCGTCGTGCGCGGTCCAGCAGGCTTTCATAAGACACCACTTTGCCACCAATCAGGCTGCGTAATGAAGCCAGAAAACGCTTGAAATAATCGACAGAAATAACAACGTTGCCACTAACCAGCGTTGTCGTTGCAGCTGTCTGGCCATCCGGTGGTATGCGGCTGGCGATTGCTGCTATATGACGATATTCTGTTTCACGCCTGATAATGGATTTGTAGTGCCGTGTTTCATAATAACGGCCGAAAAAATAACCCAATGCGAGAAATATTGCTAAAACAATTAAGTCATACATGACATTATTCCATGACGACAGCGGTTCCATACGCAAACAATTCAGCTGCGCCCTGTGTAACCGAGGATGTTGAGAAGCGCACATTTAGCACGGCATTTGCGCCTATAGCTTCTGCCTGCTGTTTCATCCGGTTTATTGCTTCTTCTCTGGATTCATGCAATAACTCGGTATAACCACGCAGTTCTCCGCCGAACATGTTTTTGAAGCTGGCCATGATGTCACGGCCAACATGCTTGGTTCTCACAGTGCTGCCCTGCACCAGGCCTAAATGTTCCTTGATGCGTTTTCCCGGGATAATTTCCATGTTACTTACGATCATTAATTTTTCCTTTCTGTTAAATAATCAACGAATCAAGTATAGCTAATTATGAAAATATTCTATGTGTGAAGCATAGGAGATCTTGGGCTCAGGCTGATGACCTTTTCAAATACTGAAATTCAACGAATCTGACTCCCCGATTTTCGCTGCTTGGGTGGCAGGCCTGTTCGAGTTAATCTCTGTATGCCTGCGATCAGGAAACGACGATTTATGATTGTCAGAAATAAATCAGGTGCATTCGTATACCTGATAATAGTAATATTTCTACTGTCGCCTTGATTAAAGGTGTGTGAAACATTAGGGAGCCTGTCCCATCTTCGTCGGAATGACGCATAAGCTGGACAGCGGAGTGCCAGAATCCTTAAATCAGTTTAGTGGCTAATTACTTAAAACCCGGTTGAAGTGGTGCCATGGTAAAGACTAAACCCGACAAACAGCATGCAGGCTTGTACGGACGGTACAAAAAACTTTCGGTAGGTAAAAAAACTATCTTGATCGTTCTGCTGATATGGCTCGCCCAGGCTTTACCCAAATGGACCGCTGCCATAACTGCCGATGGCGAGCTTTCAGCGAAAATAATGAAGGTGTTCGTTACTCCCCGTACAATGCATTAAAGTGATAACAGGGGGAGGGGCCAACAGTGATCAGCCTGGCGATGTGATTAATTGATAATTCCCCTGTATCAGTCCCCAGCTATTACACTGGCTGAATCAACAGAACAGGCCGCCACGTATTAGCCTTCACAAACAGCTCACAGCACAGGATCAAGATTGAATGTCAACGATAGCGCAAGATGTTACAGAGCGGCCTGAAGCCGTGCCATTCTGGGAAGCTTTTGTTTATTGGCTAAAGCTGGGATTTATCAGTTTTGGCGGTCCAGCCGGTCAAATTAGCATGATGCACCAGGAACTCGTCGAGAGACGGCGATGGATATCTGAACATCGCTTCTTACATGCACTCAATTACACGATGGTTTTACCGGGGCCCGAAGCACAGCAGCTGGCAACTTATATCGGCTGGTTGATGCATGGTGTATGGGGTGGTATTGCTGCCGGCGTTCTGTTTGTGCTGCCATCGTTATTCATTCTCATAGCGCTGACCTGGGTCTATCTGGCCTTTGGTAATGTGCCTGCGATCGAGGGTATTCTGTATGGGATAAAGCCAGCCGTGACAGCAATCGTTGTTTTTGCAGCTTATCGCATTGGTTCAAGGGCTTTGAAAAATAATGTACTTCGAGCCATGGCTGTTCTGGCATTCGTGGCAATTTTCGCCTTTGATGTTCCGTTTCCGTATATCGTGTTGATGGCCGGGATCATTGGTTATGCAGGCTCACATTTCGCACCCGGGCAATTCAGGGCAGGGGGACATCATTCGGAGTCAGGAAAATCTTTTGGGCCTGCCCTGATCGATGATGACACGCCGGTTCCGGAGCATGCCAGGTTTAAATGGGTCAGATTGATTGCAATAGCCATTATCGGGCTTGTGATCTGGGGCATTGCAATGCTTATGCTGTCAATAACATATGGCTGGGACGGTACGCTCACACAAATGGGCTGGTTCTTTACCAAGGCAGCGCTTGTAACTTTTGGCGGTGCCTATGCAGTCCTGCCTTATGTCTATCAGGGCGGCGTAGAGAATTATGCATGGTTGAGCGGTGCCCAGATGATCGATGGACTTGCGTTGGGCGAAACAACACCGGGTCCATTGATTATGGTTGTTGCATTTGTCGGCTTTGTGGGCGCCTGGACAAAAGAAATATTCGGACCCGAAATGCTGCTTTTAGCCGGTGCGGCTGGTGCTGGTGTTGCTACGCTTTTTACTTTCCTGCCATCCTTCCTGTTTATCTTGCTGGGTGGGCCAACAGTCGAAGCAACAAGGCATGACATCAAGTTCACCGCACCCTTAACGGGTATCACGGCTGCGGTAGTTGGCGTGATTCTCAACCTGGCAGTTTTTTTCGCCTACCATGTGCTTTGGCCGCAAGGCTTCGAGGCTACCTTTGAATGGTTTGCCGCCTTGATTGGTGCAGTAGCGTTCGTTGCGCTGTTCAGATACAAGCTGGGTATTGTTAGTGTTATTGGCGCAAGTGCTGTCGTTGGGCTGTGTTATTCCATGGTTTGAATTAGTACTGGAAACCCCAGATAAACGGCACAACGATAACCGTTGTTATGCCCACCAGTAGTGTCAGTGGCAGGCCGATGCGAATGTAGTCGGAAAAACGATAGCCTCCCACACCCAGTACCATCAGGTTGGTCTGATAGCTGATAGGTGTCGCAAAGCTGGCGGACGCAGCAACCATCAGCGTTATCACGAAGGGCAGTATGCTCGTGCCGAGATTGTTTGCAGTCGTTATCGCGATCGGGAACATGATGACAGCCGCAGCATTGTTGGTTGCAACCGCCGTTAACAGTGCAGTTGTAACAAACATCAGTGCCAGTGAAATGGCCGGGCTGCCGCCTGCGAGGTTGATCAGCGAAACGGCAATACTTTCAGCAGCACCCGTACTGTGCAGTGCACTGCCGATGCCAAACGATGCTGCGATAACAATCAGGATTTGCCAGTCCACACTTCTGCGTGCAGCACGGCCTGAGATGCAACGGGTCAGGATCATCAGCCCGGCCGCAAGCAGTGATGCCTTGAGCATGCTCAGCCAGCCGGCAGTAACGCAGACAATCATCAGTCCCAGTATCGACATCGCCAGCATGGCTTTCTGGTGCTGTGGCGGGCTGGCATCATCGATTTCACTGACCAGAAAGAAGTCCCGCGAGTTGCGCTGCTGGTCGCGAAAAGAATGGTGTGCCTCCAGTAGCAGCGTATCTCCAGGGCGAAGTACGATATCGCCGATCTTCTGCTGAATGCGTTTACCATTGCGCGCGGCCGCGATGATTACCGAGTTATAGACATTACGGAAACGGCTTTCGCAAACGCTTCTGCCGGCCAGCGGACAGCTGTCGGAAACCACGGCTTCGACCAATACACGATCCTGGCGAGCTGAGTCAAGCTTGTATATCTGATTTGAGGCCGGCTTCAAGCCATTGATTTTTTGCAGGTCGACCACGGATTCGACGATGCCGGCAAATACCAGACGGTCTCCGTCATGCAACACTTCGTGCGACGAGACTGCGGGCATGACCTGGCCCTGCCGGTCGATTTCAATCAGAAACAATCCCGGCAACTGGCGCAGTCCTGCCTGTTCGATTGTTTTGCCGCTCAACGTGCTGCCGTCTTCCACCATCATCTCGACCGTGTATTCGCGGGCATCATCATAACGGCTGATGGCAGGCAGGCGCTCGGGCAGCAGCCATTTGCTGCTGATTAATACAAATATAAATACAATCATCGTCACCGGGATGCCGACCCAGGCGAGTTCCAGCAAGGACAGTCCGGCAGAACCTGTCGTCTTGATCAGCAGGCCGTTGACGACAAGGTTGGTGCTGGTGCCAATCAGCGTGCAGGTGCCGCCGGCGATACTGGCATAACTCAGCGGTATCATCAGCTTTGAAACGGACAGGCTGTTCCGCCTGGCCCAGTCCTTGACTGCGGGGATAAACATCGCAACCACAGGCGTATTGTTCAGGAAAGCGCTCATCACGGCTACCGGTGCCATCAGTCGTAGCTGTGCATGGAGAAGCGAGCGTGGACGGCCAAGTACCGAGTGCACGATCCAGCTGATGCCACCCGTTTCGCGCATGCCCGCGACTACGACATAGAGAACGCCAACGGTTACCATGCCTTCGTTCGCGAGTCCTGCCAGTGCCTGTTCCGGCGAGAGCACGCCGGCAAGTAGCAGCAATGTGAGCCCGCCAACCATAACGATATCCGCCGAGATGCGCGTGAGTGCGAGGATGCTGAAACACAGCGTGGTCACACCGATAGAAAACCAGCTTTCCCATCCCATAACGTTATTCCAGTTTGCTCATAAGATTTTGGTGAAGACGTGTTGTGTGCAAGTTGCGAGGACTCGGAATAGTTGTTTACAGTTTCAGCGGGGAATTGTTTTTAGTATAGCCAATAACAGCTTGCGATAGTGCTTGTAAGTGTACAAGCAAGGTGATGTCCGGATGATGCTGCATCCTTGTCTGCGCGCACTGCTGTCCGGAATAAGTTCGTCTTGCCTGCGGAGGCAGGCATCCTGCGTCTTAAGTCACTGGGTTCCGGCTAAAAACATGCTGGAATGACGGTGTTTTAGTGATTGTTTGAATTTAAGTCTGAATGCTATTGAAACATGAGTAAAGCTGCGATCTATAGCTGTCTTGGCTAGCCCGCATTTCTCACCAGGCGGCATAGGATACTGATAAGACATTGGTATATAGGAGCATAGCGAGGATGGTCAATAATACAGCGTGTTGTTCGGGCATGCCTATCACGGTTCAGGCTGGTCTTCGTGTCCATAAGCTTGCTTTTCACTCAAACCGTAGCTATGGCTACGCTTTTCGCTCCAGAGCGGCGCTTACGAACACGAATCCTGCGCCTGCTCCCGTGATCCTGGTGAGAAATGCGGGCTAGGAGTCTGCGTGGGGGAGTGATTGGTGTAAGGTCTTTAATCGTTCATAAGTAGTCCAATTGAAAAACAGGTTCAGGTTTAGAATTTGTATTCTTGCAACTGGTCACCGCAGCCTGCAATATGCGGGCGTGCCCGCATTTCTCACCTGGCGGCGGAGAATACTGATAAGGTATTGCTTGTTGTAGATAAGCTAGAACAATTATAAACACAGTGTGTTATTCAAGTATGCCTATCACGGTTCAGGCTAGTCTTCGAGTCCGCAAGCTTGCTCTTTACTCAAACCGTAGCTATGGCTACGGTTTTCGCTCCAGAGCGGCGCTTACGGTCACGAATCCTGCGCCTGCTCCCGTGATCCTGGTGAGAAATGTTGGCTAGCTGACACGCTATAATCCCGTCCATGCTTCAATTCAACGATCTCTCGCTACGACGCGGTCAGCGCCTGCTGTTCGAGCATGCCGGCTTCCAGGTATATCCAGGACAGAAAGTCGGCATCACCGGCGCCAACGGCAGTGGCAAGTCCAGCCTGTTCGCACTGATTCTGGACCAGTTGCACGCGGATAGCGGCGACTGCCTGTACCCAAAGGACTGGGTGGTCGCGCACGTGGCGCAGGAAATGCCGGCGCAAGACTGTGCTGCGATCGAATACGTGCTCGATGGCGACGCCGAACTGCGTCGGGTGGAAACGGCGCTGGCAGGTGCCGAGGCTGACGACGATGGTCTGCTGCTGGCCTCGTTGCACGGCACCTACGATAACATCGGCGGTTACAGTGCACGCAGTCGTGCCGGACAGCTGATGAACGGGCTCGGTTTCGCCAGTGGTGATGAAGGCCGGGCGGTGAAAGAATTCTCCGGTGGCTGGCGCATGCGTCTGAATCTCGCACGCGCGTTGATGTGCCGTTCCGATCTGTTGTTGCTGGACGAGCCCACTAATCACCTCGACCTGGATGCGGTGATCTGGCTGGAGGGCTGGCTGCGTACCTATGCCGGCTCCCTGTTGCTGGTATCACACGACCGTGATTTTCTCGACAGTGTTGCCAGCCATATCGCCCACATCGAACAGCAGCGTATCACACTCTATAGCGGCAACTATTCCGCGTTCGAGCATATCCGCGCAGAACGCCTCGCCAACCAGCAGTCTGCGCATGACAAACAGCAGCGCGAAATCGCACACATGCAATCTTTCGTCGAGCGATTCCGCGCCAAGGCGACCAAGGCACGGCAGGCGCAGAGCCGG
>Ga0316201_10004909_pt1 | contig 10196 bp, 8 predicted proteins | sample CS6wburrow_MG_FD_204516 | JGI IMG/M metagenome (GOLD analysis project Ga0316201, IMG submission 204516) | Coastal sediment microbial communities from Delaware Bay, Delaware, United States - CS-6 worm burrow | ecosystem: Environmental > Aquatic > Marine > Coastal > Sediment | place: USA: Delaware...
TGACCATCATCCTAAGTGTTTTACAATTTTTATGGCAGGAGCAGGAATTAAAAAAGGAATTACTCTTGGTGCTACAGATGATTTCGGCTATAATGTAGTGCAACGCCCAGTTCATGTGCACGACTTTCAAGCAACACTTATGCATTTACTGGGAGTGGATCATGAGCGACTAACATTTAAATTTCAGGGAAGACGCTTTAGATTAACAGATGTACATGGTGAGGTAGTTAAAGAAATACTGGCTTAAACCTTAAAATAAGTAATCATGGGAACCCCAAAGAATAGGAGAAGAAGTTTTATTAAAAAATCTGCACTGGCAGTAGCTGCAGGTGCTGTGGCGCCTCAGTTTATTTGCAGTGCTAAAGGATTTGATCAGGGCACGAAAACAGGTATTGTAGGTCATGCCAATTTTCGGTATGAAGTTGACAAAGAATGGGGGGTACAAGACCCATCCAGGGTTCCAGTGAACGATTGTCATGAAATGGTTCTGGATAGTAAAGGCAGGATCTTTATGACCACTACGGGGAAAAGAAATAACAATATTCTGATCTACGACAAGTCTGGAAAAGTATTAGATTCCTGGGGAAGAGATTTTCCAGGTGCCCACGGTTTAACAATTACAGGAGAGGGAAATGAGCAGTTTCTCTTTATTACAGATCCCAATATCAATAAAGTATTTAAAACTACTTTGGATGGCAAAATTCTAATGACTCTTAATAGGCCCAAAGAAGTTAAAGGCTATTCTAAGGATGAGCAATTTAAACCAACAGAGACTGCTGTAGGACCCAATGGAGATCTTTATATTGCCGATGGTTACGGCGAGAATTACATAGTTCAATATAATGCTAAAGGCCAATATATAAGGTATTTTGGCGGCAAAGGGGAAACAATGGATACGTTTAATTGTTGTCACGGTATAACCGTAGATTACAGAGATTCGAAGAATCCTACCCTATTAATTACTTCAAGAGCAGCTAATGAATTTAAACGTTTTACTTTAGATGGAGATCATCTGGAAACCATACCCCTTCCGGGTTGTTCTATTTGCAGACCTGTTATACACGGAAACAATATCTATTTTGCAGTCATCGTTACAAAAACCTGGGACAACTATGATGGCATGTTGGCGGTTTTGGATGAGAATAATAAAATTGTTTCTTTCCCCGGCGGGAGCGAACCAGAATATAATGATGGGATCTTGGTTCCGCCCAATTACGACGGACAAACCTTTCGCAATCCACACGATGTCCTTATAGATAATGACAGTAATTTATATGTCCCGCAATGGGCTTCGGGAAAGACTTATCCAATCAAACTCAATAGAATTTAAAAACCTTACAAACATCAACCAAACTCATGTTCGCATTGGATTTTGTAACATTTTTCGGCAGATTTCATCCTCTCCTTGTACACCTGCCAATTGGCTTCTTGATTCTGGCTATTCTTATTGAATTATATCAGCGTAAAAAAGTAAAGGAAAAAAACAATCAAATTATTGCCTATGTGTGGTTACTAGGTGCCGTAAGTGCAATTTTATCAGCCCTTTGTGGTTGGCTCCTGGCAGAAAGTGGACAGTATACAGAAGATACTATTTTTTGGCACAGATGGTTGGGTGTTGGCTTGGCGGTAATTGCCAGTTTCGGATGGTGGACAAAACAAAATCCAAAGCAATTTCCGAAAATGCTTAATAACAGCGTCGCCTATCTTGTCATGGGCCTAATATTGGTTGAAGGTCATTTGGGAGGAAACCTTACTCATGGAGAAGATTTCCTTCTGGCCTATGCACCGGAGTCCTTGCAAAATCTTTTTGGAGAAGAGAAAAAGGAAAATTCATTACCACAACTGGAAAATATAGATTCAGTGGTAGTTTACAGAGATATGATCTACCCTATGCTGGCTGCAAAATGTGTGAGTTGTCATAACGATGAAGAACAAAGGGGCGGACTTAATATGTACCAGGCAGACTTATTTATGGAAGGCGGTGAAAACGGACCTGTAATTACTGCGGGGAATATCTTGGAAAGTGAAATTTTCCGCAGGGTAACACTTCCGCAGGAGAATGAAAAATATATGCCCCCTAATGGTGAACCTCTTTCATATGATGAAATAAAAACATTAGAATGGTGGATAAACAATGGGGCAGATTTTGAGCAAGAACTTACCCGCTACGAGATCCCTAGGTCCATGCAGGAAGTAATCCAGCGATTGTATGGTTTAGATACTCAACCAAAACCCTGGTATGAATCTGTAAAAATACCACCTGCAGATAGCTTAAGGTTAAAATCTTTGGTAGATGCCGGCTTCTCAGTTAAAGCTTTGGGGTATAAAAATCCTTTGTTAGATATTAAATTCTCCGGAGAGGAACTTTCCCCGGAGAAACTGACTAAACTTGCGGAAGTTGGGGAAAATATTACCTGGTTATCGCTAGCCGAGACCGATGTACATGACGAATGGGTTTCAATAATTTCCAAATTTCCTAATCTTACCAGACTAGAACTACAAAAAACAGAGGTATCTGATAAATCTGTAGAATTTCTCGAAGCCCTGGAACATCTCGAGTCTTTAAATCTATACGGAACTAATGTTACAGATTCTTGTTTGTCTATTCTTAAAAATATGCCACAATTAAAAAGAGTGTATTTGTGGGATTCCAAGGTTACCTTTGAAAATGCTAAGGCCTTGGAGAATGAAAAGACAGACCTGGAAGTAGAAATTGGAGTTCAGTCTAAATGAATTCCTAAAACCATGCTAATACTTATGCTTCTCTTTTAATTTATCCTATTTTTGAACAAAAATTTGGGTCTTGATCAGATTGCTCTTACTTAACATATTTCTTTTTTTCCTTTGTCTGGCTTCAGCGCAGGAAGCGACCGAAGAAGAAGTTAAACAGATTAATATCGTATATGGCGCAAACTTCACGAAAGACGAATCGCAATTTCCCGGTGCGTCTATTTTTAGTAAAGATGAGAGACAGGTTCAGTTTGAACACCAGGGGGCTGATCTTTGGTGTGATATAGCCATATTCTATCAAAAAGAGAATAAATTAAGGGCAATTGGCAACATACGGATGAAACAGGGTGATTCCATTCAGATGACCAGCGGAAAAATTAATTATGACGGAAATACGAGACTTGCAAAGGCCTGGGAGAAAGTGGTCTTAAAGAACACCGGTAGCGGCACAGGTACCGGTACAGGCATGACCCTTATGACAGACACCCTCTACTTTGACCGTGAAAAACAGGAATCATATTATACAAGCTCAGGTACTATTATTGATTCTGCCAATACACTTACAAGTGAAATTGGAAGATACTTTATGGTTCCGGAAAAATTTCAGTTCGTAGACAATGTCCATATCCTAAACCCTGAATACACCATAGATTCTAAGCAATTAGACTATTATCAAAATTCTAAGAACGCATATATGTACGGGCCTTCTACCATAACAGGAAAGACCTATAAAATATACTGTGAACGAGGATATTATGATACAAAAATAGAAAGTGGTTATGGCATAAAAAATACAAGAATAGATTACAATAACAGAATAATTGAAGGGGATAGTGTTTATTTTGATAAAGCCACAGAATTCGCTTCTGCCACTAACAATATTGTTGTCACAGACACTGTAAATAATGGGGTAATAAGGGCACACTATGCTGAGGTATTTAAAGCCAAAGACTCTGTATTTGCTACAAAGAGGGCAGTGTCTATAAGTTTGGTTGAACAGGATTCACTCTATATGCATGGAGATACCTTGCTTCTTACCGGAAAACCGGATCATCGAATTTTAAGGGCTTTCAGGAATGCTAAATTCTATAAGACAGATTTAAGTGGCAAGTGCGATTCTATTCATTTTGATCAATCTTCCGGAACAACTCAATTGATTAGAGAACCTATTCTATGGAATGTGGATAACCAAATGACCGGTGACAGTATCTATATCATATCAGATATGGAAACTGAAAAATTAGATTCATTAAAAGTAATAAACAATGCATTTATTATCTCGCTAGACAGTATAAGCATGAAAGGTTACAACCAGGCTAAAGGAAAAGATCTCTTTGGAAAATTTATTGATAATTCTCTAAAAATTGTAGACTTGGTTAAGAATACTGAAGTAATATATTATATGTACAATGAAGATGATGAACTAATAGGGATAAATAAAACTATTTGTAGTGAAATTAGATTACTACTAGCCGAAAATGAAATTGAGGATATCACTTTCTTTACTAATCCGGATGGAGATATTTTTCCTGAAAAGGACCTGCCGGAGAGCAGTAGAAAACTAAAAGGATTTATATGGCGAGGTGATGAACGAATACTTACCAAAGATGATATTTTTGACGAAGACGATAACAATATTGAATTAGTGAAGATTAAAGGTGTAGATAATCGTCTTGATCTTGAAGAAGAACAAGAAGAAGATGAAAATGAAGAGGGGCCCTTAAAAAGTTCCAACCCCATTAAAGATCCTATCCCTAAAAAAGGGCCCACACTTCCAAAAAAAGAGTAGTTGCCATGCAGGAAGATTTTTTCAGATATCAGACCCAAACAACTCCTCATCCATTGGCTGTAGAGGTCTCCCACGCCAAGGGTAGTTTTATTTATGATAAACAGGGAAATAAGCATTTAGATTTTGTGGCGGGAGTATCGGTTTGCAGTCTTGGCCATTGTCATCCAAAAGTCGTAGAAGCTGTGGTTGAACAAACCAATAGATACATGCATGTCATGGTGTATGGTGAATTCATACAGGAACCGGCTGTTGAATTTACTAAATATTTAGCTTCACTTTTACCAGACGAACTGGAAACTACATATCTCGTAAATTCGGGGACCGAAGCAATAGAAGGAGCAATAAAACTGGCAAGACGATTTACAGGTCGGTCTAAACTCATAGCCGCTAAAGATGCCTATCATGGAAATACACTTGGTAGTCTGAGTCTTATGAATTATGAGGAGAGAAAAGCTCCTTTTAGGCCATTAATTCCGGATATTTCTTTTGTGGAATTTAATTCTGACCAAGATCTTAATAAAATAACAAGTGATACAGCTGCAGTTATTCTAGAAACTATTCAGGGTGGTGCAGGGTTTATCATGCCAAAAGAAGGGTATTTAAGAAAGGTGAAGGATCGTTGCCAAGAAGCAGGCGCTTTGTTAATTCTTGATGAGATTCAACCGGGATTTGGGCGAACCGGCAAATTATTTGGTTTTGAGCACTATCAGTGCGTGCCAGATATCCTGGTCATGGGTAAAGGTATGGCTTCCGGTTTACCCATAGGCGGATTTACGGCTTCGCATGAAATGATGAATGCATTAAGTGATTCTCCAAAATTAGGGCATATAACAACTTTTGGAGGGAACCCTGTGATAGCAGCAGCCGCCATGGCTACGCTTAAGGAATTAACTGTTGGAACTTTAATTCAAGATACTCTTGAAAAAGAAAAACATATCAGATCCAGGTTAAAACACCCTTATATAAAAGAGATTAGAGGTAAGGGGCTTATGCTGTCTCTTATTATGAAAGATGCAGCAATTGCCAACAGACTAATACTATCTTGTGCAAGAAAAAATTTGATTCTTTTTTGGCTGCTTTTTGAATCAAGAGCCGTTCGCATTTCTCCTCCACTGACTATAAACATTGAGGAAATTGACCACGGTTGCAACATAATAATGGAAACTTTGAATGAATTAGAGCAATAATTTGTTAACTATTTTGTTAATAATATAGCCCTGAAGTGGATTTAAGGGTAGTTCCAAAAAGACTATTTTTAAGTCCATAGATAAACCAAGCATGTGCCCTATGGCGTTAGATCCTAACGAAAGTCCAAATCAACCAATCGCGAAGTTTGAATCCATGTTAAAAACGGATGACGTATACTTTTTTGACGCGGAAGATTTTGAAGACATAATTCACCACTACTTAAACAATGGCAAAATTTCCTTAGCTAAAAAAGCCATTAAAATTGGGCTCAAACAACATCCCGGAGCAATGAATTTAAGGCTTTTGGATATAGAAGTCCTTGTATTTGAAAATAATTTGGAAGTTGCTGAAAAACTTTTAGATGAACTTCAATTGATGGATAGCACTAATGAAGAGATTTATATTCAGCGCGCAAATATCTACTCAAAACAAGACAATCACGAGGCAGCCGTAGACATGTTAGAAAAAGCTTTAAGCATGTCTAGTGATAGTTTTGATATTTATTCATTATTAGGAATGGAATACCTCTTTATGGATAATTTTGATAAAGCTAAAGACAATTTTATAAAATGTGTATCCTATGATGAACAAGATTATTCGTCACTTTATAATGTGGTCTATTGTTTTGAATTCATGGAGGATTATGAAGGTGCTATTACTTTTTTGAATGATTTTTTAGAGCGAAATCCATATTGCCAGGTGGCTTGGCATCAGTTAGGCAAACAGTATTACACTAAAGAAATGTTTCCCGAAGCCTTAGCTGCATTCGACTTTGCAATAATTGCGGACGATTCCTTTATAGGTGCCTATTTTGAGAAAGGTAAGGTTCTTGAAAAAATGGGAAAACACAACGAGGCAATTGAAAATTATGAAACAACAATAAAAATTGAAGATCCTACCTCACATGCCTATTTAAGAATTGGTAAATGTCATGAAAAACTGGATAACGACGAATTAGCAAAATTCTATTTCTACCAGACTGTACATGAGGACCCGTTGCTCGACAAGGGCTGGTTAGCAATAACCGATTTTTATATTCGCAAGAAAAATTATGAAAGAGCCTTATATTATGTAAATAAGGCGATTAATATTGATGGTGAAAATGCTTTATATTGGAAAAAATGCGCTAAAATTCATTCTGTTCTTCAAAACTTAGACGAAGCTGATTTTTCATATAAACAGGCCGTGGATCTTGGAAATTATGAGTTGGATACCTGGTTGAACTGGGCAGAAGTCGTTAAAACAAATAGTGATATTGATTCTGCCATACAAATTTTGATTCAGGGTCTGCAGTTTTACCCTGAAGAGGCTGAAATAGAATATAGAATGGCCGGTCTATATCTTATGTTAAGTGATTCTGAACAGGCAAGATTCAGATTTACTAATGCGTTGAAATTAGACATCTCTAAACTTACTATTTTTGAGAATGCGTTCCCTCAATATTTCAACTCTATCTGGACTCAAAACATAATTAGCAATATTAAAAAGGCTTCCGAATAAAAGAACTATTTTTGTTTTTTTATTTTTTTAATGAATAATCGCAATTTATTAAGTTATATCATTATTTCTCTGAAAGGGGTCGCAATGGGGGCCGCAGATGTAGTTCCCGGAGTTTCTGGAGGTACTATAGCCTTTATCTCAGGAATTTATGAGGAACTCATAACCTCTATAAATGGTATAAATTTTTCCAAATTTAAAGTCTTAAGAAATGAGGGTTTTAAGAGTTTTTGGAGCGCTATAAACGGGAATTTCTTACTTGCACTATTTTCAGGAATTTTCATAAGTGTCTTGTCATTGGCAAAAATGATTAGTTGGTTGTTAGTTAACCAACCCATTTTACTTTGGTCTTTCTTTTTTGGATTGGTACTTGCCAGTATTTTTTTTATTGCAAGGGATATTGAAAATTGGAATTTGGGTACTATTACCGCATTTGTCTTGGGAGCAGGCATAGCATATTATATTACAACCCTCCCACCTTCAGAAAACACACATAGTTTGCTTTACCTTTTCCTTTCTGGAGCTCTTGCAGTGTGTGCAATGATCTTACCTGGAATTTCTGGAGCATTTATCCTGGTACTTCTCGGTTCCTATAAGACTATTTTAGATGCTGTGCACCAAAGAGAATTATACACTATTGCAACGGTAGCTGTAGGCGCAGTATTTGGTCTTTTAAGCTTTGCCAGGCTATTAAAATGGATGTTCCAAAATTATAAGAATAGTACACTGGCGCTTTTAACAGGGTTTATTTTAGGCTCTCTGAATAAAATATGGCCCTGGAAAAGAGTTTTGGAATCCAAAATATTTGGAAAGAAAATTATTCCTATTATTGAAATAAACATTTCCCCCTTTAATTTTGAAGGGGATAATCAATTACTCTATGCCATTCTTTTAGCATTACTTGGATTTTGCGTTATTTTTATACTTGAAAGACTAGCAACAACAAGTAAAAAATAATTAGAATGCCAAAGAAGCCAAGAACCATTCTTGATAAATTATTCCTGATAATAAAAGGATTGGGAATGGGTGCTGCCAACAAAGTACCCGGTGTCTCTGGTGGTATTGTTGCATTTGTTGCCGGCTTCTATGTAGAATTTATTTATTCACTCCAAAAGATAAATCTAAAAGCCGTTAAATTACTACTTAATGGAAGATTCAAAAGTTTTTATCAATACATAAACGGCCAATTTTTATCGTTGCTGATTTTTGGAATGCTGGTGAGCTATTTTAGTGTCTCCAAATTGCTGGACTATTTCCTGGAACGTCAAGAATTATTGGTTTGGGCTACCTTTTTTGGTATGATAATAGGTTCCATTTATTATATTGCCAATGATTTTAAACATTGGAATAGAGGAACTATAACCTCCGGTCTTTTTGGTCTTATTGTTGGAATTTCAATCAGTTTTTTAAATCCGGCCAGGGAGAATGATAATTTATACTTTATCTTTCTTTGTGGAATTATAAGTGTTTCTGGAATGACTCTTCCGGGTTTATCAGGATCATTTATTCTTATACTTTTGGGTAATTACGTTTTGTTATTGGTAGATTCAGTAAATTCCCTATATGATACTATGGCTGAAATAATAAAAGGAGATTTCAGCTTCGTTGAAAACCAGATGCGGCTAAGAACCTTGAAAATTCTTGCTGTATTCACGGCCGGATCCGCCACTGGGCTTGTTACCCTATCCCATTTGCTTGGATATGTACTGAAACACTTCAAATATATAACCTCAGCTGTTATAATAGGATTTATCACCGGTTCGCTTGGTGTAGTGTGGCCCTGGAAAAATCCAATATATATAAAGGATGAAGCTGGAAACATTGCTATTGATTCAAATGGTGATAAAGTAATCATGAATTATGAAAGATATTTTCCAGATTTTAGCAATGGTGAAACCTGGTGGGCAATCATGTTTGTAATGTTAGGCATTGCGTTGTTAATAGGATTAGAAAGGTATGGCAAGAACAGAAAAAGATAAAGCCAGTTTTGGGTTAATCGGAAAGAATATTTCTTACTCTTTCTCCAAAACTTATTTTAATAGCAAGTTCGCTTCTCTTAATCTGCCAGGCTATAGTTATGAAAATTTTGACATACCTAATTTAGAAGAATTTCCTTCTCTAATAAAAAGGAATAAAACCCTTAGAGGTCTTAATGTTACCATCCCGTATAAAGAAGAAATAATTCCTTATTTGGATAGTGTAGATAAAAAGGCGAAGCGCATCGGAGCTGTCAACACGATTAAATTTACCAAGGAAGGTCTGAAAGGATATAACACTGATGTTTACGGATTTAAAAAATCTATCCAACCTTTTTTAAAAAACTCACATAAAAAAGCCTTAATCCTCGGCACGGGCGGGGCCTCAAAAGCTGTTGCATTTGTTTTAAAAGAATTAGGAATTTCATTTAAATATGTTTCACGTAATCCAATTGGAGATCAGGTTGGTTATTCAGAATTAAATAAGAAGATCATTCGCACCCATACTGTGCTCATTAATTGTACTCCCTTGGGCACTTTCCCGGATACTGCAGCCAAACCAAATATTCCCTACGAATTTCTGACTTCAAACCATTTACTATTTGATCTTATCTATAACCCGGAAAAAACTGCATTTTTATTATCAGGAGAACATAAAGGCGCAATTATTTGTAATGGCGCAGAGATGTTGCAGTTACAGGCTGAAAAAGCCTGGCAAATTTGGAATTCCTAACATAACTTACCCGGAATTTAGAAAAGGTACTTCACAGAACAATTAAGGCAGGTATTGATGCATCAAACTAGTTTGATTACCTTTGTAGTTATCCATACTGGTAGTATCTTACAATGAAGATGCCAACAAATCCGCAGAAACATTAAATAAAATGTTGGAAAATAATGATCATAAACTACAGGAGTCTGTAGAGGGAGAAAATAATTCAGAAACTACTGAATCTAAACAGGAATCAGAGAAAAGCACTGAAGTAGAAAAAAAATCTCAGGAATTAATTACAGCC
>Ga0316201_10004910_pt1 | contig 10195 bp, 4 predicted proteins | sample CS6wburrow_MG_FD_204516 | JGI IMG/M metagenome (GOLD analysis project Ga0316201, IMG submission 204516) | Coastal sediment microbial communities from Delaware Bay, Delaware, United States - CS-6 worm burrow | ecosystem: Environmental > Aquatic > Marine > Coastal > Sediment | place: USA: Delaware...
ACCGATCCCTGCATCCCGTCCACTCTTGCGCCGGGTTGCACCATCGATACCGACGGCGACGGTATCATTGACAGCGTCGAGGTTGGCGGAGACGGTACCCTCGATCCCGGTGATACCGATCCGCTGGACATCGACAGTGATGACGATGGTCTGCCGGATGGTGTGGAAGACGCCAACCGTGACGGCCTGACCCAGGCCAACGAAACCAGTGCGACCGATGCGGATACCGACAACGATGGTATCGACGACGGTGTGGAAAGCGGCGTAACAGTTGGCGTTGCCGATCCCGACGGCGCCGGCCCTATCGAGGGTACTGATCCCGGATTTATTGGCGACGCGGATCCGGCAACAACAACCGATCCGCTGAACGCTGACACCGACGGCGACGGCCTCAATGATGGCGCAGAAGACGCGAACGCTGACGGCCAGACTCTGAACACAATTGGTGGCACGGGTGGCGCCGCCGGCAATGGTGAAACCAATCCCGATGATCCAGATACAGACGGCGATGGTCTCAGTGATGGCGACGAGGTCAACGGTACCGGCCCGCTGACCGGTATCGGCGCGACCGATCCGCTCGACACCGATACGGATGACGGCGGCGCACAGGATGGCACCGAGGTCACGGTCGATAACACCGACCCGACCGCCGGCAACGGCGGCGACGATACCATCGACTCCGATGGTGACGGCATTAATGATCTCGTTGAAGTTACGCTCGGCACCGACCCCAACGATGCCGATACCGACAATGACGGACTGACAGATGGCCAGGAGGTCGGCAGCAATGGCGTGCTGGATTCCGGCGAGACCAATCCGCTTGATGCAGATTCCGACAATGATGGTCTCTCGGATGGCACCGAAGTCAACGCTTCAGGCTTGCTAGAGCCTTATGGACCAACCGACCCGCTGGACAACGACACGGACGGAGATGGCATCGACGATGGTGTCGAAGCGGGCGTATCAACAGACGGCCTGAACCCGGGCAACAGCGACTTCGCGGGGATTCCCTACGCAGGTACGGACCCCGGATTCGTTGGCGATGCTGATCCTGGCACGACGACGGACCCGACGAACGCTGATTCTGATGGCGACGGGCTTCCGGATGGCGCGGAGGATCTGAACAGCGACGGGCAAACCGTCAATACGATCGGCGACAGCGCAAGCTCGGGTACCGGCGAAACGGATCCGAACAATACAGACACGGACAGCGACGGTCTTAGCGACGGCGACGAAGTCAACGGCACAGGGCCGCTGGCTGGAATCGGCGCGACGGACCCGCTTGATGCGGACACCGACGACGGCGGTACGCAGGACGGTACCGAGTTGCTGGCCGATAGTACCAATCCGCTGTTCGGTAATGATGGCGATGATGCTGCTGCCGATCCCGACAACGATGGTTTAAGCAACGCGCAGGAAGCGACTCTCGGCACGGATCCGGATGATCCGGATACCGACAATGATGGCATCGACGATGGTGCCGAAGTTGGCAACGATGGTGTTTTCGGTCCGACCGATACCGACCCGCTTGATGCCGACAGCGACGACGACGGGCTGAGTGACGGCGCCGAACTCATTGGCCGCGACGGTTCGCCGAATAATGGTGACGAAACCGATCCGCTCAGCGAGGATTCCGACAACGATGGCGTTAACGATGGCACCGAGGTGGGTGTCACGACCGGGGTACCGGGAGGTGTCAGTGATGGCAATGGCACTGTCTTTGCAGGCACGGATACCGGCTCCGCTAACTTCGTACCCGACGTGGACCCGGCAACAACAACGGATCCAACCGATCCTGATTCCGATAATGACGGTCTCGGCGACGGCGCAGAAGATACGAATGCGGACGGCGCTGTCACCAATACGATTGGTGGAACCGGTTCGAGTGGCTCCGGAGAAACAGACCCCAACAATAGCGACACGGACGGTGACGGATTGCGTGACGGCGACGAAGCTAACGGCACCGGTCCTTTGGCGCTGGTTGGCGCGACCGACCCGCTCGATACGGATACAGACGATGGTGGCACTGAGGATGGCACGGAGGTTCTGGCTGACGGCACAGATCCGGTTGCCAATAGTCTTGATGATGCCGCCGCGGACGCGGATAACGACGGCCTCAGTAATGGCCAGGAAGCGACGCTGGGTACGGACCCGCTTGACCCGGATTCGGACAACGACGGTATCGATGATGGTGACGAAGTCGGCAACGATGGCGTCGTAAACCTCGGTGATACCGACCCGCTTGATGCCGACAGCGACGACGACGGGTTGAGTGACGGAATCGAGGTCAGTGGCGCGGACAGCCTGCCCAACTCCGGCGACGAAACCGATCCGCTAAACGCGGATTCGGATGGCGACGGACTGACAGATGGTCTCGAATCCGGTGTCACCGGCCCTGCGGCCTCTGGCTTCAGCGACGGCAACGGCACGCCATTCGCAGGCACGAATACCGGCTCACCGAACTTTGATATCGACGCTGATCCTGGCACGACGACGGATCCAACCGACCCTGATTCCGACAACGACGGTCTGCAGGACGGCGTGGAGGACGTCAACGGTGACGGCGCGACGGGTACCGTAGTGATAGGGGGTACCGGTACCACCGGTTCCGGCGAGACAGATCCCAATAACCCGGACAGCGATGGCGATGGCCTTACCGACGGTAACGAGCAGGACGGTATTGGCCTTCTCGGTGGCTCAGGTCCGACAGACCCGCTGGATACTGACAGCGACGACGGTGGAATCGACGATGGCACGGAAGTTTTGGTCGATCTCACCAACCCGGTCGCGGGCAATGGCGGCGATGATCGGATCGATACGGACGGTGACGGCACTTTCGATTTTGCCGATCCGGATCCACTTGATCCGTGTTCACCGAGCTTTCCGAGTGCTACCTGCCTTGACGATGACAACGATGGGGTCGCCAACAATGGCACGCCCACCACCGTTGTGCCGGTAGAGCCCAATCCGGCGGCAGACAATGATCCCTGTGTGCCGAGCAACACGGCGCCTGTATGTGATACCGATAATGACGGCGTCACAGACGGTGACGAGATCGCCAACGGTACGGACCCGGCTGATCCCGATTCCGACAATGACGGCATTCCGGACGGTGTCGAAGATACGGATGCCGACAATGACGGCATCATTGACGCGCTCGACACCGACTCAGATAACGATGGCATTCCTGATGCCATCGAAGCCGGCCCGAACCCTGCTGTGCCTGTCGATACCGACAATGACGGTGCCGCCGACTACGTGGATCCGGATGCCGACAACGACGGCATTCCCGACGCGGTCGAAGGCTCGGATGACGCTGACAGCGACGGTGCAGCAGACTATATCGATCGCGATAGCGACGACGATGGCATTCCGGACACGGTTGAAGACGACGTCGCAATCGGTGTCGACAGTGATGGCGACAATATCGACGATGGCTATGACGTGGACAGCACGCTCGGCAGCGACACCGACAACGATGGAGTCGACGACGCAATTTCACCACTCGATACTGACGGTGACGGTCAGCGCGACTATCTCGATATCGATGCGGACAATGACGGCATACCCGACACGGTAGAAGCAGATCTCGACGTTCTGGCGGATGCGGACGGTGACCAGATCAATGACGTCTACGACAATGACCTGACGCTGGGAACAGATGCCAATAGCGACGGTGTCGATGATGCGATCTTGCCTACGAACTCGGACGTCGACGCGGTGCCTGACTACCGCGACCTCGACAGCGATAACGACTCACTACTTGACGTTGTTGAAGCGGGCGGCACCGATGCCGACGGCGACGGCATTATTGACGTGCTTGCTATCAACGAGGGCACGCTGACTATACCGACGGATAGCGACTCCGATGGTATTGGCGATTGGCGTGAAGTCGATAGCAATAACGATGGCATCAATGACATTGACGGTACGACATTCGAAACCGAAGATACCGATGGAGACGGTGTTGTTAATAACATCACGGACACTGACGGCGACGGTATCGCCGATGGTGTTGATCAACTCGACGGGTTCGGTACTGCAGCTGACGTGGATCTGGACGGTATTCCAAACCAAACAGAAGGCGGGGCCGACGTAGACGGCGATGGGCTGCCGAACTACCTGGACACCGACTCCGATAACGATGGCATCCCGGACTCCATCGAGGTCGGGCCGCTTGTGACGGTTCCCGTCGATACGGACGGTGACGGCATGCCGGACTTCATCGACAGCGACTCTGACAATGACGGCATCGACGACGCGCTGGAAGGGACTAACGACTATGACAATGACGGCGTTCCGGACTACATCGATGTCGACGGTCAGCTTGAGACCGCTGTGTCCGGATCCGGCAGCGTCGGTTGGCTACTGCTATTCGGGCTGGCAGTAGTTGCTGTTCTGCGGCATCGCGCCAGAACCCCGGGTCGTGTTGCCTCACTTCTTGTTGTCGCGTTGAGTTTTAACCTTCTCATGACGGCCGATGCCCATGCCGATACTTTGTGCGGGCAATACGTGGAACCCGGCGACAAGCAGTTCGCCTATATCGGCGACGATCCGGAGAGCTACGGCGCTGAGTTCGAGGGTTGCTGGTACGGCGCGCTTGGCCTCGGCTACTCGTATGTTTCCCCTGATAAAGAAGCGCAGAACTTCTTCCACGACACCAGCGAAAATCACGACAGTGGACCACACCTGCTAATTGGCAAGCAGTTTTCGCCGCACTGGTTTGCAGAATTGAAGTATGCAGACCTCGGTGAGGCTGGCATTACCAATCGCAATCCCGCGATAGTCGCCGCGTTTCCCGATGCCGCGATTACCTATCGCGTACCGTCGCTCATGGCGGGGTATCAGTGGCGTACGGAAAAGAACCTGAAGCCATTTGCCAAGATCGGCTTTTCTGCCATTAGCAACAGCGCCGAAGGTGGTCCGATACCGTTTGAGAAACAAACCTCTATTCAGGTCGCGTTTGGGCTTGGTTTGCGTTTTGACCTCGGAAGAAGCCCCTGGTTTGTGCGTGGTGATGTCGACTTTTACGACCGGGACGCGTGGTATGCCGGAGTTTCCGTCGGCATGTTCCTCGGTCCGAAATCGGTCTTCCGGCCGTATGAACCGCCTCGCGCAGCACCGCCACCGCCAACGCAGCCAGCGCCGGAACCGATGCCCGTTGCTGAGCCGGTTCCGGATCCGGATACCGATGGCGATGGCGTGCTCAATGAAGCTGATGAGTGCCCGAATACGGCGGCAGGCGCAGCGGTAGACAGGCGGGGCTGTGTCGTTCAAGCCGAGATCAAATTGCCCGATGTACGATTTGAATCCAATTCGGATCGGCTGCGCCCGGGCGCGGAAGGAACACTGAATGATGCGGCCGAGACCCTGATGCGAAATCCAGGTTTGTTGACCGAGGTCGCTGGCTATACCGATAGTCGCGGCGACGCGAACTACAACCGCGGCTTATCGGAGCGGCGTGCAAAGACGGTGCGTGACTACCTGATTAACCGCGGCGTCGACTCGAACCGTCTGACGTGGCGTGGCTATGGCGAGAGCAGCCCGATTGCTGATAATGAAACGGCTGAAGGTAGAGAGCGCAACCGTCGTGTCTTATTACGAATTCTGGAGCGAAGCTAAAGATTCACAAGATCTTGCCGAAAACTCACTTATGAAAAGCATCAACACAAATAACATTGGCGACACCATCCGCATTCGAAAGCCGCCACGTGTTTTCACGAATGAAAAGGGCGATACGATCTGGATGAGCGAAGTCGAACCGGTCGAGCTCGAAATAGAGCTCGACCGAGTCGTCAGCACGGATCCCTACGATTCCGGGCAGTCAGTCTCTTACTGACCGCGGTAGCTCAGGTTGCCGAAGCAGCCGCAATCGCACCGATCGATGCATCCAGCATCGCGTCAAACTCTTCCTCAGTTTGCTGGGCCTTCAGGCCCTCGGATAGCGCACGTGAAAAACTCGCGACCATGCCGTGATTGCGTGACAGGCGATCGTTGGCTTCATCTCGCGAATAGCCACCCGACAGGGCGACTACCCGAACGACATTGGCATGCGCGATGCACGGCGCATACAGATTGACCTTTTCGGGCAGAGTCAGTTTCAGCATAACAAGCTCATCCGCACCGAGGTTGTTGAGCTGCGCCATGATTGCGGCCAGCAGCAGATCTTCGGCTTCAGCTTTGTCAGGACAGTGGATGTTCACTTCCGGCTCGATAATGGGCACGAGTCCGGCGGCGATGATTTGTTTGCCGACTTCGAACTGCTGGTCAACGATTGCCTTGATACCCTTGGCATTTGCCTGGTTGATAACCGAGCGCATCTTTGTGCCGAAAATGCCATTGGCCTTGGCCTTTTCGAGCAGCGCGCCCAGGTCGGGCATCGGCTTCATGAGCTGAACACCGTTTTCCTCGTCGGCCAGTCCCTTGTCGACTTTCAGGAACGGCGCGACATTCTTGACGTTCCAGAGGTATGAGGCCGTGGGCTGGCCCTCAATCTCGCGATCCATCGTGTTCTCAAAGAGGATGGCGCCGAGGATACGATCGCCGCCGAATGACGGACTTGTAATAATGCGTGTTCGCATCTGGTGCACGACGTCGAACATCCCTTCGTCGTCGGACCACGCGTCTTCGCCGACACCGTAGAGACCCAACGCTTTCGGCGTACTGCCGCCACTTTGGTCCAGGGCGGCGATAAAGCCGGGTGCTGTCTTAACTTTTTCCAGTTGTTTTTCGAAGTTGCTCACGGTCGCTCTCTATTTGATTGGGTGACGGGTCTATTGGCAGACTGAATTGTTGAGCCCCCGATTGTACAGCAAGCGGGCTTCGCTACCAGCCGGCGAAAAAGCCGCCGTCGGCGAAATCCCACAGCAGCGTCGCGTAAACCCTGTGGTCCCAGGACTGGTCGGATAATGGTACCTCGACGCCCAGGTTCAGAGCCACGTGGCCGCCGCGCGTCAGGCCAATTCGAACCTGCGGCAAAGCGGTCCATTCAATATCTCCATTGCGTGATTTGAACGGCTGCGTTGCCGTCAGCTCGAGTGCCGGAAATACGCGGCGTGGCCAGGGCGAATGAACATAGTGAAAGATGCCGGCCAGCTCCGCTTCTCCGTCGCTGGCTTTCTCGATCGGGAATTTGAAACGCAGGCTGCTCTGGAAGGTCCACGCGGGTGAAATTTCTGTGCCGTACGCGAGATAGGTTTGCAATTCGCCGTCACCGCTGGCTTCCACCGGTATGGCATAGACAGCGGCGCCGGAGAGAATATGCCGCTTACTGGAAGACAGAACGTGTTTATAGCCAATCTCGGCTTCGGCCAGTTCGCTGACGCTGCCTTCGGACTCGTGCACGAGCTCGACGATCGCCTGGCCGCGTTTACCAACGCGCTTTTCGAATTCGATGACATTCTTGTAAGCGTCGTCACCGTCCTGGTTCGTGAAGCGGCCCTTGTAGACGACTTCGTCTTCCGGAAACGCTTTCTTGACTCGGGTCGGCAGCATCAGGTTCATCTCGCCGGGCGGATAGGCGCTCGTATCCACCATGGACTTTATGTACGCGGTTACATCGGCGATTTGTGTGTCCGATAAGGTGCTGCCTTGCGCCGGCATCTGTGCCGCGAGTCCCATAGCGTGGCCGCCATGCCTGATAACCATTTCCCAGTCAGAAGCAGGCTCACGGCTGTTGAACAGCGGGTCTGAAAAATCCGCCGGCATCACGCCAAGGCCCTGGACAACCGGACTATTCGCGTCGGGCCGGCCGTTCTGCCCATGACACACCGCGCAATTGGTTTCATAGATTTTGCGACCGCCATCGTCAAGGCTGTCGGCAGCGTTGGCCGGTATGTAGGTAACGGAAAGCACGAAGAAGGCGCCTGTCATCAGGCTTCGCTGGATACTGAGTGTCATTGCACTGTCCTTAAGTCGCTCAAGGGTTAGCCGCAGCGAGTTATAACGTTGCTACGAGGCCACTAGAATCAGAGCATGTACTTACCGTCGGGAACGATTGCCCTGTCTCGGTGCACTCGCGTACAGTCGTCCCCATGAAACATACAGCAGCAAGACTGGTGCGCCACGCACTCGAGAGCATCGGGGCCAAATTTACCTTCGGCATCCCGGGCGTCCATAACATCGAGCTCTACGACGAGCTCAAGACCTCGGAGTCGATAACGCCGGTCCTTGTGACCCATGAAGGCGGAGCCGCATTCATGGCAGACGCCGTCAGCCGTGTTGGCGATACCGTCGGCGTTCTGGCAATCGTACCGGCAGCCGGTATCACCCATGCGATGAGCGGTATCGGCGAAGCCTACCTGGACGGAATCCCGATGCTGGTCATCTCGGGCGGCATCCGCACTGACATGCAGCAGAAGTTTCAGCTGCACGATGTTGATCAACACGCGCTCCTGAAACCGTTGACCAAGGCGACTTATCGCATCGAGCGATACGAAGATGCCATCCCGACGATTTATCAGGCGTACCGCATGGCGACGGAGGGCGAGCCCGGCCCGGTGTTTGTCGAACTGCCGGCAAATCTTCAGCTGCTCACCGGCGAGGTCGAAGAGATGCCGGAATTTACTGGTGCGACCAAGCGTCAACTGGTCAACCCGGATCAGATTGGCAAGGCAGCAGAGTTACTGTCGAAGGCGACCAACCCTGGTATTTTCGTTGGCTGGGGCGCACGCTACGTTGCCGACGACATAGCCAGGATCGCGGAGCATCTCGGCGCCCCGGTAGCAACGACCCTGCAAGGCCTGGCGTCGTTTCCCGGTGGCCACCCGCTGCACACGGGCATGAGTTTTGGGCAAGCTGCCGTTCCCGCGGCGGAGAACGCGTTCAAGCACTGCGATGCCATGCTCGCTGTCGGCACGCGGTTTGCCGAAATCAGCACCGGCAGCTACGGCGCCGTGCCACCGGCGAACCTCGTGCACATCGACATAAACCCGGAAACGCTGAACGCCAACTACCCGGCCAAAGTTGCAATCGGCGCAGATGCGCGAGACGCGGTGCCGGCGCTGGCAAACGCGATCTGCGAGATGGGCGAGCCGCGCGATCATTCGGCTACGTTGCTGCAAATTGCGAATGACAAAGCCGTTTACCGAAAGGAATGGCGAGAGCACAAAAGCGGCGATCGGGTTAATCCATGCCGATTCTTCGATGCCCTGAGGGAAAAGCTCGATGACGAGGCTATCCTGATTGCCGATGACGGCAACCACACTTTTCTTACCGCTGAGTTGATGCCGATTCATGCCGGCGGGTCATTCTTTTCGCCGACAGATTTCAACTGCATGGGTTACTGCGTTCCGGCCTGCATCGGTGCGAAACTCAGCGCACCGGACAAGCAGGTCGTAGGTATTGTCGGTGACGGCGCTTTCCTGATGACAGGCCTGGAATCCGTCACTGCGGTGGCCAACAAGCTTGGCATTGTCTGGTTCGTCTTCAACGACGGCGAGCTTGCGCAGATCGCGCAGGCCCAGGAAATTCCGTATCAACGTACTACCTGCACGACTATTGGCAGCGTCGATTACGAGTCATTTGCGAAAGCCACTGGCTGCGCCTACGTCGCAATCGACAACGATACTGGAATTTCCAACGGAATCGTATCCGCATTCGAACGCGCGGCAGAAGATACGCCGGTCATTGTCAACGTGCGCATCGACTATTCGAAAAAGACGCGTTTTACCTCAGGCGTTGTGAAGACCAATCTCGAACGGTTCGATACCAGGACAAAGATACGCATGGTTGGCCGCGCCCTTTATCGCAAGGTGTTCGGCACCAAGGACTAGTCGCGAGTTGAAAGACGCTCATGCGGCACCGATCGGCGTCAGAAACGCGCTAAAACTGCTCTTTTGGCCCGTTCCTTTCCTGCTATGCGCGTGCCTGCATGCCTTTCATCCGGCGACTAGCGCAGCCGCCGCATCCAGTCGAATTTCTTTTGCGTGTAAGGCGCATAGCGCAGCGCAGGGTCCGGCCACCAGCCGCGTTTCATGACGGCTTTCATGTGACTGAAAGTGTTGAAGCCGTACTCGCCGGAGTAAGCACCGATACCGCTGCCACCAACGCCGCCGAACGGCAGTTCGTGGACCATCATGAACATCATCGTATCGTTGATGCAGGTGCTGCCGCAGCTTACTTCGTCGATGAAGCGCGACTCAGATGCACCGTCGCCGGTAAAGATATAGCCGGCCAGGGGTTTGTCGCCGTCCCG
>Ga0316201_10004911_pt1 | contig 10192 bp, 10 predicted proteins | sample CS6wburrow_MG_FD_204516 | JGI IMG/M metagenome (GOLD analysis project Ga0316201, IMG submission 204516) | Coastal sediment microbial communities from Delaware Bay, Delaware, United States - CS-6 worm burrow | ecosystem: Environmental > Aquatic > Marine > Coastal > Sediment | place: USA...
CTGGTCGCCTGGTGGTGGTCGTCGCGCTCGAGGCCGAGCAGGGCGCGCAAGTTACGGGAGCCGAAGGAGCCACCGGCGCACAAGCAGAAGGCGACGCTGCTCAAAGGCGCACGCAAAGCCGCGGACGCCGGCGATGCGGCCGTGGTCCGCCAGTCCTTGCTTGACTGGGGCAAGCTGGAATGGCCTGCCAGCCCGCCGCGCAGTATCGGTGAGCTCGCCAACCGCGTCGCGCCACCGCTCAGCGACGAGTTACGCAAGCTGTCAGCCGCAAGCTATTGTCGCGGCCGCGAATGGGACCCGGCCGCGCTCGCAAGCGCACTGCGCTCGGTCACCGTTGTGGCGGAACACCGCGACGCAACTGGTAAGGAGTTGCTGCCACCCTTGATGCCGCAGCAGTGATTCTCGGACTCATCGCACTGGCCGCGTTCGCGCCCGGCGCGATCGAGGAAATCGTCGTCACGAGTTCACGGCGTGAGGCACCTGCTGCGGAGCATATCGGCAACGTCGCCGTGCTCAGCGACGATGCCATCGACAGCAGCGGTCATGCGCACGTACACGAGTTGCTGGCACGCGTACCGGGTATCTGGGTGGTACGAGGCAGCGGCCAGGAAAGTTTGCCGTCAATGCGATCACCGGTACTGACCGGGCCGGGCTCCTGTGGCGCTTTCCTCACGCTTGAGAACGGCATACCGACGCGCCCCGCCGGCTTTTGCAACGTCAACCAGATGTTCGAGTTGCCAACTGAACTTGCGAGCCGGATCGAAGTGGTACGCGGTCCGGCCAGCGCGCTGTATGGATCCAATGGGCTGCACGGCATGCTTAACGTGTTGCTCCCGGCTGGCGGCAGCGCGCATCAGTACAGTCTGGAACTGGGTGCTAACGACTTCTGGCGCGTCCGGGCAGACGTTGGCGGAGGCGCCAATCGGCTGGGGATCGTGTACGCAGATGACGGTGGCTTTCGTGAGGACTCCGGCTATCGCCAGGGCAAGCTCGTTGCAGCGACAGAGTTCGAGGCGTTGGGCGGACGGACATCGGCCTGGTTCGTCGTCACCGATCTCGACCAGGACACCGCCGGTTTCATTCTCGGCGAAGACGCCTACCGCGACCCGGCGCTGAATCGGCAGAACCTCAATCCCGAGGCTTATCGCAATGCGAGCAGCCAGCGAGTAGCGCTACGCTGGCGCGGCCGGGTCGGTGCGTTCGATGTGGACCTGCGACCGTACCTGCGCCATTCAGATATGGAGTTTCTGCAGCATTTCCTGCCGGGCCAGCCGCTCGAGGAAAATGGTCACACGAGTGCCGGTGTGCTCACGATGTTCAGTCTCGATTCCGGCGCCTGGTCCACGAGCTTTGGTTTCGATCTCGAGTGGGCCGACGTTTTCCTGCGCGAGACCCAGCCGGGTCCGACGGAAGGTTCCGATTTCCTGCGAGAGACCCGGCCGCAAGGCAAGCACTATGACTATGAGGTTACCAGTCGCGCGGCCGCGTCTTTCGTGCAGGCGAGATACATGATTTCCGATCAGTTCATCGTCAGCGCCGGTTTGCGTGCCGAACACGTGCGCTACGACTATGACAACAAGATGCTGGACGGCAATACCAGGGACGACGGCAGCGCCTGCGGATTCGGCGGCTGCCTGTACACGCGCCCCGCGGATCGGGATGACGGCTTTGCGAACGTCGCGCCCAAGTTCGGAGCGCGCTGGACGCTCGCAAACGGTGCGCAAGTCTATGCCCATCTTGCGCGTGGCTTCCGTGCGCCGCAGATGACCGAGTTGTATCGCCTGCAGAGCGGTCAGCAGGTCAGCGACCTGGATGCCGAAACGATCGATTCGTTCGAACTGGGCTGGCGTCATGGCGGCGAGCGCTGGTCCGTGGACGCGTCTGCCTTCGCGATGCGCAAGAAGGACAGCGTCTATCGCGACGCGGATGGATTCAATGTCAGTGGTGGTCGCAGCAGGCACGAGGGCGTCGAGGTCGCCTGGGCTTATCAATTGCACGAGCGCTGGCGCCTGGGCGTGGGCGGTACCTATGCCCGGCACCAGTACGATTTCGATGCGGTCGCGGCACGGGGCGAGACTTTTGTAGCGGGCCGTGATATCGACACGGCCCCTCGCTGGCAGGGCAGTGCGGAACTTAGCTACGAGCCAAATGAGAGGTGGGATACCAGCCTTCTATGGGTTGGCCTCGGTTCCTACTATCTCGATGCCGAAAACAGGTTTACCTACCCGGGGCACGACATCGCAAACTTGCGCGTTCGCCACTCGCTATCCGACCAGCTCGAGCTCACCGCGAGACTCAATAATATTACGGACCGCGCTGTTGCCGACCGGGCGGACTACGCTTTCGGCAACTTTCGCTATTTCCCCGGGCGTGGGCGAGAGCTGTTCGTGCAACTCCGGTTTCGTCACCAGTGACCCGAATTCCCCATCGACGCCCAGGGTTCTTTCGGGGGCAACGCGTCGCCTTTCTGCAGCAGCTCAATCGAAATATTGTCGGGTGAGCGCACGAACGCCATATGTCCGTCACGCGGCGGCCGATTGATCGTGACGCCGGCGTCCATGAGTTTCTGGCACAGCGCGTAAATATCATCGACCGCGTAGGCCAGGTGACCAAAGTTTCGGCCCTCGCCATAGTCCTCCCGGTCCCAGTTGTACGTCAGCTCAACCTGCGCCTCTTCGTCACCGGGCGCGGCAAGAAAGACAAGCGTAAACCGGCCCTGTTCGCTTTCCTTGCGCCGCAACTCGACGAGACCGAGCTGCTTGCAGTAAAAGTCGAGCGATTTATCGATGTCGGTGACGCGCACCATCGTGTGAAGGTATTTCATCGTCTTGCCCCGTTACGGTCCTGAGCCCACAATGGACAACGATGGTACCAGTGAATGACATTCGCACAATAACACTCGACCTCGACGACACGCTGTGGGATATCCACCCTGTCATCGTGCGTGCCGAACACAGCCTGTACAGCTGGCTCGGCGAGCATTACCCGCGCATCACCGAGATGTTCAGCATCGAAGAGATGCGCATCCTGCGCAACGAGGTCTTCGAGCGCCATCCCGACAAGCTGCACGATCTCACGTTTCTGCGCTACACGGTTCTGACCGAGGCGGCAACGTCTGCCGGCTACACGGAATTCAGGGTCGACGAGGCATTTGCCGTCTTCGACCAGGCGCGTAACGACATCGAGATGTATCCCGAGTCGCGACCGACGCTGGTTGCCCTCGCGGAACGCTTTACACTCATCGCGGTGACCAACGGCAACGCCAACCTCGAGATGATCGGCATCGACCACTTGTTCGATCACCACATCAGCGCGGCGATGGCGGGTGCCGCCACGCCCGCGCGACCGATCTTCGATGCGGCCGTGAAGGCTGGCGGCGCGGGCGCCGACGAGACGCTGCACGTGGGCGATCACCCGGTGTACGACGTGCAGGGGGCCCGGGAGGCCGGACTGCGCACGGTGTGGGTCAATCGTACCGACGCTGCGTGGCCGGACGAACACGAGGAGCCCGATCTCACCGTGCGTCACATCGGTGAGTTGCTCGACGTGCTGCTATGAGTCTCGAAGCGCAACCACTGATCATCTTCGTGCCGGGGCTACTACCCAAACCGGAGCGCGAGGTGCATCGCGAAGCGTTACTGCGCTGCCTGCTCGCAGGCGTACGTCGCATCGATCCGGAGGTCGCCGCGGCCATCGAGTCGCAACCGGCCGCGTTTGACATCGTGTCGTGGACCTACGATTTCTACCGTGAGCGGCAGGATTTCGAAGACGACCGGGCCGCCGTCGAAACGGTTATCGAAAAGCCAGATGCCGACGAGCACGATATTGCCGAGGCGACGTCGTGGAAGCGTCGCCTGACGCGCTGGATCTACAAGCTCGGGGATCGCTTGCCGTTCCTGATTCCGCACCTCGCCAACGAGCGCATGGAAGTGCACCTGCGTGACCTGACACGTTATCTCAGCGATGTGAACGGGATTGCAGCGCATATCCGGCGGATGTTGAAAGCGCCGCTTCTCGCCGCCGCGGCCGGTGGCAATCCGGTACTACTCATCGCCCACAGTATGGGGTCCGTGATTGCGTACGACAGCCTGTGGGAGCTGAGTCGCAGCAGCTACGCTGATATGCGGCTCGACCTGTTGCTAACCATGGGCAGTCCGCTGGGTCAGCGCTACATGCAGCAACGCCTGAAAGGCGCCGATGAAACGGGCGCCGATCGCTACCCGGCCAACATTCGTCATTGGCGAAACCTGTCGGCCGTCGGCGATCTGACGGCGCTCGACCCGAGGTTGGCCGACGACTTCGGCGAGATGCTGCAACTCGGCCTGGTCGAAAGCCTGGAGGACGATCTGATACTGACGCACTTCCGCTTGGACGGCCAGCTCAACGTGCACGCGGAATACGGCTACCTCGTAAACGAAAAGACCGCGCGCACCATCGTTGAATGGTGGCGCGGTCAGGATGTCTCGCTGAGTCCTTAGCCGGTTTCGAGCGTCGGCTTGATAACGATATCGATACGACGGTTGCGTGCGCGGCCGGCTTCGGTCTCGTTGCTCGCGACCGGACGCGTCTCGCCGTAGCCCGTCGCAATCAGGCGATAAGTCGGAATTCGCATCGCGTTGATCATGTACTGCTGGACCGATTCGGCACGTTCCTGCGACAACTTCTGGTTCAGCTCATCGCCGCCGTGTGAGTCGGTGTGGCCCTCGATAATCAGTTCGCTGCGCGGGAAGACATCGATTGCCTTCTCGACCTTGGCGAGCAGGTCGAAGTTCTGCGGCTTGATCTGCGAGGCCCCACTGTCGAAGCTGAGGCCGACCAGGCGGAGGATCACGTTGTTGCCCTGACGGAAGACGCGTGCTTCGTCAGAGACAAACATGCGCTCGACCCGCTCGAACTGTTGCTTGACACGCTCTTGCGCCTCGAGGCGCTGGACCAGTGCAGCGCGTTCGGCTGTGGCCCCGCCCAGGCGTGCGTCGAGCGCACGCAGCTCTTCTTCCATGTCCGCCATGCGCGTTTCGTTCTCGTCATTCTCCTGACCCAGTGCCTGTGCCTCACTCGCCAGGTTCTCGAAATGGGCCACGAGTTCCGCTGTTAGCTTATCCGGGCCGGTTTCCATGTCCGGGACGATATCGGCGACACCCGCGATTTGCCGCAGCGGCGCCTCCCACTGCAGCACAAGCTGCTCGGCGGTCAGGTCCTTGTCGCGTACCTTGCGGACGACTTCGGACAGGTAGATCGCGTGCTTGGCCTCATAATTGGCCTGGCGGGCGAGGCTGCGCGGCAGGTCGGTGTCATAGCGGTTTTCGTTGAGTTCGCGCTCGGCATCCGATAGCAAGCGCTTGGCTTTGCCCAGCGTGAGCGGCGCGTAACGGCCGACACGCGCACGGTCGGCATCACTGAGCAGTCGGCGCGTCTCGGCGAGATACTGGTCCTTGATCGCTACGAGTTCGGCGTCGCGGTACAGGCTCGTTGCCTCGATGTCGCGGCGACTGGCGTTCTTCAGATCACCGCGTTCCAGGAAGCGGATCGCTTCACCGAACTTGCGCTGCGCCTTCTGCCATAACTCGGTTGAGCGCTTCGGCGCCTCGGCATTGGCCGCGTCCTGGCGGCTCTTCAGAACCTGCGCGAATTTAGTGCTCGCCAGCTCGGCCTTGTCCGCGGCTTCACGGAAGTAGCGGACCGCACTGGAGGCGTTGTCGCGCACAAGCTCAATATTACGTCCGCGCTGCAGCAGGTCTTCGGCATCCTGGTACTCGCTCATGCCACGTTCCCAGGCACGCGGCGCCAGCAGGCTGGCATTCTGCGCCTCAGCGGCCGCCTTGGCGGCGTCAGCTTCCTTGAAAAACGTCTTGCGGAGCTCGTCCTGGGCATAACCCTGGCCGGCGGCAAGCAGCGCCACGGCGATCAGGACGAAATGTACGAGTCGGGTCTTCGCAACCATGTATATCCCTCAAGTTTCCGGTCCGAAAACTGCCCAAGCGATGGCAGTTGCGGCCGATACTACATATGCGGTGGCGCCAAATCTGTGCGCCGAGTCAGGTAAGTCCCGGATTTTACGCCGGATAGAGGTGTTTTCGGGCCAAAATCGTGAAATATGTCAAATTTTTGCGTTTTGCGTCGGGGATCCCGTTTTTTTGTGCTCTGGCTCACAGTCGCAGGCCGGTCGCAGGGGTAGTCTCAATGCATGTCCGCTAAGTATTACACGCAGTTTGTATTGACCGACGCTGATTATCGCGGCGGTAATGAATTCTGCGGTGTCGTTGAACTGAACCACCCGATGGCTCAGGACTCCGACAGGCGGGACATCGAGGCAATACTGGCCCGCAACTTCGACCTGTCGCAAAGCGCGGTCCGCCTGGTCAGCTGGTCTCGATTGCACTGAACTTCTGGCGTCGCCACATGATTTCCCCCTGACTCTCCCGGCTCCGGCCGGGATTTTTTTGCATGGATGTAACGATCTCGTGTAGGCCGGGGACGGCCGAGAGCGGTGTTTTGGCCATAGAAGCGCTTGCGCCTCTATGAGAGAATTCCGCCCCCTATGAGCGACGCCAACGAAAAACTGCGCAGCATTCCGGTCATCAAGAGCGGCAGCAAGTACACCACCGACGCCGGTTTCTCGGCCATCAAGAATGGCCAGAAGCACGGGCGCGAAAGTACGCCGGTCGTTCGCGGCGACAAGCCGAAATGGCTGCGCGCCAAGATGCCTTCGGGCAAGGGCTATTCCGGCACTCGCCAGATTGTGCATGAGCATCGGCTCAGCACGGTCTGTGAGGAGTCGATGTGTCCCAATATCGGGGAGTGTTGGAACGCCGGCACCGCGACGATCATGGTCATGGGCTCGGTGTGCACGCGAGCCTGCCGTTTTTGTGCTGTCGATACCGGCAACCCGAAGGGCTGGCTGGATCCGGAAGAGCCCGTCAATGCAGCGCGTGCCGTGCAGTTGATGGGCCTCGAGTACGTTGTAATAACGTCCGTGGATCGCGACGACCTCGCTGACGGCGGCGCAGCCCACTACGCGGCCTGTGTCCGCGAAATCAAGAAGTTGAACCCCAATACGGCCGTCGAGGCGCTGACGCCGGACTTCAATGGCGTCATGGAGCATGTCGAAATCGTCGTAGACTCCGGCCTCGAGGTATTTGCGCAGAATGTGGAAACGGTCGAGCGCCTGACGCACCCCGTGCGCGACCCGCGCGCGGGTTACGCACAGACCATCGCTGTGCTCGAGCATGCCAAGGCGCATCGTCCGGAGGTCCTGACCAAGACCAGCGTGATGCTGGGGCTTGGCGAGCGCGACGCCGAGATCATCCGGACAATGGACGACCTGCGCGCGGCGAACGTGGATATTCTCACGCTCGGCCAGTACCTGCGCCCGACACCGAATCATCTGCCGGTTGATCGTTACATTTCACCGCAGGAATTCGAGGCGTTCCGCACGGAGGGTCTCGAGCGGGGCTTCCTGGAAGTCGTCGCCGGGCCGATGGTGCGTTCCAGCTATCGTGCCGAACAGGTGCTGCAGAAAAACAACGTGGGATTGGCGGTCTGAGGATGGCTGAGTTTCTTGCCAACTACGGCCTGTTTTTGCTGAAGACCCTGACGATCGTCATCGCCATCGTCGCCGTGATGGTTGCCGCAGCGGCCCTGCAGCGCAAAGCAACCCACGAGGGCCTCGAGGTCGAGCACCTCAATCAGAAATATCGCGGGCTGGCCGATGCGCTGCGCAAGGCCGTGTCCTCGAAGGGGGAGCGCAAGAAAGCTGCCAGGGCGCGCAAGAAAGAACACAAAGCCGAAGACAAGGCGGCGTCGGACAAGCCGCGCAGCTTTGTCATTGACTTCAAGGGCGACCTGAAAGCCAGCGCCGTCGCTTCGTTGCGAGAAGAGGTCAGCGCAATACTCGACGTTGCGACGAGCGAGGACGAGGTCATCGTGCGCCTCGAGAATCACGGTGGCATCGTCCACGAGCACGGTCTGGCCGCGTCACAACTTGCGCGCATTCGTGATCGCGACATCCCGCTGGTCGTGTGCGTCGACAAGGTGGCCGCGAGTGGTGGCTACCTGATGGCCTGTGTCGCCTCGACCGTTTATGCGGCGCCATTCGCGATCCTCGGATCGATCGGTGTGCTCGCCCAGATTCCGAATTTCCATCGCATGCTCGACAGTCATGGCGTTGATTTCGAGCAGGTGACGGCCGGCAAGTACAAGCGCACGGTGACGATGTTTGGCGAGAATACCGATGCGGAACGCGCCAAGCTCAAAGAGGAGCTGGAGGATGTCCACGCACTCTTCAAAGACGCGGTCGCGAAGTACCGGCCAGAACTGGACCTTGAACGTGTCGCCACTGGCGAACACTGGTACGGCACGCGCGCGCTGGAGCTGGGCCTGGCGGATCGGCTGAGGACCAGCGACGAACTGCTTGGCGAACGGACGCGGGATCGTGACGTATTCCTCGTCAGCTACAAGATCAAACAGCCGTTGCAAAAACGCCTGATGGCCAACGTTGAGACGGCCATTGAGCGTTTCGATGCGGCCGGTTGGCGTCGCAAGTTCGAGACGCGATTACCGCGCTAGGCACGGAACCGGGCCCGTACCATAGGGTCAAACGAAGCTATAATCCTGCCAGGCAGCAAGGAGTTTTCATGAATACGCGTCGAGCCCGTTACCTGCTCCCATTCGTCCTTTCGGTCCTTGCGCTGGGCGCTTGTTCGTCACAGCCGACGCAGCAAACGCGCGCCGAAATGGAGGCCGAGGCTGCCCGCGCGTTCAACCAGATGCGCGCCAGTATGCCGCTGGTGACAGATCGAGAGACCATCGACTTCGTGGCCTGTGTCGCACAAGCGGTCGTAGAGGTCCTCGAACCGCCGTTCAATGACATCGACTGGGAGCTCGCGATTTTCGAGAGTGAGTCGGTGAACGCATTTGCCATGCCGGGTGGCAAGATCGGTGTCCTGAGCGGCTTGCTCAAGGTCACGGAGAATGAGCACCAGCTGGCGACGGTCATCGGCCATGAAATCGCGCACGTTACGGCCGAGCACTCGAGCAACCGCGCGAAGCAGGCCGGCCTTACCAACTTTGGTATCAATGCCGTCGCGATTATTCTCGGTGGCGGCTATTCCGGTGCGACGTACACGGCGCAGCAGGCTATCTCGTACGGCGCGACGCTCGGCATTTCCCTACCGTACAAGCGCGGCCAGGAATCCGAAGCTGACGTCATCGGCCTCGAGTACATGTCTCGTGCCGGGTTTGACCCGCGCCAGTCGGTACCGCTGTGGCAGCGCATGGACGCCAGCTCGGGCAAGAAGCCGGCGGAATTCATGTCGACTCACCCGGCTTCCGAAACGCGCATCGAAAACCTGATTAGTGAGTGGCAGAAGACCCTGCCGCTGTACAACCAGGCGGTGGCGGACGGTCGCACGCCCGATTGTGGCGGCAAGAGCCCACGCTTCGTTGAAGACGTTACGCCGGAGTCCACTTGATAGTGCGTCGCGCAGTATTGCTGGTGCCGATACTGGTACTGGGTGGCTGCGCGACGCTCGATGAACTCTGGTCGTCAGTGGGCAAAGGGCGCGCCGCGCCTGCTGAGCCACTCGATGAGCGTCCCGTCCAGGACCCTCTCGACGCAAACAGTTTCGAGCTGTTAACGCCGGGCCAGGGCGTTGTCGGTGAGCCGCAGGTCGTGTTTGCGAGCAGCACTGACACATTGTCTGACCTCGCCCGCGAGTACGGCCTCGGCTACGACGAAATCATCGCTGCGAACCCCGGCCTGGATCCGTGGTTGCCTGGCGAGGACACGCCGGTGGTGCTGCCGACCCAGTACGTGCTGCCGGATGTCGAGCGTCGCGGCGTCGTTCTCAATATCGCGACAAAACGACTGTTCTATTTCCCGGCGGCCGGGGAGGGCGAACCGCAGCGTGTCCTGACGTATCCCATCGGTATTGGGCGAGTCGGTTGGGAGACACCGCTTGGCGACACGTCGGTCATTGCCAAAGCCAGGGACCCTCACTGGTGGGTTCCCGTATCGGTCCGGCGTGAACGCGCCGAGATGGGTGACCCGCTACCCAGTGTCGTGCCGCCCGGTCCCGATAATCCGCTGGGCCACCGCGTGCTTAAACTCGAGATGCCGGGGTACCTGATTCATGGCACCAACCAGCCGTATGGCGTGGGGATGCGCGTCAGTCACGGATGCGTGCGCCTCTAT
>Ga0316201_10004912_pt1 | contig 10190 bp, 9 predicted proteins | sample CS6wburrow_MG_FD_204516 | JGI IMG/M metagenome (GOLD analysis project Ga0316201, IMG submission 204516) | Coastal sediment microbial communities from Delaware Bay, Delaware, United States - CS-6 worm burrow | ecosystem: Environmental > Aquatic > Marine > Coastal > Sediment | place: USA: Delaware...
GGGCTATTAAAAATGACCACTTCCGGTACCAAGAAAACAACAGCAAAAAAGAAAGTTGCAACCAAGAAGGTAGCAACTAAAAAAGTAACAACTCAGAAAGCAGCTGCCAAGAGTGTTACAAAAAAGGTAACAGCTAAAAAGGCAGCACCGAAAAAGGCAGCACCGAAAAAAGCCGCACCGAAAAAGCCAGCGGTGAAAGCGGCTGCAAAAAAAGGCAGCGCCGCGAAGCAGAAAAAACCGGTTTTCTCAGATAATGAAAAACGGACGATGGTCGCTATGCACGCGTACTACAAGTGGGAGAAGGCGGGCTTTCCTGGCGGCCAGGACTGGCAGCACTGGCTCGAAGCCGAGAAAGAAGTCGAAGATATGATTAAGTAGCTCTCTATCGTATGCGCGTTATAGTGGAAAAACTATAACGCGCATAGATTTAGCTCAATACAGATTCAAAAACTATTCACCACAGAGGCACAGAGTTTTACTTTGTTAACTGCGCCTGTGGCGCAGTTAACAAAACAATGCTTTTCTCTGTGCCCTCTGTGCCTCTGTGGTGAAATACTTTTAGACTCGTAGGGTGCGCCGTGCGCACCGCAACCAATACAGTTAATTATATAGATTGCTGCTCATGGTGCGCACCGCGCACCCTACCGTCTAAGCCATAAAACCATTCGCGTCATTTGCGTTTTTTGCGGCAAACATCTTTTAAAAACTGATGTAGCCGCGAACAACGCAAAGTACACAAAAATGATATTGAATGCTAATCAGGTTCGGCGCAAAATCTTGCCATATATAATTGAAAATAACGCATTTGTGGCCGATGACTTGTAGGGTGCGCCGTGCGCACCGCAACCAATACAGTCAATTATATAGATTGCTGCTTTATGGTGCGCACCGCGCACCCTACCGTCTAAGCCATAAAACCATTCCCGTCATTTGCGTTTTTTGCGGCAAATATCTTTCAGCTATCATGATTGGTAAACATAAACACAGATTTAATTGAAAAATTCAGCATTGTTCTGAATCTTGTGTGACATTTTGTTGAGCTCGCCGGCGATCTTCTCCATGACTTCAACAAGAACCGTATCGAGCCCCGCCTCGATAATCAGCTTCAACTCATCATAGTGACTCGCAGGCAAGCTGTCGCCTGCATCCTCTACGAGTTCACGAAAACGCTCTGTCATTGCCTGCGCATGATCTGATTGGTGCATTTATTTTTCTCCCTCACTTTCTAATGGGCTGCTTTCAAGGTAATGCTCACCCGTTTCATAAATGTATTTTGCTGATCCTACTATTAGCGGATCGGGCGGTATTGCCACCTTTTTGTCCTTGTTGGGATAATCAAGCTGGTTAAGTACAAAACGCATGGCATTGATACGCGCACGTTTCTTACAGTCTGACTTGACCACGGTCCAGGGCGCATCAGCGGTATCGGTATAGAAGAACATGGCTTCTTTGGCTTCCGTGTAACTCTGCCATTTATCGAGAGATGCCATGTCGATCGGGCTCAATTTCCATTGTTTTAATGGACTTTGCTGACGTCCCTGGAAACGCCTGAACTGCTCGTTTCTGCTGACTGAAAACCACAACTTGAAGAATTTGATGCCGGCACGAACCAGCATTCTTTCCAGCTCGGGTGCCTGGCGCATAAACTCGAGGTATTCGCCAGGCTGGCAAAATCCCATCACCCGTTCAACGCCTGCACGGTTGTACCATGAACGGTCGAACAGCACGATTTCACCTTCTGTCGGCAGGTGTTGGATGTAACGCTGGAAATACCACTGCCCCATTTCTTCGTTTGAAGGTTTCTCCAGTGCAACCACCCGGGCACCACGTGGATTCAGATGCTCCATGAAACGCTTGATAGTGCCCCCCTTGCCAGCGGCATCACGGCCTTCGCACAAAATGACGATACGCTGTCCCGTCTCCTTTACCCATCCCTGCATCTTGAGCAATTCAATCTGTAATTGCAGTTTGGTATCCTCGTATTCATCGCGTGCCATTTTTTTCTTGTAGGGATAGTTGGCATTGTCGAAAATATGCTTTTTACCAAGTGCATCGATCTCTTCCTTGGATGCGAGCTCAGGTGTTTCCCTGTCACTGGCCAGTTCAGCCAGTGCATTTGCATGTTCTTCACTCATGTAATTGTGCCTACAATAATTAATTACGTAACCTGTTTTTATATACTTTTTAGAGTGTTACGGCAATGATTTGGATCAATTCAACTGACGACCGGTCATTTTCAATGAACCTGGACTGGAAATACCATCCACATCTGTATTAGCATCGGGGAGTTGATAACAATACTAAAGTCACCATTAATATAATTAAATGAAGTATTCACGGCTTATTTTTTTGCTTACCTGCCTGTTTGCACTGCCGGCTGTTTCTGCACTCGAAGCCGACAAATACACCAGCCAACGCCAAGCGATGGTCGAGGAAATCGCCGCTGACGCCCGCCGGCTGGTGAAATACATCGATAAAGACGCGCTCAGCAGCAACGTTATGCAGGTTATGGCTACGGTACCCCGGCATTTATTCATGCCAGCAGAGATGCGCGCCAGTGCCTACGAGAACAGGCCTCTGCCGATTGGCTACGGTCAGACGATATCACAACCCTACATCGTCGCCTTGATGACTGATTTGCTTCAGCCACGACCCGATCACAAGGTCCTTGAAATCGGCACCGGCTCCGGCTACCAGGCTGCCGTATTATCGGGTCTGGTAAAAGAGGTATACAGTATCGAGATCATCGAACAGCTGGGACATACTGCAACACAGACCATGAAAGATCTCGGCTATGACAATGTATCGACCCGAATAGCCGACGGCTACGATGGCTGGCCGGAGCACGCACCGTTCGACAGCATTATTGTCACCGCGGCTATCAGTCACATACCACCACCACTGGTCAGGCAGCTGAAAAACGGTGGCACCATGGTGATACCTGTCGGCACACGTTTTCAAACACAGCAACTGACGCTGGTGAAGAAAGGCCAGACCGGCGCGATCACCACACAACAGATTCTTCCGGTCATTTTTGTACCGTTTACCGGTGGTCACTGATAATGCTGTTACTCGAATAGAATCTTCATGTAACATTCGGGTTGATGAGCTCGCCTGATTCAACTCCGCCGTTATCGGCTATCTTTGCGCTTTCCGCAGCCGCGCTTGCGTATGAAGTGCTGCTTGTCAGGCTTTTTTCCATCATTCACTGGCATCATTTTGCATTTATGGTCATCAGCATTGCGCTGCTGGGCTATGGCGCCAGCGGCAGCATGATCACGGTATTTCAACGCGGTCTGCTGCAACGCTATGGCAGCGTACTCATCTTCAACGCGGTCATGTTCGGCCTTTCCGCAATCGCCTGTTTTATCGTGGTACAGCAATTGCCCTTCAATGCGCTGGAAATTTTATGGGACACAAGCCAGTGGCAGCGATTGCTGATGAGTTATCTACTGCTGACGCTGCCGTTTTTTTTTGTTGCAAATGCCATTGCGCTGACGATGGCGCGTTATCATGATCGTATAGCCCTGATCTACGGCGTCGACCTGATTGGTGCCGGTATTGGCGCCATCGTTATTCTAATACTGCTGCAGTTCTATTCTCCGGATGTTGTGCTGCGCATTCTCGGTGTCCTCGGTCTCACGGCCGGCCTGCTTGCAGTGCATAAACTGGCCTGCCTTGGGCGCATGCTTGTCAGCTCGTTGATCGCCCTGCTCGTTGTCATCGTGTTATTCGCACCTGCAAACTGGTTCGAGTTACGCCTGTCGGAATACAAGGGGCTGGAACAGGTTCTGCTGATCAACGGCACCGAGCATCTCCAGCGCCGTTCAAATTCGATATCGCAGGTTGATGTCGTCGAAAGCCGGGATATACCGTTTCGTAATGCGCCGGGTATGAGTCTGCTGAGCCCGTCGGGAACCCCGGATCAGCTCGCCGTATTCAGGGACGGTGACGAGATGACCACGATTGATAAATACAGCGATAATGCATCGCTTGTCTACCAGGACTATATGAGCTCGGTCCTGCCCTATCATATTCACGACTCGCCAGAGAAGGTCCTGATACTGGGTTCATCAACCGGCAACGAGCTGCTACAGGCTACGCTGCATAATGCCGGACATATCGATGCAGTTGAATCCGACACACTGCTGACAGCACTGATTACCGGGGACTTTGCGGACTACTTTGGATGGGACCGGATCAGTGATCGAATCAGTTTTCACACCAGCTCGCCTCGCGGATACGCTGCCTCCACTATGGAAAAGTACACTATCATCGTTACCGGTGTGCCGGGCGGATCAAGCGGTGGCGCGGCAGGTGTACACGCACTCGCAACATCATACAATTTCACCATCGAGGCACTGGAGAAATATTTATCCCTGCTCGAACCGGACGGCCTGTTATCAATTACATTCTGGACCAGCACGCCAGCACGTGGAAACCTGCGGCTGTTCGCGACTGCAGTTGAAGCTCTGCGCAGAACCGGCGTAGAGCAGCCGGGCAATAACATCGCCTGGATCAGAAGCTGGAATACCGCAACGCTGGTGATCAAGAACGGCGGGCTTTCCGCAGCCGATAATAAACGTATACGGGAATTCAGCACGGCACGCGCTTTCGATATTGCATGGTTGCCGGACATAAAAGAAAACGAGGTCAATCGATACCAGTTGTTGCAGCAACCGATTTATTACATGGCCGCCAGCTCATTGTTGTCATCAAGATCGAGTGATTTCATCGACAATTACAAATACAACATCAAGTCAGTGACTGACAATAATCCTTATTTCGATAACTCGTTCAAATGGTCCAGTCTGCCTGAATTACTCGGCATTTCAGGTCGTGGTGGTATCGCATTGATTGGCGTTGGTTATCCTACCCTGTGGTTTACCCTGATCCAGGCAATCATTGCGGCAATAGTACTCGTGCTGCTGCCACTGGCAATTGTCAGACGCAACAAACCATCGAAGTTGGCCAATCGCAAAAATATAGTGATCTATTTTACCAGTATTGGCCTGGCCTTCCTTTTCATTGAAATCGCTTTTATCCAGAAATTCACCCTGATTCTGAGCCAGCCCCTGTATGCGGTTGCAGTTACCCTGTGTGCATTCCTGATTTTTTCCGGCCTCGGCAGCCTCTATGCACAGAAAAAGATGATGACGCCTTCATCTGTCATCATGCGGCGATTATTAAATCGATCAATTGCGTCGATCGGCATAATCACGCTAATTTATGTTTTTGCGTTTCCAGCTATAACAGACGCCATCATGGCCATGTCCGAACCGGCAAGAATAGCCACAGCAATACTGCTGGCCGCACCCTTGTCATTTGCCATGGGTATGCCGTTTCCGCTTGGACTCACGGCCACACGTCAAAACGACCCGACATTGATGCCATGGGCGTGGGGTATCAATGGCTGCGCATCGGTACTGAGCGCGATACTCGCGATTCTGCTTGCAATAGAAATAGGTTTCAGCGGCGTCATGCTCAGCGCGATATTGTTCTATGCACTCGCATGGATAAGCCAACCGGTGATAAAGGTTTAGCTTCATGGTGCACATAGTGTACCCAACAATCTTTAATATGTAGTTAACCGCAGAGGCACGGAGACGCAAAGGCAAAATTAGTCCGCAAATGGACGCTAATACACGCAAATGTTTTTTAGTGCGTAGCCTGGATGTAACGAAGTGGAATCCGGGATTGTTTAATATCGCAATACTGCCCGGATTTCGCTACGCTTCATCCAGGCTACGCGCTATCGTTTTTATAACGTAATTTATAATTTGCGTGTATTGGCGTGGGTCCGTGAAACGGCAGGCGGACAATAAACTTTTGTAAAGTTCGGTTAGCACTCACACATTAGTCTTTACGCACAACACCGGGCAAGGGTAAAAACGGGCCCAGTGCTTCGCGTTGCCACCAGTTACCTGTCTGTTCTCTTTGTTCGGGTGTTGTAAACGTATACTTATAAGCATCGACACGTATGTATTTCGGCGCATCTTCAGGGAATGGATTATGCGCGAGCAAAGCCGTCACATCCTGCGAGTTTTCCAGCAGGGCATATAAAAATTCCTCGAACCATGGCAGATGCTTGGCATGCAATGGGACAAACCACATCTGCCAGTCAAGCCGTGGCTGATGCGGCATCACAAGTCGTGGCTGCTGATCGAGGTAACCCGGCTTGTACCTGAAACGGTATGTCCTCCACTGTCTGCCGTCGATTGAACCTGATAACTCAAGCTCGATTCGTTCTGTCGTCATGGTCGGGAATACGTGATACATGTTGGCCACCCGGTACGCATCCATATACCCGAGCAGCTTGCCCGGGCGTCCACCGATATCCTGCCCTGTCGACAGCATCCAGAGCTGGGAAAAACTGATTATCAGTATTAAAGCAGCCATGATCGCAAATAGTGTTGTGCGTAATTTCATGAAGACGTTATCTGTTACCGTCACGGATATCTGCAATGATGCCGGCCTGACTGGCAGAACACGCCGCAGTGCTCTGTCGTCGAACAAAAACAGGCACAGTGCAATCGTCAGCAGGTTTATCCAGTTATGGTTGCTGGTAAGAATAATAAGCAGCTGCCAGAAGATCGTGATCCATGCTGCAGCAAAACGCCATCGCCTGGGCATGAACATCATGAACGGCACCAGGATTTCTATAACAAGCGTTGCTGCTGTCGCTGAACGCAGTACGAACTCCGGCAACTGATGTGCGTACCATGCCAGGGGATTGGGTAACGGCTGCACTTCAAAATAGGTATTTAATGCAGTCAGGCCCGACCATGCCGGGTCGCCGCTAGTCAGCTTGGACAAGCCTGACATGAAGCGCAGTTTGAAAAGCAGCCAGCGAAACAACCAGATAATAATACTCGAGCGCAGGCCTAGAAATATTGCCAGGAAGCCGGCCTCCAGCAGTAAACCATCCCACTGAAAATGCAGGAAAGGCTGACACACGTTGAATAATGACAGGTACAGGATAAACGCGATTATCAATGCCGGCCGCTGCCAGCGATTGAATATTATCTGCAGTGAAACGATACATCCGTATATGCATGCACCGACAAGAGCCAGATTCCCGTGACTGAACCAGAAGATACCAGGCAGCACGAAATAGCGTTCAGTACCGGTCTCTGCGGTGACATATGACAGCAGATCAGTAACAGGGAGTATACCCTGTCCGCCGACCAGACCCTTGACCTGGACCAGCAATGACGCAAAGGCAATCAGGTAGATGATGCCCAGCGCGCGTAAAAATAACCACGACACCAGTTCGTAATCCTGGTACAACAACCAGCCTTTCATAGGCTCACTGGCTGCCCTGAATTTACCCGATAGATTTTGTATCAACATCCCGGGCGAATATTCCAGGCCAGTTGTTGCGGTTTTAAAACATGCAGATGCGTTTTCTCGTCGATGTTAGGTAAAGCATCGAAGACCGACTGCAGGTTTATTACAGCTTCGTCATCGTCAGTAACAATCACAAGGCGAAAGCGGTTATAGCCCTGCTGATCGCGGTACTGTTTTCCAGTATCAACAAGTTTATCCAGACTCGCGGTGATGTCATGCCAGTCTACAGGGTCTATTACGGCCACGAATAAACGCCCGCCTATTTCGTAGAGTGTACTTGCCGAAGCAAACATATCGGCATGCTCGGTTATACGAATATGTTCGAAGATCTGATCAGGACAGGCACACCCCAGGGATGTGCGAACAAAGTGTTTGATGGCTCTATTTTTATCCTGGATGTCATTCATCTGAGATGATGGTACATAGCACATGGCGGTCACTTCTTGGACCATCAAACTCGCAGAAAAAAACATTTTGCCAGGTGGACAGCCCCAGGCGACCATCTATTATCGGAATGGTTTCTGAAGGCCCTACCAGGCCGGATTTCAGGTGCGAATCACCATTGCCATCCTGCGCGTCATGCTGCCACACACCCTTGGGAATTAACTTGCGGAGCATATTCACCACATCGGTTTGCACGCTTACATCCCAGTTCTCCTGGATCATGATCGCTGCAGTTGCACCCTGTGCGTAGACATTGACCAGGCCATATTCGACGCCACTCTGCTGCACCAGCCCTTCGACCAGTGGTGTGATATCGATCAAAATCTCACGTTGATGCGTCTGTAATGTAATTATTTCCTGCATATCGATTTTAACCCTGCTTTAACAGCTTCTAACCAGGACAACCAGTCTCGGGTCCCCTATTGTCAGGCTGGCGTTGTGTGATCGACAGTATTTACTCCTCCTTTTGCGATGATGCAAAGCATCAAGCAAGCAATACTGCCAGTATCCCCGTCATAAAAATACCATCAAAGGTTCCAGCACCGCCAATTGATGCAATCGTTGCCCCCATATGCGAAATGTGCCTGAAATTCAGCAGGTCGGCACCAATCAACACACCCATCGTACCACTAATATAGGCCAGCGGAGCACTCAGCTCGTGGTTGATTATAATTGCAATGATGGCTGCAAACAGGGGCGCTACAAGCATCGGCATGCCGATCCCTATGCCCTTGAGTGGAAAGCTGTAAACATAGCTGATCAGCGTGACCAGCAACACGCCGAGCAAAACTTCATACAGCATCAGCGGCAGCGTAGTAAACAGGTAGACTGAAAATATCAAGGGCACCAGGCAGCCGCCCACATTGACTGCAATCAGGGTTCTGCCCTGCAGCCGTTTCAGGTAGGGTTGCAAATACGCAGGTACATATGCAGTTCGTACTTTAGCCGGTGTTGTTGCTTTAATGGTAAACAGCGGGATATTGATCAGGCTGCCAAACAGCGAGAAAAACAGCAGTAAGAATGCAGACTCACGGGTAAGCCCAAGCTTGCTGAACGTGATACTGATAATACCGACATGCACCACTACCAGCAACAACGCGAGGGCGAACACAAACAATAACAGGCGTGCGTTTGGTCTATGTGAATTCATACCTGGACAGCCCTATGTAATGTACCGTTACCTGTTTATTTACCGCAGAGTACACAAAGAAAAATAATTGTATCCTGTCCTAATCATGTAGCCGGGATGGAGCGAAGCGCAATCCGAGATTGTTAAACACTGCATGAATTTCCCGGATTACGCTTCGCTCCATCCAGGCTACGGTACTGATGTGAACATTCTGTGTAACTATTTATATAATGAGATCTATACAAATTAATCTACACATCACCGCTGTTTGATAATTTCTGTATTTTTTCGAGCAAGCCTGCTGCATCAAAATCTGTCTCGGTATCGATTTCAATCAAGCTGGACAGTTCACTCTCGTGCACGGGTGCTGCAGTGGCAAGCTGGTGCTCGAGCACTGACAGGTCCGCATCGGAAACATCATCTGTTCTGGCTTTGATACGCTGGCGCAATGTGTCGGCTGAAGCGGTAAATTCTATAATAATAAATGGCACCTGCTGTTCATGTGCGAGTTCCCTGAACAACCGGCGCTGCTCATACTTGAGGAATGCCGCATCCACAATGACGGCAATACCGGCTTCGAGTAATGCCTGTGCCAGAAGTCTGAGTTTTTCATAGGTTTTCACCCCGGCCTCAGCAGTATAAATCCCTTTATTAATCCCGGCCGTGCTCTCCATGCCGGGATTTATACCAAATAATCGCTTGCGCTCAACGTCGGAACGAAGTCGTATTGCGCCCATTAACTCGAGTAAAGGCTGGGTCAATGTACTTTTCCCCGATGCCGACATTCCACGCGTGATGATGAGTTCCGGCTTTCTACGCCGTGTGTATGACAGGGCCAGACTCAGGTAGGCATAAAACTCTCCCTCGGCCTTGCGCCTCTCTGCATCGGTAATACTTGGTTGCCCTGCCCTGATGGCATCGACCTTGGCACGAACAAGGGCACGATAGGCCAGGTAAAAGTAAAATACCCGCATGCCCTGATAATCACCCGATTGCTCAAGATAGCTATTGAGAAATCGTTGCGCGAGCTGCGGCTGCTTTCTATCCTGTAAATCCATAACAAGGAATGCAACTTCAGACAGGGTGTCGATCCAGCGTAATGCAGGATTGAATTCAAGACAGTCGAACGCCAGCGGTTGGCCGTTGAACCAGACCAGGTTGCGCAAATGCATGTCACCATGACATTCGCGAATAAAGCCATCGTGTTTACGTTGTTCGAGTAAAGGCCTTAACGCATTAAATTCTGTTTTACCCCAGTGTTCCAGTC